>Ga0209686_1001607_pt1 | contig 11060 bp, 9 predicted proteins | sample GraSoiAngelo_126_FD_185883 | JGI IMG/M metagenome (GOLD analysis project Ga0209686, IMG submission 185883) | Grasslands soil microbial communities from the Angelo Coastal Reserve, California, USA - 14_0927_09_20cm (SPAdes) (version 2) | ecosystem: Environmental > Terrestrial > Soil > Grasslands ...
ATGGTGGCATTCACGGCAACCCTCCTTTCGGCTGAACATCCCCGACTGAAACCTTGACAGCCGGCGAGGTGGGGTATGGGTGTCTCTTTTCAAGGGGCCGCCGGAGGACCTTTGAGCGCGCAGCCCGGTAGCGTTTCTTAAGGCGCTCTTAAGGAGTGCGTGCGCGCTCCGTCACCTGGCGCCCGGAGCGTAGAAATAATAATCGGCGCGGTAGGGAACGCGCGCCTCCCTCACCTTCCGCCCCGTTCCCGAGGACGTGCAGCCCGACGGCGCGGGCGGTTGTCCTCCGTGGGTGTTGATTCGCTGCACGGAGGTGACGCTCGCAAGCACGCCCTTGCCACTGTGGCTCGTGGCGGCAATCAGCAGCCACGGAATCGAGTCCCGATCCGGAGCATCGACGTGGGCGGTCGCCTTGCCGTTGACCGCGCTGCCGTCGCGGTGCTTCCACGAGGGACCCGCGGAATGATGACCGATGACCGCCCCCTGCTCGTCGAGCAACTCGGCGTCCGGCGCCTTGAGCGTCCATTCCGGCTTGCCGTCCGTGCCCGTCCCGCAGACGTAGATCTGCACGCCCGATGCGCGCGCGCGCAGCAGGACTTTCTCACCCGGCTGCACCTTGATCGCATCGGGAACTTCGGGGGCGTCCAGGACCTGCGCGTGCGCGAACGCCAGGTCCTTCGCCTTGTCAGGAGGCTCGGGGGCCGGCACCTGGGCCTGCGCCACGCCAGGACAGGCACAGGCGAGCAGGGTCGCGAGCCGTGTGGCTCGCCTTAAGGAGAGTCGTGTCATCGGGCGTCCTCGACAGCTCGTCGCCGCCACTGAAGTCCGCGTCATTATGACCGGCGCGCGCAGGGCGGTGTTCCGGGGATATGCATCCGGGGGTGCCGGGACCGTTCGGCACTGCCCAGGCAACGCCGGGTCACGTTGCCGACTCTCACCCACCGCCGGAATCCAGCCGCATCGACAGGTCCACCGCGCGCACGTGCTTGGTGAGTGAGCCGACCGAGACGTAGTCGACGCCGGTGGCGGCGATCTCGCGCACCGTCTCGAGCGAGACGCTCCCGGAGGCCTCGAGTTCCACGGCCCGCGAGCGCGCCCGGGCAAGGCTCACCGCGGTGCGCATGTCCGCGAGGCTGAAGTCATCGAGCATAATGATGTCGGGCGCAGCCCCGAGCGCCTCCTCGAGCTCGGCGAGCGACTCGACCTCCACTTCGACCTTGAGCCCCGGCGCCGTGCGACGCGCCGCCTCGATCGCCCCGGTGACGGAGCCGGCCGCCGCGATGTGGTTCTCCTTGATCAGCACCTGGTCGTAGAGGCCGAAGCGGTGATTGTCGCCGCCGCCGCAGCGCACCGCGTACTTCTGCGCGCTGCGCAGCCCCGGGAGTGTCTTGCGGGTGTCGAGAATGCCGCAGCCGGTGCCGGCGACGGCGTCCACGAAACGCCGCGTGACGGTGGCGGTGGCCGAGAGCAGCTGCAGGAAATTGAGCGCGGTGCGCTCGCCCGTGAGTACCGCCCGCACGGGCCCGGCGATCTCGCAAAGCGCCTCTCCGGCGGCGATGCGCTCGCCGTCGCTCGCGCGCCAGGCGAGGCGCACCTGCGGGTCGAGACGGCGGAAGGTCTCCTCCGCCCACGGCCGCCCGCAGAGCACCGCCTCCTCGCGCGCAATGACGGCGCCGCGCACGCGCTGCGCCGCGGGCACGAGAGCTGCGGTCACATCGCCGCTACCGATGTCCTCGCGCAGCGCCGCATCGACCTGGGCGGCGAGATCCGTGGGCAGCTCGGGCACTACCGCCCCTTACTCCACGTGCGACGTCAGTGAATGAACGGCAGGCCGTGACTGGCCGCTGCCATGCACATGAGCATCGGGATCGACAACACGAAGTTGACGCGGGAAGCCATGCCGGCCACCTTGCGTGCGCGCGCCTTCTCCTCGTCGGTGGCGGCGACGACACCCAAGATCTTCTTCTGATTCGGCCAGATCAGCACCCAAACGTTGAACAGCATGATGGTGCCGAGCCACGCGCCCGTGCCGATGATGAGAAAGTAGTGGGTCGGGTCATCGACGCCCGCGCCGAGGGTGAAGGCGCCGACGAACTTCCCCGCGCGGCCGAGGAGCCACGCGCCGCCCAGCCAGGTGGCCACGGCTCCCCAGCGGAACCAGAACAGCGCCCGCGGGGCCACATACTTCGTGACGCCCGCGCCGCCCGGCCCCCCCTTGTCGGCGGCGGCATCCGCGAGCGCCGGAGTCTGCGCCACGTTGAAGTAGTAGAGCAGGCCGATCCAGAACACGCCGGAGACGATGTGAAACCAGCGCGCCAAACCGAGCTCGTTGAAGCTGAACCCGCCGATCGCGAACGCGAGCAGCAGCGAGACGACGATGCCGAGGATCAGGGACTGGCGGTGGTTGTTCAGTGGGTTCATGGCCTTAGATCTCCAAGTTATTGTTTCCGCGGGCCGGGTGGACCTTAGAGCGTTTGAAGAATAGGCGAGGCACCCCCATAATTCAACGCACTTTGAAGCAACTCTCGCTGAAGCCCGAGGAGCGTCCGCCATCGCCGTGCATCAACGTCTGCTCCCTCGATACCGGCGGGTTGTGTGTCGGGTGCCTGCGCACCGGGGACGAGATCGGACGTTGGCTGTACATGAGCGCGGCCGAGCAATGGCGTCTGCTGGATGAGCTTGCCGAGCGGCGCAAACTGAAGAGGTAGTGTGCAATATGGATGTCGTCGAGAGGATGAAGGCCGAGCTTTCCTCGAGCCCCGTGGTGCTGTTCATGAAGGGCACCCCGGACTTTCCACAGTGCGGCTTTTCCGCGCAGACGGTCGCGGCGCTGCGCGCCGTGGGCGCGGAGTTCAAGTCCGTCAACATCTTCGAAGAGCCGGAAATGCGCGAGGCGCTCAAGCGCTACTCCAACTGGCCCACCTATCCGCAGCTCTACGTGAAGGGCGAGCTGGTCGGCGGCTGCGACATCGCGCTCGAGATGTACCGCAGCGGTGAGCTGAAGAAGCTCCTGACCGAGGTCGGCGCGGCGGGCTGAGCTTTCGGAGCCGGCGCACCCTCGCGCCTGCGCGGGGCGCGCCGCAGGCCGCGGCGGCCTCTCTCCCGCCGACTTAAGGTGATGGAAAATCCGTCTCGAGCGGCGGCTCCTGGGCGTCCGGCTCCTCCGGGGCAGGCTCGGCCGCCGCGCTCCACCAGCCGAGCGCGCGTGCGCGCTCCTCGGCCGCCTGGTGGCTGTCGCGCAGCCGGTTGCACACGAGGCAGAAGACATCGGCGCTGCGCTCGGCGTCGTAGCGGGCGTTGTGGGCGCTCCCCGGATCCCACTCGAGCCCCGCGACCGTGACCGCCTTGGCGAGCACGGTCTGCCCGAGAGCGGCTCCGGCGAGCGTCGCCGTGTCGAAGCACGAGAACGGATGAAACGGATTGCGCTTCACCGCGCAGCGCGCGATCGCGACGTTGAGGAATGCCAGGTCGAAGGCGGCGTTGTGACCCACGAGGATCGCCCGGCGGCAGCCGTGGGCGCGCACCGCGTGGCGGATGACGCGGAACACTCTCTGCAGCGCATCGCGCTCCGGCAGTGCCGGGCGCAGCGGGTGGTGGGGGTCGATGCCGGTGATCGAGAGCGCGGCCGGATCGAGTCGCGCGCCCGCGAAGGGTTGCACGTGGAAATCATGGGTCGCGCCGCGCTTCAGGCTGCCGTCCTCGGCCATGTCGATCAGCACCGCCGCAATCTCGAGCAGCGCGTCGGTGGCCGGATGAAAGCCGCCCGTCTCGACGTCGATGGCCACCGGCAGGTAACCGCGAAAGCGCCGCGCCATGAGCGCTGCGGTCGCGGCCGTCGGTGCGGGAGTCTCGGGCGATGCCTCGCTCATGGGGGCGACGATACCCGCGCCGCTTCAGGAGGCCAGGCGCCAGGCGATGCGTCCGCCGGCACGCAGCGGCACGAGCTCATCCCGCCCGAACGCATAGCGGGCCGGCACCTCCCATGGCTCTCTCACGAGAGTGAGGGTGGCGCCGCTGCGCGGCAGGCCGTAGAAGTCCGCGCCGTGAGCGGAGGCGAAGGCCTCGAGCCGTCCGAGCGCCCCGGCCAGCTCGAAGGCCTCCGCGTACAGCTCGATCCCGGCGTGCGCGCTGAAGATTCCGGCGCAGCCGCAGGCCGTCTCCTTCGCCGCCCGCGCGTGCGGGGCGCTGTCGGTGCCGAGAAAGAGGCGCGGGCTGCCACCGGCCACCGCCTCCATGAGCGCCGCGCGGTCGGCTTCCGCCTGCAGGACCGGCCGGCAGAAGTGATGCGGCCGCAGTCCCCCTGCGAACAGCGCGTTGCGGTTCATCAGCAGGTGATGCGCGGTCACGGTGGCCGCGATTCCATCGCGGGCCGCGAGCACGAAATCGAGCGCGGCTCGGGTCGTGATGTGCTCGAGCACTATGCGCAGCCGAGGGTGGCGCTCGGCGAGCGGCGCGAGCACCGCGTCGATGAAGCGCGCCTCGCGCTCGAACACGTCGACCTGCGGGTCGGTGACCTCGCCGTGCACCTCGAGCACCATGCCGAGCTCCGCCATGCGCGCGAGCACCGGATCGATGCGGCGCACGTCGGTGACGCCCGCCTCGGAATGGGTGGTCGCGCCCGCCGGGTAGAGCTTGCAGCCGAGCACGCAGCCGCTCGCGCGGGCGCGCTCGATCTCGGCGGCGGGCGTGGCGTCGGTCAGATAGAGCGTCATCAACGGCTCGAACCGGGCCCCCGGCGGGAGTGCCGCGAGGATGCGGCCGCGGTAGGCGAGGGCGGCCTCGGTGCTCGTCACCGGCGGCGCGAGGTTCGGCATCACGATGGCGCGCGCAAAGCGCGCCGCACTGAAGGGCAGCACCGCCTCGAGCGATGCGCCGTCGCGCAGGTGCAGGTGCCAGTCGTCGGGGCGGCGCATGACGAGCGTGCTCATGCGGCACGCTCCAGTTGCGCTAGCACCTGCGCGCTCGGCAGCAGAGCGCCGCCGGGCGCGCCGGGAGCACTGACACTCACTTGCTTTACCTGACGCTGCTCGCCATCATTACTCATTCTATCGCGAGCCGGCAGACCACGCGCGCGGTGAGCACCGCGCGAGCATCTCATGACCGAACCCCCGAAGCTCGAAGACCTCGATCCCGTCGAGACGCGGGAGTGGCTCGAATCGATCGATTCGGTGCTGAAAACTCACGGCGCCGAACGCGCCCACTACCTGCTCGAGCGGCTGATCGACTACACGCGCCGCAGCGGCGCGTATCTGCCGTTCAAGCCCAACACCGCCTACGTCAACACGATCCCGACGGGGCGCGAGCCGGATTATCCGGGCAACCGCGCGCTCGAGCGGCGCATCGAGGCCTACATCCGCTGGAATGCGCTGGCGATGGTGTTGCAGGCGAACCGCGTGTCCTCCGAGTACGGCGGGCATCTCTCGAGCTACGCCTCCTCGGCGACGCTCTACGAAGTGGGCTTCAATCACTTCTGGCGCGCGCCTTCGGAGCAGCATCCCGGCGACCTGGTCTTCATCCAGGGTCATTCATCGCCCGGCATCTACGCGCGTGCGTACCTCGAGGGACGCCTGAGCACGGAGCAGCTGCGCCATTTCCGCCAGGAAGCGGGCGGCGCGGGCGTCGGGCTCTCCTCCTACCCGCATCCGTGGCTGATGCCGGATTTCTGGCAGTTCCCGACGGTGTCGATGGGCCTGGGTGGGATGATGGCGATCTTCCAGGCGCGCTTCACCCGCTACCTCGAGCACCGCGGGCTGGTGAAGCCCTCGGACCAGAAGGTCTGGGCGTTCCTGGGCGACGGCGAGATGGACGAGCCCGAGTCGATGGGCGCGCTCACGATGCCGGTGCGCGAGGGACTCGACAACCTGATCTTCGTCATCAACTGCAACCTGCAGCGCCTCGACGGCCCGGTGCGCGGCAACGGCAAGATCATCCAGGAGCTCGAGGCGGCCTTTCTCGGCGCCGGCTGGAACGTCATCAAGGTGCTCTGGGGCTCGCGCTGGGACCCGCTGCTCGCGCGCGACACCCATGGACTCCTGCGCCGGGTCATGGAGGAGTGTGTCGACGGCGAGTACCAGAACTTCAAGGCCAAGGGCGGGGCGTACACGCGCGAGCACTTCTTCGGCAAGTATCCCGAGCTCAAGGCCATGGTCGCCAACATGTCCGACGAGGAGATCTGGCGGCTGAACCGCGGCGGCCACGATCCCCGCAAGGTGTACGCGGCCTATGCCGCGGCCGCGGCCCACAACGGCCAGCCGACCGTCATCCTGGCGAAGACGGTGAAGGGTTTCGGCCTCGGCAAGGGCGGCGAGGGGCAGATGATCGCGCACCAGGCGAAGAAGATGTCCGAGGAAGACGTGCGCGCGTTCCGGGATCGCTTCAACATCCCGGTCTCGGATGAGGACCTCGGGAAGCTGCCATTCCGCAAGCCCGACGCAGAGACCGAAGAGGCGCGCTACCTCAACGAGCGGCGCACGGCGCTCGGAGGCTTCCTGCCGACCCGCCGCCGCACTGCCCCGCCGCTCCTCATTCCGCCGCTCGAGGCCTTCGGGGCGCTCCTCGAGGGAACCGCCGACCGCGAGATCTCGACGACCATGGCGTTCGTGCGCGCTCTCACCGTGCTGCTCAAGGACAAGAACGTCGGGCGCAATATCGTGCCGATCGTGCCCGATGAGGCGCGCACCTTCGGCATGGAGGGACTGTTCCGGCAGATCGGCATCTATTCCTCCGTCGGGCAGCTCTACACGCCCCAGGACGCCGAGACCCTCATGTCCTACCGCGAGGACAAGAAGGGCCAGATGCTGGAGGAGGGCATCAACGAGGCGGGGTCGCTCTGCTCGTGGCTGGCCGCCGGCACCGCCTACAGCGTCCACGGCATCAACATGGTGCCGTTCTACATCTTCTATTCGATGTTCGGCTTCCAGCGCGTCGGGGATTTCATCTGGGCCGCCGGCGACATGCAGGCGCGGGGCTTCCTGGTCGGCGCGACCGCCGGGCGGACTACGCTGGCAGGCGAGGGCCTGCAGCACCAGGACGGTCACAGCCAGCTTCTCGCGAGCACCGTGCCGAACTGCGTGGCCTACGATCCGACGTACGCGTACGAGCTCGCCGTCATCATTCACGACGGCCTGCGCCGCATGTACGCCGAGCAGGAACGCGTCTTCTATTACATCACGGTGATGAACGAGAACTATCCGCAGCCGGCGCTCCCCGCGGGCGTCGAGGCGGGGATCCTCGCGGGCGGGTACCTGCTGCAGATCGGCAGCCGCGGCAAGGTGCGCGCGACGCTCCTCGGATCCGGCACCATCCTGCGCGAGTGCCTGGCGGCGGCGAAGATTCTCGAGAACGACTACGGCATCCCGGCGGATGTCCTCTCGGTGACGAGCTTCAGCGAGCTGCGCCGTGAAGCCCTCGAGTGCGAGCGCTGGAACCTGCTGCACCCCGGTGAGGAGCCGCGCACGCCGTACGTACGGCAGATGCTCAAGGGCCGCGAGGGGCCGGTGATCGCCGCCACCGATTACATGCGGACGGTGCCGGATCAGATCCGCCAGTGGGTCGAGGGCCGCTACGTGACGCTCGGCACCGACGGTTTCGGGCGCTCGGATTCGCGCGCCGCGCTACGGCGGCATTTCGAGGTCGACCGCAACTACATCGCGGTGGCAGCGCTCAAGGCGCTCGCCGACGAGTCTCGCGTCGATCGGGCGACGGTCGAGAAAGCGATCAAGGCGCTCGGCATCGATCCGGCGAAACCGGTGCCATGGAAGGTGTGAAAATCCGCGGGGCCACATGAACGCGGTACGGAGCCTCGTCGAAGTGCGCGTGCCCGACATGGGCAACTTCAAGGACGTCGCCGTCATCGACGTCCTGGTGAAGCCCGGCGACACCGTCGTCATCGACTCGCCGCTGGTCACGCTCGAGTCCGACAAGGCGACCATGGACGTGCCCTCGACGGCGGTCGGCGTCGTCGAGAAGCTCCACACCAACAAGGGCGGCAAGGTCAACACCGGCGATCTCATCGCCACGGTGCGCGCCAACGGTTCGGCGCCCGCCACCGCAACGCCCGCCACCGCAACGCCCGCTACCGCACCGCCCGCTACCGCACCGCCCTCACGCAGTGCCGCTGCACCGCCTCCCACGCCGCGGGGCGTCTCCCCGGCGGCCGCCCCCGAGCGGGCGAGTGCCCCCGAGGCGGGGGCTGCTCTGGCCGCCGCCGTCGCGACCACGCTGCGCAGCGACTTAGCGCCGATCGATGAGCCGGGGTTCTCGAGCGCGCACGCCGGACCCTCGGTACGCAAGTTCGCGCGCGAGCTGGGCGTGGATCTCGCCCGGGTCATCGGCCAGGGCTTCAAGGGCCGCATCACTCACGAGGACGTCAAGAGCTTCGTCAAGAGCGCGCTCGCGGGCGGCGCTCCCGAAACCGCGCGTCCGGCCGCCCCCGCGCTGCCTCCGTTCCCGGCGGTGGACTTCACGCAGTTCGGCCCCACCGCGATCGAGCCCCTGTCGCGCATCCAGAGGATCTCCGGCCCGCGGCTGCATGCGAGCTGGGTGAATGTCCCGCACGTCACGCAGTTCGACCTGGCCGACATCACCGAGCTCGAGCAGGTGCGCGCCGGGCTGAAGGATCGGGCTCAGGCGGCGGGCGTGAAGCTCACGCCGCTCGCCTTCATCTTGCGCGCCTGCGTGAAGGCGCTGCAGCAATTCCCGCGCTTCAATGCCTCGCTCGACGCGACCGGGGCCAACCTCATCGTGCGGAAGTTCCTGCACCTCGGCTTCGCCGCTGACACGCCGAACGGGCTGGTGGTGCCGGTGGTGCGCGACGCGGATCGCAAGGACGTCTACGAGCTCGCGCGGCAGCTCGGGCAGCTGTCGGAGAAGGCGCGCGCCGGCAAGCTCGCGCCGGGCGATATGCAGGGCGGTTGCTTCACGATCTCGAGCCTGGGCGGCATCGGCGGCACGGCTTTCACGCCGATCATCAACGCGCCGGAGGTCGCGATTCTCGGCGTGTCGCGCTCGTCGATGCAGCCGGTGTATCAGGGCGGCACTTTCGTGCCGCGCCTCATGCTGCCGCTGTCGCTCTCGTACGATCATCGCGTCATCGACGGGGCGATGGCGGTGCGCTTCACGACCTATCTCGCCCAGACTCTCGGCGACCCGCGGGGACTGCTCGAGGCGGTGCTGTGAGCCGCGTGGATCTCACGATCCCCGATATCGGCAATTTCACCGACGTGTCCGTGGTCGACGTGCTCGTGAAGCCGGGCGACGTCATCGCCATCGATTCGCCACTGGTCACGCTCGAGACCGACAAGGCCTCGATGGACGTGCCCGCGACCGCCGCGGGCACGATCGCCGAGGTGTCGCTCAAGCGTGGCGACAAGGTGTCGAAGGGCTCGCTGATCGCGCGCGTCGATGCGGGCACTGCGGCGGCTTCCGTGGGTTCGCCGGCCACTGCAGCCACGAGCGCGCCTGCCGCGCGCGCGGTGCCCGGGGCGGAGCCCCGGCCGGCGGCACCACCCGCGCCTCCCGCCCCCGCGGCGCGCCGGGAGACCGCCGGAGACACCGTGCGCATGCCCTCGCCGGGGAGCGGCCCGGCCGATCGCGCGAGCCAGGAATTCAACCGCAGCACGCAGCTCCTGGTGCTGGGCGCCGGACCGGGGGGCTACACGGCGGCGTTCCGAGCGGCAGACCTCGGGCTCAAGGTGACGCTCGTCGAGCGCTGGCAGGAGCTCGGCGGCGTGTGCCTCAACGTCGGCTGCATTCCTTCGAAAGCGCTCCTGCACGCCGCCAAGGTCATCGAGGATGCCGAGGAGATGGGCGCGCGCGGCATCGCTTTCGGCGCGCCTCAGCTCGACCTGCAGCGCCTGCGTGCCTGGAAGAGCTCGGTAGTCGCGAAGCTGACCGGCGGACTCAAGGTCCTCGTGAAGCAGCGCAAGGTCGATGTGGTGCGCGGCACCGGGCGGTTCGTGGGCCCGAACGTACTCGAAGTGATGGGCACGAGCGGCTCGCAACGCATCCACTTCGATCAGTGCATCATTGCCGCGGGCTCGGAGCCCGTGCGGCTTGCGGGGTTGCCGGACGATCCGCGCATTCTCGATTCGACCGACGCCCTCGAGCTGCCGTCCTTCTCCGGCGGGCTGCTGGTCGTCGGCGGCGGCATCATCGGGCTCGAGATGGCGTGCGTATTCGACGCCCTCGGGGTGCGCGTGAGCGTCGTCGAGCTCACCCCGCAGCTGATGCCGGGATGCGATCCGGATCTGGTGCGGCCGCTCGAGCGGCGCATCCGCTCGCGCTACGAGCAGATCCTGCTCGGCACGCGCGTGGCAGGCATCGAGCGCGATCCGGGCGGGCTGCGCGTGAGCTTCACGGGCGACAACGCGCCGTCCCCGCAGATCTTCGGCCGCGTCCTCGTGGCGGTGGGGCGCACGCCGAACGGCCACACACTCGGCGCCGAGCTCGCCGGCGTGAAGGTCTCCGAGCGCGGCTTCATCCCCGTCGACCGTCAGATGCGCACCAACGTGCCGCATATTTTCGCGATCGGCGATATCGCCGCCCCACCGCTGCTCGCGCACAAGGCGATGCACGAGGGCAAGGTGGCGTCGGAAGTCGCCGCAGGGCACAAGCGCGCGTTCGACGCGCGCACGATCCCCTCGGTGGCCTACACGGATCCGGAGATCGCGTGGGCGGGCCTCACCGAGACCGACGCTCGCGCCAACGGCACCGCGTTCCGCAAGGGTGCGTTCCCGTGGGTGGCGAACGGCCGCTCGCTCTCGCTCGGACGCGACGAGGGCTTCACCAAGCTCCTGTTCGATCCCGACAACCACCGCGTGCTGGGCGGCGGCGTCGTAGGCACCAACGCCGGCGAGCTGATCAGCGAGATCGCGCTCGCCGTGGAGAACGGCTGTGATGCCGCCGACATCGGGCTCACCATCCATCCGCACCCTACCCTCAGCGAGACCGTCGCGGGTGCAGCCGAGGCCGTCGAGGGCACCCTCACCGACCTCTACGTGCCGAGGAAGTGAGCGGTGATTGCTGATTGTCGGGACTGCTCCCCCGGTCTGCGATAGAGC
>Ga0209686_1001608_pt1 | contig 11058 bp, 9 predicted proteins | sample GraSoiAngelo_126_FD_185883 | JGI IMG/M metagenome (GOLD analysis project Ga0209686, IMG submission 185883) | Grasslands soil microbial communities from the Angelo Coastal Reserve, California, USA - 14_0927_09_20cm (SPAdes) (version 2) | ecosystem: Environmental > Terrestrial > Soil > Grasslands ...
GAAGGAGGAGGTAAATGCCGAGGGGGACTGCCGCTATTGCGGCGGGCTGTTTGAGCAGGAAGGCCGTGCTCAGGAGTGCGCCTGCTGGGAAAAGCTCAGGCCGCACTGGCGATGAACTGCGGCGGAACCCGATTGCCCACGCCCAGATGATAGGAACGTTCATCAACATCTCGCCATCGAATGTGAGGTTCTTCCACGTCAACCAGTGTTGGAAAATACCGTAGAAGAGCGCGGCAATTAGACCTGTATTGCGATCGAACAACTGACGACCGATTACATAAAGGCCAGCCATTGCGCCTAGCGTCCACACAAGCGCCACTAAATGAAGCGCCGTCCAATTGAACTTACCTGCTACTTTGAATATCGCCGCGTACGTCCAGAAGAGGAGTGGCGGCTTGCGCTCTACCGCGTCAATGTAAGGCCGGCCTCCATCGACAATCTCGTTCGCCACGACGGAATATATGCCTTCACTGTCGATTGGCTGGGGATGCACAAGAGACGGAAGGCGAATCGCGACGGTGAGGAGGACCAGCCCAAGCACGGCGAGACGAAATTGCTGTGGGCTATGAGTTGGCACCCCCATCCTTACCCAAATTAATTTCCGGGTGTTCCTTTCCGAAGAGAATCGTAAATGCGCGTCACTTTTTCAAAGACATCCTCAACTGTGATTGCTTGCATGCAAAGATTGTTGCGGCAGACCGATTGCCGGTTGTTATAGGCATTCACGCATGGACTACAGGCGATGCCGGCCCAGAGGGCAGTCGTGTTTGGCGATCGAGCGGCGAATAGCGCCGGTGTCTCCGGCCCGAACAAGGTGACGACGCGAATCGGCGTCATGGAGGCAAAATGAGCCGGTCCACTGTCATTCGTCACCAAAATCTCACTGCGAGTGTAAAGCACGAGCACTTGCCGTAGAGTCGTTTTTCCGGCAAGCGGGATGACGTGGTCCGAACCGACCTCGTATGCAAGCTGGTTATTGGGAGCGGCTTCGGCCGGCGCGCCGGTAAACCCAATGAACACGTTCGGGTAACGTGCGAGCAGCCGCCGCGCCAGTTCAACATAACGCCGAGGCGGCCAGCGCCTCAGCGGCAGCAGATCGCTCGCGTTCGGGTTGAGCAGGATGAGTGGCGCAGAACCGATGCGAGGATTTTCGCGGTGTAGCAGGGCATTGATTTCAGCAACCTCGGACATGGAAGGCTGAAATCTTGCGAGTGGCTCGTCTGCAGACGGCGTGAAGTCAAACGTCGGGAGCACCGCAGGATCCCGGGTCAATGCTGCAACCATCGCTTCGAACATCTGACTTGTGTGAAGATGAGGATTGTATAAAAGCCGGTGTGTCATTAAGTCGCCGCGGTACGGTCCGTCGCCAAAAAAAGTATGAAAACCGACACGTGATTTGGCGCCAGTTGCAAACGTCAGCATGGCGGAGAAACGTGTCAGGAATTCCATATCAATGACCGCATCGATGCCGATTTTCCGGGCGCAAAGCACTGCTCGCAGCGCGCTAAGCGCGAGTCCGAAAGGACTGTGCGTCGCAATCGTTATCACATTTTCCTCGGGAATGACTTCCATCGCATCGAGAATGAAGCGATTGTCTTCGAATACGACGAAGTAAACGTTTTCACTTCCGACCATTTCCGTCGCACGACGAATTGCGGGATATGCTAGCACGGTAGAGCCTTGCTCCGCGAACTTAACGAAGAGAATGCGCCGAACTTGGCGCGGTCCTCGCGGACCCGTTGATTCAAAAATTCTCCTGAAAACGGTTAAAATGGCGCAAAGGGGCGCACCGATTCGGCGGTCCGTGCGCTGCAATGTAGAAATGCCTATGGGGAGATCCATTCTCCGGTCCTCCTAGGATGGTCAATCCTTGTGAAGACTTTGACTGCTGAGTTGCGTGGTAGTGTCATGTGACGAGGTCGCCTATCGAGTAACGGGAATGCGTGAAAAAACACTTTGCGAAAAATTTTGGCGGTTCGAGTAGTCGATTGTGGTGTCGAGAGAGTATGAGCGCGAATGTTAATTTAAGCTCGCGTTACATCGAGCATATTTCGGCGAAAGATGAATCTAGACGCTGTTTGTCATGACATATAAATATAATATAGAGATCGCCGGCGCCTGTGACCGGATTCGCGAGGGAGGGACTGGGTCAGCGGATTTTTGGCAAACCAGTTCAGGCAACGGCAGTAGCCCAAGTTAGTGAGCACGCTTGAGAGCACGCTACACGACGCGCCGACGCCCGATGTAGCGCTCGCCGCTGACGAGACCGGTTTGGAGCTGAAACGCGGCGCGGTTTTCAACACCATCGCGTTGCTAGCCTCGAACTTTCGCGGCATCTTTACGTTTCTGGTCGCGCGATTGCTTGGACCGGCCATACTAGGTCTGTTCTCAGTAGCTTGGGCTAGCACTGACCTTATCAGCAAGATCGGCATCGTCGGTCTCGACAATGCGATCACCACATTTATCGCCCGCTCCGAAGCTGTGGGCAATCGTGCGCGCAGCCGGATGTTATTTCGACTGTCGGTTGGGCTGGCTGTTGCCCAAAGTGCTGTCGTTGCTGTCCTATCGATTGTTCTCATCCGGCTATTCGGACATCGCTTCGGACTACAAGCCGATATGGTTGCGGCACACGCTATTATCCTCTTGGCCCTTCCGGGCATTGCTCTGTATCGGATGAGCACTTCCGTGTCGCGGGGCATGAAAGTAATGCAGCACGACATCTATTCGCGTGGAATTACGGAGCCGATTGCAACTACGCTCGCGTTCCTGATTGTTTTCGTAACCGGTTTTAAGAAATTCGGGCCGGAACTGGCGGCAATCATTGGCACGGCTGCATCCGGTGCGGTCGCGCTGGCCTTCGCTTCCAAATTGTTCCGACGCGCGCCGGCAAGGGAGGGTAGCACGTTCTTCCAGAAAGAGACACGGCAATTGCTTGGTTATGCAATACCTATCGGCGCCTATCAGTTGCTTAACACTCTTATTTCCCGATTGGATATTATCCTACTCGGATGTTTCGTCGGACGCGCGCCGGGCGTGACTCTGGCGACGGTCGGCATTTATGGGGCGACCGTCGATACCGCTAACGGTTTGCGCAAGCTCAACCAGACCTTCAATCCCATCTTCGCTCCGATTATCGCCGGAATAACCGCGACCGGCGATCGGAAACGCGCAGAAGCGACCTACGAACGACTAGCACGGTGGATGTTGTGGATTCTGTTGCCACTTGTCATAGTGATGGCGCTTGCCGGTAATATCATTCTCCTGATCTACGGACCGGCCTTTCAAATCGGGGGCGATTGGCTTGGCATTGTCGCGGTGGCCGCCGCGATCAACGCCTTTGTTTCGTTAGGCGAGACAGTAATCATGGTCCAACGGCCAGGATTGAATCTTCTCAATTCTTCGATTGCCTGTGCCATTTCCTGTCTCCTCCTCCTCTGGCTCATTCCACGATTCGGGGTAATGGGCGCTGCCGTGAGCACCCTGGTTCCTCAGATTGCGCAGGGAATTTTACGCTCCACCGCATTACGCGTCGTCTTTGGCTGGAAGACCTCGTGGAGAAACATCCGTCCACCACTCATCATTGCGGTCATCGGGGTTATCCCTGCGCTGCTCTGCCGATTAACGCTGAGCGGCATTGTCGGACAGATTACAGCAGCCGGGGTGTTTCTAGCGGTGTTTGGAAGCGGCTGGTGGTACTATCACCGCCTCAGAAAGCAAACTTGATGAAGCGGGTGTTCTTAACTGGGGCCAGTTCTGGAATCGGCCTCGCCACCGCCCACGCCTTGGTCGCTCAGGGGCACGAAGTCTGGGGAACATCGCGTGACCCCAACCGCCTGCCACAGCTCAAGCATTTTCATCCCGTCCAGCTTGATCTACGCCACCATAGCGAAATCGATGGCGTATTTGTGACCTGCCTGCGCGAAGCCGGCCATTTCGATGTCTTAATCAACAATGCCGGAAGCGGTCACTTTGGCGCAGCCGAATTTCTTCCTCTTCCTGATATTGCCGATCAGTTTCAGCTATTGTTTTTCGCACCGGTGCGTCTGATGCAGCTCGCGCTTGCTGAAATGCGTCCACGAGGAACGGGACTAGTCATAAACGTGACTTCTCTAGTGGGTCGTTTGCCCGTTCCGTTCATGGCTGCATACGACGCCGCCAAAGCCGCCATGTCCGCATTCACAATGTCGATTCAAATTGAACTAGCTCATTCGCGAATTCGTATTGTTGATCTTCAGCCAGCCGATATTCGCACTGGCTTTAACGACGTGGTGATTAAAAGCGGCTGCGATCAGCTCTACTCCGCCAGAATCGCGAAAACATGGGACATCGTTGACCGCAACTTGAAGGAAGCGCCGGAACCGGATTTGGTCGCGCGGCGTATGGTCAAATTAATCGAACGAACGAGCTCCGCTCCACGCGTAACCGTCGGCGGTCTTTTTCAAGCGGCCATCGCTCCGTTGATTTTTCGGTTTCTCCCACAAGGACTCCGGATCTGGGGGCTTAGAAAATATTATCATTTAGAATGACCGATGGCTTCAAATCGGCCTCACCGGCGCGCATTTCCGACGCGGTCGTTCTCATGGCGGGCTCCGGTTCGCGGCTGCGCAAGCATGGATTTAGTTTGGCCAAACCATTGGTTCCAATTTGTGGCCGACCATTGATTTCTTATACATTCGACGCCTTGATCCACGCGGGAATAAGGATCGTTCATGCTGTGGTTGGATTTGAAAGCGACATGCTGATGGCGCGAGTGCAGCCCCTCGTTCCCGCGAGCCTCGATTTACGTTTCATCATTAACGAGGATTGGGAAAAGCAAAATGGAATCTCGGTTCTGGTTGCGGCCAACCAGGTCGATGCCCCCTTTCTTTTGACGATGGGCGATCACTTGTTTGACCAATCGATGATGGATCTTCTCGTCCGCGACGCCGTTCCCGATCAACTTAACCTCGCAGTTGACCGGAAACTCGACGCTGTTTTCGATCCAAATGACGCGACAAAGGTTCAGACACAAGGGGACCGCATCCTCGCAATTGGAAAAGGGCTGCAACATTACAATGCCATCGATACCGGCTTGTTCGTTTGTGAGCCGAACATTTTTGAATATCTCGAACGCGCCAGATGCAGTGGGGACTGCAGTGTCTCGGATGGAGTGCGCTTAATGGCGGTCGAGAGTAAAGCGCGCGCGATTGATATTGGAGACGCCTGGTGGCAGGACGTCGACACGCCGGAAATGCTGGCGCAAGCGGAAAAGCATCTACGGGCGCGGGCCCCGCGCGCCCAGTAAATCCCAAAGAATAGCTAGCTACCAGCCGGAGCCGGTTGGCGGCGCCAGTTGTCGAATAAGCTGGCCGATCGCGAACAGTTCAACGTGCAGGTCTCGTTACAAGATTTGTAGTTGTAAAACTGCTCCCGCAAATCGTTCAACGTGTAATCCAGCAGCGACTTCGACCAGACACTTCGGGTCTGTGAGCACCAATTCACTCTCCCGTATTCATCTACGTAAAGGTACCGGCTGCCGGCGCGACATTTGAACGGTGCGGGGCGCCCGCGGACGAGTTCTTTGCGGTAGCCTGAGAATTCCGGCCATCTCCTTGGCAGCTTGTCTACGATGTTCTCGAATGCCTTCAAGTCTTCACTGCTTAGCTTGAGTTGCCCCTGGCTGTCATGCACGAGAAGCACGCGAGCACCAAAACCGAGCTGACGCACAAAGGAGATGACTTCGGAAGCCTCCTCCGGAGGACATGCGCCAATGACCGCACTAATTACCACTTCAAATCGGGCGTGGTCCCGCAACCATTGCAGGCGCTTCTTCAAATTGTTAAGAACCTTTTGTGTCGTTTCGTTCGGGCGGACTCCATCGATGGAAAGTTGCATCCTCTGCAGCCCGGCCTGGTTCAGCGTCTCAATCAATTCCGGACGCAAAAGAAATCCGTTCGTGATCATGCTGGTACGGTAGAAGCGAAGCTGGCGGCAAGTGCGAATAAGGCGGGCAAGATCCGGGTGCATTGTGGGTTCCCCACCGGTCAAAGAAATGCCAAATGTACCGAGCTCCTTGAGTTTCCGCAGTCGGTCCTCCAACACGTGCACGGGCACCGGGTCGCTGGATTTGTCATACTCAGAGCAATATCCGCATGACAAATTACAGCGCCGAATGACGACCATCTGGGTCAGAAACGGGCTATACCGAAGGCGAAAAAAAATATTGGGTGCGGCGGGAGAGGCCGCGGGCGAGGAAGTTGGGGCCGACACAGATTCTTTGGCCATAACACCGAGTCGGGATTGTAGCAAGATGCGCCTTGGGGGAAACAGCTGAGACTTGCGAAGCAAGTGGGTGGCATTTAGAACTACAGCGCCGTAGCAGGGATTCGATCCGTTGTGCGGTATCCACGAAAGTAAGATGCGTCATGAATGTGTCGTTATCGCCGATGGCCCCGGTGCCCTGGTTGAGTTGTGTGGTATCTCGATATTGGAGCGCCTCTTACGAACACTGCAGCGCTGCGTAGTTAAGCGCGCAATCGTTCTCTCCAGCACTCCCAAACTAATCTCCGACGCGCTCGCCCAACCGTCGTGGCCCCGCGTAGAAATCGATCTTAGAGTTTACCACCGATGTGGCGAGTCGGTGACAATTGAGGAGATTATCAATGTGTGGCCGGAGGCTACTCAACTTCTGCTGATCGTTCGGGGCGATTCCGTTTTCGACAATCGTCTCTTGCGACATCTTCTCACCCAAGACTCGTCAGCAGCGTTGGTTGACTCCTCTGTGCCAGTAGAATTCGAGTCGCTGGTTGTCTCCGCCCCAAACACTAACGCCGGTAAACTTTGTGGCGCGGCGCTGCTTCGGTATGATTGGACGTTGGAACAAAGCAGTTCTTTTGACAGCGCGGTCCGCGGCGGATTAGAAAAGCGCATCATCACTACGGTGGACGTAGCGCAACGGCCTTTTTACGATCCCGCGCTGCGTCGAAAGCTTAGACCGTTTTGGTTTCCGGCGCCCTCTGCCTCCAATACAAAATTCGCCGAGACCATTCTCCTCGACTCGGCGCAAAAAGGCTCGCTAGATTTTCCGGCGCTAATTCACGCTCCCATCGAGAAGTTCCTGATTTCACACCTATGCAAAACTTCAATTACTCCTCATCAGCTAACGATTGCTTGGATCGTTCTTGCCTTTGCAACGACAATTTTATTCGCTCTCGGACATCTGGTGTGGGGGATCGTGCTCGCTCTCATTGTCGGCATCCTTGATGGGCTCGACGGCAAACAGGCACGGATCAAAGTAGAAACATCCAGGAGCGGCAAACTTGAGCATCGGTTCGACTCATTATTCGAAGTCGCCTGGCCGAGCGCTCTGGCCTATTACTTCTACACGACGGGCCAGCTACCGACTGCTTTCATTTATTTGTCTATACTGCTACTGGCCGAAGCTCTCGACGGGATTGGCAAAGCAGGCATCTATTCCACTTCGGAGAAATTGATGAATGAACCCGGCCGATTCGATCGATTTGTGCGTTTGTTAGGCGGGCGACGAAATATCTACGTCTGGGTCTTGACCGTTGCGATCATTTCAGGCGCTCCAGCTAAGGCTCTGATCATTATGGCCTGGTGGGAGGCGCTAACCGCCGCGATCGATCTTCCTCACGCCGCCTGGTCGCTTCACCTTCTCCGCCGCAAAAGATCCTGCTGAAACAGTCTTAAGCAAGGGATTTGCTGTAGATCCGATATGTTTTGTATCGAACCGCGCCCATCGCTTCGATGAATCGATTGACCATCACATTGTCCTCGAGCGTCATGCTAAGTTCACCTGTGAATCCGCGCCTGAAGGCTTCATCCATCACTTGGAGAACAAGCACTTCGGCGATCCCAGCACGACGATATTTTTCGACCACGCCGAGCGCGACGAGCCGGCCGGTTCGAATTTTCGTCCGATAATACAGAAGTTTTAGCAAGCCAATCGGGAGACCGAATGTTGTCAGACGCCCATTGATGTGGCGTAGCGCAACGTTGATGTCGGGGACACCGATAACGAATGCCACCGGTTCATTTCTAATTTCCGCGATCAGCGTTCCCGGCGGCACCAGCAATGGCTTCATCTCTTTCGCCATGTGTTCGAATTCAGCTTCGGTGAATGGAACGAAGCCCCAATTTTTTTCCCATGCTTGATTGTAGATCGCGCGAATGCGCCGGGCCTCGCCCGCCATATCTTTCAGATTGACCGGACGAACGCGCACGCCTTGCTTCTCCGCTCGTGTACTCGCGATCTCGCGCAATCGCTCCGCTCCCGTCGGTTGCTCCGAAAACCACCATGCGTACCAATCCTTCGCTTTGGTAAAACCGCAGTTCTCGATCAGATCGGCATAGTAAGGCGGATTGTGCGCGGTTAACAGGGTAGGCGGGTATTGAAAGCCCTCGATTAATAATCCGCAAACATAGTTCGTGGAGTAATCGATCGGTCCCATCATTTCACTGCGGCTTTTCCTACGCAGCCATTCGCCTGCCGCGCGAAAGAGCGCCGCCGCTACTTCACCGTCGTCGATGCAATCGAAGAGCCCGAAACAACCGACGTTGGATTGTTGGAGCGAGTTATAGTTCGGGTCATCGCTCGCCATAATTCGCCCAACGACTTCGCCATTGCGCTTCGCCAAGAACAATGTCGCGTCGCCATGTAGATAGAAGGGATGACGCTTTCGATCGAGAAACGCATTGCGCTCGATGATGAGCGGCGGCACCCAGGCAGGATCGTTTTCGTAAATGCACCAGGGAAAGCGGATAAAAGTGTTGCGGTCCGCGCGCGACCGTACTTGCGAAACCTTAATCTCAGACACGAATGGCAAAACCCTAATGAGTCGTAGTCGCCAGTTCTAGTAACGATTGCGCCATGCTTTCCTGACGATAAATCAGATACACGAGCAGGACATTGAAAACAGTAACTTCAATCCAGAAGTACCAAACAGGCTGACCAATAAAAAGCAGGATAAACAAAATGAGCATCCTCGTGTTCGTCATCAATAGTCCCCATAACTTAAACATTGGCCTGGCAAATCTTTGATACCGTGCCCTGAACCATTCCGGAATCTCCTGAGGAAACAATCGAATTGATATTTCCCGCAATCTTTTCAAATGGGGTGAAAGCATTTCCTGTTGCCGGGTGAAATTCCAATAAAGCGCGAGCAACAACTTGTGCCAGGGCTGATCGGGCCAGCTGAGACCTTCATAATCCGAGCGCAGAGCCGCGGAAGAATCCAAATCCACGAACGACTCGCCTTTTTTCACAAAATAAAGATAGCTCGTTCGGAAATAGTCGGCGGCGGCACCTTGCAATGCGTGGCTAATCGCGGCGGCGATCGCCAAAAGGCAAACCGAGGGTGATGCTCCTTCAACCAAATAACGAAGGGCCAAATGGACATAAATACTAACGAAAACGAGATGATCGGCCAGACTGTCGATGATGCGGCCCTTTCGGCTGCCCGTTCCAGTCAAGCGAGCCAATTGGCCATCGGCGTTGTCGAGAGCATTGGCGCAGACGTGTAGTGCCATGCCGGCGACATTTATTCCCAGATTGCGATAAAAGTAGAGGTGACCCGCCATCACACCGCATAAGGCACCGAGTAAGGAGACGCCTGCCGGCGTGATTTTCAGCCGCATGAAGGCCTGCGCCAGCCAATATCCGATCCTGCGATAGAAATAAAGATCGAGAACCCCTTCGACCTCGCGGATCTTATAAGTCGTTTCCGTAGTGGCCGGTTGTTCGATAGTCTGCATCGGCATCAAAAGGCAATCCTGAGGCAAAGGTCAGGCACTTTGCGGCGCAGCCGGAGCTAGAGCGTGCTCGACCTTTGACGGGGTTCGGCCACTACTTTCGCGTCGTTTTGAAAACGTAGTCCCAAAGCGGCGAGCTGACGCCATATCCGGCGTGATCATCGTGGTAATGATGCCGAAGATGGTACTGTTTTAGCCAAAGCCAGATTCCTCGCTTCATCGGAAAATGGTGAATCGCATAATGGATCGAGTCGTAACAAACATAACCAAAGCCGAACCCGGCAGAGACAGCTGGAGCGAAGCGGCCCAAAGTTACAGCGAAAAGAATCCAGAATACAACGGCAAGCGGAATGCTAATGCTCGGCGGCATGACCAGGCGGGTGGCGTCATTTGGATAGTCATGATGCACACCGTGAACAATAAAGTGCAGTTGTTTGCCGAATCGGCTCTTGGGCTCGTAATGAAAAACGTAGCGATGAACAACATACTCGAGCAACGTCCAGCAAAGCACGCCCACAAGAAAGAGCCCGGCGACGACCAAAACGGGAAGGGCATTACGCCACAGGGCCGCGTAAAGCATATATCCAACCACCGGCAGGTAGAGGATCAGAGGGGTAGCCGGATGGATATGTGAAAAGAACTCCATGAAGTCGCTTTTAAACATTCGAACACTTTCGTTCTTGTTCGAGACGTAGAGTTTTTCCATAGCTTCAAACACCAGCGATCTCAGGCTCGACGGCTATCGCCTTCCGCCGGTTGAGCGCGGCTCCTCGAACTGTTGCCGCAGAATCCCTGCTTTTTTTCATGCGCTCGATTCGCGAAAACAATGTGTAACGTTTATCGAAGATGAACTGAAAGAGCAGCCCGCTCCAGGATGGATGGTACTTCAAACAATCGTAAAATTCCGGCGCCAGCGCGCGGAGCTTGGGCAGATTGTTCCATGGAATCGACGGCAAATCGTGGTGTTCATTGTGATAACCCATGTTGAGACAAAGCCGATTGATCGGCCCGTAATAACTATACGTCTCCTGTTCGGGATCGTTTGTGTAATGCTCTTGAATCCAGCGCGCGCCTACCGGATGAAGCCCGACCGAAAAGAAAAAAGAAAAGACGAGGTATAACAAGCCGGCCCAGCCGCAAAAGTAGACCACACCAATGTCATACAAGACCGCGGCGACCAGATTCAGCGAAAACCATCGGTCCCACATCTTGATTGCTCGCAAACGCGGCGGCCGTGTTAACTGAAAAACGGGGAAAAACATCAGCCAAATTGCCTTGCGATACCATGTGTTCCCAACCAAACGG
>Ga0209686_1001615_pt1 | contig 11027 bp, 6 predicted proteins | sample GraSoiAngelo_126_FD_185883 | JGI IMG/M metagenome (GOLD analysis project Ga0209686, IMG submission 185883) | Grasslands soil microbial communities from the Angelo Coastal Reserve, California, USA - 14_0927_09_20cm (SPAdes) (version 2) | ecosystem: Environmental > Terrestrial > Soil > Grasslands ...
GCCAACCCCAAGACGCCGCATTTCCCTGGGCAGGACCGCTTCGCGGGTCGGATCGCGCACAGCGTGGCGTACCGGCGCCCCGACGGATACGCCGGTCGCCGAGTACTCGTGGTCGGGGTCGGAAACTCGGGGGCGGAAATCGCGAGCGAGCTCGCGCGCGCCGGCGGCAAGGTGACAGTCGCGGTGCGGTCGGGCGCGAACGTCGTGCCGCTGACGCTCCTGGGACTGCCGATCCAGTACGTGGCCCATTGGGTGCGGAAGCTGCCGCGGCGGGTGCAGGAACGGGCGATCGCGCTGGTGCAGCTCTTGACCCGGCTTCGGCGTGGGAAGCCGGTGCTCCCTCGCCCGGCGCACAGCCCCCTGGACGAGATCCCCATCATCGGCTTCCACCTCGTGGACGCGATTGCGCAACGCTTGATCGACATGCGCGTGGGCGTCGCCGAGCTGACGGCCGAGGGCGCGCGCTTCACGGACGGCACGGCGGGGCGGTTCGACGAGATCATCCTCGCCACTGGGTTCGGAGCAGCGCTCGGGCCCCTGGGTGGCCTGGTCCAAGTCGACGCCAAGGGCTTCGCGCGGCGCCGCGACCGGGTGGTGAGCGTGGATCAGCCGGGTCTGTACGTCGTAGGACACAACTACGACGCCACAGGTGGTCTATACAACATCAGCCGGGACGCGCGCCTCGCGGCCCGGCTGATCGCGGGAGAGCTGAAGCCCCGCTAAGGCGTTTCGAACTCCACCATCATGACGGGTGGCGGCAGCTCCTCGCCCTCGACCTCGAACTCGATACGGATGGCGTCGAGCGTCAGCGGGTTGGTGCTGTCGACCAGGCCTCGGCCTTCCGCCTTGACGGTCTTGCCGGCGGTGAGCGCGTCCTGGACCGCGGGGAGCCCGGTGACGTGATCGTCCCGGTCGCCTTCGCGCCCATCGAACTCCGTCCCGGCGACGATGCGGATGATGGTGCCGTCCTTGAGCGTCACGGTCTGCGCCGTCAAGTCCACCGATTGGACCACGCCCTCGAACTCGCCGACCCCCTCGAGCTCCGGGTTCTCTTGTTTGAGCTGCGTCGCGCCGTCGCTCAGGCGTAGCTCCAGACTCACACCGAGCACCTTGAGGAACCCGTCCGGCGGGGGAGTCGGGTTGGTGACCAGATTGGCGGCGGCGATGTTGAGCTTGATGACCGAATGGCTATTTCCCTCATCGAGCTTTAGGTCGGCCGCGAGGAAGGTGCCATCGTCGGGCCCCTGCGGCGTGGCGCGCGGCTGCCGCGACGCCGTCAGCGTCGGGTTGTGCCCGGCGGCGATGTCCGCCTGGACCAGCGCGACGAAATCGGCCAGCGTCAGGGCGCTCTGGGCCGCGTCGTCACCCCGATCGCCGTGCCGAATCATCGTGGTCCCGTTCGCGGCGATCTGGAGGCCGCCGACCTCCAGGGTGAACGTCGCGGTGCCCGTCGCGGATGTGACGGCGGTGACGCGACTGCGGATCTGCTCCGGGCGCGTCATCTCGCTCGATTGCTCGAGCTCGACGCGACGCGCCACCAGCGTACCGGGAATCACCCGCACCTCGACGCGCGTGGGTCCGGTCTGCAGCAAGCTCTGGGCATCGGGCAGTGAGACGGTACGGGAGAACTGAATCGAGTTGGAGCCAGGACCGCTGGGCGAATGATCGCAGGCGGCGGCGAACAGCGTCAAGAAAAGCGTCGTGCATGCCCCGATCGCCGATCTAGGGCAGCGAAGACTCGGCAGCGGCATAGGGCGTCTCCTCAGTGTTGGGTGGAGCGGCTTACTCCTAAAGACCGCCGGAAAATCGTCGCGGTAACACAGCAAGCGATCGCGCTCGACCCGGGTCGTTGCGAGGTGAGACGTCGGCTACGGGGATTGGGCCCGTTACATTGCCAATTACATGACGGGCAATCTCCAACTGGACGATCGGCTCGGCGACTTCACGGCCGACAGGCGCATCCTGACTCTGACGGGCATGGCCGCCCTGATCGGAGTGATCAGCGCCTTCGTCGCCCTGGCGCTGCTGCGGCTCATCGGGTTCTTCACCCACCTGTTCTATTACCACGCGATCGACAGTCGCCTCGTCTCGCCGGCCGACAACCGCCTGGGTGTCTGGGCGCTGTTGGTGCCCATCGTCGGAGGCCTCATCGTCGGACTCATGGCGCGGTACGGCTCCGAGCGGATCCGGGGTCACGGCATCCCGGAGGCGCTCGAGGCGATCCTCATCGGGCAGAGCCGCATGTCCGCCCGGGTTGCCGTGCTCAAGCCGCTGTCCTCCGCCATTTCCATCGGGACCGGCGGCCCGTTCGGCGCCGAGGGGCCGATCATCATGACGGGAGGGGCACTCGGCTCGCTATTCGGCCAGGCGTTCCATCTGTCGCCGGCGGAACGGAAGACCTTGCTCGTCGCGGGCGCCGCGGGTGGGATGGCCGCGGTGTTCGGCACGCCGCTGGCCGCGACGCTGCTCGCTGTGGAGCTGCTCTTGTTCGAGTGGAAGCCGCGCAGCTTCATCCCCGTGGCCTGCGCCGCGGCGGTCGCGGGCGCGTTGCGCGTGCCCCTGCTCGGCGCGGGACCCCTCTTTCCGGTGCCGCCACACGCCGCGTTGACCGCGGACGGGCTCGTCATCGCGCTCGCCCTCGGGATCGCCGCCGGCTTCGGATCGGGGCTGCTCACGTGGCTCGTGTATGCGTGCGAGGACCTGTTTCGCAAGGTTCCGATACACTGGATGTGGTGGCCCCTCCTGGGCGGCGCCGTGATCGGGCTTGGCGGTCTGCTCTATCCCCGCGCGCTGGGCGTCGGCTACGACACCATCCACGACCTCCTCACCGGGCAGCTCGTCGGCGTGGCGCTGGTCGGCTTGATGGTGACCAAGGCGGTGATCTGGGCCGTGGCCCTCGGATCGGGGACGTCGGGCGGCGTGCTCGCCCCGCTCCTCATCATGGGGGGCGCGCTCGGGGCGCTCGAGGCGCACTGGATCCCCTCGGGCGACCCCGGGCTCTGGGCCGCGCTCAGCATGGGCGCGATGATGGGCGGCACGATGCGCTCCCCGTTCACCGCCGTCGCGTTCATGGTGGAGCTCACGCACGACGTGAACGTGCTGCCGGGGCTCCTCGTCGCGTGTGTCGCCGCCGATGCCGTGACCGTGCTCCTCATGAAGCGCTCGATCCTCACCGAGAAGGTCGCGCGCCGCGGGTATCACGTGACCCGCGAGTACATCGCGAACCCCCTGCACCTCTTGCGGGTGCAAGACGTGATGGAGCCCCCGGTACTCCAAGTCGGCGCTAGGCCTCCGGCCGTGAGCTATCCCGACGAGCTCCTCGATCATGCCTTGACCAAGATGCTCGAGCACGAAGTCGACCTCTTGCCGGTCGTGAACCGGGGCGAGCCCGAGCAGGTGGTGGGGTACGTGGCGCGCGACGGGATCTTGGCGGCGTGGGTGCAGTTCGCTCGTGACGAGGGGCGGCGCGAGCCGGGCTGGCTCGCGGCGCAATTCCGCAAAGTGCGCGACCGCCCGGCGAGTTAGCGGTTCCCCGCCCCTGTGGCCGCCTCGTTGCCGGCGCGGCGGAACTTCTGATACCAGCTCATCATGTAGAGCTGGGTCCGCATGAAGTTCGACGGTTTCGATCCCGTCCCGTGGTACTCCCCGTTGAAGCGCAGCAGCGTCGTGGGCACGCGGCGGATCTTGAGCGCCGCGAAGTACGCCTCGGTCTGTGGCATCGGCGTGCGCAGGTCGAGCTCCCCGGTCATCAGGAGCGTCGGCGTCGTGACCCGCCCCACGTACATCAGAGACGAGTGCGCCAGCCACTCGTCGGGCTTGTCCCAGAACGGCTGGCGGAAGAAGCTGAACGTGAACAAGGGGATATCGGTCTGCCCCGCCATGCCGATCCAGTCGGTCACCGGGCAGCGCACGGCCGCGGCGGCGAAGCGATTGGTGTGCCCGATCACCCAGCTCGACAGGACGCCGCCGCCCGAGCATCCCCCGACGTACATCCGCGTCGTGTCCACGAACCCGCGCCCGACCACGGCGTCCACGCCCGCCATCAGGTCGTCGTAGTCGGGGCCGGGATAGTTGTGGTCGATGCCGTTGGAGAACACGTCGCCGTAGCCCGTGCTGCCGCGCGGGTTCGTGTACAGCACCACGTAGCCGTTCGCGGCGAAGTTCTGGAACGCGTAGCTGAAGCCCACGTTGTACATCGCGAACGGGCCGCCGTGAATCTCCAGGATCAACGGGTACTTCTTGTTACCATCGAACGCCGGTGGCTTGACGACCCAGCCCTGCACACGCGTCCCGCCGCTCGACGCGTACCAGACCTCCTCGACCTGGGCCAGCCGCTTGTTGGCCAGGACGTCGTCGTTCACGGCGGTGACGGGCGTGGCCTGTCCGCGCCGCAGATCGATGCGCACGACGTCGGGGCTGTGCCCGGGGTCGCTCCGCACCCCCGTGGCGACGAGCGTCCGCGCGAGCGACGCGAGCGAGACCACCTGCGCGCCCTGCGTCACGTCGCGCACACCGCCCGACAGATCGGCGTAGCGAATGTTGATCGCGCCCCGGTCGGGCGCCGTGAAATACACTCCCTTGCCGTCCGGGGCCCAGCGCAGGTTGTCAGGATCGCGGTCCAGCTTGCGGGAGAGGTCCCGCATGCCTGACCCGTCGATCCCGACGGTCCACAGGTCGGCCGTGCGATGCGTCTGCTCCGAAGAGTCGGAGCCGGTGAACGCAATGGTGCGCCCGTCGGGCGACACCGTCGGGGACTCCCAGAATCCCGGCCGCGCGACGAGCGAACGGATCGCCCCACTCGCGACGTCCAGCGCGTAGATGCGCGATACCTGGTACTGCCGGTCCCAGGTGGTGTCCTGCAGGCCGTCGAACACGATCGTGCGGCCGTCGGGCGTCCAGTCGTAGCCCGCGCCGAACACCAGCCCGTCGAACCGCGCGCCCACGTTCCACCGGCCGCTCGTCAGGGCTCGTGCCGTTCCCCCGTCCGCGGGCACCGAGAAGAGGTGCGTGTAGCCCTGCCGCATGAATCCGACGCGGTCCTGGCGATAGTGCAGGTCGTCCACGACGCGCGGCGCGGCCGTCCACTTCGCGCCTTCCGGCGCCTTAGGTAGCGAGATGCTCCAGGCGGTCGAGTCGGGCACCACCATGACGAAGCTGATCGCCTTGCCGTCGGGCGACCACTTCGCGTCACCCGGCTTCTCCGCCACGCGCGTGATCTGGGACGACGCGCCTTCCGCGTCCATCCAGCGGACGAAGATCTGGGTGCCCTTAGGCTCGCCGTCCGCGAGGTAGAGGATACGCCGGCCGTCGGGCGACCAGCGCGCGTCCGACCCCTTTACCAGAAAGCGGTGGTGCGACCCGTCGACGCTCATGATCCACAGGGCCGATTCCCACTTGTCGTCGACCTTGTTCACCCAGCGGCGGGTGTAGACGATCTGCGCGCCGTCGGGGGAGATCTGCGGATCGGCGACCTGCTCCCAATCCAAATAGTGGTCGACAGTCAGCAGGGTGTCGGAAGCGGTTTCCTGGGCCGGCGCGGCCAGCGCGGCCCCCGCCAACAGCAACAGCCCCAGGCGTAACGAGCGAAGCATGGAATGTTCCTTGTGGACGGTGATCAGTACGTCAGGTCGAGGCGCGCGGTCCAATAGCGCGGCAACGGCTGCGTGAACAGGTCTTCGAACACGGCGCCTTCGGTGCCATGCGCGTTGACTTCGGGGTCGAGGCCTTTGTAGCTCGTCAGGGTCAGCAGATTGCGACCCGCCAAGGTGAAGGTCATCCCCGCCGCGCCGAGGTGACCAGCCCAGGTCGCGGGCGCGGTGAAGGCAACGGAGATCTCGCGCAGCTTGAGAAAGCTTGCGGATTCCACCCATCCAGCCGACGTGCCCGCTTGCCACGCCGCCAACGGCACCTGGTCTGCGAGAGGCGTGGAAGGATCGCTGGACGCCCGACAGCTGCCCCAGATGCACCGGGTTTCTTCCGTGCCGTTCAGCTGGCTATTCCCACCACGGTATTCCAGCAGCCCGGCGATCCGGAAGCGGCGACGCAGCGTGAGGGCGCTGCTCAGGGATGCTCCCTGCGTGGGGAAGGGTGTGCCGAGGAATCCGCGCCCGGCGGCGACATCCACCTCGTTAGGGGACACCAGCCCGTCCCCGTTCGCGTCCGCGTACCCGAGGATGGGATTCCCCGCGTAGCTGCCGAGTGGGAGACCAGATTCCGCGATCTGGAGCAGGCCGCCGCCACCGGTGAAGACAACGGTCGACACCAACCCCGACATCGCGACCCGGTTGCGATTCCCCCACGCCGACAGCCCCACGCTCCAGGCGACGTCCGGCCGCTCGACCAGGCTCGCTGCCAGAGACAACTCGATTCCCTTGTTGGTGACGGCGGCTGCGTCGAAGACGTCGAAGCCTCCGCCGGGCGTTCCCGGCAACACGAACACCGCCGCAACCACGTTCGATGTGCGCTTCCGGTAGATCGTTCCGCTGAACGAGACCCGGCCCTTGAGCAGCTCGGCATCCGCTCCAGCCTCGAGCTCGCGGCTGCGCTCAGGCCGGTGACCGACGAGCACCGCCTCGCGGCCTGCCGCGCCGTACGCCGCCCGGAGGCGCCAGCCGGTGAGGGGGAAGCCGCCGGAGGGGACGGGCCCCCGCCAGGACAATCCCAGGCTCGGGTAGACGGTTGCCGGGTCGTCCACGTGGAATCGTGTGGTCGCGTCGCGCCGCAGGCCAGCCGTGACGAACAGCCGGTCCCGCCAGGCGACCTGTTGTTGCAGCACGAGGCCGAAGGTGGACGTGACCGCGCGCAGCCGCTGCTCACGGATACTGAACGCACCCCCGAAGACGGACGCCGCGCTGTCGAACAAATCGGCGCTGTTCTTGAAGTAGTGCACCCCTACCGTGGTGCGCATTGAGAGGGACCGAGACGGCTCGAACATCCCCGTCGCGGTGACCGTACCGGTGAAACGACTGCCGCGCCGCCGGCCCTGCGCCACGGAGGAGAACGCCGAGTTCGCGTTGGGTCCCTCCCCGGGGCGCTGCACCTGACCGTCGTGCTGATCGGTGTGATCGAGACCGGCCACGGCGCGCACATTGAGCTGGGCGACGGGGCGCCACGCGGCGGCGAGACTCCCATTCACCCGTTCGACGTGCTGAGACGTAGTGATTTGGAAGAGCTCACCCGGAAGGAATGTGCCCCACCCGCCGCGAGTGGAATCGCCGCCCAGCAGACCGCTCGAGAGAATGCCGGGGCCGTTGTCGTTGCTCGGCAGGCGCAGGTTGCTCGCGAAGTAGCCCGCGTTCACCGTGAGGTCCGCGCGGTCGCCGCTCACCAGCTGTCCGCTTCCCCGCAGGTCGGTACGCTGCTGATAATTGGGGTTCAGCACGTCGGCGCGCAGACCACCCGTGGTTGCGAGCCGGGCTTGCTCTCCGCCGGGCAGCCCGTATACGCCTCCGAATCCGTCCCATTGAGCCGCAACCGAGTATCGCTTCGAGGTACTCCCACCGGACGCGCTCACGCCGTACTGCCGCAGGTATCCATGGCGGAACGGAGATGAAGCGGGAGCGGCGAGCACGTTGCCGCTGAACAAGCGGCACCGCCCGCTGGCCACGTCGGCCGCAAAGCAGCGCGCTCCCGACGAGTCCACCGCGCGGAAGTTGCCGGGAAAATCGAGCGGCTGTGCGGCTAACCCTTGCGACGAAAACGCCCGCAGCCGGGACCGACCGGGGACTCCGCGCTTCGTCGTGATGAGCAGCACCCCGTTGGCAGCGTCCGTCCCGTACAGCGCCGTCGCCGCCGGGCCGGGCAGGATCGCGATGGTGGCGATGCGTTCCACGTCGATGTCGTCCACCCGCGAGGTCGTTTGCCCCCCGACAGGCACCAGCAGCGTCGCCGCCTCGTCGTCTGCGCGGATCCCGTCCACGTAGATCTGCGGTGCGCTCGTCCCCAAGAAGCTCGCCGCGCCACGCATCAGGATGCGCGATCCGGTCCCGAACGTTCCCGAGCTGGCGAGGACTTCCAGTCCGGGAACGCGTCCGGTGAGGAGCTCGGTCAGCGTGTGCACCGGAGATTGGCGCAGCAAAGAGTCGACATCGAGCACCGTGACTCCCGCGCCGAGCTCGGTGACCAGACGGTTGCCCGTCAAGAGCGGCGCGGTCGGCGCGGCCTGCGCGTGTGTCGTGTCCTGCTGTGCACTGAGATAAACCGCGAGTAGTGATGCGATGATCGCGAGTGACGCACTGCGGATCGGTGCCATCGACGGACCCTGCGACGGGAAGTCTCACTAAACAAACGCGCGTTGCCGCTCGTCACAAGATGGCACTGTGGCGACGCCGCAACAGTCCAACGCGCCCAGTCAGCGCGCCGCTTTCGCGCCTCCCGTCAGACTGTCCTTGACGATCTGGCCGCCCTTCATCACGAACCCGACGTGCTCGAGCACGGTCACGTCCTGCAACGGGTCGCCCATCACGCCGATCACGTCGGCGAACTTGCCCGGCTCGAGCGCGCCGACCAGATCGCGCCAGCCGAGCAGATCCGCGGCGTTGACCGTGGCCGCCTGGATCGCCTGCAGCGGCGTCGTGCCCCACCGCACCATGTGCGCGAACTGTTTTGCGTTCCAGCCGTGCGGGTACACGCCGGCATCGGTGCCGTAGGCGATCTTCACGCCCGCCTGCACTGCCTTCTTGAAGTTCTCACGCTGCTGGCGGCCCACCAAGCGCTCCTTCTCGATGATCTTCTGCGGGAAGCCGAGGCGCGTATACTCGGCGATGATGTAATCGTCGTTGTAGATGTCGGCGACGAGGTAGGTGCCATGCTCCTTCATGAGACGGATGCCTTCGTCGTCGATCAAGCTGCCATGCTCCACTGAGGCGACGCCGGCGCGCACCGCGCGCTTGATCGCCTCCGCGCCATGGGCGTGCGCCGCCACCTTGCGGCCCCACATCGCCGCCTCCTCCACGATCGCGTTCAGCTCTTCCTGCGAGTATTGCGGCGCCCCGACCGATTCCTCTTCCGAGAGCACCCCGGCGCTCGCCAGCACCTTGATGAGATCCGCGCCGTACTTCACCTCGAAGCGGATCTTCTCGCGAATCTGGTCCACGCCGTTGGCGATCCCCGAGAAGCCATCGAACCGGAGGTAGGGGGACATGCCGTTCACGTCGCCGTGTCCCCCGGTGGCGGAGAGGGGCATGGTGGACACCAGCATGCGCGGCCCCGGGATCGCACCTTCGTTGATCGCGTTGCGCAGCGCCACGTCGACGAACTCGCCGGCCCCGACGTTCCGCACCGTGGTGAACCCCGCGTCGAGCGTCCGTTTGGCGTAGATGTGCGCCCGGACGGCCTCATCGATCGGACTCATGCGGAACAGCTGCTTATAGTAATCGCCGGGGTCCGACGTGATGTGCGTGTGGCAGTCGATCAGCCCGGGCAGCACGGTGGCGTTGCGCAGGTCGATCACCCGGGCATCGCGGGGGGCGTGGCCGGCCACGGCGTCCGCGGGTCCGACCTCCTTGATGCGGTCGCCCTCGATCAGAATCGCCTGATTCGTGAGCACCGTGCCCGTGCGCACGGCAATGAGCCGCCCCGCGCGCACCAGCACGCTGGGGCGCGCGGCCCCGGAGTCCGCCTGAGCGGCGACGTCGTGTCCGGCGAGCAGGGCCGCGACGAACAGCAAGCCGACGCGCCGGGTCATCGCGCGCCTCCGATCGTCTTCTCTACGCGCTGCGCGAACACGTGCGCACCGGCCGGCGCCATGGTCCGGGCGTCCCCCTTGATCTCATAGCTGTCGGCCAGCACCGGCCTCCCGGTCGTGGTATCGAACAACTCGGCCGTGAGCAGCCACACGAGATTCGACAGGTTCGAGATGGTCCCCTTCGCCACCCAGCGGGCGCCGAGCTGCCGCGCGACGGCCACGGCGCAGGCGTTGCCGCACGGATCGCCGCCTGCCTCCGCCGCCGCGACCGCCGCCGCGACGGCGCTGGAATCGACCAGGGTCACCAGCTCGGACGCCCGCAGCGTCGCCAGCAGCTTGCTGGTCGCCGCCGCCACGACCGCCGTGTCGCTCGCTTGGAGCACGTTGGCGTGCTCGCCGTCAAACCGCAGATTCACCACCACGATCGCCGGACGCGCTCCGCCGGTCTGCCCCGACAGACGAGAACCGGCGATCGAGACCAGCATCCATAACAGGACAACACCGCCTGCACGCACGTGAATCCTCCGGGTCGTGGGATGTGCGGAACGGGTGTAATCTAGAGGTCCCTCGACCGCGACACCAATGACCTCGACTCCCCTAACGGCCAGCGATCAGCGCGCCACCGTCGTCGCGGGCTTCCTCGGCTGGACGCTCGATGCGTTCGATTTCTTCCTCGTGGTCATGACGCTGACCGCGATCGCCAAGGAATTCGGGAAGTCGGACGCCGCAATCGCGCTTTCGATCACGCTCACGCTCGCCTTCCGGCCGGTGGGCGCCTTCATCTTCGGACTGCTGGCGGATCGATACGGCCGCAAGCTGCCTCTGATGATCGACCTGGTGTTCTACTCGATGGTGGAGGTGCTCACCGGCTTCGCGCCGAACTACACCTCCTTCCTGGTGCTGCGAGCGCTCTTCGGGATCGGGATGGGCGCCGAGTGGGGCGTGGGCGCGTCGCTGGTCATGGAGAAGGTCCCGGCCCGGTACCGGGGCGTCGTGTCGGGCTTGCTGCAGCAAGGTTACGCCCTGGGCTACCTGCTGGCAGCAGTGTGTTATCTCCTCGTCTTCCCCCACTGGGGCTGGCGACCGCTCTTCTTCATCGGGGGGCTTCCCGCGCTGCTGGCGCTGTTCGTGCGGGCGCGCGTCAAGGAGTCCGAGGTGTGGCGCGAGACGCGCCACGAGAACTGGAGCGGTTTGGGCCGGACGATCATCTCGAACTGGAAGCTGTTTCTCTACCTGACCATCCTGATGGCGATGATGAACATGGTTTCTCACGGCACCCAGGACATGTATCCCACGTTCCTCGAGCGGGACTGGGGCTTCAGTCCGACGACCCGCCCCGCGC
>Ga0209686_1001616_pt1 | contig 11025 bp, 9 predicted proteins | sample GraSoiAngelo_126_FD_185883 | JGI IMG/M metagenome (GOLD analysis project Ga0209686, IMG submission 185883) | Grasslands soil microbial communities from the Angelo Coastal Reserve, California, USA - 14_0927_09_20cm (SPAdes) (version 2) | ecosystem: Environmental > Terrestrial > Soil > Grasslands ...
GAAAGACGTCATCCGCTCGATCAACAGGGTGCGAACCTCTCGAGAAAAACTGCGTGGCTGCATCCTGCAATCCGATCTCTCTAATTTTTTGTCCTGAACCATTGCATTATTTATGCAGAGATCAATAGCACCGGTGCTGGTTTTCAGGTAGGGTGTGTGTCCTTGTTTGACCCACAGACGGACACCCACAACATTTATTACGGCCGCGTGGACCACAGTTTCAGTTCGTCGGACCGCCTTAGCTTTTCAGCAAACATCTTTCGGGAAGCGTTTGTGGATCAGTATGGCGGCGGCGGGCTGACTACCGCAGGCCCAATCAATGGGACGACTAACAATCATTTCCATAATCTTACTTTGGATGAAACCCATATTTTCAACCCACGCTTATTGAACGAGGTAACGGTCTCGCACAACCGTCACTTCAACACCTTCATTGAAGGGAATGGGACGCAGACGGTTCCGCATATCATTATTGACAACCGAGCTGAAGGTAGCCTGGGCTATTCCTTTGGCCCCTTTGAGGGTGGCTTGGTTCAGGGGTTTGTGCAGGACCGTTGGGGTGCGACGGATAATTTGACGTGGACCGCGGACCGCCATTCCTTTAAATTCGGCGGTGGCAATCAGTCTGGCATCCTCTACAGGAACTGGGATCTAGGTCTGCCGGGCTATTATGAATTCAGGGAACTTAACGGTACTTTCACTCCGGCATCGGACGGAGTGCTACAACCGGACGGCACGATTGCGGGCATTACTCCCAGCAAGAAGCCCCATACTAATTTCGAAAACGATTATCCCTACTTTCAGGAAACGTCGATTGATCCTCGCACAGGCGCAAAGGCCAGCGCTTATCGCCACTACACGTACCACGACTGGTACACATTTGTTCAGGACGACTGGAAACTCAGTCCGCGCCTGACGCTGAACCTCGGGGTTCGCTGGGACCGCTATGGCGCCCCGAGCGAGGATCACGGTATCTTGGCCCAATTCACCAACCTGGCTGGCTGCAATGTCGCTTCGGATAGGGCATGCCTCGGCGCAGCCCGAGTAACCCCCGTAAGCCGGATGTGGAACACCAACAATAAAGACATCGCGCCACGCATCGGCTTTGCCTGGGATGTCTTCGGCAACGGAAAGACGGCCGTTCGTGGCGGCTACGGCATCTATTATGATCGCATCTTCGATAACATCTGGTCGAATGGTGCCTGGAACCCGCCCTTCTACGCTCTAATCGACTTCGATGCCTCAAGCAGTGATGCCATCAACTATTCCAATCCTGACTCTATCGGCACGGCTTATAACCCCAATGGTCTGAACGGTCCCATTCCATACCCTGGGAAGCGCGTGTCTGTCCGCACTATGGATATAAACATGCACGACTCTTCCGGCCAGAACTATTTCCTGGGCGTGGAACGGCAATTCATGGGTGATTTTCTGTTCCGCGTGAACTACCAAGGATCAATGGGCCGCCATTTGCCGATGCTCGAGAATTACAATCGCACCGATGGGCAGGCTTATAATGCATCCTTTTCCAACATTCGGCCTAACGCCCTCTACACGGGCTTCAACTATCGTTCGAACAGCGTGAGTTCCAACTATAATTCGCTCGTGGCCGAAGTGCAAAAGCGCATGGGGCATGGCTTGCAATTCCAGACCGGCTACACGTACTCAAAGCTCCTGGATGTTAACTCGGAACTATTCGCAGGCTGCTCAACGATTGGCAGCTTTACCGCGCCATACTATTACATTTCGAATACCAGGCCAGATTTGTCTTATGGCCGGGCCGCTTTTGATCATAGACACGCCTATAAATTTAATGTGATTTACGAGATGCCCTTCCTGAAACAACAGAAGGGATTTGCTGGGCAGGCTTTGGGAGGTTGGACGCTTTCAAGCTTCCTCCAGTTGTATTCCGGCCATCCCGTCGATGTCTACAATGGCAATGGGAGATTTGCTGGAAGTGCGCTCGACGCCAACGGCATTCCTGAGAACATTGGTGGTGACTACAACCTCGACAACGTCCTGAATGACCACCCCGTTTTCCTAGGTTCAAACCTAAACGCGGTTTACAGTGGACGCAGTCCGGCCGACGGGATTTTCATAGATAACAATCCCATCGGCTGCGGCTTCCCAGGGTCGAATACGCCTTCGGGTTTAGGCACTACTCCCGCTAACGTGCCATCAGGCAGCCTTGCGGATTGTAACCTGAACAACAATGGCCTTACGCCAATTCTGGATGCGAATGGAAACATCACAGGTTTCGTGGCAAACACGCTCTTTGGCAACCCCGCGTATCCGGGCTCCGGTGCCTTGTACAAACGCTTCGGCACTCTCGGTCGAAATGTTTTTCATGGGCCGAAGTTCGTGCAAATGGACATGGCCTTGGGCAAGACCTTCAAGTTGACAGAGATGATGAAGCTCGAATTCAGAGCCACAGCCCAGAACCTCCTCAACCACCCCAGCTTCGATTGTGTTGACGGCAATCTGAGCGATGGCACGTTTGGCGCAGCGCAGTGCTTGGCGCAGAACCCCTCGGGAACCACGCTGGGGGCACCAACATCGCGCATCATGTCGCTGGGCTTGCGGCTGGCCTTCTAAACCTTTCCCGCGCCCGGCGGCTTGCCCCGCCTGCCCCGATCCAATCGGGGACTTGGTCGGGGCTCCGGGCAGAACGGTTTTGGAATACGGAAAGGGCGGAGAGCGATCTCCGCCCTTTTTTTTTACGCGTCTTAAAGTGGTTGCATACTGTTTGCTGCGAAGCCGCCCAGCTTGCTGCAGGCGATGTAATCTTCGGCAGAGCGAGATGAGGAGGAAGCAACCAACCCAGTAAAATGGCTGCATGAGCGACCTGCTGGTGGGGTAGGGCTTTGCGGTCCAATGGGGAGCCAACAGCAAATGTGTTGACTATTTAAGATGACCATAGTAAAGTGAATTGGTCATAGGAGAACGCACGTGAAACTAGGCAAGGGCAAGAAGTCGATCCAGGAGATAGCAATCTCGGAGTTTAAGGCAAAGTGCCTGGCATTGCTGGAAGAAGTTGATAAAACGAAGGTCTCGCTTCGAGTAACCAGACGCGGTAGGCCGATAGCGGAAGTGATTCCTGCATCCCCAAACATGGAGGAGCGAAACTGGCTGGGTTCGATGGCCGATAGCATGCAAATTACGGGCGACGTAGTGTCTCCGGTCATTGACATCCAAGAAATTGAGGCCCTAAAGCATTGAAACTGCTGCTTGATACCCACATTTGGCTCTGGAGTTTGGCTCAACCCAGCCGACTCTCGCGGCGCGTGCAACACGAACTAAGAGATGGCCAGAACGAGCTGTGGTTGTCTCCTGTGAGTACTTGGGAAGCGCTGCTGTTACATGCCAAGCGTCGGATACACTTAGACGGTACGATCCGAGATTGGGTGGCAAAGGCAACGATGCACATGCGGGAGGCTCCATTGACACACGAAATCGTCGTCGCAGCCCAAGAATTGCCGCTTGAGCATCCGGATCCAGCGGATCGCTTTTTGGCCGCTACCGCAGAAGTGCTTGGCCTGACGCTCGTGACCGCCGACCGTCGACTGTTGGGCTTGGGGAAGATCGCCACCCTGGCAAACCGCTGAGTGCAGTCTATTTGCGGCAATAAGGGTTCCAAGACCTCCTTCGGGGAAATTGTCCAACTCGCCAAAGCCCGGCGCGTCGATACGGTCGCACGACTGGTTTCGCAATTGTGCCCCAACAAGAGTGGTCTCGGGGCGAACAACGGCATCAAGAACGTGGGCGATCAATTCGACCCATTTCCAGTAGCCAAACCTAAGCGACTTCTGTGCTACTGTTTTTGCTACTACTCCCGGTCGATTTGAGGCGTCTGGGACCCGCTTAAACACTGGCGATTCTTTCAAATGGAAGCAGCGCCCTGAAAACAAGAGACATACCAACACTCACCTACCTCTCACCTCCCACTCACCAATTGGGGTTTCAATCCCCTGTGCCTCTCGAAAACCTCGAAATTTCTGAGCGGATGGGAGTTATGTTTCCTTCATAATTCTCGCCGATGCTCATTTCTCTCACGACCCTCCTCGCTATTCTGTGCTCGATCTTCCGTTCGCGTGCTGCTCTCCAGCTTGAGAACCTGGCTCTGCGCCACGAAATCGGCGTGTTTCAGAGGTCCGCAGCAAAACGTCCGAAATTGACCTCGGGGACCGACTGTTGTGTATCTGTCTTTCCCGCCTCTGGCGTGACTGGCGCTCGGCGCTGGCCATCGTCAAGCCAGAAACGGTCGTAGCCTGGCATCGTGCCGGCTTTCGTTTCTTCTGGACCTGGAAGGTGCGGCGAGACCAACTCGGACGACCCGTCATTTCGCGCGAGGTCAGATCAGAGATCTGATCCTCAAGATGTGCCGGGAGAATCCCGGCTGGGGTGCTCCGCGCATCCACGGCGAACTGCTCAAACTCGGCATCGGCATCGCGGAGAGCAGCGTCAACAAATACATGGTGCGCTGCCGCAAACCGCCGTCTCAGACCTGGCGCACATTCCTGGAGAATCACGCCGAGCAACTGGTCTCCATCGACTTCTTCACCGTGCCCACTATCCGTTTCCAAATCCTCTACGTGTTTCTGGTTTTGGCTCATGACCGGCGTCGCATTCTGCACTTCAATGTGATCGCCCACCCAACCGCCGAGTGGACGGGACAGCAACTGCGGGAGGCCTTTCCCTCCGCCCAACTCCCCCGCTACCTGCTGCGCGACCGCGATGCTATCTTTGGCAATGACTTCCGAAAACAGGTGCGAGACATGGGCATCTGCGAAGTTCTCTCTGCACCGCGCTCGCGTTGGCAGCGAGCCTATGTAGAGCGCGTGATTGGCTTTTGTTGTCCATAACATAACCATCCGCTTTTGTGCTGCAGCACATAATCAGTACGTCGAACTCGCCCCGCAGGACGTCTGGCGCGAATACGCCCGCGCCATCGAGAAGCGGAAGGCGTTGGACTCTTCCCATCTCTCGTGACTCGGAGCCGAACCAGCCTGGAACGGATCTTCGAAACGCAAATCCAGGCGCTCGCCCTCACCCTTCGGCCCGGCTCGGTAGACAACTATCGATCCACCGCCCGCTGCTTCCTCTCCTATCTCCTCGCCGCATTCCCACAGCTTCGTCGGCTCTCCCAACTACGCCGCGATCCTCATCTGCTTGGCTGGTTCCGTTGGCTGAGTGAACAACAACCACCCGTGAGCAATGCAACCCGCATCGGTCACCTCATTCGCCTCCGCCGTTTGCTGGACGATCTAGCCGCCAGCGGCCACCACCTGCAGCCCGATCTCATTCGTGGAGAAGACTTCCCTCCAAAGCCCCACTATCTTCCAAGACCTCTTTCCCTCCAGGAAGATCAACTCGTGCAGCAGGAGCTGCGCCGGACCGACGATCTCTACGCCAATGCCCTCCTGCTCCTCCGTGCTACGGGAATCCGCCTTGGCGAATGCATCCATTTGCCACTGGATTGCCTGCGGCAGGTGGGAACCGAACAGTGGGCGCTCCATGTCCCCCTCGGCAAACTACACACGGAACGTTTGGTTCCGGCCGATCCCGAGGTGCGGCGGATCGCGGGCCGGATCCTCACCCTGCGCACTTCGTCTCCGCTCGCGCGATTCGCCAATTCGCAAGGCTTCCTGCTCCCACGTCGCGGTGCTACTCGGCGCGCTGTGGTGCTGAGTCTCCAATCGGCGTTGGCCCAGGCCGCGAAGCGCGGGTTGCTCAACGCATGTGACACCGCACCGTCTTCGGCACAGCTTCGCGACAGAAATGCTCCGGCTCGGAGTTAGCCTTCCGGCTCTCATGAAGCTACTCGGGCACAAAGATATCCGCATGACCTTGCGCTACGTGGAAGTCACTCAACAGGACTTGCAGCGCGAATTCCACCAGGCCCGTCAGAATGCAGCTCATCCGCATCGTCTGCCCACGCTCGCACTCCCCAAAGACATGCCAAGCGCCGGTCTCCCCGGCATCCGTCAGGCACTGGAGGCCACACGTCATCTTCTGGAAATGTATCGCCGTCAGTTGGGCGATGAGAAAATCCGCCGTCGATTGCGGCGCCTCGACAAGCGCCTCCTCACTGTTGCTTCCCAACTGCAGAGGATCCAAACAGAGCAAAAATGAGGAAAGATTGGCCAGTTAATAATGGGAATGTGCAAAGGTTTGGGAGAGCACAGTAAACTCCCGCTAGTCTTTGGTTTGCTCTGGGGAGAGAAAAAGCATTCGGGCTTTTCGATCACCACCGCCGAACTCGGCTGCTAAGCCGTTTGCGGAGGGTTCCTGTAGTTCTCGGCAGCGGCCTCGTGGATGGTTTGGCTTTCGGGCGCCGCTTGGGGTATCCACCGATGAAACTGATTGATGTGTTTCAGCTTGATCTCCATGAGCAGTTTCAGGTTTTCGGATCCGCCGACTTCCTTGTAATCCGGGTCCAGAAAAAGTTGCAGGTCGTGACCGGTTAGATTGGCCAGTTCGGCGGCCTTGCGGGGAGGCAAAGCAGCTTCGTCGACGCGTTTTTCAACGGCGGCAGGCTGGTAGAAGCCGGTCACGCGCTGGCGGAGCGTTCGCAGCAGGCGTTCCGCGCGTGTGGTGCTGGGGCCATTGACGCGGCGCGTCATGGCCTGGTAGCGCAGATCGTTGAGGGCACGCTTAATTTCGCGAGGTGTGTCGCAGACCATGACAATGTATTGGCCCCAAAGCTTGAGTGACTCTTCGAACTCCGGGGAATTCTGTGCGTCCAGGTTGGTGCGCGCGCTCAGTTGGTAAGCAAGAATCCCAAACAGCGCCAGGAGAAATAGCGCGTCCACTCCATAGGACCAGGCACTTCCTTCAACCTCGGCGACGTCAAGCTTCAAATCTCCTGGCTTGGTGTCCGGACGCTGGAAGGGAAGCGGTTTGCCAAAATCGTTCTGAGAGACAACAGGCTGTTGTGAAGACGGGTTGGAATTGACGTCCGCGTTTGACGACTTGTGGAAAGATGCCAAGGGCTGGATGACTCCCTTCCGGTAGCCGACAACAACAGAGGACACGAACGCGACAAGGAGCAGCAGAACCGGAGCAATCTTGGCGGTCATGCGGCCGGTCTGAGCCAAACTCTCCCAGAGGCGGACGCGCCACAACCGCTCAACAGCCTGCTGTTCTCCCTCCTTCCGAAGAATCTCAGCCGCCTTGAGCTCGAGAACCCGCCGACGCTGGTCCGATGTGGTCTTGGGCAGGGGCGCTACGATGTTCACCAGTTTCTTGATATAGAACGTGCCGTACTTGAAGCGCGCCACCGCTTTTTCCTGTTCGGTATTGCCGCCCCCTTCATAGGCGGCTTCTGCTAGCGCGATTTCCTTGAAACCGAGTCCAACGCAGTGCGTGACCTGGTTCCGGGCCATTCCGAGGACAATGATGCAGTCGCCGGCGGTAGTGAGGAAGTTGATGGACTCCAGAACGGTGACAACGCTCTCGGGCCGGCAGCGGTCGAGGTCATCAATAAAGATGATCACGCGGCGGCCTCCCCAGGACCATGCATCGCAGAAGTCGCCAAATTCGCGGGCAAAGCGCGGGCGGACACCTGGATCGGATTTTACGTCTTTGATGGTGGCGGCATCGCGGAGATTGTCGGTGAGCTTTGAGGGGTCGATTCCGAAGGCACGGGCTTTTTGGAAGATAGCGGCGAGAACGGCGAGCACCGTTGCCACCAGACTGTAATGCCCAATGTCTGCGGGCAAGCGGTCCTGTCTGGACCAGGGCAGGAAATACTTGATCAGCGCGATCATCTCCGAGGCAAAGGCTCTGATGTCTGGCAAACTCACGCCATGACGGGAAAGTTCGTAACTAAGAGAGCCGCAAAGGGCCAGCAAGAGGAGGATCATCAGGGGCCACTTGTCGCGAAGCCGAAAGTGCAAGAGGCGGGCGCGGAAGATCCAATTGTCAATATGCCACCAGGGTGGAACAGCCTGGTCCTTGATGTGTTGCAGGAGAGCAGCCAGCAATTGCTCTTCGCTCTGGTGATGCCAGGCGTTGAACCACACGGGACGGTAGCGGGACTTTTCGAGGTCGCCACGGAGCAAAGACATAACCGAGCTTTTTCCCTCACCCCATTCGCCTTCGATGGCGATCGTGACGGGCGGTTGGGTCTTGGGATTGCGGATGAACCGCGAGAGTCCCAGAGCCATGGGAGTAAAGTCGAGCGAATCCACATCACCGGGCTTGAGGGGGGCATCGGTGACGGTCCAGTCGGCGACAGAGAACTCTGTTGGCGGGGGAGGCGGGGGAGTAGCCACCACCGCGGAACAAGTCACAATCAGCAAAAAGGCAAGTAGCCAATACCAGGGCGCGGGGAGGCGATGGTTCGGCAGGGCGGCTTCCGGGCCACGCGTTTCATGGAACCAAGTGGCGCCGTCGTCGGAAGTGGTGAGGACTAGACCGTGGTCGCCGGCAATGTACCCCCGAGCCCCCTTGCCGAAAGCGAATGCCCGCAGTGCAGCGGTTGTTCGCGTGGGGACAACTGTGACCGGAGCGGCGCTTCCCTGAGCTGAGGAGCTCTTGCCGATGAAGCCGTTTTCTCCAAGCAGGAGGCGCTGCAAAGAATTATTCGACGAGGTGAAGGTATCGGCCAGGAAGATGGCCGGGCCGTTCGCGAGCTGACTGGCCTTGTCGATGGGCTGATTGCCCTTGAAGACGGAGCCATCGGACCAGGGCGCGCAGGTAAACGGGAGGCTTTTGTCCCAGGCTTCTGGAAGCGACGAGGTTGAGCACAGGTAGGGCGAGTCGCCAACTTTAGCGATTACTCTGCCGCCGTTCATCGCGGAAATGAGGAAAAGATCGCCTTGGGCACCGGCGGGAAGGTTGAACCGTGCCTGCTTAAAGGTCCACTCCTTGCCAGCAACGTTGTAAATCCTTCCGCTGCGACCGAGGGCGTGGCAGGTCTGGTTGGAACAGCTGACGTAGATCAGGTCGTCGTCCAACAAAAATGGCGTTGACGGTGGAACAACATTGACACCCACATTGGAGTTTGCGCGCGACGAAACTTCTACGGATGGAGTGTTGGTGGCCGCCCCTGCTTGGGCAGGCACTTTGGCTTTTTCGGCCGCGTAGACCACAGGAACCAAGCGCTGAATTAGTAGACTGGCCGCCGCCTTCGCTGGGCTGTCGAGACGAACCATGACTGTTGATTTTGCAGGGACCACCGTACCAGCGGAAGGTGACTGAGAAACCACGACCAGTGTCCGCGACGGACCTGGTTGTTGCTGCTGCTGTTGTTGCTGCGGCGGCGGCGCATTGGGTGCGGCCTCGGGCTCGTATTCCACTGCGAGTTGCAGTCCAACGCGTAGGGCGGTCTTGCGTGCAGCGTCCAGTCCCAAGCCGACGAGCGCTGGAACTCGGACAGTTGGCGTAGCGGCCGGAGGAGTGACACGCGGGTTCGCGGCGGATGGCCTGGGCGGCGTCGGTGTGGTGGATTGAGCTGGCGAAGGAGGCGGGCTGGCTTCGGCGCGCGCAGCGATTTTCAGTTGTTCCCATTTGTACTGTCCGGCGGCCCGGTGCAAGACCAAACCAAAATTACCAACGGCCCACACTTCCGGTCGGGTGACCTGGGAGTCGTCGGCCGCGTTCGCAGCGTCGGGGATGCTGACCGCAATGCTGTTCAAGCGGCATGCGTAGTCGTCGGCCTTATCATTCGGACAGTCTACATAGGGGAGGCGGGCGTAAGGATTGGTCTCACGCGGATACCAAAACCGCGTAGAAGGCATGACGCGAGTAGGCTCGGGGTTCAGTGGTTGGAGGACAGCGTAGATAGAACCAGCGAGCATCAGGACCATGCAGGTAGCAAGGATCGTCACCTTGGTCCGCGACTGCAGATAGAAACCGCCCTTGCCTCTCGAGGGTGTCGCGTCGGGAGAGGCCGGAGCTGAGGCCTTTGAAGTAGCGGATGCGCTCATGGGTCACACGTTCCTTAAGGATAGTGCAGGAAAGAGCCCGAGCATGACGGAATATGGAGCGTTTTGCGCACTTGGCAATGAGGGACTGGAGCTCGGCTTTCCGCACGGCATGCCCCCGACCAACGCCGAGCAGATAACTCTGAACGGGATGATACCAGTCGGCCAAGCAGGGCTTGTTATTCTCCAGGCCCACAAGCAGAGTGGGACGACAGACACGCTGAGATTCAAGTTCTCTGCGCCCGCCTTTAACGCCGGCGTAAAGTACGCGATTAACTTCTGTGTTGGTCCCGCTACAAACCCCTGTGGATTGCCCACCTCATATGTCGTTGTAGTGCCCGGCGGCGAAGAGCGGCTAGCGGTTCTCCCTGCGAGTCTCTTTGAGAAAAATGTTTTAACCGTGAGTCAGGGCACATCTCGCCCTGTACCTTTTGCGGTGACAATTGAATAGCTCACTAGGTTGCCGCCAGCAACTTCGTGCTAGCTCTGTCGAAGGCGAGCGGTCGAGGTTTCTCGAAAGGAATCTGATCTGGTGCACTCTTGGTGCACTCTAACCTGCAAGTGAGGCTATCTCGGCGCAACCAAGAGCAGCGTAAATTACTGAAAACACGTGAAAATCAGCGAGTGCAAACAGGGCAGGTAGGTTTAGCAAACCGCCGCCTTCAGCCTCTCGGCAACCTCTCCGAACCTGCCTGTGCGGCCTTCCATGCTACTACTCTTGCTACTACTTTCGGTCGATTTGGCCCCTCCCGGAACCCGCTTAAACACTGGCGATTCGTTCAGATCGAAAACCGATGTTGATAACAAGAGACATACCAACGCTCACCAACCCCTCACCTCCCACTCACCAACTGGGGTTACAATCCCCCCCTCTCCGCCAGATTCTTGCCAGCATTGGAGTTAAGGGAATCCGCATTTCGGTTTAGGCGGGTGATTGCGTGGCTCTTTATCACAATTTTATCCCAATCAATTTACTGGACTGCTCGCTCGCCAGGATCGAGCTTGCTGAATAGTTGCTCGACTTGCGCCATTCCATTCGCCGTCACTTCTGGCACGTCCTTGATGTAGTGCAAGAGAGTCGTGTTGACGCTGGAAT
>Ga0209686_1001622_pt1 | contig 11013 bp, 6 predicted proteins | sample GraSoiAngelo_126_FD_185883 | JGI IMG/M metagenome (GOLD analysis project Ga0209686, IMG submission 185883) | Grasslands soil microbial communities from the Angelo Coastal Reserve, California, USA - 14_0927_09_20cm (SPAdes) (version 2) | ecosystem: Environmental > Terrestrial > Soil > Grasslands ...
GGGCGATCTCCGACGTCTGGCCGATGAGCGCGCAACCAATCGTCATCACCGCGCGGCGCAGCTCGTCGAGCGACAGCGCGGTACGAAACCCCGGGATGGATTCGAGTTTGTCGAGCGTGCCGCCCGTATGCCCGAGGCCGCGGCCCGACATCATCGGGACATACGCGCCGCACGCCGCGGCAAGCGGCGCCAGCACGACGGACGTCTTGTCGCCCACGCCCCCGGTACTGTGCTTGTCCACGGCGGTGCCGGGCAGCCCGGGATATTCGACACGGACGCCCGAGCGCACCATCGCATCGGTCAGCGCTGATGTTTCGTCCGGCGTCATCCCGCGCAGCAGGATGGCCATGAGCAGCGCCGACGCCTGATAGTCGGGCAGAGTTCCGTCGGTGACCGCGCCCACGAACCACTCGAGGGCGGGCCGGTCGAGGTAGCCGCCATCCCTTTTTGTGCGAATGAGATCGACCGCGCGCATGAACGCGCTGAAGAGTATAATTCAGGGCACCCTTTTCCCCTTGCATGGTCGACGTCCCGAGCCTTTCGCCGGAATTGTGCCGGAATGTGTCGGCCCTCGCACGAACCCTGGTCGCCGCGGCGCGCAGTTGGGCGCTGTATCCACCGGACCATCCAGCTGTGCGCGGGTCGCTCGAGCGCGTGCGCCACTCGCTTATCGAGGCGGCGGACGGGCGTCCTTTCTCATTTGGCGTCACGCCCGACACGCTGCTGATCGCCGGGGTGCCGCTGACCGGCCGCGACGCGGCGGTGGTCGCGGAAGCCGCCGCATGGCTTCACGATCGCGATGTCGTCGAGCTCACGTTCCTGGCGGACGTGACGGTCGCGTCGCTCCAGCGTCTGCTGGGCGTCCTCAGCGAGGACTCGCGTGTCACGCGTCAGCAGGGCGGTCCCGCCAGGGTGTGGTCCGCCCAGGCCGACCCATCGATTCTTGTCGAACAGATCGACTTCTCGCATCTGCTCGAGGACCGCGAAGTGATCAACCCCGCGCGCCGCAAGGATGATTTGTGGCGCGCGATCGTCCGGTCGGTGCTGGACCGCCGGCGTCCGATGGACGAGGCGCTGCAGGCGCGCATGCTCGAGATCTCGGGCGACGTCATTGCCATTGCCGAGCTCGCGCGCGATGTCATCGCGCCGCATCACATGCCGGACGGCTCACCGATGATGACCTCGCAGGCGGCTGCCGTCGTCGCCGCCTATCGCTACCTGCTCGGCATCGTGGACGTGCTGTCGCCCGAACGGCGGCGGGAGGTCATCGACAATCTGGCGGCAGCGACCGCGAACTTGAACCCGCAGGTCGTCATGCAGATGCTCCAGGGCTCCGCCGACGCGGCGTCTTCCCCGGATGCCGGGAGCGCCGTACTGCTCACCGGCATCGTGGACGCCTTCGACGATGCGAAGGTGGCGCGGTTGCTTGCGACGACGCTCGCGATCGAGGGGCAGGCCTCGCAGCGGCTCGCGGCCGTGTTCGACACGATAGCGCCCGACGGCGAGCGCAAGCACCGCGTGATGTCGCTCACCCGCCAGCTGCTGCGGGAAATGGATTTCGGCCGACAGGACCAATTCCAGACACTCTGGTCGTCGATGGAAGAACTGCTGCTCTCGTACAACGAGCGGCCGTTCGTGTCGGCGCAGTACCGCGCGGGCCTCGACGGGATTGGCGCGCGCGCGGAGCAGATGGCGACGCAGGCGTTGCCTGACGATCTCGTCGCGCTGGTCGAGACGCTCGGCCAGGACAACGTGCGGCGCTTATCCGTCACGTTGCTGATCGATCTGTTGAAGCTCGAGAGCGATCCCGCGCGCGCGCCGGAGCTGGCGCGGGATGTCGCCGCGCTCGCCGAAGATCTGCTGCTCGCGGGGGACTACGAATCGGCGGCCGCGGTTGTATCCGCGCTCGCCGAGCACGCAGCGAATCCAAAGGCCGTGGCGCATCAAGCCTGCCGGCTGGCGCTCGACGGCCTCGTCTCGACGGTGGCATTTCGCGAGGCCGCCGAGCTGCTCGAGGACATGACGGACGGCGAGGCGGTGCGTTTCGCGGAGGTCTGCCGTCACGTCGGTCCGGCATCGACGGATGCCCTCCTTCCGCTGTTCGCATCCGAAGACGCGACGCGGGGGCGCCAGCGCGCGGCGGCGATCGTGCGCGCGTACGGCGTGCGCGCGGTCACGCGGCTGGGACCGCTCGTGTCATCGGCTCACTGGCCGGCGCAGCGGAATGCGGCGGAACTGCTGGGGGACATCGCGGTCGCCGAGTCGGTGCCGCTGCTGCAGCCGCTGTTGCGCGGCGTCGATGCCCGGGTGATCGCCGCGGCCGTGCGCGCGCTCGCGGGGATCAAGGATCCGGCCGCTGCGCGATCGGTGCACACTGTGCTGCGCGCATCGAGCGGCGAGCAGCGCCGCGCGGTGGTGGACGCGCTGGTCTCACAGCGCGACGCGCGCGTCGTCCCGGTGCTGGTGCGGATTCTCGACGACAGCGACCCGTTCGGCGCGGATCACGCGATCGTGATCGAGACGCTCGGGGCGCTGGCGCAGGTCGGCGATGATCACGCGGTGCCGGCGCTGACGTCCATGATGCGGCGGAAGAAGCTGCTCGCGCGCCGCAAGGTGCGCGCGGTGAAAACCGAGTCGCTCAGCGCGCTGCGCGCGATCCGCACGCCGGCTGCTGAACGCGCGATCACGGAAGCGGCGGCGACCGGCGATCGCCTGTTGCGGCGTCTCGCGCGTGCCTCACAGGAGGCGCATGGCTGACGCGAACGTCTACGACGACTTCGTCCGCCGGCTCGCGGCGACGATTCGAGGCGCGACGCTCTACTCGGCCGACCATCCGCTGGTGCAGCGTGGCGTCGATGCGCTCGCGGTCCTCTCGAACACGATCGCCCAGAAGACGGACGCGATCGTCATCGGCTTCATCGGCGACGAAGTGGTCGTGAACGGCGCGCGCCTGCCGAAGTCGGCCGCCGCGCTCGTGGGGTTCGCGCGGGACGTGCGCGAGCGCGAGATCGAGAAGATTACGATTCAACGCGGCGTCACATGCGACGAACTGCGGACGTTCATCTTCGAGCTGCCGGATCGGCGCGCGACAGCGCCGCTCGCGGTACGGCTGCAACAGAAGGGCGTCCGTCGCGTCACGATCGGGCGGCTCAACGTCGAGAACGAGGAAGAGTGTTCCACCGGAATCGCCGCGGCGAAGCAGGTGTACAGCACGGCCGTTCAGACCGCCGAGCAGCTCTGGGACGCCGCGAAGGCGGGCGACAAGCCGGACCCCAATGCCGCGCGAAAGATCATCGACAGCCTTGCGAAGCTGGTGAGCCAGGATCGCACGTCGCTGCTCGCGCTCACGGCGCTGAAGAAGTACGACAACTACACGTTTACGCACATGGTGAACGTGTCGGTGCTGGCGATGGCGCAGGCGCGATCGCTGAACCTCGAGGGAGCGCTGCTCAGGGAGTTCGGCTTCGCGGCGCTGATGCACGACATCGGCAAGGTGCACACGCCGCAGGACGTGCTCAACAAGCCGGACAAGCTCTCGAAGGACGAGTTCGCCCAGATGAAACGCCACGTCATCGACGGCGCGCACATTCTCCGCCGCACGCCGGAGATGCCGGCGCTCGCACCCGTCGTCGCGTTCGAGCACCACCTGCGTCAGGATCTCTCCGGATACCCGGAGGACATCGGCAGCCGGAGCCTGAACCTGTGCACGCAGATCGTGAGCATCGCGGACGTGTACGACGCGCTGCGCAGCAACCGGATCTACCGGCAGGGGCTGCCGAGCGATCGCATCAAGTCGATCATGACGCAGAAGGACAGCCCGGCATTCAACACGCGGCTGTTGCGGCGCTTCATCAACCTGATCGGCCTGTTCCCGGTCGGAACGCTGGTCAGGATGAACACCGAGCAGATTGGCGTCGTCACGCACGAGCACCCGGCGGATCCGTTCCGCCCGCAGGTGAAGGTCGTGACCGACCGCGACGGCGCGGCGATTGACGCGCCGCTGCTCGTGAACACGTGGGAACCCGATGGCCGCGGCGACTTCGCGTGGGCCGTCGTCGAGGCGGTCGATCCCGACGCGGTGGGGATCGATCCGCTCACGTATTTATGAGGATCCCTTTCAGCTGGGCGAGCGGAGCGGAGTGGGCGTTGGGGCCCCACGTAGCGAAGCGAGCTTGGCGGGGTGCAGGGGTGGATCCCTTTCAGCTGGGCGAGCGGAGCGGAGTGGGCGTTGGGGCCCCACGTAGCGAAGCGAGCTTGGCGGGGTACAGGGGTCCCCGCCATTTAAACAAGGAGCCATGACCGAGCAGCGCGTCACGCTGGATCCGGAAACCACCGCGCGACTCGCGGATTTTGCCCGCGCGTGCAAGGCGGCCGTTCGGGCGGTGTCGCTCTATCCGGCGGCGCATCCCGCCATCGGATCGACGCTCGGCCGACTCACCGAGCTGACCGGTGTGCTGACGGCGAACGGACCCTTCATGGTGCAGGTGCGCCCGCAGACGCTGGTCGTCGGCGATGCGGCGCCGGCCAAGCCGGACAGCGCGATCGTCGAGCTCGCCGACATGCTGCGACGCCATTTGATTGGCGCGCTGACGCTCAACTCGGGGATTGACGCCACCTCGTGGCGCACGCTGCTGCTCCTCCTGGCGCGCACACCGGAGGAGGTGCGAGCGGACGGCGGCATCTCGCACCTCTGGGCGACAGCTGGCGGACCCAGTGTGGAGATCGAAGAGATCGATTACGCGGAAGTGCTGCGCGAAAAGGAGGGCGACGCCGCCACCATCGAACGGGTCATTGCGGCGGCGCTGGCGGGACGGCAGCTCGAGCTCGACGACTCGGCGATGCGGACGCTGGTCGAGATCGTCGGCGACCCGATCCGGCTGAACGAGCTGATGAAGCAGCTCGAGTCGGCAACGTCCGACAAGGGAGTCGACGCGCGCACCGCCGCCTTCCTCAACCTCCTCAAGGGTCTGACGGAATATGTCGGACGTACGAACCCGACGCAGCTCGATCAGGTGTTCCGCCAGGTCGGGCACGCCGCGGGCAGCATGTCGGCCGAAGCGATGCTCGAACTGCTCGCGCGGCGCACGAAGCCCGACGCGGTGGTCGGCTCGATCAACGTCGTCAACGCCGTCGTCCAGCGCATGGCGGACTCCTCGGTCGCGCAGTTCGTGTCGAACTCGGTTATCACCGAGCACGGAGCGACGGAACGACTGGCCCACGCGTTTCAGGCGCTGGCGCCCGAGCGTGATCGCCAGCGCCACCTTCTCGCGCTGGCGCAGGAAGACGTCGCGGCCTCGGAGCTCGGACGCGAGGAGATGTTCGCCGAGCTCTGGCAGCGTGTCGAGACGATGCTCACCTCGTACTCCGACGCGAGCTTCGTGTCGGACGACTATGCGCGCGAGCTGACGAGCGCGCGCACGAGGGCCACCGAGGTCGAGGCGACGACCGACGACCCGCCGGAGCGCATGGCGGGCTGGCTCGCCACCGTCAGCGATGCCGCCTTGCACGCGCTGGATCTGCAGCTGCTGTCGGACCTGCTCACGATCGAGCCGGACGTGTCGCGGTGGCGCGATGTCGCGGAGACGGTCGTTACGCACGCCGAAGACCTGGTACGCGTGGGGTCCTTCGACCAGGCGTGGCTCCTCGCCGACCGCGTGGCGGTCGAGGGGCAGAAAGATCGCGGCCGCGAGGGGGCGGCGCGCTCGGCGCTGGAACGCCTTGGCAGCGGCGCGATGATGAAGCACGTTGCGAAACACCTGCGCGGCGCGGACGAGGAGGCGTACGAGCGGTTCAAGCACCTGTGCCACAGCATCGGACCCGCGGTGATTCCGCCGCTCGCGGAGGTCCTCTCGGCCGAACAGGACGCGCGGTCGCGCCGCCGGCTGCGCGACATCCTCGTCGGCTTCGGCGCGGCGGGCCGCGAATCGGTGCAGCGGCTGATGAACGCGCCGAACTGGGAGGTCCGACGCACGGCTGCGTATCTGCTGCGCGAGTTCGGCGGATCCGAAGGCTTGCGCGAGCTGCAGCCGCTGCTGACTGACACCGAACCGCTCGTGCAGCGTGAAGCGATCCAGGCGCTCGTCTTGAGCGGCAGCGAAGCGGCCGCGCGGATCCTGCTGCAGGCGCTCGCGTCGACGAGCGGACGGCCGCGGCAGACGCTCATCAGCGAGCTGACGTCCATGCGCGACGAGCGCGCCGCGCCGCTCTTCTGCCACATCGTCCGGCACGTCGACCGTCGCGCGTTCCACTCCGTCTACCTTGGCGCAATCGAGGCGCTGGGATCGTTTGGCGGACCGGACGCGGTTGGCGCGCTGAAGGACGCGCTGCAGCACGGCGACTGGCTCGCGCCGGTGAAGACACGGCGCGCGCGCGTTGCGGCTGCGCACGCCCTGCGGCGCATCGGGAATACGGCAGCAATCGAGGCACTCCGTGAAGCGTCGAAGCGCGGATCGCGCGGCACACGCTCTGCGGCCAAGGCCGAACTCGGGCAACTATGAACGAACCTATTGCGCGTTCCACGCTGTACGAAGAGTTGTTGCGACGGATTGCCTCGGGGGTGCGCGCGGCGCAGCTCTATGCGCCGGACCATCCACTCGTGTCCCGCAACATGGACGGCCTGATGACGGCGCTGCGGCAGCTTCACCAGCAGCTGCCGTCGGTCGCAATCGGCATCGTCGGCACGGAGCTCGTGGTTGCGGACACGCCGATGCCGAAGGTCAGCGCCACGATGACGGAGTTCATCCGCCGTTTGAAGGACAACCACGTCGAGCGCATCGCGTTCGAGCGTGGCGTCACGCAGGCGGAGCTCATCGCGCTGACGCAGAACCTCGCGCGTCTCAGCGGGCGAGGCGGCATCGACGCGGAGAAGGACTTGTCGAGCGCGCACGTCCGCGTGGGACGCCTCAAGGCGGACGACCGCAAGCAGGACGGGCTCGCGAGCGACATGGCGGCCATCCGGCAGCTCTATACGAATGCGGTCGGCGTGGCTGAAGTCGTCTGGGAGAGTGCGGCCACAGAAGGGATGCCCGACACACCCGCGGCGCTGCAGGCGGTCGAGGGACTCGCCGACGCCGTGACGCAGAACCGCACGGCGCTCGTCGCGCTGACCGCGATGCGCAACTACGACAATTACACGTTCACGCACATGGTGAACGTGTCGATCCTCACGATGGGCCAGGCGCGCGCGCTCGGCATCGACGGCAAGCTGCTCCGCGAGTTCGGCCTGTCGGCCTTGATGCACGACATTGGCAAGGTCCGCACGCCGAAGGAAATCCTCAACAAGCCGGACAAGCTGACCGACGACGAGTTCACGATTATGCGCCGCCACACGGTTGACGGCGCGGAAATCCTGCGGCGCACACCTGAAATGCCGATCCTCGCGCCGGTCGTCGCGTTCGAGCATCACCTGCGCATGGACGGCACCGGCTATCCATTCGGCGTGAAACGCAACACGCTCAACGTCTCCACGATGTTGTGCAGCATTTCGGATGTCTACGACGCGATGCGTTCGCAGCGCGCATATCAACAGGCGCACCCCACCGACCGCATCCTCGCGGTCTTGAAGCGCAGCGACGGTGCGCAATTCGATCAGAACCTGGTGCGCCGCTTCGTGCAGCTCCTCGGAATCTACCCGCCCGGCAACATGGTGAAGCTCAACACCGGAGAGGTTGCCGTGGTGCTCGCCGTGCACGCGCCCGATCCGTATCGGCCTCGCGTGCGGGTGCTGTTTGGCGCAGATGGCACGCGACTCGATCTTCCTTACGAACGCAATCTCTGGGAACCGCGCGGCCAGGCCGGCCTCGACAGTGTGGTCTCTCCGGTCGACCCCGCCGAGTACCACATCGATCCGCTCAACTTCCTGGAGCTGAGCTCCTCGTGAGCGAAGCGTTTCGCACAGTGGTGGTGGCATTTGGCGGCCTCGCTCTCGGGTTTACCTGGCAATCGATTCGAACATCCGCGGTGCCGGCTTCGTCGCCGGACCGCCTGATTGCTGAACTGCGCCTCGCGCAGTTCGCGGCGTTGATCCTCACGCTGACGGCGGGTGCGTATATCGGCTTCGCCGTCGTGCACGAGAACCAGCCGGGCGTTGGCCTCGACGTGGCGTTTGCCGTGGGCTTCTTGCTCGTCGCTGCCGTCACGATGGTGCGCGATCCACGCCAGGGCTTGACGATTCTCGCGCTCGCATTTGCGGGACACGCGATCGTCGATGTCCTGCACCGTCCTGGTCTGCTGCCGCCAGACCTGGCGCCGCGGTGGTATTCCATTGGCTGCGCCGTTTACGATGTATATCTCGGCGCGCTCTGTTACTTGCCGATGCTCAGACGATGAGGGCGGAGATCCGAGGTCCGAGATCCGAGGTCCGAGGTCCGAAGCCTGAAGCCCGGAGCCCGAAGCCCGAAGCCCGAAGAGAGGTCCGATGTTTCGTTCACGACAGACGAGCGCGTTGATCCTGTTCCTGGTGTTCTGCGCGCTCCCGCTGCCGACGCGCGTAGTTGCGCAGCAGGCCGCCGCAAAACCAAAGCTCGTGGTTCTCGTCGCCGTCGATCAGATGCGTGCCGATTACCTGGAGCGCTACGCGAGTCTTTACGACAAGGGGCTCAAGCGGCTGATGAGCAACGGTGCCTGGTTCAAGAAGGCAGCGTATCCTTATCTCAACACCATCACGTGTGCCGGGCACTCGACGCTCGGCACGGGCACGTTTCCTTATAAACACGGGATGGTGCTGAATCAGTGGTACGACCATCAATCGGCCAAGATCCTGACGTGCACGGAAGACTCGTCCGTCAAGGAAGTGAGCTACGCCAACTTCACGGGCGCGGGCGACAGCGCGAAAAACATGCAGATGCCCACGCTCGCGGAACTCATGCACCGCAGGCCGAAGGCGCGGGTCGTCACCATGTCCATCAAGGCGCGATCGGCGATCGGCCTTGCGGGACACGAAGGCGATTCAGTGGTCTGGCTCGACGAGCGCGGCGCGTGGGAAACCTCGAGCGCTTACGCGTCTGCTCCCGTCCCGTGGGTGTCCGCGTTCATCAAAGGCAACCCGGTGACACGCGACGCGGGCAAGGTGTGGGAGCGAACGCTGCCGAAGGAGCGCTATCAGTTTTCCGACGACGGCGTCGGTGAAGGAAAGCCCAACGGCTGGTCGACGACGTTCCCGCATCCGCTGGGCGAGGCGGGCGATGTCGCGTACGTCGCCCGTTGGATTCATTCGCCATATTCAAACGAATATCTCGGCGACATGGCGGAGGCCGGAATCGACGCGCTGCATCTCGGCAAGCGGGACGCCGTCGACTTCCTCGGCATCAGCTTCTCGTCGCTCGACCTCGTCGGACACACGTTTGGTCCGCGCAGCCACGAGGTGCAGGATGTGCTCGTCCGTCTCGACGCGACGATCGGCCGGCTGCTCGAGTACCTCGACGAGACCGTCGGCGAGGGCAACTACGTGCTCGCGTTGAGCGCCGACCATGGCGTCGCCGATATTCCTGAACAGGTCTCCAAGGGAGGACGGCAGGCGTCGGAGGTTATCGCTGCGGCTGTGGAAGCCGCGCTGAAGCCGTTGCTCGGGGACAAAGGACCGTTCGTGGCGTCGAACGCCTACACGGACCTCTATCTCAAACCGGAAGCGTCCGAGAAGTTGAAGAAGGATCCGAACACGTTCAACGTCATCAGCGCTGCGCTGCTGAAGGTGTCGGGCATCGCACGCGTGCTCAAAGGCGACGACCTGGCACCGGCCGCGGCGCGCACGTCGAAAGATCCGCAGGTGCGGGCGGCCGCACTGAGCTACTTCCCCGGTCGAAGCGGAGACATCATCATCATCCCGAAAGAGAACTGGCTGCTCGCTGCGAGCGTGACGACCCACGGCACGTTGTATCCGCACGACCAGCGCGTTCCCGTGATTTTCTACGGCGCCGGCATTCGCCCGGGCGCCTACAACGATCCAGCGACGCCCGCCGACATCGCGGCCACGCTCGCGTCGATCGTTGGCGTCTCACTGCCGTCGCCCGACGGGCAGGTGCTCAAGAGTGCTCTCAGGTAGGTCAGAAAGGATTCCCATGCGTCTCCATCGGCGGTTCGCGCGCGCGGCGCGCGTTTCGACTGCTGTTGTTCTTCTTCTGGCGACCGGCCGCATCGCGGCGGCGCAATCCTCTCGCGATCGCGTGTCGGTCGTCCCGTCGTCGCTCATGGAACTGCGGAGATGGGATGCGCAAACCGAGCGCATGCTGCGCAACCGCGATCTGCGCATGCGGGATCGTCATGAGGACAAATTGCTCGAAGGCCGGACGATCGAGCGCGCGGACCAGTACTACAAAGGGGTTCGCGTATTCGGAGCGGATGTCGCGCGTCAGCTGCAGGGGGGCGTGCTCCTCTCAGTGTTTGGAACGCTATACCCGAACGTCTCCGTCGACACCGTTGCGAAGATCGACGCGGATCGCGCGCGCGAGATCGTGCAGGCGCAAAGCGGGGCCGAGCTCGGCCCAGCCCGCCAGCCGGAGCTCGTCGTGCTGCCGCGTGACGATGGCGGCTACGCGCTGACGTGGCGGCTCTCGGCCGCAACCGACAGCGATATCCGGCAGTACTTCGTCGATGCGCACGACGGAGCGATCGTCTTCGACTACAGCGAGCTGGAGAGGCAGGCGGCCGTCGGCCGCGCGCAGGGAGTGCTCGGCGACACGAAAAAGATCAGCGTGAGCGGTTCGAGCGGACACTTCATCGCCCAGGACCAGCTGCGGCCTCCGTCGATCCGCACCCTCGACATGAAAGGCAGCCTTTCGCGCACGCTCCAGATCCTGAACGGCTTCCCGATCGTCGCGAGCGACTTCGCCACCGACGACGACAACAACTGGACGGACGGAACCATCGACGACGCGCACGTGTATCAAGGGTGGACGTACGATTATTACTTCAAGCGGTTCGGCCGTCGCGGACTCGACAACCATGACATCGAGATCACCGGCCTCGCCAATCCCGTGCGGCGCACCGACCTGCAGACATCGTCCAACGTCGTGATCG
>Ga0209686_1001623_pt1 | contig 11011 bp, 6 predicted proteins | sample GraSoiAngelo_126_FD_185883 | JGI IMG/M metagenome (GOLD analysis project Ga0209686, IMG submission 185883) | Grasslands soil microbial communities from the Angelo Coastal Reserve, California, USA - 14_0927_09_20cm (SPAdes) (version 2) | ecosystem: Environmental > Terrestrial > Soil > Grasslands ...
GACGTGGGCCGAGAGATCGATCGCCGCGCTCACCACCACGCCGCCTTCGCGGGTGGAGAAGGGCGGGACGTCGGTCCAGCCGCCCGCGAAGTCCAGGCGCACGGGCGCCGCCGCTCGGAACGCCGACGGGAGATCGCGCCGCCTCACGGCGCGGTCCGCCACGCCGTGACCGTCGCGAGCTCCCCGCGCAGGTCCATCCGCACGCCGTGCACACGGCGGTTCATCCCCTGCAGCCCACGCCCGTGATAGAGGAATGCGACGGGCAGCGAGTCGCGGAACATCCGCTGCGCGAGCGCGGGATCGGGGGGCACGCGCAGGCCCGCCTCGTCGGCGAGCGTCGTCAGGTACCCGAGCCCCGCATCCCCCGGCGTACCCTCCACCGCGGCCTGAAAGTCGCGCCGCCGCGCATTCACCCGATCGAGGAACGCGGTGAGCTCGAGCTGGCGGATCGCGACGTCGAAGCCGACGGCGGCGAGCCGGGCCTGGATCATCTGCTCGAGGGCCGCCTCGCCGCTTCCGACCGTGAGCAGCTCGAACGCGACGCGCCGTCCCCCGAGCAGCCTGCGCGCCGAGTCGGCATCGACTGGGAGCGGGCGCACCGGGACGTAGCCCGGCACGCCGGGCGGCACGGGACCCTCGGCGACGCTCCCGAAGCCGTACAGATACCCCTCCACGATCTCGCGGCGATCGAGCGCGAGCGCCGCGGCGAGCCGCACGCGAGCGTCGTCGAAGGGGGGACGACGCATGTTGAAGACGATGCCGTACGGGGAGATGAGCGGGTAGTCCAGCACCGTGAGGGTCGTGTCCTTGCGCACGAACGCGACGTGCGCCGGCTGGATGCCGGCGAAGTCGATCTCCCCCGCCGTGAGGGCGGCGAGCTTCGCGGTCGGCTCGTCCACCACGACGATGATGAGCCGTGCCAGCGCGGGCGGCCCGCCGAGCGCCGCGGGGAAACCGGAGTCGGCGGCGAATACCCAGCGCCGGTTCGCTTCGTGCGCCACGAAGCGGAACGGCCCGTTCCCGATCGGATGCTGGTTCCAGGCGGCGCGGCGCAGCTCCGCGCGGGGAATCGAGTCGAGCAGGTGTGCCGGGAGAATCGCCAGGTCGGTGAGCACGTCGGGAATGCCGCGCTGCGCATGAGCGAATCGGATCACCACGGTCGAATCGTTGGGATCGTTGACGAACGCGACGTCCGCGAAGTCGGTCGTGCGGCGGTATCCGGTCGCAGGGTCGCGCGCCGCGGACAGCGTCCACACGACGTCGCGCGCGGTGGTCGGCGCGCCATCCTGCCAGCGCACGCTCGGCTGCAGCCGGAACACGAGGCTCTTCCGATCGGCCGACCACGTCCAGGCGCGCGCGAGGTAGGGCTGCGGGACCAGCGCGGAGTCGTAGCGCGCCAGAGTGGTGAGGAGCACATAGCGCTCTACTTGCTTGGCGAGTGCATGCTCAGTGAGCAGCGGGTTGACCGTCTGGAGGTCCGCGCCCGAGGCGAACACGACGGTGCGGCCGCGGCGCGCGGCCCGGCCGCCGCACGCCGCAGCCATGGTCGCTACCGTCCCCAAAGTCACGAGCCCGGTCATCCGTCGCAGCACGCCCGCATTCTAGCGGGCCTCGCGTGGTCGCGCGAGATTCGGCGCATGGTTCTACCGCTGGTACGCCGTGCCCTGGCCGGCGCGGCCGTCGTGACCGGCGTGGTCGCCCTCACGTTTTTGCTGCTGCGGCTCGCGCCCGGCGATCCCGTGGAGCGGCTGCTCGGGCCCGCCGCCACCACCGAGCAGGTGGCGCTCCAGCGCCACGCCCTGGGCCTCGACCGTCCTCTCCCCGCGCAGTTCGTCGCCTGGCTCGGTCGGTTCGCGCGCGGCGACTGGGGACGGAGCATCGTCACGGGGCGCGCCGTGCGCGGCCTGCTCGGCGACGCCGTGCCCGCGACGCTCGAGCTCGCGGGGCTGTCGCTGGTCTTGACCTACGTCCTCGGCAGCGCGGTCGGCGCGGTCCAGGCGAGCGCCGGTCCCCGGTTGGACACGGCGCTGTCCGTCACGACGGTGACCCTGTTCGCGCTGCCGGGCTACTGGCTCGGCCTCGCGTTGATCATCGTATTCACGTACTGGGGGCGCGCGCTCCCCGCGTTCGGCGCGGCCGGGCTCGACGCCGACGCCCTGGCGGGGTGGAGCCGCGTCGCCGACCGCCTGCGCCACCTCGCGCTCCCGCTCGCGACCCTGACGCTGATCGGCATCGGCGGCACCGCCCGCTTCGTGCGCGGCGCGATGCGCGATGTCCTGAGCCAGCCGTTCGTGCGGGTCGCGCGCGCCAAGGGGCTGTCACCGTTCCAGGTTACACGACGACACGTTGCACGAAACGCCCTGATTCCCCTGGTTACGCTGCTGGGACTGTCCCTTCCGGCTTTGTTCTCCGGCACGGTGTTCGTGGAAGCGGTGTTCGCCTGGCCCGGAGTGGGACGCCGGCTGGTCGAGGCCGTGCAGGCGCGCGACTATCCCGTGGTGATGGGCGCGACCGTGGTCAGCGCGGTGCTCGTCGTCGTGGGGAATTTCCTCGCCGACGTCGCAACGGCGTGGATCGATCCGCGCGTCCGGCAGGCGTCGAGGGGAGACGTGCGGTGAGACGGTTGCTGCGGGACCGGCGCGCGGCGTTCGGCGTGGCCGTGCTCGCGATCGTCGCCGGCGCGGGGCTGGCGGCGCCGCTCGTGACGCGCGGCCGGCCGACGACGCAGGGCGACATCGTCGCCACGCGCTTCCTGCCGCCGCTCGCGGGCGATCGTGCCGGTGGCTTCCATGTGCTCGGCACCGACCGGTTCGGCCGGGACGTGTGGACGCGCCTCGTGTATGGCGCGCGCGTGTCGCTCGCGGTGGGGACCCTCGCCGTGCTGCTGTCGATCGCGCTCGGCGTCGCGGTGGGCGCGGCGGCCGGCTTCGGGCCCGGCCCGGTGCAGCTGCCGCTGCTCGCGCTCACGGACTTCGCGCTCGCGCTGCCGCGCGTGGTGTTGCTGCTGCTGCTCGCCGCCCTGTGGCGACCGAGCGCGGCGCTCGTGGTGATCGTCTTGGGACTCACCGGCTGGATGCCCGTCGCCCGGCTGGTGCAGGCCGAGGTGCGCTCGCTCGCCGCGCGGCCGTTCGTCGAGGGCGCCGTCGCGCTCGGATTGTCGCGCGGTCGCGTGCTCTGGCGCCATATCCTCCCCAACGCGCTCACGCCGGTGATCGTGACCGCGGCGCTCGGCCTGGGCAACGCCATCACGCTCGAGGCCGGGTTGTCGTTCCTCGGGCTGGGCGTTCAGCCGCCCGCGCCGTCCTGGGGCAACATGATCACGTCGGGACGGGACACGCTCGTGAACGCACCGTGGGTCGCGGCGGCACCGGGCATCGCGCTCGTGTTGGTCGTCGTGGCGTGCACGCTGCTGGGCGACGCCCTGCAGGATACACTGGACCCCGAAAGGCGTTACTCCCTCACCCTTCCGCGAGCTCCTTCAGTACGGCCTCGTTGAGCTCGTGCGCGCCGGCGAAGGGCATCTCCCGATACGGGATGTAGCGCGCCCCGAGTCGCTCCGTGACTCCCGCGAGCACCTTCGCGGTGATGTACTCATCGGAGCGGCCGTACACGAGCGTGAGGCGCGCGGCACGCAACCGCCCGGCGACGTCGGCGCCCGTGAGATCCAGATCCGGGGGGAACTCGCCGCCCCACAGGATCACCCGGTCGATTCGTGACGTCCCCATGGCGGTCCAGCGGCTGACGGTCGCGGCGCCCTGCGAGAACCCCAGCGCGTGCACCGTCACGCGCGCGCGATCGAGCCGCCCGAAGACGTCGTCGTACACCGCGTCCAGGTACCGTACGTAGTCTTCGATCTCGGCCAGGCGATCTTCCCGGGTCATCCAGCTCGCGCCGACGCGGCGCTCGGTCGCCCCCTCACCGACGTAGAATCGCGACAGGCCCTCGGGCGCCACCAGGTGGCGCCGGCCGTCGTCGAGCACACGCAGCTTCTCGAGGAACCGTGCGGCCAGCTGACCGTAGCCGTGACACGCGAACCACACCTCGCGTGGCTCGGTGCCGCCAAGCGTGAAGTAGCGGGCCGACCGGGCCACCGTGAGGTGATGCTCTTGCACGCTCACGTGACGAGAATGGTGACCACTTCCTGGGGCTCGGCCGTGAAGCGCACGACCTTCCCCCGCCCCTCGAGCACCAGCGCGGTCGATTCGCGCTCATCGGCGCGCACCCGATGGGCGCTCTTCACGCCTTCGGCGAAGCGCCACGCACCCGCCGCCGCGCGGCCCGTGGCGTTGTAACAGCGCAGTACCAGGGGCGAGCCCTGCTGGGCCGGCTTCACCGCCGAGAGTACCAGTCCCGACCCTTCGAGCACCACGTCCACCGGCGCCACGGCGGCGTCCACCGCGTCCCGCAACCAGAAGCCACGCAGCGGCACGAACGCGTCTTCCCACAAGGCGGGGATCACGTCGCCGCGCTCCAGCTCGGCCTGGGACACCGGCGCGAGCGCCAGCGCGATGCGGCTGTGCCCCAGGCACTGGGCCAGCGGCGTGGCGGTCGGCCAGCCGGCGTGTCCCGGACGCGTCGGCAGATCGCCGCGCGACAGCTCGCCCACCGACCGGACCAGCGTGTACAGCAGATCGCCCCCGGGCGTCCACTCGTACTCGAAGAACCCGGGAGCGAGGAGCGCGAGCCCGCGCGGCCCGCTCGCCGCCGCGACGAATCGCTGGGCCGGCGCCGTGCGCACCGGCGTCTCGAGCGGATACGCCGCGGCAGGAACCGCGACCGCTGGTCGCGCGACGGCACCGAACGCCGTCCCGGCCACGGCGGCCGTGCCCGCAAGGCCCGTGGGCAGGCGCGCGCGCAGCCGGTGCCACCCCGCCCGGTTCTCGATCTCGAGGATGCAGCGGACCAGCGGGCCGTCCGCGTGGAGCATCACGACCAGACGGATACCCGCGCGGGGGCGGAGGTCGAAGCGCGCCTCGAGCGCCGCCACCAGCGGCCCCGCGGCGAGCCGCCGCACCGTGATGGGCCCAGTGGCGCGGGCTACGCGGTCGCCCGCCGGTGGGCAGTAGCTGTAGGTGTCGCCGGCGTCGCCGCCGCCTTCGATCCGCACCATATCGGTGAACCGTTGACCGCTGCGCCGATCGTGCAGCGCCAGGGCGCCGGTCGGCTCGAGCGCCACCTCGATCCAGTGATTCACGAGCGAGCGCCCCTTCACGTGCACCCCCTCGCCGCTCGGTCGCGCACCCGGCGCGGCGGCGCCGGTCGCGATCGCCACGGTCGCAAGCCCCAGTCCGGCCAGGGGAGGCGCCCGCACCGCGATCCGCACCTGGTCCACCTCGTCCTGGTCGGGGGAGTGGTGCAGCGCGTCGAGTCGCTCGCTCGCGATCCGCCGGTCGAGCACCTGCACCGGAATCGCGCGGCCGTCCGCCGTCGCGAGCATCAGGGGCCGGTACCCCTCCCCCACCCGGGGCACCCGGCTGCCGGGCGGCCCGACCAGCACGTCGCGCCGAAACAGCGTCACATCGGCGAGCGCCACGCCGCGCCGCGGGTGGGCCGCCGGATTCCAGAGCACCAGCGTGGGCCGCGCGTCCGCCGGGCGCGCGCGTGCCGCATCGGGATCGTGATCCGCGAGATCGTGCACGCTGCCGCGCACGATCTCCGACGCCAGGGCCTCGACGGCCCCGAGCCGCGTCTCGAGCGCGCGCGCCACCGCATCGCTCACGCAGCCGGCGATGCTATCGTGAAACTGACACTGAACCAACCCGCGCCAGGCGAGCTCGAGCAGCGGCCGCCGGTCGCGACCGCCCGCCCGGCGCGCCAACGCCGCGAGCGGCTCGGCCAGGCGCGTCAGCGTCAGCTCGGCGTCACCGTAGCGCCGCTTGAGGGGGGCTCGGGTCGCATGGACGCCCTGGAGCGTCCACGCATACCGGTACGACCAGCGCAGCTCCCCCGCGAGCGCCGCGGGCTTCGCCCCTTCGGCTGCGGCCTGGAAAAACTCGTCGAGCCGCGACACGCGGAACGCGCTCTGGGGATCGAGCTCCGCCAGGAGGTCGCGCAAGCGGGACACCTCGGGATGCGCTGCATGATGATCGGCCCCGATGAAGACCGGAATGTGCTTGCCGGCGGCGCGCGCCACGAGCGCTCCGCGCACCGGCGCCCACGTCGCGAACACGCGCTCGGCGTCGGTCGAGAGCGTCGCGCCGACCTCGTACCCCGCCGGCGGCAGGTGCCACAGGAGCACCTCTTTCCCGTCGAGACCGCGCCAGCGGTACAGGTCATGCTCCTGGCCGGCCTCGCCACCCAGGCCACGCCACACGACGCCGTAGCGGATCCCGAACTCGCGCGCCAGCGTCGGCCACGCGGCGGGATGGCCGAACGCATCGGGCGAGTACAGCACGTCGAGTCGGCCGCCCCAGCGCTCCGCGTCCGCCGCGCCCAGGAGCAGGTTCCGCACCAGCCCCTCGCCCGAGGGAATCTGCTCGTCGGGGAGCACGTACCACGGCCCGACCTGGAGCCGGCCCGTCTTGACGAGCCCCTTGATGTCGGTCTCGCGCTCGGGACGCGCCCGCACGTAGTCCTCGAGCAGGACGGTCTGCCCGTCCAGCAGGAAGGTCCGATAGGCCGGGTCTCGCTGCAGCCGCTCGATCAGGTCGTCCAGCACGGCGACGAGGCGCGCCTGGAACGTGGCGCGCGGCAGATACCACTCGCGATCCCAGTGGGTGTGGGGGATGAGGTGGAAGATCAGGCCGGTCATGACGCGCTGAAGCCTAAGGGGATGACGTCGCGCTCGCGAGCGGCCATATTGGCGCCATGCGCATCCGATCTCTCCTCGCCGTGCCGGCGCTCGCCGGCCTCGCCTTTCTCGCCACCCGCGTCGTGCCCGGCCGGCAGCGCGACGGGTCGACGCTGCTGCCGTCGGGGTGGCGCATCCGGCCCGCCGGCCGCGTGGTGAGCGTGGGCACGCTCCCGCTGGGCCTCGTGACGCTGTCGGACGGCTCGCTGATGGTCGCGAACAACGGCTACGGCCCGAATGGGCTGATGCGCATCGATCCGGTGAAGGGAGCGATCGTGTGGCAGACCAAGCTCCCGGCGTGGCTCGGCCTCACGCGCGCGGGCCGCGACTGGCGTGACACGGTGTGGGTGAGCGGCGCCGGGACGAACCGCGTGTATCGCTTCGCCTGGGAAGGCGGCATGACGTGGACCCTCGACAGCGTCCCGCTCGCCGACCCCAGCGCCCGCCTCTTTCCCGGCGGCATCACGCTCGTCCCGCGACGTGGGCTGGTCGCCGTCGTCGGGAACCAGAGCGATTCGGTCTACCTGCTCGACGCCGCCACGCTCGCCCGCCGCGGTGCGATCGCGGTCGGCCACCGGCCTTACACCGCCATCGCCGACTCCAGCCACGTGTACGTCAGCGATTGGGGCGACTCGACGGTGAGCGTGATCGATCTGTCCGCCAATCCCGCCCGCCGGACCGCCCTGACCGTGGGCCCGCATCCCTCGGCGCTCGCGTTGCGTGGCTCGGACCTGTACGTCGCGCTCGCGGGGGCGAACGGCGTCGCGCACCTCGACCTGCGGACGGGGACCGTCGTGGAGCAGATCACGGTGGCGCTCTCCCCCCACGCGCCGACCGGCAGCGATCCCAACGCGCTGGCGCTCTCGCCCGACGGCCGCACGCTGTATGTGGCGATGGCCGGCAACAACGCGGTCGCCGTGGTCCAGATCGGCCGGACGGGCATGCAGGTGGCGGGGCTGATCCCCGTGGGCTGGTACCCGACCGCGGTGACGACGGCAGCCGACGGCCGCACGCTGTTCGTCGCCAACGGCAAGGGTAACGGCTCCGGCGCCAATCGCGACGGCACCTACATCGGCAACGTGATCACGGGCTCGGTCTCGATCGTGCCGATTCCGGACGCCGCGACGCTGGCCCGCTACACCCGCGAAGTCTACGCGCTCAGCCCGTACTCGAACCCCGGTGTGCGTCCGACCGTCCGACCGTCCGACCGTCCGGCGCAAGTGAAGCACGTCGTCTACGTCATCCGCGAAAACCGCACCTACGATCAGGTGTTCGGGGACGTGCGCGACGGCAACGGCGATCCGCAGCTCGCCATCTTCAACGACACGATCACGCCCAACGCGCACGCCATCGCGCGCCGCTGGGTGCTGTTCGACAACTTCTACGTGGACGGCGAGGTCTCGGCCGACGGGCATGAGTGGTCCGACCGCGCCTTCGCTGGCGATTACAACGAGAAAACCTGGCCGCAGATCTATGGGCACGGACGCAAATGGGACCTGGACGATGGCGACGACCTGGTCAACCCGCACGGCGCCTATCTGTGGGACGCGGCCCGTCGCAAGGGGCTGTGGGTGGTGAATTTCGGCGAGCGCGCGGAAACCGACTCCGGCCCCGGCGGCGCGACGCACACGACGCTGTCCGGTCTCGACAGCATCACGGTGCCGAGCTATCCCGCGTTCCGGCTCGAGATCCGCGACACCACACGCGCGCGGCTCTTCGCCGACTCGATCGCCAGCTGGGATCGCCAGGGACGCTTCCCCGACCTCGTCTTCTTGTGGCTGCCGCGCGACCACACGTACGGCCGCGACGGCGGGCGGCCGACTCCACGCTCGATGGTGGCCGACAACGATCTCGCGCTCGGCCAGGTCGTCGAGCGACTGACGCTGTCGCCCGCCTGGGCGTCCTTGGCCGTGTTCGTCCTGGAGGACGACGCGCAGAACGGGCCCGACCACGTGGACGCGCATCGCTCGGTGTTGCTCCTCGTGTCGCCCTACGCGAAGAGCGGCGTGGTGGACAGCACGTTCTACACGACCAGCTCCGTGGTGCGCTCGATCGGGCAGCTGCTCGGCTTGGCGCCGCTCAGCCAGTACGATTCCGCCGCGACGCCTCTGTGGAACGCCTTTGCGCGACGCCTGAACTCGACGCCGTTTGCAGTCTTACCGAACACGTGGTCGCTCGACGAGCTGAACCCCGCCGCGTACCGCTCGCCGATTCCGCCCGGCGATTTCGCCGTCGCCGACCGAGCGGACGAAGTCCTGTTGAATCGCGAGATCTGGGAGAGCGTGCATCCGCGATCGCCCGCCCCACCCGTGCGACGGGCGTGGGTCGTGCGTGAGCCGGGACGGTGACGCAGGTCACACGCGGACAAACAACTAAAGAGTCTCCCAGATCCGTCGCGGTAACGCGCCCGCGGCGCGTGTCAGGCTCGTGATGCACTGATGCTGCGCTGCCGCGACGGTAGCCGCATCACACAACGCGCGCGCGCACACCTGTCACACCGCTCCATCCGCTCGGCCAGTACACGCCCTACGCGTTGCGTGACAACTTCTTGACGTCGTCGCGCCGCCAGGCGCGCAGTTTGATCATCTGGTTGTCACGTTTTGGTCACAACTTTGGCACGTGTGTTGCGCTGGGTCCACCTGATCGACGTCGATCCCCCGCGCTGCGCGCATCTCGCGGTGGGGCCAAGGGCCCGACACAGGCCCGCCGACACCCGGTAAGGGGAGGCTCACCTGGGCCGCATCGACCGGTTGCGCGCTCGCGGCGCCCGCGCGACCACGAGCCCCAGCCAGCCCGCGTCCGCCATCGAAGGCGCAGTCGCCTCGCGACTGAGCCCGGTTTCGGGTTCGGCCGCCGGCCTGCCGTCCGACCTCGTCCGCCGCCCGACCGTTCGCGGGAAGTTCCTGTTCGTGGGCGACACCAAGCTGCATGTGCGCGGCGTCACCTATGGCGCGTTCGAGCCGGATGCGGAAGGGCGCGAGTATCAGGACATCGAGAGAGTCGAGCGGGACTTCGCCCAGATGGCAGCCCACGGGATCAATGCGGTACGGATCCCCCACACGACTCCTCCCCCCACGCTGCTCGACGCCGCCGCCCGCCACGGCCTCTATGTCATGGTCGGCCTCAGCGCGGAGCAGTACCTCGGATTTCTGATCGACCGCCGCCAGGCGCCCGATGTCGCGGCGCTGATCCGGGCCAAGGTCCGCGCCTGCGCCGGCCACCCCGCCCTGCTGTGCTACGGGCTCGGTAACGAGATCCCGGCTCCGATGGCCCGCTGGCTGGGCCGCCGGAAGGTGGAGCACTATCTCGAACGGATGTACCGCGTCGTGAAAGAGGAAGACCCGGACGGGCTGGTGACGTACGTGAACTACCCCACCACCGAATACCTCCGGCTGCCGTTCCTGGATCTGCTGTGCTTCAACGTCTACCTCGAGTCGCAGGAGCGGTTCGACGCCTACCTCGCCCGGCTCCAGAACCTCGCGGGCGACCGGCCGCTCGTGATGAGCGAGCTCGGGCTGGACAGCCTGCGGAACGGCGAGGACGTACAGGCGCGGTCGCTCGACTGGCAGGTGCGCACGGCGTTCGCGGCCGGCTGTGCCGGAGCGTTCGTGTTTTCGTGGACCGACGAGTGGTACCGGCACGGGCAGGGGGTGGGAGACTGGGCGTTCGGGCTCACGCGCGCCGATCGCTCGCCCAAGCCGGCGCTGTGCACGGTGCGCGAGGCGTTCGCGGAGGTGCCGCTCCCGCCGCAGCTGCCCTGGCCCCGCGTATCGGTGGTGGTCTGCACCTACAACGGCGCGCGCACCATCCGCGATTGTCTCGATGGACTGAGCCGCGTCGTCTACCCCGACTACGAAGTGATCGTCGTGGACGATGGATCGTCTGACGCGAGCGGCGTGATCGCGCGTCAGTACGACTGCCGTCTGATCCGGACCGAGAATCGCGGGCTCGCCAACGCGCGCAACTCGGGACTCGCCGCGGCCACCGGAGAAATCGTGGCATATCTGGACGACGACGCCTACCCCGACCCGGACTGGCTCACGTACCTCGCGTCCACGTTCCTGCGCACCGCGTACGCGGGTGTGGGCGGGCCCAACATCGCCCCCGCCGACGATGGTCCGATCGCGGAGTGCGTGGCGCGCGCGCCAGGCGGTCCCGTGCACGTACTCGTGACGGATCGCGAGGCCGAGCACATCCCCGGCTGCAACATGGCATTCCGGA
>Ga0209686_1001636_pt1 | contig 10960 bp, 13 predicted proteins | sample GraSoiAngelo_126_FD_185883 | JGI IMG/M metagenome (GOLD analysis project Ga0209686, IMG submission 185883) | Grasslands soil microbial communities from the Angelo Coastal Reserve, California, USA - 14_0927_09_20cm (SPAdes) (version 2) | ecosystem: Environmental > Terrestrial > Soil > Grasslands ...
TCTTTGTGACTGAAGTGTGAAGAGCAAAGTCAGGTTCGGATGCCGAATCTTTCTGGCGGCCAACGAACCCTTTCAGCAGATAATCAAGAGAGCCCAATTCTGCGAGAAATATGGGTTTGACTCTGTCTTCATAGACGATCACCTGCTCTATGGGACAGAAGCCGCAGCCGCCCCAGAACCCTTCACCAGCCTCGCCGCGATAGCCGCCGGGACCCAGAGGATCAGAGTCGGAATCGCAGTAACAGATCTAGTCCGTAGACACCCTGCCATCATAGCCCAGACCCTCGCAACGCTCTCCAACCAGTTTCCAAAACGGCTCTTCCTCGGACTGGGCGCGGGCGATCCGATGAACCAGACACCCTTCGGATTCTCGCCGGAACACCGCGTAGGTAGACTAGAAGAGGGTCTGAAGATTATCCGGCAGCTATGGAACTCTAGCATAGAGAAACCACAGAACTACAAGGGACAATTCTTCAGCCTGAACAACTCATACTTGCAAGCCGGCCAGGAGAAACAGCCAGTCCCGCCAATCTATCTGGCAGCCTTCGGTCCCAGAATGCTGAAACTCGCGGGGGAGGCGGCGGACGGATGGATGCCGCACTGTCACACACCCGCAACATACAAGATGGATCTTGACACCATCATCGGGTCAGCCCATAATGCGAGTCGAGATTTCGGGACGTTCCGCTCTGCATACTACACGCTCTCCTCCATCTCGAAGAATCGCGCAGAAGCAGACAGGAACGTACTCGGCCCCGCCAGATACTTCCTTGCTCTGATACCAGAGGCGTTGAAGAAGATTGATCCCTCAGCAAACCATCCGGGCCGGATCTGGGAGAAGATTCCATATCAGAAGGAACAGAGGGAAACGATCCGGAAGATCGCCGCGAATATTCCAGAATCTGATGCTTACAACACAGTCATCCATGGGACAAGTGAGGATTGCATCGAACAGATCGAAGGCTATAGGAAGGCTGGCTGCAAGGAATTCATGTTGACCTTTACGCCTAGAGGAGGACTCTGGTCCACAACAGGTCTGCTTGAAGAGATTCGGCTCTTCTCAGACAAAGTCATCCGTAGCTGGTAAAGGTCAAATGAAGAATGGAGTCTCAGCGCACACGCCGCGCAAACCGGTCGCTGAATGTGTAAGTGGAGTTCTGATAAGCGACTGTTCAGTTCTTGTCGAGAAGCGACGAGCCGATGATGATGCGGACCCAGGTTTAGTTTTGCTTCCAGGGGGCCACGTAGAGGTGGGCGAATCGCTGGACCGGGCTCTGATGAGAGAGATGCTAGAGGAACTAGGGGTACGAGTCGAAAGGGTCGCGCCGATTCGGGTCCGATATTATACAGCGTCGAATGGAGAGAGACAGAGGATACACTATTTTCGTATCAAGGGCTGGAAGGGGAGAATCAAGTCGAACGAAGCCGAGTCTGTCTACTGGGAATCAGACATCAGCCATCTAAGCGATTCCATAGAGAGAAAGATTGTACTCAAACTATTGAGCCAAGCCGCTCGGGTCTAGAACACGAGCGAAGCCGTCCCATCTCAATAGCCTTCCATTTGGGATTCTGAAGCGAGCCCAAAGGTGTTAAATTCACGATTCAATCATATCCTGCAGATTCACCGAGCGCGGAGGGATCTCTGTGAGACTTGTCGAAGAAATCTGGATGGGTTCCCGCGCGGGATCTAGTTGCGCTTGCGGACTCGTGTCTGCAATGGAATAAAGGCCGATTTTACGAGGTTCTCTGGGAGTACAATCTCACTCCCTCGATTCTGCGAGAGAGGAATGCTCGAGGCTGGTGGTACTATGAGGACGATCATCTGGCAGGGTTTGCTCTCGGCCGAAGGCTGAGGGGTTCGTTGCATTTTGAGGAACTCTGGGGACCCTGCGAGGGAAGCTCTGAACTCCCAATGCGCATGGGAAAGCAGGACCGGTGGAGGGCTCAGCACTTCCGGAGGCTTCTGCGCCAGCTGAGGTCTCGGATTCTCATTAGAGCCTCAGTAGACAACCCGTTTGGCAACATTGTCGCTCGAGAAGCTGGGGCCGAGTGGTGTGGAGGCTATCTGTTGGCTACTCGAAGATTAAGCCGGAAACTGGCGATCAGAGTGCCTACGGGCTTCAAGCTTCGCAGATTCCGAAAGGGCGATGAGAAGGACATGTCAAGAATTCATCACGCAGCATTCCATTTCCCAAATCCTCCCAGAGAATATCTGAAATGGGCCACGAGTCCTAGCTGTAAGACAACGCTGGCGGTCTTGCACGGAGAGGTTGTCGGATTCTTGACAGCAGAGAAGCGGCATTACAGCAGCTATGGAGACTTCAACATAGCAGTGGAGCCAAAATTCCACGGAAAAGGGTTAGGGTCTGCGCTGATGGAAAGGGGATTAAACGACCTGATCGAAATGGGGTGCGAGACCGCTGTGGCTGACTATTGGCTCCAGAATGCCAAGGTGCAGGCATTGAACCGGAAATATGGCTTCAGAATTGTTCGTGCTTACAACTACTACGAAACCGGGGCACCGAGTTAGCCGTGCGACCTCAATGACTGTTACTCTCGCAAACCCTATCTTCGACTTTGGTTCTCATTGCTGTAAGATTATGCGAAGGCTGGCTGCAGGGAATCTATGCTAGCCTTCACACCCAGAGGAGGACTCACGTGGACAACAAACCTGCTCGAACAGATACGGCTCTTCTCCACAAGATACTCGCAGATATCGGGACTAGTCGGATAGCTTAAGTTAGCACGGGATTGGATATCACCAGCATGCCTGGTGAATCCGAGCAGACATGACCGGCTCGGCTCCGACGCGCAATCAGAGGCTGACAGACAGCGTTCTCTGGGGAATAATAATAGCGTATGCGGTCGGGAGCCGCATAATCCCGGGCTTCATCACGCCCCTACTGTTTCCTTTCGCGTTGGTCCACGGGGGGAGACGGTATGGATGGAAGACTATTGCTGTCTTCATGATCGTCACAGCAATCGTCAGCAACATCCTGGAAAACAGTAGCATCCTGACCGGCTTTCCATTCGGCCACTACTACTACACTGACTCTCTGGGACCCAAGATAGCTCTCGTACCCTTCTTCATCTCCCTCTCCTACATCTCGTTCGGCTATCTCGCCTGGGTCTTCTCAACCCTCCTCGTAAGCGAAGTCCGCAAGGGGTCTGCCCTCTTCATCTCGGTCGCGGTTCCGCTAGTCGCATCCTTCGTAATGGTCGCATGGGACTTCTGCCTCGACCCGATAGCCTCCACTATCAATCACGCTTGGATATGGAAGGACGGAGGAGGATACTTTGGCGTACCATTCTCCAACTATCTCGGCTGGTCATTCACCGTCTACATCTTCTTCCAGCTTTTCGCCCTGTACCAGCGGAAGCGTGGAGCGGAAGACCTGAGTCGAGCACTACCAGCAACCCACTATCTCCAGGCGATCATACTCTACCTCTGGACGGGAGTCGGGTTTGTCCTCGGCTACTTGTTCATGTCCCCCAGCACTTACGTGACAGATGCAGCTGGGCATTCTTGGACGACAGGTGACATCTTTGAGTCGATGGCGATCTCGGCAATATACACTATGATCTTCATCTCGATCCTAGCCCTTGCCGTACTCTACAGAGACCAACTAACGCAGAAAAGAGCGTAAATTCTGAATTGTTCGTTGGCCGAGCGTCATGTCTAGCCGTATTGGCGACGAAAAAAATGAGAAGTTGGATGTTTGACGATCGTTTGATTACTTTTTGGCGTAGACTTTTGCGGTGAACGTCTGGTCGGCTTGGCTGGCGGTTCCCTCGATCCAGCCCTTGGTATTGTTGAGCCAGGAAAGGCTCGGCGATTGCGTCATGTACTTTTGCTCTCCCTCGAAAGAGATGGTTCCGTCAGCGTTGGTGCGACTCTTGCCGTGGCCTGTTGCGACGACCATGTCCTTGCCCGCCATCTGAATGCCTTTGCCTTCCCATTCGCTCGTACCGTCAGTCTTCATGTGAATGCTGATCGTCTCCATGAAGTTGGCTTGGTACTTGCCCGTGATCTGGCCTACGTCGTTGTTCTCCAGCTTGATGCCGTTAGCGCCGATGTCTTTGATGCTGAAGCTGTCAGTCTTACCGCGCAGCTCGGCGATTACCTCGCCTTTGGTTTGCTGTTGAGATTGCATACTACTCACCTTTGCCTGCGGGAGAGGCCTCTATTTGAACGATGGTATCCACAGAACAGAATCCGTCTCCAACAAGGCGATGAATAGATGAGCCCATGATACAGGTTTTCGATTTTGAGCGAGAATCCAAAGCGCTAAATTCTGACCGAGGGAGGATCGGGAGGTGAAAATAGCACGAGACCAATCATCCTCCTCACACTCCTAGCAGTACCTGTTCTAATGCTCCTCCCAGTCGGCCATGCGACAATGACGACATGCACGGGAACCACGGGCAACGCGTTTGTCCCAACAGGCCCTCCCACCAACGTAGTCACTAACCACGTGAACGGGTTCATCATCACTACCGAGAGCTTCGGCCTTTGCTTCACAGGCGCTTTCAACGGAGACACTCAAGGCACGGTCACGATCATCGTCAACACGTCAACCGGCAATGGGATATTCTTCGGACAGAACACGTTCACCGGGACAGTATCCAGCCCATCCGGCTCCGCTTCCGGCACCATATTCGTACCATTTGCAGCCACATTCAGCACTGGCAACTTCCAAGGCCAGTACACGCTATATGGCGGCACCGGCGACCTTTCGAATCTTCACGGATTCGGAACCATTCAGGGCTCCTTGACCACGTTCGTCGGGACCTACACGGCACACTTCTTCACTTCCTCATAGAACGTGCGACTTCCACCGGCATCGGCGAGACGATCCTCTCTCTCTTTTTTTGAGAAACCTGTCCAAAAGAGTCGGCCATGCCTCTCTCTGAGTAGCCCAAAATACAACTGGTCTAAAAACCTGGTGCACAGGCACGAGGGATAGTCGTGGTTGATAGGAGGAGGTCTGCGAGCCGGAGCCGAGCCCGTAGGAGACGGAAATATCAGACGGTGGCGCGCGAAGCTCCGCCGAACTTTGTAGCAGACTTGCAACGATTGAGAGACTGGCCTTCGATGAGGGGCAGTCTCTGGAGGAGAGCATCTCTAGTCAAGCTAACGCATGCGCCGAATGCTCGGCTGCTGACTGGGTCTATCAAGGGCAGAAATCTCAAGATCCTCGACGTTGGTTGCGGAACAGGCTGCATCAGCCTTGAACTGTCACGGATGAGACACGATGTACTAGGCTTAGACCGAAATGAGAGGATGATTGAGATTGCGACTCGTACTAAGAAGACCAGCAATTCCGGAAGTGGAAAACTGCAGTATGAAACGGCAGACTTTGACAAATGGTCCGGCACCACAGGAGCCTACGATATGGTGATTTTCAGCCGAGTACTTCATGATCTTCCAGACCCGGAAAACGCCCTCATGAAGGCTCACCGCCTATTGAAAAGTCGTGGGAGAATTCTCTGTCTCGAATACGCGTACAACATGATGGATAAGAAAACAGCAGCTTGGCTCTACCAGATTCGAAAACCACTGGAGCTTCAGCACTTGTATTCGTCGCCTCCCTTGCCAGATGATCCCCGCAAAAGGGTCGATCTCATCATGCACGAAGCGGTAACCGGAAGAAAACAGCATATCAACACGTTTGAAGAGATGATCCGACCACTCAGACGTTTATTCCGGCAAGAAACCTTCTCGTGGCATCCCTACCATTTTTGGGACGTACTTTCAGACATGCGGATTCCAAACCCTAGGGTCGAGGAGCGCCTCGCAGCAATGGTCAAGAAACTGGAGGAGTACCTGTTGAGAACAGGCGAGATTCAGCCAGCTCTCTTCCTCTACAAGGGAACGAAAGCCCGACGCTTACCACGTTAGAAGTTCGTGCCATGAACTAACGCAGCATACGTTGAGGGCATTGATCTTCTTGTTCAGAGTACTTTTGGATTTAGACATTGTCATAAAACAGGAGACAATTTCTAGATGCATCTCTCAGACTGGGTTCGAGCCCTGGATCTCTCTTTGCAGAACGTCATAGGCGAGGGGTCCGTCTTTGTAGTCAACTACCATTATGATGTCGCCATACCCTAGAAATGCGTCAAGGATGTTGACCCCGTTTCTGAAGAGTAGTTCAGTGACGTAGGATGCTATTCCTGGGGTCATCTCGGCGCGAGGCGACAGGTTGAGTACTAGTTTGGCAACATTCGCCTGTGTCGCCGCTTCTCTCAGTTGCTCCATTTTTCCCCGGACGAGGGTGTAATCCTCTTCGGGCAGAATCAGTTTGATCGAGTTTGAGAGGGGGAAGATGTGGGGGAACTCTGAGAGTTCGCCTGCTGCTTCCGACAATTCTTTGACTAAGGCTGAGAACTGGTTTCTTGGGGCTCTTATCGTCACGTCTACTATGCCGCTTGAGAGAGAAATTCTTGCGTCTTTGAGGACTATTGACGCGTCCGGGCTTTTGCTATTGGATAGAGTGTCCGAGAATCTCTTAATTGCTACCACTAGGGTGTTGATGCTGGTCTCTTTTCCAGATAGTTGTTGGACTTGGGGCTGGATGAATTCTGCGAGGGAGTGGAAGTTCATGAGTTTCATCTTCAAGCATTGGTAGATGGGGTAGTTTCTGGTCAGAATCTCTCGTACTGCTTCTGGGACGCTGGTGCTGTTTCGGTGAATTGTCAAATGCTTCTCCCTCTCCAGTATCTCTGTGTAATGGATCGTCGTTCTGAAATAAAAGTCTTATATGCAAGTAACAAGTGTTACTATACTGCAATAAAATGCAGTAGAAAAAAACAACAATGCAAACCAATATGAATTTCCCGACCTACGTATTCGCGACCGTTAATTCGGGCCGCGCTACGAAAGTGGTCGAGGAGCTAAAGCGCAACAGCCAGATCGACATCATCGCACCGGTCACAGGCAGATACGACCTAGTCTTACGCCTGAAGCCGAACACTCCACACAACATCTACCAGACAGTCAAAGAAATCCGCGAGATCAGCGACGTACGCACAACCGACACTCACACCGGCTTCGACGGTATGCAGCCGAGCAAGAAGCTCGAGAGCCAGATGGCCCTCGGCGTCTCCGTATTGACATGTGAGCACAACACCAGCGAGAACGTCATAAAGCAGCTCAGCAACATCCCAGGCTTCATCGAAGCAACCACAGTACCCGGACAGTTCGACATAGTAGCACTCTGGCAAGCAAAGACCTCTGAAGACATCGTGAAGAATACTGTTGAGAGAGTTACTACTCTCCCAGGTATCTTCAAGAGCGAGACACTTCTCGCTTATGCACCATTCTTCAAAGCGTAAACATCCAATATTAGCTCCGTCGACCTTCCCCCCTTTTTGCGGGATCCGAAAGGATATCTGGATAGAAAGATTCTAATCAGCATATCGTAATCCATTGTGAGCATACTTAGTAGAAGTATAGTCCGCCCAAAATAGGACTCACCGACGATTGCTATGAGAGTGAGGACGAATCTCTTCTGCAACTATGACCGGTGGTTCAGTCTGGTGTCTAGAGTCGCTTTCGGACTACCAGATACCAGTCGGCGTCGCGATGTGTGCTGAAGCCGTTCTTGAGGTACATTGACAGTGGGCCTGGAAAGTTGTAGGCAGCTGACTCTGGCTTCTTGACCGGGTAAGCTTCAGCATACTCTAGTCCTTTCTGGGAAAACTTGTTGCATGCAGCGTTCAGTAGGTGGGACGCGACTCCCTGGTTGCGGTGTGTAGAGGCTATTACGAAGCAGACGATCGAACCGACTCGCTCATACTTGTCGGGACCGGGGCTCATCAGCCACTGGACTCCGGGGTAGCTGCTGCGAGGAGCAGCGTTACACCATCCAACGGGCTTTCCACTATCGTAGGCGAGGAATCCATGCATCCTATCCTCCTCGACGAGGCTTGAGGCCTCGCGACGGCTCTCAGCCTTTCCCTTGTTGTTTGCGAAGTGATAGGCTGAGCAGTAACAGTCAGACCAGTCAGGATTGTCTGCGAATGCGATATTGTCGAAGAAGTGTAGGAAGTCGTCTCTCAGAGACGGCGTCAGTTCCTTGACGAGCAGCTCTCCCATAGGATGCGTGATAACGTGCTCCTCAATATCTGCGTTTTGCCCAGCGAAAGTTTCCGTTTCGAGTGTCCCAATTCCTGACTGCGGTCGGTAATCGAGTTAGATTCATGCAGGCGATACTTTCGTTGGAAGGTGCTTATTCAGAGAATCCATGTATTCGGGCAGCGAGATTACCCGCCCTTGCCTTCCAGTGTAGGTTGAGAGCCATTTGGTGAGGCAATCTTTCTTGTCAAAGATGTGGGTTGAATCGCATATGATGTTCAGGCGTCCTTCTCCCAGCTGAATTTCGACGACGTGAAGCGTTGGGTCCTTGGGGGCAAGATCTTCGATTCGTTTATTGTCGATGTGGAAACTAGTGATCGTCCCGCATATGGGGCACCGAGCCTCGGCCCTAAGATCCGTTTTCAGTCCATTGATGAGTATGTCCGCTCCACATTTTACGTAGACATCTGCTCCATCCGGCAGAATCATCCGATTTGATGTTGGTTTTTTGGAGAACCCGACTAGTTTCGCCGGGTCGATAAACGACGTCCCCTACCTGTCCTTCTTGGATTGTTACTCTGCGCAGCAGCTGAGTTCGTCTATGTCCTTCCGGAAGGAGGTCGCGACTAGTTTGATCGATTCCGTTATCGTCGGGAATACGTGAACCGTGTCAATGATGTCGTCGATCGTCAGCCTATACTTGACCGCTAGTACTGCTTCGTGGATAATGTCAGCGGCGCCGTCTGCGAGGATGTGAACTCCCAATATCCTTCCGGTCGAAGCTTCAGCGACCATTTTGATCAATCCTCTAGTGTCTCTAATGACGATGGCCTTCGGCACCTTCGACATTGGTATCGTTCTGCAGGCGCAATTGTAGCCCCGTTCATGAGCCCCTTTCTCAGTAAGACCGACTGAGGCTACTTGTGGCGACGTGAATATCGCCCTAGGAACCGGGAGGAAATCTATCTTCTTATGCGTCCCGGACAAGGCGTTCTCGGCGGCCGTAGCTCCCTCTTTGGCAGCAATCGTTTCTAGCATCGGTTCGCCTATGACGTCTCCGGCAGCCCAGACGTGCGGGGCGGTCGTATGCATTTCTCGGTCAACTTTTACAGCGCCATCCATTCTGACGCTTGCTCGCACAGTCTCCAAGCCTAGTTGGTCCGTGTTGGGGGCTCTCCCGGTCGCCAAGAGAAGTTCTTCTCCTCTGGCTTCGAACTCTCTCCCGTTGATTGTGCCGGCTACGATCTTCTCGCCTTGGTTTTGGTAGATGCGTTTGATCCGTACTCCCGTCTTGATCTTTATTCCCTCCTCCTCTAGGTATTGGCGAAGTGCGTCAGAGATCGCTGGTTCCTCTTCAGGGATTATTCTATCGCTTCTCTGCAGGAGAGTCACTCTCGTTCCCATGTGTGAGTACATCTGGGCGAACTCGAGGCCTAAGGCTCGACCACCGAGCACAACCATCGAGGCGGGTCGATTCTTCAAGCTGAGAGCCTCCACGTTTGTCAAGTAGTCCACATTCTCAATGCCAGGGATACTAGGTATCCGGGGGGACGATCCAGTCGCGACCACGAACTTTCTACCGTCAACATTGATGCCGTCCACTTTTACTCGCGTCCGAGAAACGAATCTCGCGTTTCCGCGAAAGAGTTTGGTTGAGGGCAGCGATCTTAGAACGTCCGCGTACTTTTCTTTCCGAAGTCCCTTAACGATCTGATTCTTCTGTTCGATGATCCTGTTGAATTCGAGTGTTGTACCTCCGGGCTTTATCCCAGGGAATTCGCGATGACTATCATAGTATCCAATCTCCCCTGCCCGGAGAAGATTCTTGCTAGGGACACAGCCAACGTTTACGCATGTTCCACCAAGAGTGCTTCTCTCTATCATGGCCGTTTTTGCTCCATGGTCGGCAGCCTTGAGCGCGGCAGCGAATGCCGCCGAGCCCGACCCCAGAATGATCAAATCAAACATACGGTTCGATTGTCATATGACGGAGTTGTCATATAAGCCTGCTACAAGCCAGGGATGGCGCGATTAGTTTAATTGTAGAAACGAGTCATAGGAAAATAGGCAATCATGAGCCAACAGCTCATCCTCCGAAAGACCGACGTGACAGCGGTCTCGCTGCTGTTTACCGCACTCTCGAACGACTGTCGAGTGGGCATCCTAAACCTGCTCAGAAATGGCTCGAAGAACGTGGGAGAGATTGCAGAAGCTCTAAAAATTGAGCAAACAATGGCCTCCCACAACCTCAAGTGCCTGGCATTCTGTGGTCTAGTGACGAGTCGGAGAATTGGAAAAACAATCGAGTACACTCTCAACCGAGAGACAGTCGAACCGATTCTTCGCCTAGCGGACAAACACATCTCAAAATACGCGGTTAATCTTCGAACCTGCAAAACGCTAGAACGCTAGAGTGCGATGAGTGCCTGGCAACACGCGTTTCCTCCTCCATCAAACTTGTCTTCGAAAATTCTTCCAATCGGAACCGAGTCTTGCCTTTAACAGGAACCTCTCCCAGATACGACTCTTCTCCAACAAGGCCTCGCTAACGCGAATTAATCATAACGATGTGTCCTCGCGAATCCGACGCTATGAATGACCTAAATAATTCACGGCGACCGCACAGGAAAGCACTAGAGTGAGAGATAGGTTTCGGCCTCAGCCATAGACGAGACGGGAATATATCTTGACTATGTTACGTCGAATCTGAACCGCAGCGTCACCCTAATCGGTTCGAACCTAGCGATATTCACTTTCGTATTGATCTTCCTTTTTCCGCGCTATGCTTCTAACCAGTTGAATGGTGTTCTGTTTCAGGCAACGCTGACATCGAGCTTGCTGGCGATCTTCCTCTTCGGCATCGCCGGTGTTCACTATTTC
>Ga0209686_1001642_pt1 | contig 10930 bp, 11 predicted proteins | sample GraSoiAngelo_126_FD_185883 | JGI IMG/M metagenome (GOLD analysis project Ga0209686, IMG submission 185883) | Grasslands soil microbial communities from the Angelo Coastal Reserve, California, USA - 14_0927_09_20cm (SPAdes) (version 2) | ecosystem: Environmental > Terrestrial > Soil > Grasslands ...
TCCCGGACGTCCCCGCGGGTAGCTGGAAGATCGCCATCTGGAACCCGCGCCTGAGCGCGCCCGATCAGACCGTGATCGTGGCACCGGGAGGCACGGCCGCCGCCAGGTTCGACGCCAACTGACGGCTGGGCCCCAGGAGACCGCCGTCTCGGACGTAGCGATTTCGCGGGAGGCAAGCGGCCTGCCGCCGTCGCTCCCCCGAAGCGGACATTGAGCGCGCGAAGCGGCTGCACGAATGGCGTGGTTCGCGCGAAACTCGTGCGGCGATGACCGAGGCGGAAAGCAGGGCCAGGGTGCTGGAGTTCACGCGACGCCCGTCTGCCGCAGTCGCGGCGCTCGAGGATCCCGACGGCAAGGGCGCGCGGCTCCTCGAGCCGGGCACGGGGAAGGAGCTGCGCATCCGCTGGGGCGAGATCGCCCGGGTGGAAGAGCGCCTCAGTCCCCTCCGTCCGGCTCCCTACCTCGTGCTGCTCTTCGGGGACGGAAGGCAGGTGGCGCTGGCGGACGTCGGATTCGCATTCGCGCCCGACACCGTCCATACCGGCCCGTTGCCCGATCTCCCCCCGACATTCTGTTTCGCCGACTTCCGGCACCTCTCGCAGGGGATCGAAGCGCTGCTCGCCCAGGAAGGCCGCGAGAAGGAAGCGCTCGGCGCGATGCTCGCGTGCATCGCCCTGCTCGACGGAGCGCGCGCCGCGGGCCTCGACGTCGCCCGCGAGGAGCGCCGTCTCGACGGCCTGCTTCACGAATTGGAAGCGCGCGGCCTAAAGGTTTGACCATTACAAAATCGCGGCCACGCTCCTTGACAAGCCGTTTGCACGCGGGTCTATTGGCGCATGCATTCTTTATCGAATTCCTTATCGAACGGAGTCATGATGGCACGCGCACGCGGACGACCCGGCATGGGACAGTGGGTGCAGAGTCTGGGCGAGCAGATCGGCACCCAGCTCGGGCAAATCATCGCGCAGAGCGTCCAGCGCACGCTGGAGAGCTCCATCGACGTCGGCGATCTGGCGCGCCGCCTCGGGGCGGGCCTGGGCGCCGGGCGCCGGGGGCGCGTTGCTTCCGGCGCGCGCGCCATCTGCAGCGAGCCCGGCTGCGGCAAGCCGGTGCTCGCGAAGGGCCTCTGCCGCTCGCACTACTACCGGGCGCGCTATCGGGCGCAGAAGGCGGGCACGCTGGTGCCGCGCGGACGCAAGCGGCGCGGCCGGCGCGGTTCCGAGTCGGCGGGGGCGGAGGCGGCATCCTAGCGCGCTTTCCTGCGGTCCGACGGACTTGAGGTAGAGTAGCGGGGGGATGCGATTCAGTTGCGAGAGCTGCAAGGCGCAGCTGCAGATCGCGGACGAGAAGGTCCGCGGACGGCGGCTGATCGTGCGGTGCAAGCGCTGCGGAGCGAAGATCGGTCTCGTCGACCCACTGTTCTCGGCGTCTCCGCCCCGCGTCGTCGAGGCAGCACCGGCGGGGCCGGCCAGCGATACCGAGAGCACCCGCGCGATGGACGACGACGTGCTGGAGAGGGCGCTCCAGGCATCGAGGGCTGGGGACGGAAGCGCGAACGGCTCTCCGCTGACCCAGAGGTTCGCCGCGCCGGCGGCGCCGCTTCCGGCCAATCCGGCGGTCTGGTTCGCCATGCTCCAGGGAAAGCAGACCGGCCCGCTCACGCGCGCCGAGTTGGAGGCGCGCGCGGACGAGGGCGAGGTCGGACCCCGGACATACATCTGGTGTGAAGGGATGGAGAGCTGGCAGCGCGCCCAGGAGGTGCTCGAGCTGACGGAGATGTTTCCGCCGCTGCCGGCATCACCGGCGCGCTCGCCTGCCCGGTCCTCCAAGTCGCCTGCTGCCGCCGCGCAGCCCAGGCTCGCGAACCCGCCGCCCGCGCAGATGACGTTCGCGGCCGAGCCCACCACCCTGGTTGCCGGCGCCGCGCAGATCGCCTCTGACGCCGCGCAGGCAGAGGAGAGCGCGGCGACGCCGGTAGTGGCGCGCGCGCCCATGTTCGAAAGCGCCGCGCGAGAGCATGAACAAGGACCGTTCATGGTCTTCTTTCTCGCGCTCACTGCCCTTGCGGCCGCCGGGGTAGCGCTGTGGATCGTCCTCGGCTCCTCGCCGCGGAAGAGCGAAGCCTCGCCGCCGACCGCGATCGGCCTGACCGCCGACCAGGTGCGCCGCAAGCTCGACGAGAACAAGCCGGCGCTGCAGGGCTGCGTCGACGACGCGCTCCACCGCGACCCCAACCTGCGCGTCGGCAAGATCCACGTCGCCACGACGATTGCGCCCTCGGGTCAGGTGACCGCGGCGCGGATCGATCGGCAGATGGTCGATGAGAGCCCGCTGGGCGCTTGCCTGAAGCAGGCGACGCAGAAGATCGTCTTTCCCCAGTTCTCCGGCGTGGCGTTCGACGTGGACATTCCCATCTCCGTCAGTGCCCGGGAATAGGGTTGCGCGACGTCCTCCGGCGAGGTCGGTCGTAGCGGACCCGGCGCTCTTGAGCGCGGACGCGCTCATCGCGCATTTCGAGCAAGAGAAGTCGCGCGCGCTCGGGAACGCCCGGCGCAGGGACGCAGGTCTCTACTACACGCCTGCGCACCTCGCAGCCCGGGTCGTCGAGATCGCGCTGCGCGAGGGAGGAATCGCCGCTGGCCGTGTCCTCGATCCCTGCGCGGGCGCCGGCGCTTTCCTGGTCGCGGCGGCCCGCGCGGGCCTGCGCGACCTGCATGGCTTCGACCTGGACCCCGAGGCGCTGCGCGTGGCCCGGCACGCCTTGCGCTTGTGTGGCGCGAAGGCCCGCCTGCGCAGGGCGGACGCGCTGCGCGTGGCCCCGCGCCAGCGCGCGGACTTGCTCATCTCCAACCCGCCCTATGGCCACGTGAAGGAACCCGGTGAGCGGGCGTTCCTCCTCCGCGAGTTTCCCGCGCTGCGCGGGGGCGAGATCGATCGGTACGCCGCGTTCCTGCTTCGCGCACTCCAGCTGGTGCGGCCCGGCGGCGCCGCGGCGCTGCTCGTCCCGGACACCTGGATGTTCCTCGCCCGGGGTGGCGCCTTGCGGGAGGCGGTGCTGGCGCAGGCCGAAGTCGCTGCGATCGTCGACCTGGGAAAGCCCTTCGCCTCGGCGAAGGATACCCGCGTGCAGGCGGTGGTCCTCGTGCGCCGGCCCGCGCGGATCCGCCCGGCCTACGTGGGGCGGGGCGCCTGCGCGCTCTCGCCCGTCTCGCGCGACGAGCTCGCCGCGGCGGCGCGGCGGGGATGGTTCGTGTACCGCTCCGCCGAAGAGCGTGCGCTCTGCGCAGCGATGGAGTCCGTCTCCGTTCCGCTCGGCTCCGCCTGCGCCGTCGGCTATGGGATGCGCACCGGAGCGAACGAGCGGCACGTTGGCAAGCGCGCCCCGGGACCCGGCGAATCGGGTCTGGTGGGAGGCGAGGACGTCGTGCCGTATTCGCTGCGGTGGCGACCGAAGACGCTCCTCGATCCCGGGCCGCTGCGCGAGCTCGCGCGCAGGCAGCTCGGCACCTCCCGCGTCGCCGTACAGCGCATCCGCACCAACGCGCAGGCGCCCTGGGCGCGCTGGCTGGAAGCGGCTCCGGTTCCAGCCGATCGCGTGTGCCTCGACTCGCTCTCCACGCTCTCGTGCGGCGAGGGGCGCAGGCTCTGGGCACTGCTCGCGCTCGTGCAGTCGGTCGCGCTGCAGCGATATCACCGGCTGCGCACGACGGACGTGAACGTGAAGCCGAGCGCGCTGCGCGAGCTGCCGGTGCCAAGGGCGCTGCTCGAGGATCCGGTGGAGCTCGCCACGCTGGCGCGCCAGCGCGCACGCGCCGGCGCCGGGCAGGCGCACGCTCTCGACCGGCGGATCGATGCCTGCGTCTACGCGCTTTTCGGGCTTTCCGAGCGGCTCGTGCACGCCGCCGAGCGGGGCTTCTGGGGAGATCGCTTTCCCAAAGAAATCCAGGGGCTTGAGCGGACCGTGAGGCGGCCCGTAGCGTCGTCAGCCATCCCGAGCAGGGCTGGAGCCTGCTCTGCAACGGGGTCGTGGTGTTCGAGGACACCGGGGAACTGCTCCCCGGCGGCGCGACCGTCGCGCCGCAGGCCGGGCATCGCTCGTGTCCCAAGGGGACGGCGGCCGCGCAGGAGGGACAGCTCACCGCGTGCCGCTCCGCAGGGCCGCCGCCGCCGTCCTCTCCATCCTGCTCGCCAGCTCCCGCGCCCAGGCCAATGCCCTGCGGCTTTCGCTCGAGGCGCGGGAGGCGGAACTGCGCTCCGAGCGGGAAGTTCGCGCCTCCGAATGCGCCGCCCGGGCGGCGGTGCAGGCGCGTCTGGACGCAAGCGAAGAGAAGCACCAGCGGCTGCAGGAGACGTTCGCTTCCCTGTCGCGTGAGGCGCTCGACGCCAATACGGCGCACCTGGTGCGGCTTGCCGAGCAGGTGATGCGCCGCGCGCAGGAGGGTTCGCAGGCGGAGCTGGACCGTCGCGCGCGCGCCGTAGAAGAGATGGTGCGGCCCGTGAAAGAATCGCTCGGCCGGGTAGACGAGAAGATCGGCAAGCTGGAGAAGGCGGGCGACGTCACCGCGGCGCGGCTCGCCGAGCAGGTGCGCGCCCTCGCCGTCCAGGAGGAGAAGCTGCGCGGCGAGACCGCGAGGCTGGCCACCGCGCTGCGGGCGCCGGCGCAGCGCGGCCGCTGGGGCGAGACGCAGCTGCGCCGGACCCTCGAGCTCGCGGGGTTGCGCGCCCACGTCGACTTCGACGAGCAGCCCGTCGCGCAGCTTGCCGATGGCGTCTTGCGGCCCGACGTCGCGGTCCGCTTGCCCGGCGAGAAGACGGTCCTCCTCGACTCGAAGGTCCCGCTCGAGGCCTATCTGAAGGCGATCGAGGCGCCGGAAGCCGATCGCGAGCCGCACCTGCAAGCGCACGCCGCGCAGCTGCGCGCGCACATCGATGCGCTCTCGCGCAAGCAGTACTGGGAGGCCTTCGCGGGCAGCCCGGAGATGGCGGTTCTGTTCTTGCCCTCCGACGGCCTGCTCTCGGCGGCGCTGGAGGTGGATCCGGCGCTCCACGAAGATGCGTTCGCGCGCCGCATCGTGCTGGCCACGCCCTCGACGCTGCTCGCGCTGCTCCTCACCATCGCGCACGTCTGGAAGCAGGAGTCCATCGCTTCGAACGCGCGCGAGATCGCGAACGAAGGCCGCGAGCTACACAAGCGGATCGCCGACCTGAGCCGGCACCTGGCCAAGCTCGGGCGTGCCTTGGAGAGCGCTCTCAAGACGTACAACGGCGCCGTCGGGGTCGTTCGACAGCCGCCTCTTGCCGGCCGCGCGCCGTTTCGAGGAGCTGAAGGCGAGCGCCGTCGACGTCCAGCTCGAGGCCCTCGCCGAGATCGAGGTCCTCCCCAGGCCACCCCGCCCACCCGGCGACGAATCCCTGTCCGACGACGCGAATTGACTCATTCCGACTGATCTGGAGAGTCGTCTTTCGCGCCTTGACCGTCCCGGGGGTGCAAGATAGCTTCCGCGCCCCGTGACCGCGTCGACCAAGCCCCCCAGATTCAAGCGCATCCTCCTGAAGCTGAGCGGCGAGGCGCTGATGGGCGAGGGGAAATACGGGATTTCCCCGAAGACGCTGGAGCAGATCGCCCAGGAGGTGCGCGACATCGTCAAGTTGGGCGTCGAGGTCGGCATCGTGATCGGGGGCGGAAACATCTTCCGCGGCGTCTCCGCCAGCACCGAGGGAATGGATCGCGCGAGCGCCGATTACATGGGCATGCTGGCGACGGTGATCAACGCGCTGGCGCTCCAGGACTCGCTGGAAAAGCTGAGCGTCTTCACGCGCGTGCAGAGCGCGATCGACATGCAGCAGCTGGCCGAGCCGTACATCCGCCGCCGCGCCGTCCGACATCTCGAAAAAGGCCGTGTCGTCATCTTCGCCGCCGGGACCGGCAATCCCTACTTCACCACCGATACCGCCGCGAGCCTGCGCGCGATGGAGATCCACGCCGACGTGATCCTGAAAGCGACCAAGGTGGACGGCATCTACACGGCCGATCCGGTCAAGGACCCGAGCGCGACGCGCTACAAGACCCTCAGCTACATCGAAGTGCTGCGAAAGAACCTCAAGGTGATGGATTCGACCGCCATCTCGCTCTGCATGGACAACGAGCTCCCCATCATCGTGTTCGATCTCGGCCAGCGCGGGAACATCATCCGCGTGGTGCAGGGGGAGGACGTGGGCACGCTGGTCGGCTCGCTCAAGCCACAGCAGCAGGAGGCATGAGTCCCATGGGCATGGCAGAGGACGTCCTGGACGACCTGCGCAAACGCATCAACAAGACGCTGGACGATCTGCGCCGCGAGCTGGCGAAGGTGCGCACCGGCCGCGCCAATCCCGCGCTCCTCGAGGGCGTGCGCGTCGACTACTACGGGCAGATGTCGCCGCTCAACAACGTCTCCAACGTCACCGTCGCCGACCCCCGGCTGATCGTGATCAAGCCCTGGGAGAAGTCGATGATCCCGGTGATCGAGAAGGCCATCAATGCCGCCGGGCTGGGAGTCAATGCCCAATCCGACGCGGAGGTGGTCCGGGTGCCGATCCCTCCGCTCACCGAGGAGCGCCGCAGGGAGTTCGTCAAGCTGGTCAAGCACAAGGGGGAGGAGCACAAGATCGCCATCCGCAACGAACGGCGTGACGCGAAGGAGATGATCGAGGAGGCGGTCAAGGAAGGGGAGCTGACCGAGGACGACGGCAAGAAGGCGATGGAGAAGTTGCAGACGGAAGTCGACAACGGCGTGAAGAAGGTGGACGAGGTGATCGCCTCCAAGGAGAAGGACTTGATGCAGGTATGATCATGGCCAGGGAACGCAAGAAACCGCACCGGCGGCTCCTCGATGCCGCGCGCAAGCACCAGGACGAGTTGGAGGCGGCCGGTCTGCCCCCGCGGGCGATCGAGAGCTACGAGGTCGCGCTGCGGGGCGCCGCCCAGGCGAAAACGGCCAGCGGCGCCGCCAAGGTGCTGGTCCGCGACATCCAGCGCGAGGTCGAGGAGTTCCAGGCGGCCATCCGGAAGGAATTCCACGCAAATCCTTCGTTCCAGGCCGTGTTCAAGGCGCATGAGCGCATGCCCGCGGAGGCCCGCGACGTGCTCGCGCTCGGCCGGCACGTGGCGCGGGAGGCGCCGGGGTACGCCCAGAACCTGATCAAGTACGCGATCAACGCCGCTACCGTCAGTCATCTCGTCGCCCTCTGCGACCAGCTGGAAGGCGAGCTTGGCGGCGTCGACCCGGTGCAGCGGGCCAGGACGATCGAGGAGCAGATCGTCGCTGCGGCCCAGAGGGCGTTCGCGGGCCGGCCGGAACTGGCGGCATTCGAACCGAAGTCGTCCCCGTAAGCTCCGAATCGGGTCGGCCGGCATCACTTTTCATTCATGTCCCTGGACCTCGGTGGTCTCTCAAATCCGGTCACCAGCATCGGCGACCTGATCGCCTACGTGAAGGGCGCCGAGCGCCCGCCGGATCGCTGGCTGATCGGCGTGGAACACGAGAAGATCGGCGTGCGCGGGCCGCGCTACGAGCCAGTGCCTTACTATGGTCCGGACGGGATCCGGGCCTTGCTCGACGCCATCGCCCGCTCGGCGGGCGGCACGCAGCACAAGCACAAGGAAAACGGGCAGCCGATCGCCCTCCTCTCGAAAGATGCCTCGGTGACGCTCGAGCCGGGGGGCCAGCTGGAGCTGTCAGGCGCACCCCTGCGGTCCTTTGCCGACATCCGGGGAGAGATCGAGGCGCACCTGGCGCAGGTGCGGCGGGACTCACGCGGCATCGCCTGGCTGGCGGCCGGCTACCGGCCCTTCGGCACGCGCGATCAGGTTCCCTGGATGCCGAAGGGGCGCTACGCGGCGATGAAGGCGTCGTTGGGGAACAAGGGCCGGCTGGCGCTCGACATGATGCTGATGACCGCCACCGTGCAGGCGAATCTGGACTGGAGCGACGAGGCCGACCTCGCTTCAAAGGTGCGCGCCGCCACCGCGGTGTCGCCCGTCGTGAGCGCGATGTTCGCGAACAGCCCGCTCATCGACGGACGCGACTGCGGCTATCTCGATTTCCGCTACCAGGTCTGGCGCGAGACGGACCCTGCCCGGTGCGGGTTGCTGGAGCAGATGCTGCAGCCCGGGTGGGATTATCGACGGTATGTCGAGTGGGCCATCGACGTGCCGATGCTCTTCGTCCGCAACGGGACCGCCTACAGCGACGCGCGCGGGCAGACATTTCGCGGCTGGCTCACCAGCGGACGACTGGCCTCCGGCGAGAAGTCCCAGCCCACCTTGTCGCATTGGATCGATCACCTGACCACCCTGTTCCCCGAAGTGCGGGTCAAGCGCGTCCTGGAGCTTCGCGGCGCGGACATGGTGCCTCTGCCCCTGCTGATCGCGTTCCCGGCGCTGTGGGTCGGAATCCTCTACGACCGCAGTGCGCGCGAGGACGCCGCCGAGTTGACCCGCGACTGGACGTTCTCCGAGCTGCTGCAGTTCCAGGCCGACGTCGCCCGGGTCGCGCTGCGGGCGAAGGGTCCCGCCGGCGCGACGGCGCTCGAGCTCGGGCGCGATCTGCTGGCCATCGCCCGCAGCGGCCTCAAAGGATGGCAGCAGATCTCCGGTCTGGACGAATCGAGGAACCTCGATCCGTTGTCCGACATCCTGGACTCCGGCCGCACGTACGCCGAGCGGGTGCTCGAGGCTTATGGGGCCTCGGGGGGAGATCCCGCCTCCGTGGTGAAGCTCTGGCAGATCGCCTGACCCTCAAGGAGATACGACAAAAATGACGATCGTCCTCGCAGCCCTTCTCGCCGCGGCCTCTGTCTCCCTCGAGGCCGACCCCAACCACAGCACCGTGGGCTTCTCGGTGAAGCACATGGTCGCGACCACGGTGCGCGGGCAGTTCACGAGATTCTCTTCCACGGTGGACTGGAACAGGGACGACCCGGCGAAGAGCTCCGTCGAGCTCAAGGTCGATCCTTCCAGCATCAACACCAACAACGAGAAGCGCGACGGGCACCTCAAGTCGGCGGACTTCTTCGACGTGCAGGGGTGCCCGGACATGTCGTTCCGGTCGCGCAAGATCGACAAGTCAGGCGACAAGTACAAGGTGACGGGCGATCTGACCATGCACTGCGTGACCCGGCCGCTCACGCTGGAAGCGAGCTTCGCGGACCAGCCGCTCAAGTCGCCCATGGGGACCAGCGTCTATCCGGCGAGCGCCACGGGCAAGCTGAAGCGCTCGGACTGGGGGCTGACCTGGAACAAGATGCTGGAGACGGGCGGCGCGGTGGTTTCCGACGACGTGAATCTCGAGCTCGATTTCGAATACGTGCCTCGGGCTGCGGAGCCAAAGAAAGAGGCGCAGGCCGAAACCAACAGGAAAAAGTAGGCCCCCGGATCGGGAAGGGATTCAGGCTGTTTCCTTGCGCAGTTCGTCGGCGATGGTGGCCGCTGCCGCGCGCGCTTCCTGCAGCCGGTCGGGCGGAAGAGAGATCGCCGCCACGGCCGGGTGCCCTCCGCCCCCGTACCGCTCCGCGATCCGCGCCAGGTTGTGCCGGCGCAGCTGCTGTCTCCACGGATTGGATCCGAGCGAGATCTTGCTCCGATTCGTCCCCCGCGAGACGGAGACGGTGTAGAGCGTCGAGGCGTCCGCCGCATAGGCGATGAACTTGTTCACGTTTTCGACGCCCAGGTCGGCGAGATCGTACGTCGCCACCCCGCGGTCCAGCTGGATGCGGCCCGTGACCAGCCTCACCAGCTCGTGGTGTCGCTCGAGCAAGGGCTGCAGCGGCCCGGTCACCCACGGCTCGCGCAGCACGGCGGAGAGCGGACGCTGCGACAGCTCGCGGATCAACCGCGGAAGCAGCGCCGGATCCTTCGACGCCTCGATCAACAACATGAGCTGCATGGGAGGGTCGCTGAGCGCCACCGCCATCTGCGGGGTGGAGAAGAGCGCCCCATCGATGATCTCGGCCCAATCGATCAACTCGCGCAGCGGCGAGGGATCCCACCCGAACTTCTCCTCCACGATCCGCGCGAGGAAGCGCGTGCAGCTCTTCGCCTGCGGATCCCAGAACTTCCGGCCGCTGCGGTCGGCGTGGAACACCGCCTCGTCGCTCGCGCTTTCGAACGCGCTCTGGTGATGATCGAACCACCAGGTGAGCCGCGGATCGGGTGAGAAGCGGAAGTCCACCACCGCGTTCTCCTCGCCGGCGAAGACATCCGGGTCGAAGAGCTGACCAGCCCGGTGCGCGAGACCGCGCAGGCCGACGTCGGTCAGCCCCGGCTTCACCTTGTCGCGGTAGAAGCGCAGGAACGCCGCCGCGGAGGCGACTCCGTCGAAGCAGTGGTCGTGGTAGCCGATCTGCAGCGCGGGCATGGGGGGCGGAACCTAGAACGCATCGCCCAATGTGTACAGTCCAATGCCACAGTCGCCATGCCGCCTTCGGCGGCCGCGACTGAGCCGCACTTCGTGCGGCAGCGGCTAGATCGTCGGCCACGCGGCGAGGCCGGGCAGTCGCAAGCGCCCGTCCTGCACGCGCCGTCCGCGCGAGGGTCGCACCCCGCGGTCGCGGAAAGCGCGCTTCCAGGCGGCGAACGTCCCGCCAGCCCGCCACGCCTCCAGGGCAGCGAGGCCGGCATCTTCGGCGCCCTGCGCCAGCATGTATTCCACCCAGGCCCAGCGTGGGCTGGTGGGGCGAACCTCGGCCCGGCCGCGCAGCCTCGCGCGCAGGTACGCCAGGCGGCGTTCGACCTCGTCGATGGGGACGAACGGCGCGCCGTCCATCGGCGTGTTCCGCTTGGCCACGAACGGTGCGCAGCCGAAGCTGAGGGGCACGACGCGCGAGATCTCGGTCGCGAGCTCCGCCAGCTCCTCGAGGTCGCGATCCTCCTCGCCCGGCAGCCCCACCA
>Ga0209686_1001644_pt1 | contig 10925 bp, 11 predicted proteins | sample GraSoiAngelo_126_FD_185883 | JGI IMG/M metagenome (GOLD analysis project Ga0209686, IMG submission 185883) | Grasslands soil microbial communities from the Angelo Coastal Reserve, California, USA - 14_0927_09_20cm (SPAdes) (version 2) | ecosystem: Environmental > Terrestrial > Soil > Grasslands ...
GGGGCTCTCGAGATCCAGGACGCCAATCAAGCGGTCCTTCAGCAGCATCGGGATCACGAGCTCGGATCGCACGTCGGGCACCAGGCTGATGTAGCGCGGATCCTGCGAGACGTCGGGCACGAGCACCGCCTCTTTGTGCAGCGCCGCATAGCCCACGAGCCCTTCTCCCAGGCGCACGCGCGGCACTTCGACCTTCTCGCCGTACTGGACGGCAAACTGCATCTCCAGCTCGCCTCGCTCCTCGTTCAGCAGCAGGATGCCGAACGTGCGGTAGTCGATGACGCGCCGCATCAACTGTGCGATCCGCGCGAACAGCTCGTCGAGCTCGAGGATCGCCGCGACCTCGCGGCCGATCTCGGCGAGCGTCTCGAAGGCTTCTGCGTCCCTGCGGCTGCGTTCGAACAGCCGCGCATTGATGAGAGCAACCGCGACGTGCGCGCCGAACTGGCGCAGCAGTGCCATGTCCGACGGGGAAAACTGATCGCGCTTGTGACTGAGAATGTTCAGCGCGCCGATCGGCCGCGCCTTGTGCAGAAGCGGCACCACGAGTTCCGACGCCATGCCCGGCACCATGTCGACGTAGCGCGGGTCCGACGTGACGTCGTTGACGAGGAGCGGCGCCTGGCTCGCAACGGCCGCTCCGACGAGCCCCTGATCGAGACGGACGCGCATCGGTTCCGGTGGCGCGGGGTAGCCGACGGAATATGCGATGCGCAACTCGCTGCGGCGCTCGTCGAGCAAGTACACCGCGAACGCGTCGAATTGAATGAGCCGACCGATCAGCCTGGGGATTTGCGCGAGCAGTTCATCGAGCTCGAGTACCGATGTCACCTGCCGGCCGAGATCGAACAGGATGGTGAGGATCTCGTGCTCACGGGGCGTCGCTGGCGAACCGTTGATCATCAATCTCTGCAGTCTTCGGGATTATACTTGCAAGTTCATGGAGCCTCTGAAGCTTCCGCTCGATTACGCGGCGATCGAGCGGATCCTGCCGCACCGTTATCCGTTTCTTCTCGTCGATCGCATCACCGAGTTCGAGCCCGATAAACGAATCGTCGGGATCAAGAACGTCACGCTGAACGAACGCTACCTCGCGCATCGCGATGGCGAACCACCGGCCTTGCCGGCGACGATCCTCACGGAAGCGGTCGCGCAGGTCGGCGCGATCATGATTCTCGCGAAGCCGGAAAACCGCGAGCGGCTGATCTACTTCATGGGCATCGAGCGCGTGCGCTACCGACGTCCCGTGCACCCTGGCGACGTGGTCCTCATCGAGGCGGTGGTCCGCCGGCTCAGAAGCCGCATGGGCGTCTTGCACGGCGTCGCTCGCGTCGGCGACAAGATTGCGGTCGAAGGCACGATGACGTTCGCGCTGGGGCCGGTGGTCGGTTAAGGGTTGCCGGTTGCCGGCAAAATCGGAAACTGCTAACCGGCAACTGGAGACTGGCAACTGGCAACCGACCTCCGTCAAGGGTCCTCCGACAACCGACCGCGACAACCGTCCTCGGAGAACTGTTATCTCGCGCGCGCGACGAGCAGCACCATTCCCACCTTCACCCCGCGTGATCCCCACGTCGCCCATTTCGCGTCAGGGTGAAAGTAGCGAATGGCATCGAGCAGCGCGGGCGCGAGTATCAGGGCGCCAATCGCGGGTTCTTTCCATTTCAGCGAATCGGCCATGCCGCGTGTGTCGCGTTCGACTGGCCCCGTCCGCGCGAATGCCGCGCCTGAGTACGCGGCAGACGCGAGCACGTTGAACGCGACGAGGCCCTTCAGCAGCGGCGCCCGTTCGTGACCGAGGTTGGGCCGGCGGGTCAGGATGATCTCGTTGCCAAGCTGCTGCACCCAGAAGCCCGCTGAATCGATGACGAATTCCTGGCTTCGGGGCAGTCCGGTGTCGTGCGTAATTGCGAAAAAGGGAAAGCCGTGGAACGACACCTTCCTAATTCCGGGGTTTGCCCGGAACAGCGCGTCGAACAGCAGGTGACCGCTCTCGTGGGCCGCCAGCCCGATTGCACCGCCTGCCAGGAAACTGCCCAGCGAGGAAACGGGATGCTCACTCGGAGTCGTGGACGGCGAGCCCGGCATCTCGGGCGGGGTCTGCGCGCCGGCGGACGAAACCAGGCCAAATACCAGCAGGACAACGAGTACGACGCGCGGGACACGCACCTCGGTCGCCGTGGCACAGCCGTTGCTCAAGGGCCCCCAGGTTGCGCCACGGCAGAGGGCGCGAAGGAGAACACCGATGCTCGAAACGATTGCGATCATCCTGATCATTCTCTGGCTGCTCGGGATGGTCAGCGGGTACACTCTCGGCAACTTCATCTACATCCTGCTGGTCATCGCCATCGTGCTGTTCCTGGTGCGACTGATCAGCGGACGCCGGGTTTGAGGAAGGCGCGCCTGAGGCGGGGGTGGAAGGCAGTGAATTCTCCCTCGCCCTCGTCGTCGGCCACGTGCCGGCGGACCTGATCGATTTTTGCGTCGAGGTCGTCGGCGGCCGAGAGGATCAGCGCTTCGATCGTCATCGGTTCGACGGGCGAGCCGAGTTGTCGCGATCCGTGGTGTGACACGATCAAATGTTCCAGCCGCGCGCGGAGATCCTCGGGAAAGCCGTCAAGGCGCGTGGTTGATTCCCTGACGATCAGCACCCCGAGCGTGACGTGACCGATCAGGTTTCCGTCACGGGAATACGCTGTCGACTCTCCCGTCGTCAGTTCATCGAGCTTCGCGATGTCGTGCAGCACGGCGCCCGCGAAGAGCAGGTCTCGATCGACGCCATACGCCGCCGCCAGCGCCTCGCACGTCTCCCCCACCTTCAGAATGTGATCGAGCAGGCCGCCCGGATAGGCGTGGTGGACCGTCACTGCGGCCGGCCAGATGCGCAGCTTCGCTTCGCGCGGCAGCAGGATGTCGCTGAGCAGCTGCGCGATCCACGGATTTTCAACGCGAGCCAGACGCGCCTGCAGCTCGGACCACGCGTCCATCAACGGTCTCCCCTTCTGGTGTTTTGTCCTTGTCGGGCTCATCGGACTTGCCGGAGCGGCGTACGATAGCGACGCCGGCGAGCACCAGCGCCGCGGCGAGCGCCATCCGCGAATCGAACGGTTCCCCCATCAACGTGACGCCCAGCGCGACGGCGATCACCGGGTTGACGTACGCATACAACGAGACCAGCGATACCGGAAGGTGGCGCAGCGCATACGTGTACGCCACGAAACCTCCAAGCGCGCCGATTGTCGAAAGATAGGCCAGGGCCCCGGCGGTGCGCGTTGAGAAATGGAGCCCGCGCCACTCTCCCTGGAGTGTGCCCAGCGCAAGCATCATCACGCCACCGGCCAGCATCTGGGCCGCAGTGATCATGAAAATATTCTCGGCCCGCGCATGACGCCGTGAGTATGACGAACCCATGGACCAGCCGAGACAGGCGATCTGCAGCGCGATGACACCGGCAATGAATCCACGGCCGGTGGCGGTGCCGCTCGTCAGATCGGGCCAGACGAGCAGCAGGATGCCGCAGAACCCGACGGCAAGACCGACGATCGTCCGCAGCGTGAGCTTCTCACCGTCGGCCAGGAACGCTTCGATGCCTGCCATCCAGAACGGCGACGCCGCCACGATCACTGCGGCGAGACCGCTTGGCACATATTGTTCCGCCCACACGACGCCGCCGTTGCCGAGCACGAGCAGCGTGACGCCGAGAAACGCGATACCGCTCCACGCCCGCGCCGATGGAGGACGCTCGCCGCGTATGAGAAGGCCGCCGCCGAGAATCGTCCCGGCGATGATCCATCGCATGCCGCTCATCAGCCACGGCGGAATCGTTTCGAGCGTGATGCGGATGCCGAGATACGTGGTACCCCAGATCAGACACACGGCGATCCACGCGAGATACGCTAGGCGCCGTTCGCGGGGCCCGCTATTTGCCATCGAGAAATCCGAAGGTCCCGCGTCCAAGCCACGCGCCGCCATCGATCGTGAGGATTTCGCCTGTGATGAAGCCGGCGTGCGCGGACACAAGGAACGCGAGGGTATCGGCGACTTCCTCGGGCTTCCCCCAGCGGCGGAGAGGAACCATGTTCGTGATGCGTTCGACGGCCTCGTCCGTGTCCCAGAGCTGCTTCGCGGCGCCGGGGGATTCAATCGGGCCGGGTGCAATCGCGTTCACGCGGATGCCATGCGATGCCCACTCGACGGCGAGCGTCTGCGTCATCGACATCACGCCTGCTTTAGCCGCCGCGGAATGCACGGTGCCCGCGCTTCCCGTCCAGACGTAGTTCGCGAGAATCGACACGATCGATCCGCCGCGCTTGCGCGCGATCATGTACTGCCCAACGGCGCGCGAGCAGTAGAAGCTGCCGTTCAGGACGATGCCGATGACGGCGTCCCAGCCGTTTGGCGAGAGCTCCTCGGCGCGGGAGATGAAGTTGCCCGCTGCATTGTTGACGAGAATGTCCAGGCTGCCGAAGTGCTTCACCGTTCGAAGCACCATTTCGTCCACCTGCTCCGGCTTGCGCACGTCGAGCTGCACGGCGAGCGCATCGATGCCGGACTCGCGCAGCGAGTGCCACCCGTGCTCCAGATTTTCTGATTGGCGGCTGGCGATGACGATGCGCGCGCCGAGGGTGCCGAGCCGTCGGGCGATCGCGAGGCCGATGCCGGTTCCACCGCCGGTAATGACGGCCACCTGGTCTTTCAGCAGTTCCGCAGCGAACATGAACCCCAATTATCAGTGTTAAGATTGGCGCATGTCGAGCGGACGCACATCGCACGCGTGCTCAATCGTGCTGGCACTCGCGCTCGGCGTGGCAGCGTGCGATTCGAGTTCGTCAGACACGCCGTCGATCGAAAAGCAGGCGCCTCCACCGGCGGCCGCCCCGCCCCTCGCGCCTCCTGCAGCCGCGTCCCACGAGGGTGCGGTTATGCCTGCTGCAGCCGCGAATCAGTGGGAGACGCGCGCGCCGCAGCTGGGCGACGCCGACATTCCACCGCTGCCGACGGTGCCGTTCGCTGCCGCACGCCCGATGGAGGTCGTGCGCGCCGTGTACGTCTTTGCGGCAAAACATCCCGAGGTGCTCAGTCACGTGCCGTGCTTCTGCGGCTGCGAGAACCGCGGCCACAAGCACAACGACGACTGTTTCGTCACCGAACGCGACGCGAAGGGGCGCCCGACCAAATGGGAGCCACACGGTATTGGTTGAGGTGTGTGCCTTGACGTCGCGCGTGACGCGATGCAGATGTATTCGTCGGGCGCGGATGTCGCGTCGATCCGCTCCGCCGTCGAAGCCAAGTACCGCGCGTCCTTCCCGACAATGACCCCGACGCCTCCGGTTCCACGCGCCAAATGAGCACCGCGACGGCCGACGCGTTTGCGCGGTTGTTCGAAGCAGTTCACGAAGGCGTCTACATCGGGACGATCGAAGGTCCCGGCACGGCGACGGTCTCGGCCAATCCCTATCTCAAATTGATGTTCGGCTTCGCGGCGGACACGCCGCAGGACGAAGTCCGGCCGTTCGAGCCGGAGCGATTCGTCGATCCGCAGGCGCGCGACGGGTTCGTGCAGCGTCTCGAGCGCGACGGGGCCGTCACCGACTACTTGATGCGGCTGCGCCGCGCCGACCGTGTGGCTATCTGGATCGAGGTCACCGCAGCACGAAGGGAGCCTGCGCGTCGAAGCACTGATGCGCGATGTCAGCGAGCGCAAGCGGCTCGAGGACCAGGCGCGCGATCTGTACAATCAACTGCTGCAGGCGGAGAAGCTTGCCGCGCTCGGCCAGACGATCTCCGGCGTTGCGCACGAGTTGAACAATCCGCTCGCGACGATTCTCACGTGGGCTGAGCGGCTGTCGCAGCGTGACGTCGACGATCAGACGAAGCGGGGCCTCGAAACCATCCTCAGCGAGTCGGAGCGCGCGGCGAAGATCGTGCGGAACCTGCTCACCTTCGCACGCAAGCGTCACACGACGCGCGCGATGGTGGATCTCAATCAGGTCGTACGCGAGACGCTCGCCTTGCGCTCCTACGAGCAGCGGCTGAGCAACATCAACATCCTGGAAGCATTGCCGGCGGGACTCCCCCTCGTGTTCGCTGATCCTCACCAGGTGCAGCAGGTGCTCCACACCCTGATTATCAACGCGGAGCAGGCGATGCTCAGCGCGCATGGCCGCGGCACGTTGATCCTCCGCACGTGGCACGACCTCGACGTGGATGCCGTGGTCCTCGAGGTGAACGACGATGGGCCGGGTGTGCCGGAGGAAGTGCAGCCGCGTATCTTCGATCCGTTCTTTACGACCAAGGAGGTCGGCAAGGGGACCGGGCTAGGACTCACCGTCGTGTATGCGATCGTGCAGGAGCATGGCGGCCGCATCAGCGTGAAATCGGAACCGGACTGCGGGGCGTCGTTTTACGTCGCGTTTCCCGTCGGCGACAGTCCCGTGAAGCCGGCGCTTCCACGTCCGCCTGACAGGGGCAGCGACGCGGCCGCCGGATCGGTCGTCCTCGTCGTGGAAGACGAAGCTGCGCTCGGCGCCGCGGTCGCGGAGTCTCTCGCCGATGCCGGGCTCGTTGTCGATCGCGCGGGCGACGGCGAAGAAGCGATCGAGCGCGTCAAGGGACGCGCCTACGATTTGATCATCTGCGATCTGAAGATGCCGCGCGTGGACGGCATGGCGTTCTATCGAATGCTGGAACGCGACGCGCCGGACATGGCGCGGCGCATCCTGTTTGTCACCGGCGATGTTGCCGGCACCGAAGCCGAGCGGTTCCTGGAGAACACAGGATGCCGCTGGCTGGCCAAGCCGTTCCGCCTCAAAGATCTGCTGAGAACAGCACGCGATATGTTGACCTAAGGCTCATGGCGCCGGGTCTAAAGACCCGGCCTACCATGCACAGCACTTGTAGGGCGGACCTTCAGGTCCGTCGTCATGAGCCATGAGCCTTATCGCGCGGCCGCCACCTGCGCACCGGCCGCGAACCGCCGTTTCGGCATCGGCTTCACCGCCGCGGGTTTGTATGGGAGCACGACCGCCGGAACATCCGTCCGCACAGTGGCTCCCCCGGCCTCACGGGCCGATTTCGTCATGTTCAAACGCTTGATCGTCTGCTGGAATGAAAGGATCGCCGGCCGCAGAGCGCGCGCCGCGTCCTCGGCCGAGCCATCCGCGCCCAGCGTGTTTCGCAGGCGCTGGATGGCGCGGGCATGGAGCTGCGAGACACGCGATTCGTTGACGCCGATCTCCGCGCCGATTTGTTTCATTGTCGCCTCGCCGTAGTAGTAGAGCGCGATGACCTTGCGCTCGCGCGGCGGCAGCGACGCGATGGCCGCGCGAATGCGATCGCGGACCTCCCGTTCCTCATATGCGCGATCGGGCGGCGGCGGCTCCGACGGCACGAGTGCAGCGGGCAGCGTCGAACCATCGAGGTTCTCGCCTGCCGAGAGGGGCGACGTGGATTCGATGGTGTTGATGCGGACGATCGTTCGACCCAGGCGTGCCTCGTCTGAGCCGACGCGCGCGGCAAGGTCCGCGAGTGAGGGCTCGGCGCCAAGCTCACGGCGCAACTCTTCGCGCGCTGTCTCGAGCTCGCGCCGCTGCCGGCGCACGCCGCGCGGCCAGGCGTCGCGGCGGAGCGCATCGATCATGGCGCCGCGCACGCGGCGCTCGGCAAATGTCTCGAACTTGATGCCGCGCGCCTCGTCGTAGCGATACGCCGCGTCGATGAGGCCAAGCATCCCGTCCTGTACGAGATCCCCGAGCTCGATGGAGTGAGGCATCGACGAGGCGACTCGTCGCGCGAGCGATTCGACGAACGGTAGGCCGGCCGCAATTCGTTCACGCTGGCGGGCGACGAGGGGCTGACGGTGCATGCCTGGGGTCTCCTTGGGTAGCTCGCCGTTATCGGCGACGACGCTGGCCAAGGGCAACGGTGATACCACGTCAAAAACGAACAAACAGCGAACCGCAGCCGCCGCGCGATGCAGCCTCCTAAGTCCCTGATGTCGAACTAGTTAATTCCGTGTTGCGGCATGCAGGGTCGTAAAGGCGAGCGCATATTTCAGTTAGGCGCCGTCAATTTGTTGACGGCCCGAGGACCATCGTGACGGATCATTGACAGACATGGGCGCGTCAGATCTCGATTGTTCGAGTGACATGAAAAATCGAGATCTGACGCCAAGCTGGTCTGACCCCAAGCTGTCACCCTAACTCGAATGGAGGCGGATCTCGCGCGCGGTCGTCATCGCATCCAGTACGCTGGCTACCACCTGGGCGGCGCGGGCACGGCTCATTTCGTCCGCCGCCTTGGATTCGAGCAATTCAGCGTTCGCGAGGATGATTCCAAGCTGGTTGTTCAGGCGGTGGAACAGCAGGCCGAGATCGGCCGGCTCGTTTGCGGATGCGCGGGAACGATCGTCGGCGGCGGGCATCATGACGCTTCTTTGCGCGTGAGATCTCCCGAGCGCTCGGGTTCGCGCCAGAGCGTGTCGACGAAGATGCGCACTGAACCGCCGGCAGTCCGCACGTACTCGACCTTTCCGCTCGCGATCCAGTTATAAATGGTGCGGCGGCTGACACCCACCAGCTCGCACGCCTTCACGATGGAAATCGTCTGGCGATCAATCATCATCACTTCCCGGGCTCTCGCCCCCTGCTGTTCGTGAACCTGTTATCGGAGTCGACTCGGCGGCTCTATAGGGTTTTGGACCGGCGGCTGGCGGCGACTGGCGTTGACCGCCGATCGCGTGGGTGTCAAAATACCGCCGCGCGACTAAATGGCTGACACCACGAAACATCTGCTGCTCGTGGACGACGAGGCCGCACTGCGCGAGGCCATCGCCGAGCGACTCTCGGATTACGGCTTCGTGGTGGAGCAGGCCTCGAGCGGCGAAGAGGCGCTCGCGCGCCTCGCCGATTTCGCCTTCGACATCATCGTCACCGACCTCCGGCTCCCGGGCGTGGACGGGCGCGCCGTGCTCGACGCCGCGGTAGAGCGGTACCCCGAGATCATCGCGATCATCATCACCGGCTTCGGGACGGTGAAGGACGCGGTCAACGCGATCAAGCAAGGCGCCGCCGACTTCATCACCAAGCCGTTCCAGTTCGACGCGTTACTGCACGTTCTCAACTCCGCGGTGGAACAGCGCCGGCTGCGATCGGAAAACGCGTACTTACGATCGCAACTCGAGGAGCGCTATCGAATTGACGGCCTGATCGGGCACAGCCGCGTCATGCGCGAGCTGTTTCAGTTGCTCGAGACCGTTGCCGCGACGTCGAGCACCGTCCTGATCACTGGCGAGACGGGAACGGGAAAAGAGCTCGCCGCGCGCGCCATTCATCACAACAGCCCGCGCCGCACGAATCGCTTCGTTGCGATCAACTGCAGCGCCATTCCGGAGACGCTGCTCGAAGCCGAGTTGTTCGGTCATGTGCGCGGCGCGTTCACCGGCGCCGTGGGCACTCGCCAGGGACGCCTCGAACAGGCGCACAAGGGCACCCTCTTCCTGGACGAAGTCGGGACGATGAGCCCCGCGCTGCAGGCGAAGCTGCTGCGCGTGCTGCAGGAGCGCGAATTCGAGCGTGTCGGCGATTCGCACACGATCAAGATCGACGTGCGGATCATCGCCGCCACGCATTCCGATCTTGCGAAGATGGTGGCGGACGGCGCGTTTCGCGAAGACCTCTATTACCGGCTGAACGTGATCCCCGTGCAGCTCCCAGCGCTTCGCGAGCGGCGTGAAGACGTGCCGCTCCTCGTGCAACATTTCCTGCAGAAGCTTGCGGCCGACCAAGTCCCGCCGCGCGTGGCGACGATGTCGCAGGAAGCGATGCGTCAATTGATGGCATACGTCTGGCCCGGCAACGTGCGTCAGCTCGAAAACGTTGTCGAGCGCGCGCTCGCGTTCAGCCACGGCCGTCCGCAAATCGAACTCACGGATCTCGGGACAGAGATCCAGACGGTGGCGGCATCGACGAACGGCACCGAGCCGTGGTTTCCTGACGAAGGACTCGATCTCGAGCGGTACATGGAAGGCGTGGAGCTGACGCTGATCAAGCGTTCGCTCGAGCGTACGCAGGGTAACAAGGTGCAGGCTGCCAGGCTGCTGAACCTGAAGCGCACCACGCTCATCGAAAAGCTGAAGCGTCTCGAGCGTGGCCAGCCTGGCGCTTAGTTAACGGTCTCAAGGACTCTGAACGTTCTCAGGCGTCTACAAGGTTCTGACGGACTGGAGCCATGCCTCCACGCCACACTTACTGGACGATCATCGTCGGAAACCAGCCGACGGCGTTCCGATCGGCAACGCAAGACGATTTGCTGCCGACGCTGCGTCAGCTCCAGTCGAAACACCCCGACGCGGCGATGATGTGGTTCGCCCGCGGACGCCTTTGGCGATCAGAGGAAGAGGCGAGGGCGGCCTTCGATCGCGACCGGCAGCCCCGCTGGCGCGACCGACCGCAAGGCGATCGTCCCCGTGGGCCCAGGCCCGAGCGGCCCGACCGCCCGCAAGACGATCGTCCCCGGGCGCCCAAACCGGAGTGGCGCGACCGCCCGCAAGGCGATCGTCCCCGTGGACCCAAACCTGAATGGCGCGATCGACCGCAGGGCGATCGTCCTCGTGGGCCCAAACCTGAATGGCGCGATCGCCCGCAAGGCGATCGTCCCCGTGGGCCCAAACCTGAATGGCGCGATCGCCCGCAAGGTGATCGTCCCCGTGGGCCCAAACCTGAATGGCGCGATCGCCCGCAAGGCGATCGTCCCCGTGGGCCCAAACCTGAGTGGCGCGATCGACCGCAGGGCGATCGTCCTGGTGGGCCCAAACCTGAGTGGCGCGATCGACCGCAAGGCGATCGTCCCCGTGGGCCCAAACCTGAGTGGCGCGACCGCCCGCAAGGTGATCGTCCGCGTGGGCCCAAACCTGAGTGGCGCGACCG
>Ga0209686_1001645_pt1 | contig 10920 bp, 15 predicted proteins | sample GraSoiAngelo_126_FD_185883 | JGI IMG/M metagenome (GOLD analysis project Ga0209686, IMG submission 185883) | Grasslands soil microbial communities from the Angelo Coastal Reserve, California, USA - 14_0927_09_20cm (SPAdes) (version 2) | ecosystem: Environmental > Terrestrial > Soil > Grasslands ...
ACTAAACCTCGCGCGAGCAACCCCAAACAAGTTCGCCGGGCCTCTTTTCCCCAGAATCCAGTGATGGAGTTTGCAGTCACTTGTACTAAGCAACCCATTCCAACCATCGAGTAAAGCATGTCCGGCTTCGACCTGAGGAACGGATTTCGCTCAGGGTGCGTGATTATTGGTCTTACCCCGCAACGTATGAGTCGCCGTAAAGTCGTATCGGCATTCGGCGGTATGCCATAATCGCTGAATTCGACCAACAAATAGGGACCGGATCCGATGCAAAATTGCCGCCAGTCGTCGAGAGCAGCTTGCACGTTGTCCAGAGAGAAGTTGAAGTCGCATCCCAAAGAGAGCTCGATTGGGACATTTACACGCTTTCTGAGTTCCAGCAAGCGATCTGCGAACGCGGAACGATCGTAGCGAAATTGAGCATTGCTGTGCGGCGTCGCTACGATGTGACGAATTCCATCTTTTGCTGCGGCCACGACCATCTCGACGGCGATGACCCAGCTTGAAGCACCGTCATCCACGCCAGGTAGAATGTGAGAATGAATGTCAATCATGCTAATCGAGAGTTTCGCTCCCTTCGAACACAGCCAAGATTATACCCACCGGCTGCGGCAGAGCTTGGATCGATTCATCCGCGTGTCAGTCTAGCTTCTAGCATTTGAGCGCCGACTGCAGCTTCTGGCACGACAAAATGTCTGGGACCAAGCTCGTGAAAAGTAAAGTCGTCCCTCATCCAAAAAGCGCGGCAGTGCGCCCCGGTGTGACAACCCCTCCATCGCGAAGGAATTCCCTGGACCCTGTTAACGATGCTTGTTGAGTTTCAGAATCGGCTCTGGAATCTTCGGTGCCCTCGAGCCGCTGGGTCTGGGCCTGGGTTTTAACGAAGTCCAGGGGCAAGTCCAGAGCATGCTCCAGCTCCAACAGGCTTTCGCTTTCCGGCAGAGTGAAGGATGAAGGGCGAACGCCCATTGAAAGCACAAACATGAAAATCATGATTGTTGTGGGAGCTAGGCCAAATTTCATGAAGGCTGCTCCCTTAATTGCCGCTATCCGCGAGCACAATCAAAGGACCGTGGCGCTTTCGCCCGGGGAACAACCTATTGAAGCAGACCAGATTGAAGGAGTCCTCGTTCACACGGGACAACACTACGACGAGGCCTTGTCGGGCTCTTTTTTTGCCGATCTCGGCCTGCCGAAGCCAGATGTACATTTGGGGGTCAGCTCCTACTCCCATGCCGTACAAACAGCGGAGATTATGCTGCGATTCGAAGTGGTGCTTATGCGGGAGCGCCCGGAGGTGGTTGTCGTCGTGGGGGACGTTAATTCCACACTAGCCTGCGCAATGGTGGCGGCAAAGGTTTCATACGATTCGGATGAAACAAGGCCCATGATCGCGCATGTCGAGGCCGGCCTGCGTTCCTTCGACCGTGCGATGCCGGAAGAAGTAAACCGCATCGTGACTGATCACCTTTCTGACCTGCTCTTTGTGACCGAGGAGAGCGGTGTTCGGAACCTGAAGAACGAAGGTATCCCGGACAATAAAATTCGTTTCGTGGGTAACACCATGATTGATTCTCTTGTCGCCTATCAGAAAAAAGCAGACCGGTCCGGCATCCTTGAAAAGCTAGGTTTGCGAAACGGATCAAGCAAGCGCCTGTCAGCGAGCGGGACCCGCAAGTACGCACTTTTGACTCTCCATCGTCCTTCGAATGTGGATCATCGAGAAACGTTTCTAAGCATTTTGGAAGGATTGAGGGAATTATCGGATTCGTGCCCTATTTTCTTTTCGGCTCACCCGAGAACTCGGAAGCGGATCACAGAATTTGGGCTTGAGCCTTTCTTTGAATTCAAAGATGGGAAAGAGGAGGCGAATGGTCCGAAGGATCCTTCTCCGCAGAGAGGGATTTATATCCTCGAACCTCTTGGGTATCTTGACTTTCTCTGTCTGATGAAACACGCCGTCCTGGTGCTCACCGACTCTGGAGGAATCCAGGAAGAAACCACCTACCTGGGAGTCCCCTGTATCACGGTGCGGGAGAACACGGAGAGGCCTGTTACTTTAAGTACCGGGACGAATACGATCGCTGGTACTCAGACCCAGAGGATCCGGAATGCCATCAAAGCGCAGACGAAAACTGGACCAAGGGCTCAAGCACCGGAGAAATGGGACGGCAGGGCCGGAACGCGAATCATAGAGGCGATCCTGCTCGATCTGAAGCGAAGTAGGTCGACCATGCGTTGCTCATTCGAAGACACCTCGCGCAGTGCAGACTCCGTGGCGATACCTGGGTAGGAGAACGTCAGAGGGCTATAGAATGACAACGACCTAGTCACAGAGCGCTCGGCAGGCGCACCTTATGGGGCTTCACATCGAATACACACTGAATCTGGGGAACAGCACACTTTTCGTCCCAGAAACTTCGCACGGCGACTTTATTCCGAAGACCCTCATTCGCAAATAGAGGTTCGCGCTTGCATTCCCCGGAGTTAGGTGTGACGTTATTCTTGCAGCCTTATGGCAGAAAGAAGCAAACTCGAGCGGCTTTCTGTTCTCGTCTTGCGCAACCGTCGCGAGGGTCTTCTCAAACTTTTGCCTCCGGGGGAAATCAGGGAAATCCTTCGCGGTTCCTTGACGGAGCGTTTTCTGACCTGCGGCAAGCCGGGCTGCCGATGCGCCCGAGGTGAGCGACACGGACCGGTCTGGTATCTGAGTGTCAGCTTAGACCAATCACACCGAACGGGCACCACGGTGCCCGCCGATCAACTCGAGCAGGTGCGACGCGGCATTGAAAGCTATCACCGTCTGAGCGAGCACCTGGAGCAAATATCCGACATTAACCGCGAACTGCTGCGCCGCGCGAAGGGCCCGCGGCGAGCGCGGAAGAAAATGCGGAAATGAGGGCCCTCGAGCCGGGAAAGAGAGGATTTGCAGCCTTACCGAGGAAGAAACCGGGCGACCTCCCGAAAGGAAATACGATAGAGGCGGGTCCCGCTCGCAGTGGCAGCAGCCGTAGGCGCGTGCACTCTGAGTGTAAAGTGCCGTTCAGAAAGCGCCGCTTCCCGTCTGTTGCTTCACCCGGTCCGCGGCCCTGACCCGGTATCCCCGCTTTATCGACTGGGTGGGCCGCTCTCGTCTCCGGCTTGGTCCTGAGGCCCGAAAAACGGCATGCGAATCTGGCCAACCCCACGTCCCGTGGTCTAATGCTGTGTTGAGAAAACTTTTGAACGACCGCCGAGGTGCTCTGTGCGAAGTTTCTGCTTTTCGTCCTGCCCTCGGTTCTGTTGATTGCTATGCTAGGCTCGAAGAGCCATGCGAGTTAAAATCAACTCTTCGAGGCTTGTAAAGCCAAACTAATTCCCATGGAGCAGATAGCACTGTGCCAGCAGGATCCTTTGCAGGTGACGAATCGAGGGTGGACCTACCTCACGAGCAACTCTGGCGAGTGTGTAAGCGCTTGCCTGATGATTACGAGCCATATGGAACCGAGGAGCGCGCCACCGGCGATTGCTCCTCCGGATGCAAGTGGTATCACACCTTGAGTGGCAAGGCCTCATACGATTGGGGCATTTGCGGAAATCCCAAAAGCCATCGCGCCGGACTCTTGACATTTGAGCATCAAGGCTGTCCGCGATTTGAGGCGGACTGAATAAGATATCACTGCTTTGAGACCCCATTCTCTGTCATAAGTGAGATTAAGAAATTTTTGGTGCCTCATCCCTGACGCACGAACCACGAGCTCAATCGTCACGCTCGTTGAACTCCCATGGCGGCCAACCACGGGGAAAGGCGCCGTAAATATTGCTGTACGCAAGCACGATCGCGGGTGCGGGCTTGTGCTTTAAATCGTCCGTGGCCTCGCGGTGCCTGTTCGAGTTCAGCTCTCATTTTTTCGATTTCGTAACTCCTTCGACCGTCCGACCTATCGGAGGGAAACTCGATCAAGTGCAGTCGCGGAAGACGATACCGCCAATCCAACAACCTATCCTTCAATCGGCGGAAGATCATTTCATAGACGGGCGTCAAGTCGGCGCGCTCGGAGACCCAGAAACTTCCCATGTAGAAATGTATATATCTTTCTCTTTGCGGTCGAGACAAATAATATTTGCGGCGCGCGTCAAAGCCGGGGAGCGCGGCGCGAATATGATTGACGTAGACGACCTGCTCGTAGGATGGGTCCTGGAAGATCAAGGAATGCTGGAGAAAGGCCTGTTCCCGACTGTCCGTGAGGGGACCTTTCATTTCGTCAATCAGGATCTGTTACATATTCCGTTTTTCTCACCACAGATAGCGAATAATTTGCTTGCCAAAATAGAAGGCATTCTTCCGAGATCGCAATCCGTAGGACTTTCAACAGACATACCGTTATCTTCCGCCCTCATACATGCATTCAATTCGGCAGAAGAGATTCAGACCCGCTTTCAATATAGCCAAATAGAACCATTGCACGTCTTGGCGGCTCTGCTGGCAGAGGAATCGAGTCAAGGCGTCAAGCTGTTGCATGACTCTGAAATCACGCAAGAAAAGGTGCTGCTAAAGCTGGGCAGTGCCACCGAGAATTAACTGGACGGTATATTGGGACGACCACTCGCACGAATCATTCAGCACGACATTGTAATCGGCACGCGAGCGGCACCCTGCCAAGGCCTTTGGCTCGAAGGACACCGTTGTGGTGATCGAAATCTTTAGCGTGAGCGGACCAGAGTCTTGGCACAGCAGAGACCGTACCTGTCACTTCGCCATTGGCCTCCCACTTTATCGCGGGTCATGGACACTTACGTAGCGGGCGCGAGTCCCTGCATTGGCGCTGCCCGTAAAAGCGACGCCCACGATGGTGTTTGACACCCGCGATGGGAAGTCCTGCGCCGTGTCCGGGTTAGCTACGACGTGATCAAGAACTTTTTTAGATCAACATAGGCTTGCATGTACCACGGCACCAGGAAAGGTTTGTAGACGTTGACCTTCGACGCTACGAGCACTTTGCATGCGAGGCGTACTCACGCGTGGTGGAGCACGGCGAGCGCAGATCGCGGATTTCATTCGCCGAGCGGATGCCAGAGGATGCTTTCTCCTTTCCTCGCAGCCAGATGGTGGAGCTGGCTGCACTCGTTCTCAAGGCTGCTCGTGATCGCAATGGTTGGAGGGTGATCCGAGAAGCAACCGTCATCCGCAAAACCGGAATGCCGGCGAAGATCCTCACGAAACCTCAGAACGATCTTATCGCCGAGGGCCGCCCGGTTCCCATATTTCAAGTAAAAGTGTTGAAAGTCTCTCGGCTGGGAAAACAGAAAAGGGCCGCTCGTGGCTAGCTTGGCTAGCTCTTGAGATAGATCGCGCCAATTTCAAATGCTTCCTCTGGGGTTCCGTGAAACGTGCCGTTGCCGAACACGCATGGCTCGTACTTCTCGTGACTATAGGTGTAAAACGCCATGGTCCACGCCTTCTCGTCGCCAAAATATCGCAGCCGGCAGAGGTGTAACGGGACAACTTGCCGGGGCTCGGTGTAGGCATCGATGTAGCACAGCGCGCCGCGGAAGCGAATGTCAAGACGAGTGAATTTGCCGTCGTAATGGGCCTGGGCGTAAGCACGGATTCTCCGTCAGTGCGCAGCCGAACCGCGGGAGGGATCTTGACGCCACCAACATGAGGATTGTAGACCCATGTGCGCATCACTTCAGTTCAGAGGCGGATCAATCCATTCGACGTGCACGCTGTCGCCTCGCATTCCGCACACGACCACCTGCCTGTGATCATGGAGATGATGCACCTGCTTGTACCTAACCAATGCGGCGATCAGAACCTCGGCGTCCGAAGATGTCAATTCATTCCACAAGCCCGGATTTGAAGTTTCGAAGTCCCTGAGAATCGGACGATAGTCAGGGGTTCCGAAGCCCGCGGCGCGATTCCATGCCATATGCGCCAAGAGTAGCGCAGCATGAGCCGCCTCCGACGACGGTTGCGCCTCGGGCTGCCTGAGCACAGTACACGCCATCTTCTTGATGATATCCGAAAGGGGGCGCCTGATGGCTTGTCTCTGCATATTCCGTTCTCCTCCGCGCTCGGCGGGACGGATTATGAGCTCAAGAAGTCAGACGGGCAAGGGGCTGCCTTCGTTGCGACGTGTCTACGAACTGCTACCACGTGAGCACGCAAAATCAGTTTTTGCATTGGATAACGAGTACGTCGTGTCGGGATTGACGGCAAGCAACAGCGCCGCGGACTCGATTGGAACCTACAGGTCCATCATTTCCAGTCGCGAAGCAAGCTTGGGCTCGAGTTGCCGCCGCAACTCCGACCAATCGACATCGTGGATGGCCCGGGACAGACGGCGGTTCTGCCCATTCCTTTCACGTTCAAGTCCTCAACAAAGATCTCCGCGTGATCTTTGCTGATCCCGGTCGTGAACTTGTGAAGGAAATCTTTGCGGATATTGGCAATGCGCCAATGACAACGCGCTAGCCGCAAAGCGGCTTTCGGTGCGAATCGCGGGGCTGGACGCGCGGCTGCCGCAGCCCCATAATTCAGGCGCGACATGGACCATCGGGAAATGCTTCGCACTCATGGACCCCAATTCGGAAAGCTCATGGAAAGCGCGGTTTGGACCCTGTCGAAGCGCGGTCCGATTGAGACACGGTTAGAAGTGGAGGTCATGCCCTGGACACGCAAGCTGCTTACGACGTAATCGTGGTGGGCTCGGGCGCAGCGGGTGGCATCGCTGCCTACGTCCTGACAATAAAAGGTTTGAAGGTCCTTTGCCTAGAAGCGGGAAGAATGCTCGAGCCGGCACATGATTTTTTCACTCACAAGTTTCCCTATGAGTGGCCTTATCGCGGAGAGGGCAAGCCCGGTCAATACGGGAAGTTACCGCAAGGCATGGAGTGGAAGATCAAGGAATGGACAGACCGTCTCTATACCATTCCCGCCGAGGACCCTTACGCTTTGGCGCCCGGTTCGGAATTCACTTGGACGCGGCTACGAGCGGTAGGCGGCCGAACCAACCTGTGGGGCCGCGGCTGCGATCGTTTCGGTCCACTCGACTTCAAGCCCAAGAGCCTTCAAGACGGGTGGGGAGAAGATTGGCCCATCGGCTACGAAGATGTCGAGCCCTATTATGAGCGAGTCGAGCAGCTCATCGGTGTTTCCGGAAGTTCCGAAGGGGTTTACAACACGCCTTCGGGCAAACGCCTGCTCCCCGCCTTCAACCCTCGGTGCGGCGAAATGCTGATCCGGAAAGGCGCCGCAAAGTTGGGCATCAAGGTGATGCCAAAACCGCTGGCGGTGCTGAGCAGGCTCTACGATGGCCGCCCTCCCTGTCACTATTGCGGAGCCTGCAACTGGGGCTGCGACGTAGGGGCCCGGTACAGCAGCTTGGACGTTCTCATCCCAAAGCTGTCGCGCCGAAAAAATTTCGAGCTGCGGACCAACGCCGCCGTCCACACCATCCTGATGGACCGCTCCACCGGGAAGGCGCGCGGTGTCACCTACATCGACACGCGCAACGGCCTCGAGTACGAAGCCTATGGCAAGGCCGTGGTGCTCGCCGCCTCCTTGGTGGAATCCATCCGCATACTGATGAATTCGCGGAACCGCGACTATCCGAGCGGGCTCGCCAATACAAGCGGCACCTTGGGTCACTATCTGATGGAACATGTGGCCTTCAACAGTATCGAAGGCTTCTTCCCCGAGCTCGCCGGCCGCCCCACTACCAACGATGACGGTCCCGGGGAATCCTGCCTGTACATTCCGAGGTACAATTACGGACATAAAGACCAGAAGAAATACTTGCGGGGTTGGCGGTTGGATTTTTATACAGGCTGCGGCATGAGTCCCGGCCCGGGGGCCTCGCTACCCGGCTTTGGTTCGGCGTACAAGAAAAAAATCAAAGAACTGTATCCCGCCGCGGTGCAGATGGGCGGATACGGAGAGGGGCTTCCCTTTTTCTGGAACTATGTAGAGATTGACCCGGGCGGGTTGCGAGATCGGTTCGGGATCCCCCAAGTGCGGTTTCACACGACTTCAGAATACGACCATGCCTTTGCCATCCGCGACGAGATGTACGGGCAGATGGAGGAGATTCTCAAGGCTTCAGGGGCGGAAATCTTCCCCTACAAGAAGCAATCGCCGTATCCGCTCGGCAGCGTCACTCACGAGGCCGGCGGTTGTCGCATGGGCAATGATCCTCGCACTTCCGTACTGGATGAATGGAATCGCTGCCATGACACCAAGAATCTGCTCGTGGTCGACGCAGGTTGCTTCGTTTCACACCCGGAAAAGCAGATCACGCATACGATTATGGCGCTTGCGTATCGAGCGTCGGATCATCTCGCGGAGGAATTTCGGCGAGGGGATGCTTAGGCGGAGAGGTTCATGGGCGAGCGGCTGATCGGCAGACGGCAGTCACTCAAATACCTCGGAATGCTCGCCGGTACTGTCGCCGGCAGGGAGTTTCTTGCCGCGTGGCTGCCGAAAAGCGCGGCAGCAAGGGAGCTCGACGCACTTCGGCGAGCAAGTTACCATGCGGCCTCAAACCAGCCGAACGAAAGGCCTTACACCCCACTCTTCTTCGACAAGGATGAATTGAGCGCAGTTGAGGCATTGACCGAGTTGATCATTCCCACCGACGAGAGCCCGGGAGCAAAAGAAGCCCAGGTCGCGCGCTACATCGATTTCATTGTGTCGGCGGCAGCCGAATTCAATCCCTCCTTGCAACACCAGTGGACCGAGGGCCTGCAATTGCTCGATCGTCTGAGCCGCGAGAAGTACCAGAGCTCTTTTCACGAGATCTCGGCTCGGGACAAAGAGAAGCTGCTCGAAGAAATGAGTCTTCCGGAACACGAGGCTGGCCAAACTCATCCGGGCTACGAATTCTATCGCTTGGTCAAGGAGATGACCGCGGAGGGCTTTTACACTTCGCGAGTAGGTCTCATCGACGTACTCGGATACAAAGGCCTCAGCGCTCTCGGCGAGTTTCCCGGGTGCACTCATCCGGAGCATCAGACCTGAACTCGGCACAAACCGCTTCTCACTCACCACGTCAGATAATCCCAGAGTTTCAAATGCCAAACAGAAGATCGTCCTGGACTCCTGCCACCGACGGCTCGCCCAATTGGCGTTCGCGGCTCGCGCGGCAAGCAATCGATACCGGCCCCGGCAATCCCGAGGAGACCATCGGTCTCCCTCGCGCTTTGGAGAGCCCCAAGGCCAGCGGGATCAAGTGGTACTTCACCGTGTTGTCGAACAGGGAAAAGGTCGAGGCTCCGAAGCCGCTCGGGGAGGGTTTGCAAAGGCTGCGCCCCCTCTCCCGCGCCCATTCCGCAAGCGGCCCGGCTCCCACAAGCGCAAGAAAGCGGCTTTGCGGCTAGCGCGCCTCCTCCCTATGCTGACCGAAGAAGGGGTCTTCGCCATCATCGACGCCTATCGTCGACTCGCTAGGCAAGGCGAGAAAATCCTCGCCTTCCGCGCCGACGAATACTACTGGCGCGACCTCGGCCGCCCCGCCGACCTCTCCCAAGCCGCCCTCGATTTACGGCAAGGGGCCGTTTGACGGCCTCTGCTGCGCGGACTACACTCGAATCGCGAGGGTATTCATGGGCCTGACACACATAAAGCTGAATATTGCCAACCCCGCAAGACCGAAGCGGGCGGTCGAGCTTAGTTTCCTGGTGGACTCCGGAGCTGTCTATTCCGTCATTCCTTCGGCGTTGCTACGAAAACTCGGTGTCCGGCCGCACTCGAAACGCACCTTCACTCTCGCGGATGGGTGCGAAATCACGCGCAAAATCGGCGACGTATTGTTCCGGCTCAATGGCCGCCGAGGTGCCGCTCCGGTCATCTTTGGCGAAAAGCAAGACAGCGTCTTGCTCGGCACTGTGTCTCTCGAGGCCCTCGGTATGATGCTCGATCCCATGAAGCGCGAACTCCGTCCGCTACCCATGCTCCTCGTCCCGCACACTCCCTCTCTCTAATCCAGATCCGACCTGACACGGCAGCCCGCAACACCGTCATTCCGAGCGGAGCAGGCCGGCGCTTTTTCTTCCCGCTTCGCTCCTGCGAAGCGGTCGGCCCGCCTCCACCATTCCTTCTTCTAATTATGAGTGTGTTTCCATGGGAACAAACTATGTGTCAGTGGCTTGCTTTTGGCAGTTCCGTACCTCGGTTGAGAATTTCCAGGTAGCGGTGATATGTGAAGAGCCGATGCCGTTGCTTGCCGGTGGTCTCACGAACCATGTCGAGCTTCACCATGTGCTGTAAAGCCTTCGCCACAGTGGGCGCAGAGAGGGAGAGCTGCTCGGCTGTCGCCGGGATCGTGATGATCGGTTTGCGCTGAAGGTGCTGGTGAACGCGCAAAACGGATGCAGCGGGGCGGCCAAGCTCCTCGATCTTCCGGCGGTCTTCTTCGATGAGTGTGAGTATCTCCTTCGATGTACCGGCTGCCTGCTGAGCGGTTTCTTTCACACCTGTTAGAAAAAATTCGAGCCAAGTCTCCCAATCTCCGTGGCTGCGGACACGGTCAAGCAGTTCATAGTATTTCTGCCGGTTCATCTTGAAATACAGGCTGAGGTAAAGAATCGGTTCACGGATCGCGCCAGCGACGCACAGCAGGAATGTAATCAGCAATCGGCCCAATCTTCCATTTCCGTCCAGAAACGGGTGGATGGTTTCGAATTGCACATGCACGAGCGCCGCCTTCACCAATATGGGCAAGTCTTCCTGCTCGCGATGCAGAAACTTTTCGAACGCGTCCAAGCATTCCATCATTTTCTCGGGTGGTGGCGGAACAAATGCTGCGTTGCCAGGCCGCGTGCCTCCGATCCAGTTTTGGGTTTCACGGAATTCACCCGGACGTTTCCGACTGCCACGTCCCTTGGATAAGAGAATCTTGTGAATTTCTCGTATCAACCGCAAGGAAAGCGGAAAATCCT
>Ga0209686_1001648_pt1 | contig 10905 bp, 5 predicted proteins | sample GraSoiAngelo_126_FD_185883 | JGI IMG/M metagenome (GOLD analysis project Ga0209686, IMG submission 185883) | Grasslands soil microbial communities from the Angelo Coastal Reserve, California, USA - 14_0927_09_20cm (SPAdes) (version 2) | ecosystem: Environmental > Terrestrial > Soil > Grasslands ...
AATCGCCCGCCGCCACGTCGGCGATGCTCTTCTTGGTGTGGACGCCTTCGTAGTGTCCGTGCAGATCGTGATACCACACCGTAGCGCCGGCCGGGAGCGCGAAGGCCGTGGCCTCGTCCGCCACCCTGCTCCCTTTCCCGGGCACGATGTAGCGGAACGCGATCCCGTCGTCGAAGACGCGCACGTCGAGGACGGAGTCGGTTCCGCTTGCCGAGTGCCGCAGCGCAATGCGCGCCCCGTTGAACCGATTGGTCGCCTGGGAATGCACGCCGCGCGAGGCGTAGTCCTCATTCGCGCCGTAGGACTCGACCTTGCCCGCCTCCACGCCCTGCCCCAAGTCCACGCCATCGACGAGGATACCGAGAGGCGAGGCCTCGATCACCGGCCGGTTCCGGAAGGTGACACCGTAGGTCAAGCGAGACCCGTCGGCAGGGAGCAGCGCGATCTCGATGGCGCCATTCGGGCTGGTAACCCGAATGGCATCGCTCGACGCGGGCGGCCGCAGCAGCCGGGCCAGATCTCGCGCCAGCGGGGGCGTGCTGAGCGCCGCGGCGACGAACGTTCGGCGTCGCATCAGCGCATCCCGCGGCGCGGTCCTACCACCCTGTGTTCTGTCCCAGCCCGGGGTCGAGATCGATCTCCCGCTGCGGGATCGGGAGGAACACCATGAAGGGCTGAAGGCCGATCTTCGCTACGGGGTCCTGGCTCAGCACGGCGTAGAAGCTGCCCCAGCGCTTCAGGTCGAACAACCGCTTCGACTCGAAGGCCAGCTCCCAGCTGCGCTCCCGGTGCACCGAATCCCGGAACTGGTCCTGACTCAGACCGGCCAGCGGCGCCAGCTTGGCACGAGCCCGCACCTGATTGATCGCGCCGTACGCGTCGGGCGTCGGCCCGTTGGCCTCGTTCTCCGCCTCGGCGAACATCAGCAGCACGTCGGCGTAGCGATAGATCGGCCAGTTCAGGTCGGTGCGCCCATTGTTGTTGGCGATCGAGCCGTTGGCGTCGTAGAACTTGCCGTAGTACGGCATCGGTTTCGGAAAGCGCGGCCGCTTGTCGCCGAAGAAACCGGGTAGCGTGTCGTACCGGTATGTCGTGGTGCCGACCGTCACCTGCGTGAGGAAGGTGGTCTTCTTGCGCGCGTCGGAGTCGGAGAACGTGGCCATGAAGTCGGGGGTCGAGTACCAGTAGTTGATGCCCGACTCCACCCCGATTCCTGAGGGCCGCGACTGGCTCGTGAAGAGGTTGCGTTTGAGCCCGCCGAACTGGATCGAGTAGATGTGCTCGGGGCCGTTCTTGTTCTTGATCAGCCACAGGTCGGCAAAGTTGGGGACGAGGGTGTACGCCTTGCTGTCGATCACCGCCTTGGCCGCGGCGGCGGCCTCCGCCCAGTGGTTCTGCTGGACGATGGCCCCCGACATGTTCAGGTAGACGTCCGCCAGCATCGCAGTCGCGGCGCCGCGGGTGGGCCGGCCGTCATCCGGGGTCGACGAGTCGGGCCAGCGGAGGGGCAGCAGGGTGGCCGCGTCCGCGAGATCCCGCGCGATCGAATCGTAGATCTCCGCGGTCGGCGCCCGGGTGATCTGCGTGGCCGTGGCGAACTCCGCGGTCGGCCGCATCATCAGGGGGACGCTGCCCCAGACCCGCACCGCGTTGAAGTGGTTGAACGCGCGATGGAATTTGACGGCGCCCAGGTAGCGGTCCCTCACGCTCTGCGACACCTGATCCATCTGGGGGATGCGCGCGATGAGCACGTTCGCCTGGTTGATGGCGCCGTAGATCTGTCGCCAGACGCGCCACAGCCATTCGTTCGAGGCGTTCAGGGTGTAGCTGTCCTGAGCGTAGCGCGAGTCGCTCGCGCTTTGCGCCACGGTCTGGTCCGACGGCACCTCGGTGATCATCGGCCAGCCACGGTGGAAGTACGCCTGACTCTGGCCGCCCGTGTACCAGTCGTCGATCCCGCCAAGGGCGATCTTCAGGTCGGCCTCGGTGGTGGGAAAATCGTCCGGCGTGAAAAAGCTCTGGGGCTCCTCCACGAGCCAGCCGCGGCAGCCTCCGAGCGTCAGGGCGATCACAGCGAGCGAGAGTGTCCTAAGGATCATGCGCCCTCCTAGAAGCCGACGCTGGCGCCGACGGTGACGGTCTTCGTGCCGGGATAGTTGGAGTCGTCCCAACCGAGCGTGAGGTCGCTCGTCCCGCGTGAGCTCACCTCGGGGTCGTACCACGAGTAGCGGCTGGCGGTGAGGAGGTTTTGCCCGCTCAGGTAGAGGCGGAGCCGCCGCACCCCCACGCGCGCGCCGAGCCGCTCCGGCACGTCCCATTGCACGGTGACGTTCTGGAGGCGGACGAACGAGCCGTCCTCGACCCAGCGCGAGGTCAATCCGTCGAACGGCGAGACGTTGAGCGCCGTCATCGAGTTACTCGGGTTGGTCGTCGTCCAGTAGCCCAGCACCGACGTGAGCATGTTGCTCGAGCCACCGGGCGTTTCCATCCCCGCGCGGCTCACGTTGACCACCTGGAAGTCGAGGGCCCCGCGCACCAGGACGCTGAGCGAGAATCGATCGTAGGTTACGGAGCCGGTAAGGCCGAACAGATAGCGCGGCTGTGCATTGCCGAGGATGGTTTGGTCGTTGCTGTCGATCTTTCGGTCGCCGTTCACGTCTCTCAACTTGTCGCCTCCGACGACCGCGCCCGCCTGGCCGCTGGCGGCAGCCTCGGCCGAGCTCTGGAAGATTCCGTCCCACACGTAGCCGTAAAAATTGCCGAGGGGCTGACCCACCTGCACGATCACGTCGTTCTCCCACCTCGGGAGTGAGGTGTTCGACCCCGTGAGGAAGAACTGCCGGTCTCCTCCCAGATCGAGCACTTTGCTGCGATTGAGCGACACATTGCCGCCCAGGCGCACCTCGAGACCACGGCTGGCGGAACGTGTGTCGACCGCGAGCTCCAGGCCGCGGTTCCGCACTCTCCCGATGTTGGTGACGTAGCTCGCGAACCCCAGGAGGTACGGCACCTGCTTCGCGTACAGCAGGTCCTTGGTCGTCTTGTCGTACGCGTCGGCCGTGACGGTCAGCTGGTTGCCGAACAGGCCGAGGTCCACGCCCGCGTCGTATTGAACCGTCGTTTCCCAACGCAGGTTGGGGTTGGTGATGCGGCTGAGGGTGGCGCCGTTGAAGAACGCCGTCGGGCCGATCGCATAGGGCGCACCCACGTTCCACGCGGCCAGGGACTGGTACGTCGGGATGGCGTTGCTCCCGGTGCTACCCGCGCTCAGGCGCAGCTTCAGCTCGCTCACGGCGGGGATGAGCCGGCGCAGGAACGGCTCGTCGCTGAGGCGCCACGCCACCGCGGCAGAGGGGAAGACCGCCCACTTGTTGTTCGCCGCGAACTTGGAGGAGCCGTCGGCCCGGACCGTGCCCGTCACCAGGTACTTTCCCGCCAGGCTGTAGTTCACGCGACCGAGGTACGAGAGCACCCGTTGGCGCGTCGCGTTCGAGCTCCCGGTCACCTGGTCCGCGAGGTTCAACCGCCGGTAGCCCAGCAAGTCGCTCGTGAAGCCGACACCTTGCGCGCTGTTCGCCCCGTTGTCCGTCTGTTGCGCCGTGAAGCCGCCCAGCAGCGTGAGGTCGTGCTGCCTCCCCAGCGCGCGATGCAACGTCGCCGTGTTCTCGACCAACCACGTGGTAGCGGTGTTGTCGTCGATGTTCGCCTGCCCCAGGTTCAGGGAGGCCTGCAGCTTGCGGGAGACGTACTGCTGCTCGAGGACATCGCTGGAGGTGTACGACAGGCTGGTTCGCAAGGTGAGGCCCGGCAGCGGGTCGTATTCCCCGAACAGGGTCCCGATCCCGTACCCGGTGGTGGTGTTGTCCTGGCGCAGCTCAATGATCGCCATCGGGTTGTCGTTCGCGCTGGGCAGGAGCGGGCCGCTGAAGTTGCCGGTGGAATCGCGCACCGGGATCGTGGGCGCGAAGCGGAGTGCCTGCATCGTCACGGGTCCGCCACCCGAGCCATACCCGCTGTTGACCCGAGCCTGGCTCCCTACCGTACGCGTGTAGGTCACACGCGTTCCCAGCCGAAATCGCGCGCCCAGGCCCTGGTCGAGGTTGAAGCGCAACGACCCGCGCGTGAGGTCGGAGCCGAGCAACACCCCCTGCTGGTCGAACCAGTTGGCGGAGAGCAACAGGCTGCTGGCGCCGCTCGAGCCGCTGACTTGGATCTGGTGGTTTTGAATCGGGGCGGATCGATAGACCACGTCCTGCCAGTCCGTGGTCGATAGGTGGGTCAGCGTGTCCAGCTTGACGCTCTTGTCGTGGTTCGGGTTGCGCATGTACAGCAGCGCGAACTGATCGGCGTTGAGGACGGCGATGTGCTTGCTCACGTCCTGCGCGCCGATGTACGTGGAGTAGTCGAAGTGGAACGGTCCCTGACCCCGCTTGGTCGTCACGAGGATGACGCCGTTGGCCCCGCGTGCGCCGTAGATTGCCGTGGCCGAGGCGTCCTTCAGGACGTCGAACGTCTCGATGTCACTCGGATTGATCAGGCTCAAGTCCGCGCCGATGACGCCGTCGATCACGACGAGCGGCGAGTTGTCCCCCGACAGCGAATTCCCCCCGCGCAGTCGGATGCGCAGCTCTGAGCCGGGCTGTGCGTTCGTGGTCTGCACCTGCATCCCGGGCACCCGACCGGCGAGGGCTTGGTCGGCCCGGTCTACCGGATTCGTCGCGATTTCCGGCCCGGTGACCGAGGAGACCGAGCCCGTCAGGTCCGCTTTCCGCTGCGTGCCGTAGCCCACGGCCACCACCGGGTTCAACTCGATCGCGCTCGGTTGGAGCCGGAAGTCGGCGCTGATCCGTTGCCCGACCTGCACGACGATCGTCGTGTCTCCGGCGGCATAACCCAGGAGCCGAGCCCGGAGGTGGTAGGTCCCCGGCGGCGTCCCGACCACGCTGACGCCGACACGGGCCACCGGGGTCCCCGTATCGCGCGCCCGCACCACGCCCGCGATCGCGCCGCTGGAATCCTGGGCCGTGGCGCCCCCGGCCGCCGCGAGCAACGCGGCGCAGCCGATCAGACAGACACGAATTGTTCTCATGCGCAACGCTCCGAATGGGTCCGAGGCGCGGCCACAACAGATGCGGCGTGCGCGCGATGGTGAGCGGAGGACGACGCGCTCAGCGGCGCCGACAGTTCGCTACGGGCAACCCGTTCCTGTCCAACGCACGCGCTTACCTCTCTTGTTCGTCGATCGAACTAAAGTCCCGGCGGCACCCCCGATGCGTGCGCAAGGTGCGCGCCAAGGTGGGGCAAGAACGCCACACCGCGACCCGGAGCCGAGCCAGACCATCGTGAGAACGATCAACACGCGGGACTTCAGCCGCGCCACACGCTCCACGTCCCGACAGATCAACCGGCTGATTCTGCTGAATCTCGTGCGCGAGCTGCAGCCGATCTCGCGGGCCGATCTCGCCCGCCGCATGGCGGTGGGACGTGGCATGGTGACCACTCTGGTCAAGGAGCTGCTGGCAGAAGGCGCGGTCTACGAGGGCGCGCTCGCCGATGTCCCACGGGGTCGCAGGCCGAAGATGCTGCACGTGCGGACCCGGGATCGGCTTGTCGTGGCGATCGACATCCGTTTCAGCCGGACGTATGTGTTGCTCTCGGACTTCGGCGGGAACGAGATGGCGCTCGAGAGCTTTGCGACCATCTTCAACCCGGACCAGCTCCTGGACGAACTCGCGATCCGGGTTCGCCGCCTGCTCCGAACCCGGGCGACGGGGGGACACTGCGAGGGGATTGGGATGGTCGTCCCCGGGATGGTAGACCGGCGCGGTCGGGTGCTGAACGCCCCCCAGCTAGGCTGGCGCGACGTGCAGATCCGCAGCGGCCTGGCGGAGCGCACCGGGCTGCCGGTGCACGTCGAGAATTCCGGGGCGGCCTGCGCGCTCGCGCACATCTGGCTCGGCCCGGGAGAGGGGGGGAACGGGGTCCGCGATTTCGTCTATGTGACGGTGTCGGACGGCGTGGGCACAGGGGTGGTGGTGAACGGTGAGCTGGTTCGGGGTCACGGTCACACGGCGGGCGAGTTCGGGCACATCCCCATCGGCCCCGACGGCCCGCGCTGCGTGTGCGGAGCGCAGGGCTGTCTCGAGGCCCACACTTCGAACCTCGCCACGGTCGCGCGCTACGTCGGGCACGAGCAATCGCCTGCCGTCGCCCCGCCGCTGTTCCCACAAGACGGCATCACCATGGATGACGTCATCGTCCGCGCCGGCGCCGGCGATGAGCGGGCCCGCGCCGCACTGACGGAAACGGGCCGTTATCTCGGGCTCGGCCTCGCGGCGATCGTCAACGCGCTCAATCCCGCGCAGATCGTCATCGGCGGCGAGATCACCGGCGCCTGGGATCTCGTCGAGCCCGCCATCCGGGCCGAAATCGCGAGACGGGCACTCACCCGCGAGGCCGCGGGTACGCCGGTGGTCCCTGAACCGGCGGGGAGCTTGCCCCGTCTGCGCGGGGCCATCGCGCTCGTCGCGGCGCCGGTCTACGCCGCTCCGGAAGTGGGCTGAGGGTCGGCGATTACCGCGCGGCGCTGCTGTCCGCCCTGAGCGCCGGCCACGGGTTGTGATCGGATGGCGGCAGCGGGACAGGGCTGACGTCGGGTAGCGATGTCCTGACGTCGGGCGCGAGCACCACCGATGCGCCCTTGCGCAGGTCGATGACGAACTCGCCCGCGGTCCGCTTCGTCAGCTGCGGAGCCGGACCCGGACCCGCGTGGGCGCGCACCACCGCAGCATCCCAATCGGCCACGACGAGCCGGCACGGCTGACCCGCGAGACTCTCGATGCGAACCCACGCGGTCCGGCCGCCGCGCCGCACCGCGCTGACGAGAAACGCCCCGTCCGCCCGCAGCCGGTCGAAGGCGGCGTCTGACCACGCGCCCGGGACCGCAGGGAAGACGCGCAGCGCACCGCCCCAATCCTGTAAGAACAGCTCCTGAATCGACGCGGCGGCCGAGAGCGGCGTCTCGATGACAGGACCCGCCTCCGCGTAGAAGGTGTTCGGCTCCATGTAGCGTGGCGCATCGAGATACTGGTTCAGACGCGTCACGGCGACGTCGCCGTGGCCGAGCAGCGCGTGCATCGCCGCGCCGCCCGTGAACGAGTAGCCGCGGAACAGCGAGATGTCGCGCTCCCAGGTTGCAAGCGATGTCTCGATCAGTGCCCGCTCATCGGGACGGTCGGGCGTGATGAGGCGCAGCGGGTAGATCGCCAGCAGGTGCGAGTAGTGGCGGTGCGATTGCTGCCACGGCCGGCCACGCCCGACCATCAGCCCCGCGGAGTCCGTGGGAAACGGCGCGAGGTTGGCGAGCACATCGCGCCAGCGAGGCAGCAGCGGTTCGGCGGGCCCGAAGCGCTCGGCGCTGGCGATCAATGTCTCGAGTCCCCACTTGAGCAGCGCGAGATCGTAATTCGCGTCCGACACCGTGGCCAGCTCGGGTGAGTGCGTCGGCGGCAGATGCCAGCGCCCATCGTCGCCGCGCTCGACGTACGCGAGGTAATTCCCGATCGCCAGTTTGAGCAGCGGATAGACGCGCTCGCGGAGTAGGCGATCGTCCATCTGGTAGCGGTAATGGAGCCAGTAGTAGTACAGAGTCCACGGCAGGTCCCCCATCTCGTGGGCGGCGTCGCTCTGCGCCGTGGCCAGGTCGACGGGTCGGACCAGGTCGGGGCCCGAACTGCGACCGATCGCCGCCGCCGCGTCGCGCAGCCGCTCGGGGACGTTGTCGATGAGGGCTTGCCGATTCCGATCGAGATGGCGGAACAGCGATTCGGCGAGGTCAAGCCGATTCGCGCGGAACAACGGCGAGTAGGTGAGCTGGATGTTGAGATTCCACCAGATGGCGGGCCACGGCGTGGCGTTGAACCAGGGACCGTTCAGGTCCAGGATCGGCCCATCCGGTCGCATCGCGGAGCCGAGCTTGTAGATCTGAATCCAGTAGTACGCCTCGAGGCGGGCGTCCGGGAACGTGAGGAAGCTCGCCGGATAGTAGGCGTGCCACCACTTGCGGTGCGCCGCAGTCAGTCTCGCGACTCCCAGCCGGGCCGCCTCGCTCGTCGCCGCGCGAGCCTCGGCGAGCGCTTCGCGGTCGGTGCGGCCCTGACCGATGCTGATGTAGAACACCCCCCCGCTGGTTCGCCTGATCGACTCGGCGTGGGCACCACCGCCGATGAACGTCTGCACGCTCGTGAGGCCCGTCGGCGAGCGAGTGACGGTCGGCGGCGGGTGCAGGTCCTCCGGTGCGAAGGCTTCCTTGCGGGCCACCTTGCGCGGCGGCCGAGCCTCGGCCGGCGCCCAGTCCAGGTCCACGTCGCCCCCGCGCTCGCCGCCCCGTGCCTCGAGCACCAGGACGATCACCGACGGCTGAGCCGTGGTGAAGCTGCGCCAGCGCACCTCGCCCCGGTCCGTGGTGACCGTCCCGCTCGCCTCGGCGTCCCACAGCGTCAAGCGCGCGTCGCCCCTCTGCACCGTTCCGGTCGTCTTCACCACAACGCGCCCGATCGGGAACCGTGATTGGTCGTGCACGAAGTCCGTGCGGTTGATGGTCCAGCCGAGCACCCCTCCTGGCGCGTCGATCGTGGCACCGAGGCGCCCGTTGCCGATGAACGCGCTCTCGCCCCATCGCGTGGGGAGACGGTCCCACACCAGATCGTGGCGCGCGAGAAACACGGGCCAATCGACCCGGGCCACGGGAGCCGCGCGTGCCGCAGGCGTCTGCAGCGTGAGGAGCGTGAGACACAGGATCATGGGTCAGATCGCGTGGTCCGGGGTCACATTCTCGCCACGCCAGGCCTTCCGGGCCGTCCAGTCCGCGGGGGCAGCCGTCCAGAACTCGTCCGTCGCAGGCAGTCCGAGCGGGAGCAGGCCGGCCGCGCAGAGGTATGCGCTCCCGGTCGAGATGTAGCCTTCGCCGATGCTCGGCTGGTGCCCGCAGAAGCCGATGGTGAGCCACCCCTGGGCGTCGAACGTGCCGGGCGCCTCGATCATCCGGTGTATCACCGCCGTCAATCCGCTGCGCACCTGCGCCGGAGTCACGCCCTCGGGCAACTGGCGCCGCAACGCCATCTGGCCGAGCAGCTGGAACGCCCCGAAGCGGTAGGCGAGGGAGCGACCGATCGGTGGGAACGTGCCTTCGGGCGAGATCATGCGCTCCTGAATGGCGGCATAGCGGCGCGCTCGCTGCAGCACCGGGTCGATGAGTCTCTGCCACGCCGGGGTCGTGGGCCCAACCAGGCGGAGCACGTCGAGCAGCATCGGCTGGATCACGAAGCTGTTGTAGTAGTCCCAGTGAAACGTCGGCCCGTCCCCGTACACCCCGTCCCCCTTGTACCACTGCTCGTGCTGGGTGAGGGCATAGTCCACGCGCGTGCGGTCCCACTCCTCCCCCATCATGCTCAGCGCGGCTTCGATCATCGCGCTGAACATCAGCCAGTTGGAGAGCGACGGCCGGATGCCATGCGTCGAGTTGAGCGCGGCGACCACATTGCGCTGCGTCTCACCATCGAGCCGTTGCCACAGCTCGCGCGGCGCGCGAACGATCGCGTGCGCCAGGAACGCCGCGTCGACGAGCGGCTGCCGGCCGCGGGCGAAGTTCAGAAAGTCGGGAGAGCGCGGGTCGGTTGCCGCACGGAGGCCGCGCCGCGCCAGGTCGGCGTACTGCCGCCGCTGCTCGCCCTCGGGCGACGGGTCGCTGCCCAGCTCCAGCCACGGCGCGATCCCCGTGAAGAGCCGCCCCACGGCCTCGAGATGCGTGTACTCACCGCGCTCCGGCTTGCCGGCGGGCGCGATTTCCACCGGCATCCGCTGGCGCAGCCGTCCTTCCGCGAGGTTCGTCAGCACCGGCTGCGCCAGGCGCGTCAGCACGTCGAGCCAATACTGGCGATCGGTTGGCTCCGGGGACACGCCCGTTATCCGTAGGGGCGCAGCATGCTGCGCCCCTACAATGCGCCACGACCCCGGGGGTGCCGCCAGCACGGCCAAGCGGCGGAGAAAGTCTCGTCTACCAGCCATCAGACCGGCGCTACACGCACGAGAGGTATCGCTCCTTCACCCGCGGCATCAGCGTGTCGAGCGGCGTGTTCCACACCACCTCGTTGAAGATCTCGACCTCGATCGGGCCCACATAGCCGGCGCGCTCGATTGCACCGCGGATGCGTCGCAGCTCGATCACGCCGTCGCCCATCATCCCACGGTTCATCAGCACCTCTTGCGCTGGGACCAGCCAGTCGGAGACGTGGAACCCGATGAGCCGCCCGGCGGCCCGGGCGAGCTCCTCGTAGAGGTCGGGGTCCCACCAGATGTGATAGACGTCAGCCACGACGCCGACGGTCGCGGGGTCGAACCGCTGCGCCAGGCAGCGCCCCTCGGCGAGCGTCGTGATGCAAGAGCGCTCGGCCGCGAACGCGGGATGCATCGGCTCGATCCCGAGCCGCACGCGGCGCTCGGCCGCGTAAGGGGCGAGCTGGGCGATGCCGTCCGCGACCATGCGGCGCGCCGCCGCGATGTCTCGGTCGGGCGCCGCCCCGCATACCAGGACGAGGACCTCCGCACCCAGCGCCGCCGCTTCGTCCACCGCCCGCCGATTGTCCTCGATCCGCGCCTCCCGCTCCGCGGGGCTCGCCGCCGGAAACATCCCTCCGCGACACACGCTCGACACGCGCAGCCCGGCATCGCGCACCAGGCGCACCGCGCGATCGAGTCCTGTTTCCGCGAGCTTGTTCCGCCACACGGCGATGTAGGGCACGCCGTGGCGGGCGCAGGCGTCGACGGCCTCCGCGAGACTCGCCCGCTCGGCGGTGATCTGGTTGAAGCTGAGCCGGGCGATCGCTGGGGGCCCCGGGGTCAGACCTC
>Ga0209686_1001653_pt1 | contig 10891 bp, 6 predicted proteins | sample GraSoiAngelo_126_FD_185883 | JGI IMG/M metagenome (GOLD analysis project Ga0209686, IMG submission 185883) | Grasslands soil microbial communities from the Angelo Coastal Reserve, California, USA - 14_0927_09_20cm (SPAdes) (version 2) | ecosystem: Environmental > Terrestrial > Soil > Grasslands ...
CGCCGAGAACGTGGGACAGCCGGGATTTCGCGAGCTGATGCTGCTCGCACACGACATGGACGCGCGGCGCGACATGGTGTTCGCGCTGCTCGGCGACAGCCAGCGTGCGCGTTTCTTTACACGTCCGGTCCTCGACGGCAGCCGCCAGGCCGAGGCGTTCGATCTCGCGGGCGTTGGTCGTGAGCACTTGTTCGATGCGCTGGCCGCGTCGCTCACAATTCCGGTCGCCACGGATCCGCACCTCATCCGATTTCCCGCGGAGGGGCCGTGGCGGGGTGAGACCCATCGTCTCTGCGATCGTCCCGGCTCGCTCGAGCGGCTGCTCGAGGAGGTGTCGGTCGCCGGGGCCGAACAAGTGATCGTTTTGTCGGCGGCGCCTCCTCCCGCGCGTCCGCACGAGCTCAGTTCCGGCCGCGCGGATCTCCGCGGCCGCGCGGGCGAGCAGCTAGGCGCGTTCGAAGCGGCGGCGCTTCGCGACGCGATGGAGCGCGCTGCCGGACGGTTCGCGGGGCTTTTCCTGATCCGCCCCGCGCACAATCCGCTCGGGCCGCTCGATTTCGGGGGCGTGTACGACGAGCGCTCCGATCGTCCGTACTTCCTTGCGGAACTCGTCGATCGGGGCTACGAAGACGCCTACCGCCAGTTCATCGATCCGGTCATCGCTGCGAGTGGTGACCGCATCGAACGGGTCCAATCGTAATTGGTGATTTGGTGATTTGTGATTTGGTGATGTGCTGAGCTATGCGCGCCGCGACCGAGATGATTCACCGGGCGGAGGGGGCCAATCCCGACGCCGATCCGTTGACGCTGCCTATCTACGAGACGACAACCTTCGTCTTCGAGAATGCGGAGCAGGTGAAAGCCTACAATGAGGGAAGATCGCAGCGGTTCCTGTATTCGCGCTACAGCAATCCCACGATCGTTGCGGTGGAGCAGACGATCGCCGGGCTCGAGCGCGCAGAGTCCGCGATGCTGCTGTCGAGCGGGATGGCCGCCACCGCCACGGCGCTGCTTGCCCTGCTGAAATCCGGTGACGAGGTGATCTGCAGCTCCGCGATCTACGGTGGCACGCTCCACCTGCTCGCCGACCTGTTCCCGCACTACGGGATCAAGACGCGGTTCGCGTCGCTCGACGAACTGGCAGCGCCGGCGTCGCTCATCACACCGTCGACGCGTGTGCTCTGGTTCGAATCGCCAATCAATCCGACGCTGCGCTGCGTGGACGTGGCGGCAATCGCCGCGGCGTGCCGCGCGCGCGAGATCATCTCCATCATCGACAACACGTTCGCGAGCCCCGTCAACCAGCAGCCGATCGGGTTGGGCGTCGATGTCGTCATGCACAGCGTTACCAAGTACCTCAACGGGCACAGCGACGTGACCGCCGGCGCGCTCGCCGGACCGCGGACTCTGATTCAGCAGATCGACAAGACCCGTAAGATGCTCGGCACCGTGATCGATCCACAGGCGGCCTACGCGATCGGCCGCGGTGTCAAGACGCTCGCCGTCCGCATGGAGCGTCACAACAGCAACGGCCTCGCGATCGCGCGCTGGCTGGAGCGCGATTCACGCGTGACGAAGGTGTACTACCCGGGGCTGGAATCGCATCCCGACCACGCGCTCGCCGCGCGCCAGATGCGCGGGTTCGGCGGCATGGTGTGCGTGGATCTCGGTGGCGGCCAGGAGCGAGCCGAGCGCTTTTTCGATCGCCTCAAGGTCTTCAAGCGCGCCGCAAGCCTTGGCGGAGTGGAAAGCCTCTGCAGCCTCCCAGTGCTGACCTCGCAGCTGGGGCACACCGACGCGCAACTCGCCGAAGCCGGCGTCGCGCGCAGCATGGCACGCCTCTCGGTCGGTCTCGAAGATGCCGAGGACTTGATCGAGGACCTCGACCAAGCGCTCGGCAATCGCTAATCCCTGATCCCTGATCCGGGATCCCTCATCCTCGATCCGGTATCACTAATCCCTGATCCGCGGCACGATTCGCGATCGAGATTCGCGATCGAGGATGAGGGATCCCGGATCAGGGATCAGGGATTGACGATCGACACCCTACCGCGCGGCGGTCAGCTTCTTCTCGGTCGCAGGTTCGTGCAGGAACTGCGCGGCCATCTCGGCGAGCTTCGCCGCCACCGCTTCTCCCTCGAGATTCCCGTACTTCGCGCGGAAGCGATCGATCGGCACCACCGCCTTCGCCATCGCGCGGTGTCCCCCCGCGGAGCCGAGTTCGGCGAACCAGCGCTTGACGAATTCCCCCGCATTGCGCGAGTAACCCAAATTGCGCACGCTGACGATCAGCATCTGCCCGACAATCCCTGAGACGATCGTCCACTTGACGTCTTCGAGCTGCAGGAAGAAATCCGCGGTGTAGGGGATGAAGTCCTCGCGCGGCGCTTCGCCGATGAACGCCGTGAAGATCTGCTCGCGCAGCGTGCCGCTGCGGCTCGCCCGCGTGACGTATTCCAGACGCTCGAGCGTGATTTCCGCCCCTTCCATCTTCCGGATCAAGGCTGCATCTGCGAGCGGATAGAGGAACGTGAACGCTTCGAGGTCGACGCGGTTCGTGTGGCGCGCGAAGAACAGCGTGTCCGACTTGATGGCGTAGAGCATCGCCGTCGCCGTGCGTTCCGAGATGTTCACGTCGACGGCGCGCAGATGCTCGGTCAGGATCGTCGACGTGGAGCCGTATTCGGCGCGGATGTCCTTGAACACCGTGCTGTAGCCCGGCTGCTCCGGATGATGATCGATCACGAGATCGGCGCGGTCGAGCAGGCCGCCGAAGTAATGCGGCTGCACATCGACGGTGGCGATGCGATCAAATCCCGCGAACGACGCTGGCGTAATCTGCTCGACCTGGATGTCGAGCATGTTCGCCATCCGCAGGTTCTCCGGCCGGGTCACGCCTTGCATCGCGCCGATGATTGCCGTGGTCTTCGTCCGCCGCAGCAGGTTGCGCAGGGCGAGGCCGCTGGCCAGCGCATCCGGGTCCGGGTCGTTGTGGAGGAGAATGAGCACTCGGTCCGCGTCGGCGAAGTACCGCTGGTACTGCTGCACGCGCGCGCGCGTCATCGACCGGCTCAGTTCGGTTACAAGCGTCGGCCTGACGAGCTCCGCGAGATCGAAGTGCGTGACCTCGGCCGCGTCCGGCTTCAGGCCATCGCCTTTGCCGTTGGCGTGACGCTTGCCGGTGTGCAGCACGTAGATGAGGGTGCCGCCGGCGTCGCGCACGGCATCGAGGATCTTCTTGACGCTGCGACGGCCGGTGTCCTCGACGATGAAACAGGTGTTCGGTGAGACGTCTTCTTTCAGGTAGGTATCGACTCGTCTCGGATCTGCAGCGAAGACCTCGACCCCCGCGTCGTGGAGGCGCCGCGCGAGCGGCTTGCTCTCCACCAGGAATTCCACCTCGAAGCTCGGGAGCAGTACCTCGTCGAGCGCTCGAATGACCAGCTCATCCTGACAGATGGCCAGAACGCGCACGTCAGTTCCTGTATCCGCTGGTCACGAAAGCACCGCGTCTGCGGAGCGTAGCCATGCCAAACGTTCATTATACGCCGGGTTGAGGTGGTCGCTTCTTGCCGGACCGGTGCTGATGCCGGCCTGGTCGGGGGCCCAAATCCCCTCGACGCCCCCGTGTGCGCAATGTGTCCGGATCAGTGTATCGGCTGCCGAGGCACTGTCTTTACCGCGACACCTGGACGGCCTTGGCATCATGCTCCGGGTGAGCGCCGGGGCAGCTCAGGCCGACTGGGAGTCCGCGCTGCGCGATCTCCGCGCGCGGGGCGCAGCCGTCAACGTGCAGATTGTCGGCGTTCCGGACCCGCCCGATCCGCTGCTTCGTCTCGACATGCGGCAGTTCACGTTTGACGTGCGCGACGAAGCGAATACCCGAGGCGCTGCGGAGATTGACGACCTCCTGTTTCGGTTGAAGCGCGCGGTCGCGGTTGTCGCGGGCGGTCAGCCACCGCCCGCCGTTGAGATCGTGACCCCTCCGGCGCTAGCGAATGCTCTTCAATCGTTGAGAGACATCGGCTTTGGCATTGGCATTCGTGCGATGGAGAGCACGCCGACGGCTCACGGTCTCCCGGACCTGCTCTTCGGTCCCCCGGACGGCTTCTGGCGGCTTCCTGCGGACCCGCTCGTTGCGAATCAGCTGGTCTCGGATCTTCTTCGCGTGTTGCCGTGGCTGCCGGCTCAGATGCTTCCGCGCGGGACGATGGCCTGCGGCAACATCACGGTTCCCCTGTACGCGGATCTTGCGGCGATGAAGGTCGTGGGGGTCAGCGAGAAGTGCCCGGCAGGCGCAGCGGTGACGCCCGCCGTTTCGGGCGCGACGGTTGAACGCCTCGATGTGGCCGGCGTGTCGTTGTTCCGCATGACCAGCCCACCTCACGAAACGCTGATCGAAAGTGTTGGTGTCACCGCACCCGCCAAGTTGACGGCGGAAGAGATCGTCGGTCGGCATCAGGCACAGGCGGCGAAGCAGGCAACGCAGATCTCGACGCTGATCTCGACGGGCTCGCTGACGCTCACGTTCGAGGCGCCGGGATTCGTCGCGCCGCTGACGATCACGTCGCGGACGACGATTTTCACCGGCGACGGGCGGACGGATCTGCAGCAGCAGGGCATCCGCGTGAATGGCGTCGCGTTCACGGCGAACGGCGGCGTGCCGCGCCTGCCGATCATCGAGCCGGAGCGCGCCGCGGCGCCGCCGCTCGCGATTACGCTGAACGATCTGTATCGCTACCGCCTGGACGGGCGGGACACGATCGTTGGACACGCGTGCTACGTCATCCGGTTCACGCCGCGCGATCGCAGGGCCTCCTTGTACGAAGGACGCGCGTGGATCGCGGTGGATTCGTTCGCGATGGTCCGCGTATCCGCGGTGCAGACGGGGCTCCGCGGCCCGATCACCGCGTCGGAGCAGACCGACGAGTTCCGCGACAACGGCCAGGGGATGTGGCTCCTCGCGCGATCGGATGTCAGGCAGACCTACGAAGGGGCAGGCGTCCGCACGCCGATTCACCGGCTGATGATCCTCGAACATCACGACGTCAATTCCCCGGAGTTCCAAGCGCGTCGCGCCGTCGCGTATGCGTCGAAGGATGTCATGCTCCGCGACACGGCGGAAGGCTTTCGATATCTCACGATGAAGGCCGGAAGCCAGAAGCCTGAAGCCGGAAGCCGGAAGCCCGAGGCCGGAAGTCCGAAACCCGAATCCGGAATCCCGACGTCCGATGCGAGCCGCGTAGTCGCTGGTCGTGCCGATCGCGTCCGCACGCTCGCGTTCGGCGTGATCGTCGATCCCAACATCTCGCAGCCGCTGCCGTTTGCGGGCGTGAGCTATGTCGATTTCAACCTGTTCGGCACCGGCACGCAGTTCAACGGCTTCTTTGGCGGCGCGTTCGGGCAGCTCGCGTTCTCGGCGCCATCGCTCGCGGGATCACGCTGGCAGCTCGCCGGACGCGCGTTTGGCATTGCGACTGCCTACAACGATCGCGCGTTCGAGCAGGGCAGAGAACAATACGCGCAGGATATCCGACAGCGCCCCGCCCAGGCGTCGGTGTGGGCCTTGCGCCCGCTCTCGTCACGGCTGACGCTGCGACTCGGTTACGACTGGGACTACACCAAGTTCAGCCGCGGCGATGTCACTGACGCGTTGTTCGTCGTTCCCGCCAACCAGGTGGTGCACGGTGCGCGTGTGGGACTCGATCTGCAGCACGCGGGATGGCAGATGTCGATGTGGTGGAATCCGGCCCGACGGGCCGGATGGAGATCCTGGGGGTATGACGCAGCCGATGCCGACGTGCACAAGGATTTCCAGCGGTACGGTCTCAGTGCCCTGCGCTCGGTCGCCCTCAGCCCGCGACTCGTGACGCGCATCGAGGCAGCATGGATGGCGGGGCACGATCTCGATCGGTTCAGCAGGTACGCATTCGGCACGTTCGACAATCGTCTGCATGGTTACCCTTCAGCACTGGTTCGCTACGATCGGGGCGGGGTGCTGCGTACGACGGCTGCGTGGTCTGTTGCAAAGGCGATACGCCTCGACGGATTCGCCGATACCGCCCAGGTGCATGATCCCGGCTTCGGCACTCGCGCGCGGAATTTCACGGGATTCGGCGCGGCCGTGGAGGCGCCCGCCCCCTTCGGCACGCTTCTCGCTGTCGAGTGGGGATTCGGCGTGCAGGGCATCGATGCCGACGGACGGCGGGGCACGCACGTCCTGCGAATCAGCGGCTACAAGGTCTTTTGAGAGGAGTAGAATGACCGGACGGTGACGGTCGTCAATGCTCGATGTTCAATGCTGAATGTCCAAAGATGAATTTCTTTGAGCATTGAGCATTTGATGATTGATCATTGGACATTGTCCCCCGGAGGTCCCCGTGGTGCGCGTTGCCCTGACCGCCTGCCTTGTGTTCGCCGCAACGCTCGCTGTTTCCGCGCAGCAGACCTTTCGCGCGGCCGTCGATCTCGTGCACTTCGACGTCACAGTCGTTGACAAGCACGGCCAACCCGTCGTCGGTCTAAAGCCGGAAGATTTCGAGATCATGGAGAACGGCAAGAAGCAGGCGCTGCAGTTCTTCACCGCGGGAGACATCGATGGCCCGTCCACCACCGGAGACGGGGATCTCGCCCGAGACGCGTCGCCGATGCATCTTGGCCTGCTGCTCGACACCAGCGGCAGCATGGCGGACGATCTCAAGGACGCGCGCGCAGCCGCCGTGAAGTTCGTGAATGCGATGGACCACGCGTCCGATTTCACCCTCGTCGACTTCGACACGGAAGTTCGCGTGGCCCGGTTCAGTCCGACGGACTACCCGCGTCTCGTGGAACGGATTCGCATGCGTCAGGCCGACGGCTGGACGGCCCTGTACGATGCGCTCGGCGTGTATCTGAACGGTGCGCAGGGGCAGGAAGGCCGCAAAGTCCTGGTGCTCTACACCGACGGCGGCGACACGCGCAGCTCGCTCACCTTCGCCGACGCGCTCGATCTCTTGAAGGCCTCCGATGTTACCGTGTACGCGATCGGCTATCTCGAGCACCAGTCGAGCAGCGGCCGATTCCAGCAGCGCGCCGAGCTCGAACGCTTCGCGTCGCTGACCGGCGGGCAGGCGTACTTTCCGATGGGCCCGAAGGATCTCGACGGCGTCTTCGAGAAGATCCAGAAGGAGATCGGCGCCCGTTATTCACTTGGGTACATATCGAGCGACGCGCGCACCGACGGCGGCTGGCGTGGCGTGGAGATCAAGCTGCTGCGCCACGACCTCAAAGGCATCCGTCTCCGGACGCGGTCTGGCTATTACGCTCCCTACAAGCAGGCGCGCTAACGCCGGGTGTCAAGACCCGGCCTACGTGAGAGACCCCGAGCCCTGTCAGCTAGGCCGGTCTCTCTAGACCCGGCAACACCCGTAGCGCTCTTCCACCTGTGGTACGATCACGGGTTGATGTCGGACGCGTCCGCCCACTCCCTCTAGCTTCCACATGGCCTCCAAGTACGACCGCTTCTCGCTGGTCACGGATTTCGAGCTGCGCGGCGATCAGGCGCGCGCGATCGACGAACTCGTCGAAGGGTTGAATCGCGGCGACAAGTCGCAGGTGCTGCTCGGCGTCACGGGATCGGGCAAGACGTTTACCATGGCGCAATGTATCGCGCGAGTGAACCGCCCGACCCTGGTCATGGCGCACAACAAGACGCTCGCGGCGCAGCTCTATCAGGAATTCAGGCGGTTCTTTCCGGATAACGCGGTTGAGTATTTCGTCAGCTATTACGATTACTACCAGCCCGAGGCCTACGTTCCCACGACCGACTCGTATATCGAGAAGGAGGCGACGATCAACGACGAGATCGATCGGATGCGGCTGTCGGCCACCCGGTCACTGTTCGAGCGCCGGGACGTCATTATCGTTGCCAGCGTCTCATGTATCTATGGCCTCGGATCGCCCGAGGCGTATTACGGGATGATGCTGCCGCTCGAGCGCGGCCAGCGGATCGACCGGGAGCAGATCCTGCGGAAGCTCGTCGAGATCCAGTACGAGCGCAACGATCACGAATTCGCGCGCGGCGCCTTCCGCGTCCGCGGCGACATCGTCGAGGTCTACCCGTCGTACGAGGACAACGCGCTCCGGATCGAGCTGTTTGGCGACGAGGTCGACGAGCTCGTCACGTTCGACCCGCTGACCGGCAAGTCCGGCAAGCGGCACGATAAGGTAGCGATTTACCCGAAGACGCATTTCGTCACGCCCCGCGAGAAGACCAAGCGCGCGGTCGAGAGCATCAAGGCTGAGCTCGAGTGGTATCGGAGCACGCTCGAGGGAGAAGGAAAGGTCCTCGAGGCGCATCGACTCCACCAGCGAACGATGTTCGATCTGGAGATGATTAAAGAGATCGGCTACTGCCACGGGATCGAGAACTACGCCCGGCACCTCACCGGGCGCGAGCCCGGCGCGCCGCCGCCCACGCTCCTCGATTATCTGCCGCCGGATGCTCTGACAATCGTCGACGAGAGCCATCAGACGATTCCCCAGATCCGCGGCATGTATCACGGTGACCGATCACGGAAGGAAGTCCTGGTGGCCTACGGGTTCCGTCTGCCATCGGCGCTCGACAACCGTCCGCTCAATTTCGAGGAATGGCAGTCGCGCGTCACCCAGCTGATGTTCGTGTCCGCCACGCCCGGCCCTTACGAGCTGCGCGAGTCGGGCGGGGCGGTGGTGGAGCAGATCATCCGGCCCACGGGACTCCTCGATCCGGTGATCGAAGTGCGGCCGGTGCGGGGACAGATCGATGATCTGCTCGCCGAGATCCGTGAGCGCGCCGGCCGCAGCGAGCGTGTGCTGGTCACGACACTGACCAAGCGCATGGCCGAAGACCTGACGCAGTACTACCAGGAGCTTGGCGTCAAGGTGCGCTACCTGCATTCCGACATCGACACGCTCGAGCGCATCGAGATCCTGCGCGACCTGCGCCGCGGCGTCTTCGACGTGCTCGTCGGGATCAACCTGCTGCGCGAAGGGCTCGATCTCCCGGAGGTTTCGCTCGTTGCGATTCTCGATGCGGATAAGGAAGGGTTCCTCAGGTCGGGCGGGTCGCTCATCCAGACGGTCGGGCGCGCGGCGCGCAACGTGAACGGGCGCGCGATCATGTACGCGGACAAGGTGACCGATTCCATGCGCCACGCGCTCTCGGAGACGGAGCGGCGCCGCGCGATCCAGGAAGCCTACAACCTCGAGCACGGCATCACGCCGGCGTCGATCGTCAAGAGCATCGACGAGGTGATGACGAGCATTTACGAACGCGATTACGTCACCGTCGGGACCACCGCGGATGAAGGCGGCATCTTCAAGACGCAGGCGGATCTCGACGCGCACGTCGGGGCGCTGCAGGCGCAGATGAAAGCGGCGGCGGCGAATCTCGAGTTCGAGAAGGCGGCGGCCCTGCGCGATCGCATCAAGCAACTCAAGACCCGCGAGCTGGGGCTGGCGGGGAGCCGTCGCTGAACGTGAAGCCGAAGCTGATCGAATGGATCAAGGCGGCACTGCTCGAAGTGCAGGAATACGTGCACATGATCGGGCAGTTCGGCCGCGCGATCGTCAGCCGGCCCCTGTATCCGCGCGACATCGTCGAGCAGTTCGAAGCGGTCGGTATCGGGTCGCTCACGGTCGTGCTGCTGACGGGTATGTTCACCGGCATGGTGCTGGCGCTGAACTCCGGGTTCACGCTCGATCAGTTCGGGGCGCGGTCGATGATCGGGCGCCTCGTCAGCGCGTCGATGGTGCGCGAGCTCGGTCCCGTGCTGACGGGACTGATGGTCGCGGGTCGCGTCGGATCCGGAATCGCGGCGGAGCTCGGCTCGATGATGGTCACCGACCAGATCGCCGCGCTGCGCGCGCTCGGGACCGATCCCATTCGCAAACTCGTCGTACCGCGCATCCTGGCGGGCCTGCTGATGGTGCCGCTGTTGACGGTGCTGTCGGGCGGCATCGGCATGGTGGGCGGCTGGATCGTCACCGTCCTGCAGTTCCACGTCGCCGGCTCGGTGTATTGGAACAGCGTCGTCGCAGGTCTCTACATGCAGGACGTCTGGATGGGGCTCATCAAGCCATTCTTCCTGGGCTTCACGATCGTGAGCATCGGCTGCCATGTCGGCCTGCGCACGCGCGGCGGCACGCAGGGCGTCGGGCGCTCGACGACGAATGCGGTCGTGGCGAGCTCGGTAGCCGTCATCGCCGTGGATTTTCTCGTCACCAAGCTCCTCATCGTTCTCATCTATTGATGGCTACCCGTCGCGCCTCGAGACCCGAACTGCTGGACGAAGCGCTCGCGCATGGCGGGCCTATCGTTGTCTTCGACCAGGTCAACCTCTCGTTCGATGAGAAGGCCATCCTAAGCGATGTGAGCTTCACGCTGCAGACGGGGCACACGAAAATCTTCCTGGGCGCGAGCGGCGCCGGCAAATCGACGATTCTCCGGCTGATCCTGGGGCTGCTGAAGCCCGACTCCGGCGTGATCTTCGTCAACGGCGAGCGCGTCGACAACATGACGGAAGAGCGATTGATGGGAGTCCGCGCCGATCTCGGCATGGTGTTCCAGGAGGGAGCACTGTTCGATTCGCTCAGCGTGCGCGAGAACGTCGGCTACAAGCTCTTCGAAGAGCTGCATTGGCCGCTCGACAAGGCCAACACGCGGGTCGCGGAGGTGCTCGGCTTCATCGGCCTCGGAGAGTTCATCGACCGGATGCCGTCGGAGTTGTCCGGCGGCCAGCGACGCCGCGTGGCGATCGCGCGCGCCATGGCCGCGAAGCCGCGCATCCTTTTGTACGACGAGCCCACGACCGGTCTCGATCCGATTACGTCGATTACAGTCGACGAGGAAATCATCAAGCTGCGGGATCTC
>Ga0209686_1001656_pt1 | contig 10881 bp, 6 predicted proteins | sample GraSoiAngelo_126_FD_185883 | JGI IMG/M metagenome (GOLD analysis project Ga0209686, IMG submission 185883) | Grasslands soil microbial communities from the Angelo Coastal Reserve, California, USA - 14_0927_09_20cm (SPAdes) (version 2) | ecosystem: Environmental > Terrestrial > Soil > Grasslands ...
GCATCGATCAGGTAGACCGAGTCGCTCTGGTTGCCGACGACCGCCACCAGACCGCGTCGCGGGACCAGCGCGATGCCCCCCGGGAAAACGCGGGCGTTCGTATCGGCGAGGGCAACACTGTCGAGCGTCCACGCCATGCCGCCCTGCCACGTGAGGCGATACACCCGGTTCGTCCCGGCGCCGCTCACCCACACCGTGTCGCGCCATTGGCCGCCCGAGCGCGCGAGGCCGAGCCACGCGGGCAGCTTCTTTTCCCACACGACCGCGCCCTTCACCGGATCGATCCGCATCAGGCCGTTGGGGCCGTAGCCGTTGTTCGCGACCATCAGCGACCCGTCCGACAGCGTCACGAGGCCCATCGGCAGTGTGCCTACGCTCACGCTCCGGCCGGCCGGGCGGATACGCCACCCCGAGGGCAACAGCGTGGTGCCGTCACGCAGCCGGCCGGGCACGACACGGGTGGCGAGCAAGGTCAGGCCGGCGAGCGCCGGCAGAGCGAGCAGAGATCGGAGGCGCATGGCGCCAATATGGCCGCTCGCGAGCCCGACGTCATCCCCTTAGGCTTAGGCCCGACATGACCGGGCTGATCTTCCACCTCATCCCGCACACCCACTGGGACCGCGAGTGGTACCTGCCGCGCGCGGCGTTCCAGGCGCGGCTCGTCGCCGTGTTGGACGACCTGATCGAGCGGCTGCAGCGCGACCCGGCGTACCGGAGCTTCCTGCTGGACGGGCAGACCGTGCTGCTCGAGGACTACGTGGGCGTGCGGCCCGAGCGCGAGACCGACATCAAGGCGCTCGTCAAGACGGGGCGCCTCCAGGTTGGGCCGTGGTATGTGCTGCCCGACGAGCAGATTCCGTCGGGCGAAGGGCTGGTGCGGAACCTGCTCCTGGGCGCGGCGGACGCGGAGCGGTGGGGCGGGCGACTCGACGTGCTGTATTCGCCCGACGCCTTCGGCCATCCCGCCGCGTGGCCCACGCTGGCGCGCGAATTCGGGATCCGCTACGGCGTCGTGTGGCGCGGCTTGGGGGGGGAGTCCGGGCAGGAGCGCGATCTGTACCGCTGGCGCGGACTCGACGGAAAGGAGGTGCTGCTGTGGCATCTGCCACCCACGGGGTACGAGGTCGGGGCGACGCTCTCGACCGAGGCCGAGCGGGTGTTCCCGACTTGGGCGCCGGTGCGCGGCGCCCTCGTGGCGCGCGCCGCCGGAAAACACATTCCCGTCTTCATCGGCGCCGATCACCACGCCGCGCACCCCGAGGTGTCGCGCCTGCGCGATCTCCTGGCGGAGCTCGATCCCCAGAGTGCGTACCGGGTGTCGCGTCTCGACGAGTTCTTCCAAGCGGCCGGCGATGGGGCCAAGCCGGCGTCGCTCGTGGGGGAGCTGCGGTGGTCGTACCGGTACGCGTGGACGCTCCAGGGCGTGCATGCGACGCGGGCGCCGCTCAAGCGTCGCTACGGCGAGGCCGAGCTGGCGCTGACGCGGTTGGCCGAGCCGCTCGCGGCGCTGGCGCGCCGGGCGGGCGGTCGCGACCGGCGGCCGCTGCTGGAGCTCGCCTGGCGCGGGTTGGTGCGCTGTCAGTTTCACGATAGCATCGCGGGCTGCGCGAGCGATGCTGTCGCGCGCGCGGTCGAAACGCGCCTCGGCGGCGTCGAGGCGCTGGCCTCGGAGATCGTGCGCGGCAGCGTGCACGACCTGGCGCGGCACGATCCCGACGCGGCCCGCGCCCGTCCGGCGGACGCGCGGCCCACGCTCGTCCTCTGGAATCCGGCGGCGCGCCCGCGCCGCGGCGTCGTGCTCGCCGACGTGACCATGTTCCGGCGCGACGTGCTGGTCGGGCCGCGGGGTGACCGTATCCCCCGGTCTGGCGTCGGGTACCGGCCCCTGCTGCTCGCAACGGCCGACGGCCGCGCGGTTCCAGTGCAGGTGCTCGACCGGCGAGTCACGAGCGAGCGGCTCGATGCGCTGCGGCACTACCCCGACCACGACGAAGTGGACCAGGTACGGATCGCCGTGCGGACGCCGCCGCTGGCCGGTCTGGGGCTCGCGACCGTGACGATCGCGACTGGCGCCACCGCGCCGGGCACGCGACCGAGCGGCGAAAGCGTGCAGGTCAAGGGCCGCTCGCTCGTCAATCATTGGATCGAGGTGGCGCTCGAGCCGACGGGCGCGCTGGCGCTGCACGATCGGCGCAGCGGGCAGCGGTTTGCGGAGCTGCTGCGGATCGAAGACGGCGGCGACGCCGGCGACACCTACAGCTATTGCCCACCGGCGGGCGATCGCGTGTCGCGCGCCGCCGGGCCGATCACGGTGCGGCGGCTCGCCGCCGGCCCGCTCATGGCCGCCCTCGAGGCGCGCTTCGAGTTGCGCCCCCGTGCCGCGGCGCGGCTCGTCGTCATGCTGCACGCCGATGGGCCCCTGATACGTTGCATCCTGGAGATCGAGAATCAGGCGGGGTGGCACCGCCTGCGAGCGCGCCTGCCCACGGGCCTCGCGGGAACGCCGGCCGTGGCCGGCACGGCGTTCGGCGCCGTCGCTCGGACCCCGGTCGCGGCGCCGTCCGCCGCCTATCCGCTCGAGACGCCGGTGCGTACCGCGCCGGCGCACCGGTTCGTGGCGGCGGCGAGCGGGCCGCGCGGGCTCGCGCTGCTCGCTCCCGAGTTCTTCGAGTACGAGTGGACGCCGGACGGTGATCTGCTGTTCACGCTGCTGCGGTCGGTGGGCGAGCTGTCGCGCGGCGATCTGCCCACGCGCCCGGGCCACGCGGGCTGGCCCACGGCGACACCGCTCGCGCAGTGCCTCGGGCCTTGCCGCGTCGACCTGGCGCTGGTGCCGGTGTCGCAGGCCGAGCTGGAGCGGGGCGATGTGATCCCCACGTTGTGGGAGGATGCGTTCCTGCCGCTGCGCGGCTTCTGGCTACGCGATGCCGTGGACGTCGCCGTGGCTCCCGTCGACGTGGCGCTCGAAGGATCGGGACTCGTGCTCTCGGCGGTGAAGCCGGCGCAGCAGGGCTCGCCCCTGGTGCTGCGCTGTTACAACGCCACGGGCCGCGCGGCCGCGGGGGCGTGGCGCTTCGCCGACGGGGTGAAGAGCGCGCATCGCGTACGCGCCGATGAGCGCGAATCGACCGCGCTCGTGCTCGAAGGGCGGGGGAAGGTCGTGCGGTTCACGGCGGAGCCGTACGAGCTGGTCACCATCCTCGTCACGTGACCATGGACGAGCATCGTGTGACGCTCGCCCGGTCGGCCCGCTACTTCACGCTCGGCGGCAAGGAGCCGCGAGAGGTCTGGTTTGCCTGTCATGGCTACGGCCAGCTGGCCGCGCGGTTCCTCGACAAGCTGCGCGTGCTCGACGACGGCCGGCGCTGTGTCGTCGCGCCCGAAGGCCTGTCGCGGTTCTATCTGAGCGAGCGCGCGACCGAGCGCCGCGTCGGGGCGAGCTGGATGACCCGGGAAGATCGCCTGGCCGAGATCGCGGACTACGTGCGCTACCTCGACGCCGTCTACGACGACGTCTTCGGACGCGTCGATCGGGCGCGGGTGACGGTGCACGCGCTGGGGTTCTCGCAGGGCGCCGCGACGGTGAGCCGCTGGACGGCCATGGGGACGTCGCGCATCGACCGGGTAGTGCTGTGGGGCGGCGAGTTCCCGCCCGATCTGGATCTCACGCGCGGCGATGTCGCCCAGCGGCTGCGCGCGGCGCGCCTCACGCTCGTGTACGGCCGCTCCGACGAGTACATCACGCCGAAGGTGCTCGCGGCGGTCACCGAGCGGCTCGCGGCGCACGCCATTCCATATCGAGCCATGCCGTTCGACGGAGGGCACGAGCTGCGGGACGACGTCTTGAACGAACTCGCCGCAGCGTGACGTCACGGACGACGCTCGGGATCCCAGGCATCCTGCAGGGCGTCGCCTACCAGCGTGCACGCCACCACCACGAACACCAGCGCAATACCGGGTGCCGCCGCGACCCACGGCGCGTTGACGAGCGTGTCCCGTCCCGACGCGATCATGTTGCCCCAGGACGGCGCGGGCGGCTGGACGCCCAGGCCGAGGAACGACATCCCGGCCTCGAGCGTGACCGCGTTGCCCAGCCCGAGCGCGGCCGCCACGATCACCGGCGTCAGCGCGTTGGGGAGGATATGGCGCCAGAGCACGCGACCGCGCGACACCCCGAGGGCGACGGCGCCTTCGACGAACGGCCGCGCCGCGAGCGAGCGCACCTCGGCCCGCACCAGGCGCGCGACCGGCATCCAGCCGGTGAGCCCCAGGACGATGACTACGAGGGCCGCGCTGGGCTGCCACAGCTCGGCGAGGACGAGCAGCAGCACCACGCGCGGCAACGCGAGCGCGAAGTCGGTGAGCGCGAGCAGGGGCAGCTGTACGAGGCCGGGTCCGAACCCCGCTGCCGCGCCCACGGCGACGCCGAGCACGATCGACAGCAGCACGGCGAGCGTCCCCACCGCCAGCGAGACGCGCGCCCCATAGACGAGGCGCGTCCACACGTCCCGGCCGAACCGGTCGGTGCCCAGAAGGTGGAAGCCGCCGGCGTGATCACCGGCGAGCGGTGGCAGGAACCGCGTGGCGACGATGTCGCCCTGGGCGGTCGGCCTGCCGCTCGTGACGAGCGGGGCGGCGACGCCAGCGGCGGCGACGATCGCGAGGACGGCCACGCCGAACACCGCCCGCCGGTCCCGCAGCAACGGCGTCACCTCACGGCTCCCGTCGTGCCTGCCGCACGCGGGGATCGATCCACGCCGTCGCGACGTCGGCCAGCAGATTTCCCACGACGACGAGCACCGCACTGACGACCGTCGCGCCCATCACCACCGGGTAGTCGCGCGCCCGCACCGCCTCGACCAGGCGGCGCCCCACTCCCGGCCAGGCGAACACCGCTTCGACGAACACCGTCCCCGAGAACAGCGCCGGCAGGGAAAGACCGAGCAGGGTCACCACCGGAATCAGGGCGTTTCGTGTGACATGGCGTCGTGTGACCTGGAACGGAGAAAGTCCCTTTGCCCGCGCGGCCCGCACGAACGGCTGGCTCAGCACATCGCGCATCGCGCCGCGCACGAAGCGGGCGGTGCCGCCGATGCCGATCAGCGTGAGCGTCGCGAGCGGGAGCGCGAGGTGGCGCAGCCGGTCGGCGAGATGGCTCCACCCCGTCAGGGCGTCGGCGTCGAGCCCGGCCGTCCCGAACGCGGGAAGGACGCGTGCCCAATAGGTGAAGACCATGATCAGCACGAGGCCGAGCCAGAATCCCGGCAGCGCGAACAGCGTCACCGTCGTGACGGACAGCGCGGTATCGAGCCTTGGGCCGGTGCTCGCCTGGAGGGCGCCGATGGCGAGGCCGAAAAGATAGGTCAAGACCAGCGACAGCCCGGCGAGCTCGAGCGTCGCGGGCACGGCGTCACCCAGCAGGTCGCGCACGCGGCGTCCCGTCGCGATGCTGCGCCCCCAATCGCCGCGTGCGAACCGGCCGAACCAGGCGGCGAACTGCGCGGGCAGGGGCCGGTCGAGGCCCAGGGCGTGGCGCTGCAGCGCGGTCTGCTCGGGCGTGGCGGCGGGTCCGACCAGCTGTTCCACCGGATCGCCGGGCGCGAGCCGCAGGAGAACGAACGTGAGGGCGACGACGCCGGCCACGACGGCCGCGCCGGCCAGGGCGCGGCGGGCGAGCGGGAGCAGCATGCGCCGAATCTCGCGCGAGCACCGAAGGCCCGCTAGAATGCGGGCGTGCGGCGACGGGTAACCAGGCTCGTGACCTTGGCGACGCTGGCCGCGGCGTGCGGTGGGAGGGCCGCACGCCGCGGTCGCACCGTGGTGTTCGCCTCGGGTGCCGACCTCCAGACCGTCAACCCGCTGCTTACCGTGCATCCGTTCGCCAAGCAGGTGGAGCGCTACGTGCTGCTCACCACGCTGGCGCGCTACGACTCCGCGCTGGTCCCGCAGCCCTACCTGGCGCGCGCCTGGACCTGGTCGGCGGACCGGAAGAGCCTGGTGTTCCGACTGCAACCGGGGGTGCGCTGGCACGACGGCACGCCCACGACGGCGCGCGACGTAGCGTGGACGCTCTCGGCGGCGCGCGACCCCGCGACCGGGTACCCCCGGACGGCGGACTTTGCCGACGTGGCGTTCGTGAACGATCCCAACGACTCGACCGTCGTCATTCGATTCGCCCACGCACAGCGCGGTATTCCCGACGTGCTGACGGACCTGGCGATTCTCCCCGCCCACGTGCTCGACTCGATTCCCCGCGCCGAGCTGCGCCGCGCCGCGTGGAACCTGCACCCAGTCGGGAACGGACCATTCCGCTTCGTAGCGCACGAGCCCAACCGCCGCTGGGTCTTCGTCGCCGACTCGGCATTTCCCGCCGCCCTCGGCGGGCCGCCCGCGCTGGCACGGCTCATCATCGTCGTGGTCGATGAGCCGACGGCCAAGCTCGCAGCCCTCACCGCCGGCGAGATCGACTTCGCAGGCATCCAGCCAGCGCACGTCGCATTCGTGCGCAAGGACACGTCCCTCGCGGCGATCGACTATCCGCTCATCTTTCCGTACGGCATCGTGTTCAACATGCGTCGTCCGCCGTTCGACGACGCGCGCGTGCGCCTCGCCGTGGCGCTCGCGCTCGATCGCCGCGAGATCGTAGATGGATACCTGTACGGCTTCGGCACCGTCGCGGACGGGCCCGTGCCGCCCGGCGTCCCCGGCTACGTCCCGGTGCGCCCGCTGCCGGTCGCTGCCGACTCGGCGCGCCGGCTGCTGGGCGGCCGACGCGTCGCGTTCGAGCTGCTCACGGTGGGGAGCGGCGAAGCAGCACTCGAGCAGATGATCCAGGCGCGGCTCGCTGCCGTGGGCTTCGACGTCGCGATCCGGCAGCTCGAGCTCACGGCGTTCCTCGATCGCGTGAGCGCGCGGCGGCGCGACTTCCAAGCCGCGGTGGTGGGTACGTCGGGTGATCCGGGGCTCGGGTATCTGACCACGCTCGCCGACCAGGCGGGCCTGCGCGTGCCGCCCGATCCGGAGCTCGCGCAGCGGATGTTCCGCGACTCGCTGCCCGTCGCCTTCCTTTATCACGGGCGCGGGCTGCAGGGCATGAACCGCCGCGTCCGGGGCGTGCGGATGGACTTGCGGGGCGAGCTGCCGACCGTCGCTACCTGGCGGACCGCGCCGTGAAGCGGCGCGACCTGCCGTCGGAATTCCGTGCGGCGGCGCCGGTCCGCCTGGACTTCGCGGGCGGCTGGACCGACGTCCCGCCGTTCTCCGCGCGCGAAGGCGGCCTTGTCGTGAGCGCCGCGATCGATCTCTCGGCCCATGTCGAGGTGCAGCTCGGCGGCCCGCGTATCCGCCTCGTGTCCCAGGACCTGGGACAGGAGCTCGAATGCGTCGACTCGGGAGGGCTCGTGCTCGACGGCCGGCTCGACCTCCTGAAGGCGGCGCTGCGCATGTTTCCGGTCCAGAGCCCCTGCACGCTGACGACGCGCTCGGACGCGCCCCCGGGGTCGGGCCTGGGCAGCTCGGGCGCGATGGACGTGGCGCTGGTCGGCGCGCTGGCGCTGGCGCGCGCCGACCGCCTGTCGGAGCGTGAGATCGCCGAGCACGCGTGGTACCTGGAGACCGTCGAGGCGAAGATCCCCGGCGGGAAGCAGGATCAGTTCGCCGCGGCCCTGGGGGGATTCCAGCGCCTCTCGTTCCGCGATCCCGACGTCGGCATGGAGCCGATCACCCCGGACGCCGCGTTCGCGGCCGAGCTGGAGCGCCGCACCGTGCTCTGCTACACGGGGCGGTCGCGCATGTCGGGCGCCACCATCGCGCGGGTGATGGCGGCGTACGGGCGGGGGGATCGCGGTGTGACGGACGCGCTGCGGGCCATGAAGGAGGTGGCCGAGCGCATGGCGGAGGCGGTGCGCTCGGCGAGCCTGACGCGGGTCGCGGCGCTGCTCACGGAGAACTGGAAACACCAGCAGGCGCTCGATCCCGAGATGCGCACGCCGGAGATGGCGCAGCTCGAGCAGGCGGTGACTGCAGCGGGCGGGCTGGGAGGCAAGGCCGCCGGCTCGGGCGCGGGAGGCTGCATGTTTTTCGTCACCGGGGACAGCCCCGCACCGGTGATCGCCGCGGCCCGGGCCGCCGGGGCCACGCTGCTGCCCGTCCGCTGGGCGCGCGAGGGGGTGCGGGCGTGGTGAGCGCGGAGCAGCTCGCGGCGCGCCGGGCGCAGATCGCGGGCGCGCCCGATCTCACGGCGCTGCTCGCCCATCTCCGCGAGCGCGCCGCCCCGCTGCTCGCCCGCATGCCGCCGCTGCCCGCGGCGAAGGCGTTGCTGTCGACCGACGGCGGCGTCTGCCCCGAGGACGGCGCGACGTTGGTGTTCGATCCGTGGAGCCCCGACGCGCACCGCTGTCCGCGCTGCGGCCAGGTCCAGCGCGGCGAGCGGCACGACCGCCACTGGGCGCGTCTGCAGCACTTGTGGCTGGCCGAGCGCGCGGCCCACCTTGCGACGCTCGCGGCGCTCGCTGGCGATGTCCCCGCGGGGGCCCGGGCCGCGGAGATCCTGCGGGCTTACGCCCGGAGCTATTGGCAATACCCCAACCAGGACAACGTGCTGGGGCCGAGCCGGCTGTTCTTCTCGACCTACCTCGAATCGATCTGGATTTGCAACTATGTCGCCGCCGGGGTGCTGCTGCGGGAATGCGGCGCGCTCGACGACGCCACCGCGCGGGGCGTGGGGCAGGTGGCGGACGAGGCCGCGAATCTCATCGGCGAGTTCGACGAGGCGTTCTCCAACCGCCAGACGTGGAACAACGCGGCGCTCGCCGCGATCGCCGGGTGGTTTGAGGACGACGAGCTCGCCCGCCGGGCCATCGAAGGTCCCACCGGCCTGCTCGCGCACCTGATGCGCGGCTTCGGGCGTGACGGCATGTGGTACGAGGGAGAGAACTACCACCTGTTCGCGCTGCGCGGCCTCCTGACCGGAGCGGCATGGGCGCGCGAGGCGGGCGTCGACGTCTCCGCGGAGCAACAGCTGGCCCGGCGCGTCCAGGCGGCTCTGCTCGCTCCCTCCCGCACCGCGCTGCCGGATTTCACGTTTCCGGCGCGCAAGGACTCGCGGTTCGGAATATCGCTGGCCCAGCCGGCGTACCTGGAGGTGTGGGAGGTCGGCCTTGCGAGTCTCGGGATGCGGGATGCGGGAGGCGAGATGCGTGAGCTCACGAGTTGGCTGGCGGCACTGTATCAGTGTCCCGCACCACCGGTGGAGCTCTTCGAATCGTATCTCCACGATGCGCCCGTCGCATCCCGCATCTCGCATCCCGCATCCCCCATCCCGCATCCCGCATCCCGCCGCTCCCTGTCCTGGTGGTCTCTACTCTTCATGCTCCCCGAGCTCCCGAGCGACGTCCCGGCCTGGTCGCCGGGCAGCGTCCTGCTCGAGTCCCAGGGGCTCGCGGTGTTACGGACCGACGGCCGGTACGTGAGCCTCGAGTGTGGCCAGCTCGGCGGCGGGCACGGGCATCCGGACCGCCTGCATCTCACGCTGCACGCGGGCGGCGTGCACTGGCTCGCGGACCCCGGCACCGGGAGCTACGTGGCGCGCGACTTGTTCTGGTATCGCTCCACGCTGGCGCACAACGCCCCCCGGCTCGACCAGGCATCGCAACCGCCGGGCGACGCGGTGTGCGAGGCCTGGGACGCGCCGGGCGAGTGGGCGTGGGTGCGCGGCCGCTACGGTGAGGTCACCCGCACCGTCGTCGCGGGCCCCACCTACGTGCTGGACGTGGTCGAGCTGGAGAGTCGCACCGATCACCTGCTCGAGCTCCCCTGGCACTTCGTGGGGACGGGGCAAGTCGCAGGGGGTACCTGGGTGGCCGGCGAGCTGGTGGATGAGTTCGTGTCGCGCGTCGAGCGCTTCGTCCCCGACCACGCCGGTCCGGTGGTCCTCGAGCTCGCCGATGGTCCCGCGCAGCTGAAGACATACCTCGTGTTCGACGGCGAGCTGCTACGGGCCGAGGGGCCGGGACGCCCGCGGACGGGGCGGGCGACCTTCTACCTGGTGCGGGCCACGGGGCGGGGGAGCCGCTGCATCACCGTGCTCGAGCCGCTCGGCGACTCGGGCCTCGTGCAGGGCGTGCGCGCGCATGGCGGCGTGATCGAGGTGGACACCGTGCAGGGCACGCACCGCCACACCGCCACGCCGGGAGGTTGGGAGGTCGCGACGGGTGCAAGTCGCGTGCGGCTCGCCGGCGCGCGCGAGCCGGAGCCGCCGTTCGCGCCGCTGTTGGAGCTCGATCGCCCCAAGCCCGCGATCGCCGCCGCGCTGCGCGTCACCGCAGCGCCGGCGCTCGACGGCACGCTCGAGGGGTTCGACACGAGCGAGCCGCTCCGTCTCGAGCTGGAGGACCAGTACCGCCGTAGCGAAGAAGCCTATTCGGGTCCGGACGATTTCTCCGCCGTCGCCTACGCCGCGTGGGACGAGGCGGCGCTGTACCTCGCGGTCGAGGTCACGAAACCCGACGTCTGTTTTCGCCCGGCGGGCGCGCCGCCGTTGCGGCTCGACAACGAGCCGGACGACGTCCATTCGGACGGCGTGCAGGTGTACGTCGCGAGGGACGAGGGAGGCGGGAAGGGGGACGAGGGCATCGGGTACCTGATTGTGCCGCAGTCCGACGGGCACGGTGTGCGCGTGCGGGCGACGAGCGACACGTCCGGGGATCCGCACGGTGTGCGCGGCTCATGGAGGCGGTTGGAGCGCGGCTTTCGCGCGACGTTCGGCGTGGCGTGGCCGCAGTGGCAACGCGCCCACGTCGGCGGGCGGGTGCGCTTCGATCTGCTCGTGAACGAAATGCTCCCGGGACGGCTGCGGCGGGCGGGGCAGCTCGTCTGGAGTGG
>Ga0209686_1001657_pt1 | contig 10881 bp, 9 predicted proteins | sample GraSoiAngelo_126_FD_185883 | JGI IMG/M metagenome (GOLD analysis project Ga0209686, IMG submission 185883) | Grasslands soil microbial communities from the Angelo Coastal Reserve, California, USA - 14_0927_09_20cm (SPAdes) (version 2) | ecosystem: Environmental > Terrestrial > Soil > Grasslands ...
TCGCGGTTGTCGCCCATCACGAACACCGTGCCGGTGGGCACCGTGTACGGGCCGTAGTTCTCCCCGCTCCCGGGGCCCCCGCGCGGCGGCGCGTAGGTGGCGTGCGGATCGTCCCGCAGCTTCCCATTGATGTAGACCTGCTTGCTGCGGACCTCAACGGTCTCGCCGCCGACGGCGATGACGCGCTTGATGAAATCCTTGGAACGGTCCTTCGGCCAGATGAAGACGATGACATCACCCGGCTTGGGCGCGTGCAGCCCCGGGAGCTGACCGAGCGAGACCTGCGTGAGCGGGATCTCCATCCGCGCCCCGTAAATGAACTTGTTCACCAGGATGTGGTCGCCGATCTGCAGCGTCGGGAGCATCGAGCCCGACGGGATCTTGAACGCCTGCACCACGAACATTCGGATGAGGAGTGCGAGCAGGAGGGCGACGCCGAGGGCCTCCGCGTACTCGCGGGCCGTCGACTTCTGCCTCGGGACCGGCCCGGGCACCGCGTCGGCGGCGGCGCTCCGGGGCTCGAGCTTAGCCATCGCGGGCCATGATAGACGAGCGCCCCTTCAGCCGCCACCCTTGAGCACCGCGAGGAACGCTTCCTGCGGGATCTCGACGCGGCCCACCTGCTTCATCCGCTTCTTCCCCTCCTTCTGCCGCTCGAGGAGCTTCCGCTTGCGGGTGATGTCGCCCCCGTAGCACTTCGCGGTCACGTTCTTGCGCAGCGCCTTCACCGTCTCCCGCGCGATCACCTTGGCGCCGATGGCGGCCTGGATCACCACCTCGAACATCTGGCGCGGAATCAGCTCGCGCAGCCGCTGCGACAGCTCGCGGCCGCGGACGTAGGCATGGTCGCGGTGGACGATCACGGAGAGCGCGTCGACCACGTCGGTGTTGATCAGGATGTCGAGCTTCACGAGCTCCGAGGGGCGGAAGTCCAGGTGCTCGTAGTCCATCGACGCGTAGCCGCGCGTCATGGACTTGAGCTTGTCGTAGAAGTCCATGACGATCTCGGCGAGCGGCAGCTCGTAGACCAGCATGGCGCGGGCCTCGCCCGGATAGCGGAGCTCCTGCTGGCGGCCGCGCCGCTCCTCGCACAGCGCCAGCACGTTGCCGAGGAACTCGACGGGCAGATGGACGGTGGCGCGGATGTAAGGCTCCTCGATGTGGTCGACCTGGAGGGGCGGCGGGAGCTTCGCCGGGCTGTCGATCACCACCGCCTGCCCGTCGCGCCGGACCACGCGGTAGGCGACGGTGGGGGCGGTGGTGATGAGCGACAGGCCGAACTCGCGCTCGAGGCGCTCCTGCACGATCTCCATGTGCAGCAGCCCGAGGAACCCGCAGCGGAAGCCGAAGCCGAGCGCGAGCGACGTCTCCGGCTCGTAGGTGAACGAGGAGTCGTTCAGGCGGAGCTTCTCGACCGCGTCGCGCAGCGCGTCGTACTGCGCCGACTCGGCGGGGTAGAGGCCGGCGAACACCATCGGTTTCACGGGATGGAAGCCCGGGAGCGGTGCGGCCGCGGGGCGCTCGGCGTCGATGATGGTGTCGCCGATCTTCGTGTCGTGCACCTCCTTGATGGCAGCCATGACGATGCCCACCTCGCCCGGGCCGAGCTCGGCCACCTCGACGGCGCGTGGCGCGAGCACGCCGACGCGGGTCACCAGGAACTCCTTCCCGGTGGACATCATGCGGATGCGCTGGCCCTTGCGGAGCGTGCCGTCGAAGACGCGTACCAGCACGACCGCCCCGTGGTAGGGGTCGAACCAGGAGTCGAAGACGAGCGCGGTGGTCGGCGCGGCGGCGTCGCCGCGCGGCGGCGGGATGTCCTGCACGATCGCCTCGAGGACGTCCTCGGTGCCGAGGCCCTCCTTGGCGCTGGTCAGGATCGCGCGCGAGGCGTCGAGGCCGATGATCTCCTCGATCTGATGGCGCACCTTCTCGGGTTCGGCGCTCGGCAGGTCGATCTTGTTGATCACCGGCACGATCGCGAGGTCGTGGTCGAGCGCCAGGTAGACGTTGGCGACGGTCTGCGCCTGCACGCCCTGCGAGGCGTCGACCACGAGGATGGCGCCCTCGCAGGCGGCGAGGCTGCGCGACACCTCGTAGGAGAAATCGACGTGGCCGGGGGTGTCGATCAGGTTGAGGACGTAGTCCCGGCCGTCGCGCGCCCGGTGCCCCAGCCGGACGGCCCGCGCCTTGATCGTGATGCCGCGCTCGCGCTCGAGCTCCATGTCGTCGAGGAACTGCGCGGCCATCTCGCGCGGCGACACGGCGCCGGTCCGCTCGAGCAGGCGGTCGGCGAGCGTCGACTTGCCGTGGTCGATGTGCGCGATGATCGAGAAGTTGCGGATGCGGGCGGTATCCAGAGTCAACGTCCTGCGGCGCGCGCCCGGAACCATTCGACGGTGCGCTCGAGCCCCGCGGCGAGCGGCACTTCCGGCCGCCAGCCGAGGAGCTCCGCCGCCCGGCGGGAGTCTATCACGCTCCGCCGCTGCTCGCCCGCCTTGGGCGGCCCGTGGCGCACCTCCGAGCGGCTGCGGGCCGCGGCGCGCAGCAGGCTCGCGAGCGCGTTGACGTCGGTCTCGACGCCGGTCCCGATGTTGAACGGCCCGGTGGCGCTGGTCTCGAGCGCGAGGAGATTGGCGCGCGCGACGTCGCCCACGTAGACGTAGTCGCGCGTCTGGCGCCCGTCGCCGTTCACGACCACCGGCTCGTCCAGGAGCATCCGGCCCGTGAAGATCGCGACCACGCCCGCCTCGCCGTGCGGGTCCTGGCGGGGCCCGTAGACGTTGGCGTAGCGGAGCGCGACGAACGGGAGCCGGTACTCCGCCTGGAAGAAGAAGGCGTACAGCTCGCCGGCCCGCTTGCTGACGCCGTAGGGGCTCACGGGATTGGTCGGGTGGGTCTCGGGCGCCGGGAAGGTCTCCTGCTCGCCGTAGACCGCACCGCCCGACGAGACGAAGACGAGCCGCCGCACCCCGGCGTGGCGCGCCGCTTCCAGGAGATGGATCGTGCCGAGGATGTTGACGCGTGCATCGAACAGCGGGTCGGCGACCGAGCGCCGGACATCCATCTGGGCCGCGTGATGGTTGAGTACCTCCGGCTTCTCGTCGCGCACGAGCTCGGCCGTGCGCGGGTCGCCGATGTCGAGCTGGTGGAACCGCGCGCGCGGGTTCAAATTCTCGCGCCGGCCGGTCGAGAGGTCGTCGATCACGATCACGTCGTGGCCCGCGGCCACGCAGGCGTCGACCACGTGCGAGCCGATGAAGCCCGCGCCGCCGGTCACCAGGACCTTCATGCCGGCCGGCGGAGCTTCTCGCCGAAGAACGCGATGGTCCGCCGGAGCCCCTCCTCGAGGCCGACGCGCGGCTCCCAGCCGAGGAGCTTCCGGGCCCGCGCGATGTCGGGCTGGCGGACCTTCGGGTCGTCCTCGGGCAGGGGCCGGAAGACGATCGGGCTCTTGCTTCCGGACAGCCGGATGATCGTCCGGGCGAACTCGAGGATCGTCACCTCCTGCGGGTTTCCGCAGTTGACCGGCCCGGTGTAGTCGGAGCGGAGCAGGCGGACCATGCCCTCGACCAGGTCGGAGACGTAGCAGAAGCTCCGCGTCTGCGAGCCGTCGCCGTAGACCGTCAGCGGCTCGCCGCCGAGCGCCTGCGAGATGAAGTTCGGCACCACGCGGCCGTCGTTCAGCCGCATGCGCGGCCCGTGCGTGTTGAAGATGCGAACGATCCGCGTCTCGACGCCGTGCGCGCGGTGGTAGGCCATGGTGAGCGCCTCGGCGAAGCGCTTGGCCTCGTCGTAGACGCCGCGCGGTCCGATCGGGTTGACGTTGCCCCAGTACTCCTCGTTCTGCGGGTGGACGAGCGGGTCGCCGTACACCTCCGAGGTGGACGCCAGCAGGAAGCGGGCGTTCTTCTCCTTGGCCAGGCCGAGCGCCTTGTGGGTCCCGAGGGAGCCCACCTTCAGGGTCGGGATGGGCAGCTCGTGGTAGTCGACGGGGCTCGCGGGCGAGGCGAAGTGGAGAATCGCGTCGAGCGGACCCTTGACGTAGATGTAGGTGGTGACGTCCTGCTCGATGAACATGAAGCGCCGGTTGGCGAAGAGGTGCGCGATGTTGTCCGGCGTGCTGGTGCGGAAGTTGTCCATGCAGATGACGTCGTCGCCCTCTTCGAGGAAGCGCTCGCAGAGATGGGAGCCGATGAAGCCGGCGCCGCCGGTGATCAGGATGCGCGCCATCGGTCCTCAGGCCGGGCGCACCGAGGCGCGCCCGATCGGAAAGTACGTGAAGCCGTGCTCCCGCATGACCTCCGGCTCGTACAGGTTCCGCCCGTCGAAGATGACCGGCTGGCGCAGGAGCTGCTTCATGCGCGGGAAGTCGGGGCGGCGGAACTCGTTCCACTCGGTGACAATGAGCAGCGCGTCCGCGTCCTTGAGCGCTTCGTAGTTCACCCGGTGGTAGGAGACGCGGTCGCCGAACTGCTTGCGCGCCTCGCCGAGGGCCTCGGGGTCGTGCACCGCCACCGTGGCGCCGCACCCGAGCAGCCCCTCGACGACGGTGATCGACGGCGCCTCGCGCATGTCGTCCGTGCGGGGCTTGAAGGCGAGCCCCCAGACGGCGAAGCGCCGGCCCCGCAGGGTGGACCCGAAGTGGGCGATCACCTTCTCCACCAAGCGCCGCTTCTGCTCCTCGTTCACCTCTTCCACGGCCGCCAGCACCGGGAAGGCCAGGCCCTGCTCGCGCGCGGTGCGGATGACCGCCTTCACGTCCTTCGGGAAGCAGGAGCCGCCGTAGCCCACGCCCGGGAAGAGGAAGTGGTGGCCGATCCGGCGGTCGTAGCCGATCCCGCGCCGCACCTGGTCGACGTCCGCGCCGACCCGCTCGCAGAGGTTTGCGATCTCGTTCATGAACGAGATGCGCGTCGCGAGCAGCGCGTTGGCGGCGTACTTGGTCATCTCGGCGCTCGGGTTGTCCATGGTGAGGATCGGGTTCCCCGTGCGGACGAACGGCTCGTAGAGCTCGCGCATGACGTCGATCGCGCGCGGGCTCGTGCTGCCGATGACCACGCGATCGGGCTTCATGAAGTCCTCGATCGCGGCCCCCTCCTTCAAGAACTCCGGGTTGGAGACGACGTCGAAGGGGTGCCTGGTGACCGAGGCGAGCGCCTCGCGGATGCGCGTCGAGGTGCCGACCGGAACGGTGCTCTTGGCGACGACCACCCGGTAGCCGTCCATCGCGCGCCCGATGTCGCGCGCCACGGCCATGACGCCGCTCAGGTCGGCGCTGCCGTCGTCGCCGCCCGGTGTGCCGACGGCGATGAAGCAGACGACGCTCCGCCGCACCGCGTCCGCCAGGTCGGTCGAGAACGAGAGCCGGGCCTCGCTCACGTTGCGGCGGATCAGCTCGGCGAGGCCGGGCTCGTAGATGGGCACGACGCCGCGGCGGAGCCCCTCGATCTTCTCGACGACGTTGTCGATGCAGACGACGTCGTTGCCGCTCTCGGCGAAGCAGGTACCGGCGACCAGCCCGACGTAGCCGGTGCCGATGACGCAGAGCTTCATGGACGGCCACGCATACCGACGCCCTCCTGGGAAGTCAATTCAACGACCTCTCTGACCCGATAGATCGGCTTCGCCTGCGACTCGTGGTAGGTGCGCACCAGCATCTCGCCGAGGAGCCCGATCGACACGAACTGGATCCCCACCACGACCATGAGGATCGCGAGGAGGACGACGGGGCGATTGGCCAGCCGCACGCCGAGCACGAGGCGCTCGAAGCCGAGCTCGGCGGTGAGCGCGAGCCCGGTGGCGGCACAGACCAGCCCGAACAGCCCGAAGAGCTGGATCGGGCGCGTCGAGAAGCCGGAGAGGAACTTGACGGTCAGGAGGTCGAGCAGCACGCGCAGCGTGCGCGACAGCCCGTACTTGGAGCGCCCAGCCCGCCGCGGCCGATGGCGCACGGGGATCTCGACGAGGCGCGCGCCCAGGTCGGCTGCCAGCGCGGGGATGAAGCGGTGGAGCTCGCCGTAGAGCTGCAGGTCCCGCGCCACCGACGCCCGCATGGCGCGCAGCGTGCAGCCGTAGTCGTGCAGCGCCGTGCCGGTGACCAGGGAGATCAGCCGGTTCGCGAGCGCGGACGGGAGGCGGCGGCGGAGCCACGGGTCGCGCCGCGGCCGCCGCCACCCGTTCACCACGTCCACGTCGCCGTCGAGCGCGGCCAGGAGCTGCGGGATGTCGCGCGGGTCGTTCTGCAGGTCGGCGTCCATCGAGACGACGATCCCGCCGCGCGCGTGCTCGATGCCCGCGGCAAGGGCGGCGGTCTGGCCGTAGTTGCGCGCCAGGCGGACGACGCGGAGCCGCGGCTCGCGCGCGACGAGCCCCACCAGGCGCTCGAAGCTCCCGTCGCTGCTCCCGTCGTCGACCGCGACGATCTCGGCCGTGCGGCCGAGCGAATCGAGCACCGGCCCCAGCTCGGCGACGAGCGGCTCCAGGCTGTCCGCCTCGTTGTAGAGGGGGATGACGACCGAGAGCGCGGGCGCCGTGGAGCTCAAAATTCGGTGAGCGCGACGAACTGTCGATACCGCTGCTCGACGTCGTCGCGGCTGAGCGTGCGGAGCCGGCGCCCGCCGAAGTCCTCGACCACGTAGGAGGCGAGCACGCTGCCGTAGACGATGGCGCGCCGGAGCCCGCCGTCGGAGCGGTCCCCGGTGGCCGCCAGGTAGCCGATCATCCCGCCCGCGAAGGTGTCGCCCGCGCCGGTCGGGTCGAAGACCTCCTCGAGCGGGAACGCGGGCACGGCGAAGACCGAGCCGGGGGAGAAGAGGATCGCCCCGTATTCGCCGCGCTTGATGAGGACGGAGCGCGGGCCGCGGGCGAGGATGCGGCGCGCGGCGCGTGCGACGTTGCGCTCGCCGGAGAGGAGCCGCGCCTCCTCGTCGTTCACCACCAGCAGGTCGATGCGCGGCAGCAGCGCCTCGAGCGGCTCCCGGGCGCTCTCGATCCAGTGGTTCATCGTGTCGCAGGCGACCAGTGCGGGCCGCTCGAACTGCTCGAGCACGCCCTGCTGGAGGGCCGGATCGATGTTCGCGAGGAACACGTACGACGCCCGGCGGACGGCCGCGGCAACAGCCGGGCGAAAATCGGCGAACACGTTCAGCTCGAGCGCGAGCGTGTCGCGGACGTTCAGGTCCTCGTGATAGCGGCCGCTCCAGCGAAACGTCCGCCCCCGCCGCACCTCGAGCCCGGAGAGGTCGATGCCGCGCGAGGCGAGGTAGTCGCGCTCGGCGGCCGGGAAGTCGTCGCCCACCACCGCGATCAGGTGGACCGGGGCGAAGTAGCTGGCCGCGACGGCGAAGTGGGTCGCCGACCCGCCGAGCACGTTCTCCGCCCGCCCCGCCGGCGTCTCGATGTCGTCGAACGCGACCGAGCCGACGACCGCGACGGCGCTCACAGCCAGCGCCCCGCGATGGGGGCGAGCGCTGCGCGCACCGCCGGCGGGATGGCCGCGCGGTCGGTGATGATCGCGTGGCGCAACGCATCGGGACAGGGGCAGGCGGTCCGCGCCGGCAACGCCGCCGCGACGCGGACGATCGTCCGGCGCGCGAGGTCGACGTTCCCCTGCAGCACACGCAGCACGTCCTCGATCTGGACGTCCGCGTGCGCGGTGTTCCAGCAGTCGTAGTCGGTGGCGAGCGCGAGCGTCGCGAAGCAGATCTCGGCCTCGCGCGCGAGCTTCGCTTCCTGGAGGTTCGTCATGCCGATCACGTGCGCGCCCCAGCTCCGGTAGAGATGCGACTCGGCCCGCGTCGAGAAGTGCGGGCCCTCCATGCAGACGTAGACGCCGGCGGCGTGGACCGTCGCCCCCTCGGCGCGCGCCGCGGCGGCGACGGCGCGCGACAGCGCCGGGCAGAGCGGATCGGCGAACTGCACGTGGGCGACGACGCCCCCCCCGAAGAAGGTGCTCCGGCGGCCGCGCGTGCGGTCGATGAACTGGTCGGGGACGACGACGTGCCCGGGCGCGATCTCCTCGCGCAGGCTCCCGACCGCGCTGACGGCGACGATCCATTCCGCGCCGAGCTGCTTCATCCCGTAGAGGTTGGCGCAGAACGGCAGCTCCGAGGGGAGCAGGCGGTGCCCGCGCCCGTGGCGCGGCAGGAAGACGAGGCGCGTGCCGCCGAGGCGGCCGATCACGAACTCGTCGGACGGGTCGCCGAAGGGCGTCTCGAGGCGCACCCGTTCCACTGCCGAGAGGCCGGGGAGCTCGTAGAGCCCGCTGCCGCCGATGACGCCGAGGGTGGGTTCCGCCATGCCGCGCCGCGTCCGGGGCCGCGGCCGGCACATGGTAGGGAAAAACGCGTCCGGTGCAAACCCGACGGCCGGTCACCCGCCGGCGCGGCGGGCGACCGGTCGCTCACCGGCGGCTCACGGAGCGCAGCCGGTGTCCGTGCAGGCGTCGCAGCAGCTCGGGTGGTTCCCCACGCAGGCGCTGCCGCCCGCCGGCGGGTGGTCGGTGCAGGACGAGGAGCTGCTCTTGGTGCTGCACTTCGTCGTGCCGCTCGAGCTGGTCCGGCAGCAGGTGACGAAGCCCGGCTTCCCGCAGGTCGAGCGGGCCGCACACTTCTTGGCGGCGCCCCTGCACCCCTTCGGCAGCGACGTGTTCTGGTTCACCTGGTGCGCCACGCACGAGACGTACTGCCCGTGGCTCGTTGCCGTGGTGCAGCCGGTGCCCGCCGCGTCGCACGCCTGGTCGGCGGCGGCGCGCGCCGCATCGACCTGCGCCTTGGTGGCCGGGTCGCTCAGGTCGCAGCCGGCGGCCGCGAACCGCACCGTGCCGAAGAGGACAGCGAGGGCGAGAACGCCGCGTACGAGGTATCTCATCTGAGGAGCCTCCCTTCTGTAGCCTCCCGTCTAGTCCCGGGAGCCAGGGCTACAAATCCCTCTCCCACGGCATATCGCGCTCAAAATGGTGGGAGCGCGACCGCCCCTCACCCCCGGATGAAGGTGACCCGGCAGGCAACGTCGACGTCGAGCCGCTCGACGGGCGGCAGGATGTCGCCGTCGAGCATGTAGTGCTCGGGGCGGAAGAAGCGGATGGTCACGCGGGACCCGAGGTTGTCGAAGAGCGTCGGCTCGTTGGTCGGAAAGCCGCGGTAGAGGCGGATGGCGCGGCGGATGAGCCGCATGGCGGGGACCGGGCCGCCGACGACGTGCATGTAGCCCCGCTTGCGCGTGGCCAGATAGGTCGGCCGGAAGCCGAGCGCGATCCGGTCGACGGTGGCCGCGAAGAAGAACGTGAACTGCCGGAAGGGCACGGGCTCCCCGTCGCATTCGACGTCGGCGGCGGTCGCCTGGAAGATGGCGCGCGCGGCGTGCGTGCCGGCGAGCGCCGAGACGATCAGGCGTGCGAGCAGCCGCGCCGCGTGCAGCGGCCCTTGCTTCTCCATCGCGTAGTAGGCGCGCAGGTAGTTGACCGCCGTGCCGAAGCTCAGCACGAAGCCGTGCTCGACGCCGTTGACGCGCAGCAGGTCGCGCTCCGTCGTCTCGTAGTTGTGCCCGCTCCGGTAGTCGCGCACGACGCGGGCCAGCATGCCCTCCGGGCGGCCGCGACGTCCGCCCGTCGCGTCCGCCACGTAGTTGATCGTGCCGGCCCGGAGCGGCAGCAGCAGCGGCAGCGGCTCGTCGCCGTAGACCGCGCGGAAGCCGCTCAACGTGCAGTGATAGCTCCCGTCGCCGCCGCAGATGGCGAGGATCTCCGTCCGACGCTCGCGGAACTCCCGCGCGACGTCCTGGATCTCGCGCACCGACTGCGTGACGCGGACGACGCCGTCGTGGCCGACCACCTCGGCCAGGCGCTGGGCGCGCTCGCCGCCGCCGTCGAGATTGCCCCGGGCGTGCGGATTGACGACGACGCCGATCCCCGGCACGTCAGGCGGCCGGGCGCGCCGCGGCGAGCTGGCCGCAGGCCGCCTGGATGTCCTGCCCGCGGCTCTCGCGGACGGTGGCGCCGATGCCGTGCGCGCGCAGGATCGCCTGGAAGCGGAGGATGCGGGCGCGGGGGCTCGCGGCGAACCCGGCGCCGGGGAACGGGTTGAAGGGGATCAGGTTCACCTTGACGCGAAGCCCGTGCAGCAGGTGGACGAGGCGGCGGGCGTCCGCGTCGGCATCGTTCTCGCCGGCGAGGAGCACGTACTCGAAGGTGATGCGCTTGCGGCGCGGCAGCGGCAGCTCGCGGCAGGCGCGCAGGAGCGCCGCGAGCGGAAAGCGGCGGTTGACCGGCATCAGACGGTCCCGCTGCGGGTCGGTCGTCGCGCTGAGCGACACGGCGAGGTTGACGCCCGTCTCGGCGATCAGGCGCGAGACGGCGGGCGCGAGGCCGACCGTCGAGACCGTGATCCGCCGGGGGGAGATGGCGTAGCCCCACTCGGCGGTCAGGATGTCGAGGGCGGTCTTGACCGGTCCGTAGTTGGCGAGCGGCTCCCCCATGCCCATGAAGACGACGTTGGTGAGCGGCGCCGGGGCCGCGAGCTCGATCCCGGTCCGCACCTGCCCGACGATCTCGGAGGGACGCAGGTTGCGGACGAGCCCCATGCGTGCCGTCGCGCAGAAGCGGCAGCCCATGCCGCAGCCGGCCTGGCTCGAGATGCAGAGCGTGAGGCGGTCGCGGGCGCCGCCGGCGCGGCCGACCTGCGGGATGAGCACGCTCTCGATGGCCGCCGCGGGAAACCCGCGCTCGCCCGGCAGGTGGAAGAGGAGCTTCCGGGTCCCGTCGGCCGACTCGGCGACGAACGCAGGCTCGATGCGATGGAGGCTGAACTCCGCCGCGAGCCGCGCGCGGAGCCCGCGCGAGAGACTCGACATCTCGTCGAAGGTCGCGGCCCGCTTGCGGTG
>Ga0209686_1001658_pt1 | contig 10878 bp, 10 predicted proteins | sample GraSoiAngelo_126_FD_185883 | JGI IMG/M metagenome (GOLD analysis project Ga0209686, IMG submission 185883) | Grasslands soil microbial communities from the Angelo Coastal Reserve, California, USA - 14_0927_09_20cm (SPAdes) (version 2) | ecosystem: Environmental > Terrestrial > Soil > Grasslands ...
CCTCGGCCACGTCGCTGACATCGACGAGCTTCTGCGGATAGATGTGCGGATCGTCGTACCAGCCCATGATGATGTCGGGGCCGGTGCCGAGGTTTGCGGCGAGCGCGGCCTTGGGACGGACGTCCTCCCAGGTGATGTACTCGACACTGACCGGAACACCCGTGGCCTCGGTGAACTTCTTCGTGTTCGCGTTCCACAGCTCCTCGTCCGACTTGACGAAGCCCGACCAGCGCAGGAGCCGGAGGGAAGCGTCCTTCTCCGGCTTGAAGACCGGCTCGACCTTCGCGGCCTGGCCGAGGGCGCGGCCTGCGGCGACTCCGAGGCCCCAACCGAGCACCGTACGTCGCGGGATCCTTCGCATGCATCCCCCGGGGAAACGTGGGCCCAGCATCATTGCGCTTCGCGATCCATTTGCGAAGCTGGACGCGGGTCTCACCATTGACAGCGGCGCTCGGCAGAGCGATAGGTGCGCGCGGCGTTTCCGCGAAGGAGAAGACATGAAGACGTCATCGATCGTGTTCGCGTTCGCGCTCGCTTCGAGCACCGCTGCCCTCGCGAACGTGAAGACGGACACCATCAAGGTGAGCGGCTGGAAATGCGAGAAGTGCCCGGCGAAGACCGAGGCCAAGCTCAAGCAGGTCAACGGCGTCGAGTCGGCCTCGGCGGACCGCGAGAAGGGCCAGGTGGTCGTGAAGTACGACGACACCAAGACAAAGCCGGCCGATCTTGAAAAGGCAGTGGCCGACTCGGGCTTCGCAGTCGCGAAGTAGCGGCCGGTCGGCTTCAGCGCAAGCAGTGATGGCGTAGCGGTTCGCCGGAACCCGGGCGGTGAGGCGCGAATCGACGAGAACGTTGCACCGCGGTAGCGGATGCCGCATCTAGTTCTCTCGATGAAGACGAATCGCCCGCTCACCGTCATCTCGCTCTTGCTCAGTCTCTCGATGGCCGCGATGGAGATGACCGTCGTCTCCACCGCCATGCCGACGGTGGTCGGAGACCTGGGCGGCATCCATCTCTACTCCTGGGTGTTCACCGGATACCTGCTGACGTCGACCGTCACCGTACCCCTCTACGGGAAGCTCGCCGATCTCTACGGGCGCAAGCCGGTCCTGCTCGCGGGCATCGGAGTCTTCCTCGTGGGTTCGATGGCGAGCGGGCTCGCCCGCAGCATCGGCACGCTCATCGCCTTCCGCGCGCTGCAGGGGCTCGGCGCCGGCGCGATGCAGCCGACCACGCTCACCATCGTCGGCGACATCTACAACCTGGAGGAGCGGGCGAAGATGCAGGGCATCTTCGGCGCGGTCTGGGGAGTCGCCGGCCTGGTCGGGCCGCTCCTCGGGGGCATCATCGTCAAGTACCTGTCTTGGCGTTGGGTGTTCTTCATCAACGTGCCCGCCGGTATCGCGGCCGCGGCCCTGCTCGTCATCGCGCTGCACGAGAACGTCGAGCACCACCGCCACTCGCTCGACTGGGTCGGCGCTGGGCTGCTGACGTTCGGTCTCACGGCGCTTCTCTTCGGCGCGCACGGGGGCCAGGGGACGGCGATCGGACTGCCTCTCGCGGCGCTTTCGCTGATCCTCTTCTTCTTCATCGAGCGCCGTTCGCGCGAGCCGGTGGTCCCGCTCGACCTGTTCCGGCAGCGCGCGATCGGCGTCGCGACGGCCGCCGGCGCGCTGGTCGGAGCGGGGATGATCTCGATGGTCACGTACGTGCCGCTCTACGTACAGGGCGTTCTCGGGGGCTCGCCCACCGAGGCGGGGAGCGCGATCACGCCGATGGTCATCGGCTGGCCGATCGCCAGCGCGATCAGCGGAAGGGCGCTCCCGCGTGTCGGCTTTCGCATCCTCGTCCGGTCGGGGCTGGTCATCTCGGCGGCGGCGGCCGGAGCGCTCGCCTTGCTGCTGCGGCCAGGCATGAGCCTCCACGTGCCGCAGGCGATGAGCGCCGTCTTCGGTCTCGGTCTCGGCCTCGCCAACACCGCCCTCTTGATCGCCGTGCAGACCAGCGTCGAATGGCGCCAACGCGGCGTCGCGACGGCGAGCACCATGTTCGCGCGCACCATCGGAGGAACGCTCGCCGTCGGCGTGCTCGGCGGGATCCTCTCCGCGGCAGTCCTCCGCGACGGCACGCTTCCCCCTGGTGCCGCGGATCGACTGCTCGGCCCCGAACATGGGGCGGGCCTCGATCCGGCGGTGGTATCCTCGCTTTCGGCCTCGCTGCAGGCCGGGCTGGGGACGGTCTTCTGGGCGATCGCCGGCATCTCGGTGGCCGCGGCCATCACCAGCCTGTTCTTCCCGCGGATCCCGATCGGCAAGGCGCCTGAGCACAGCCCCGACACGGCCCAGCCCGCGCAGTTGAGCGCGCTGCCGCCCGAGGCGTGATCGGCGATTCAGGTGCCGATCCCTTCCTCGACGAACACCTTCGCTCCCTTCAACTCGACCTGCACACGATCTCCGCGGGCGAGGCGCAGGCCATCGAATCCTCCCTTCGCCATGCGGATGGCGAGCCGCTCTCCGGAGTCGAGCCGCAGCGCGATCTTCACGGACCCGCCGACGCGGGAGAGGTCCTCCACCACCGCGCCGGCCAAGGGCGGCCCTGCGCCGCGGGCGCGCGCGATCTGCACGTCGTGAGGGCGTACGAAGGCATGGACGGTTGCGCCCTCGCGAACACCCGCGGGAGCGCTGAGCGTGTGCGGACCGACGGAAGCGCGCCCGTCCCGGATGTGTCCTTGAAGGACGTTTGCCTCGCCGACGAACGAGGCGACGAACCGGGAGGCGGGGTGATCGTAGATCTCCAGCGGGCTGCCGGATTGCTCGACGCGACCCTCGTGTAGCACGACGACGTGCTGCGAGAGCTCCAGCGCCTCCTCCTGGTCATGGGTCACCAGCACGGTGGTGAGCTGCGTCTTGTCGTGGAGGCGGCGCAGCCAGGCGCGCAGCTCGATTCGGACGCGCGCGTCGAGCGACCCGAACGGTTCGTCCAGCAGCAGCACCTGGGGCCTGGTCGCCAAGGCGCGCGCGAACGCCACGCGCTGCCGCTGCCCGCCGGAGAGCTGCGCCGGCTGCCGGCGCCCGTGATCCCGCAGCTGAACCAGCTCGAGCAACTCGTCGACGCGCTCCCCGATCTCGCGCGCGGGAAACCGTCGCACCCGCAACCCGAAGGCGACGTTCTCGTGGACGCTCAGGTGCTCGAACAGCGCATGACCCTGGAAGACGAACCCGACCCCGCGTTTCTGGACCGGCACCCCTGTGCACTCGTGCCCGTCGAGGAATACGCTGCCCTCGTCGGGGACCTCCAAGCCGGCGATGAGCCGCAGCAACGTGGTCTTTCCGGAACCCGACGGGCCGAGCAGCGTCGTGATCGCGCCGGAGGGCGCCGCGAAGGACGCATCGCTGACTGCGGCGACTCCTGCGAACTGCTTGCTCAACCGCTCGACGCGCACGCTCACGGCTGGACCTCCCGCGCTCGCAGGGCAAGGAGCTTCTTCGCCGCCAGCGTGACCAGGGCCAGGAGCGTCAGCATGGAAGCCACCGCGAACGCTCCGGCGAAATCGTACTCGTTGTAGAGGATCTCGACCTGCAGCGGCAGCGTGTTGGTACGGCCGCGGATGTGGCCCGACACCACGGAGACGGCGCCGAACTCTCCCATCGCGCGCGCGTTGCAGAGGATCACGCCGTAGAGGACCGCCCATTTGATGCGAGGGAGGGTGACGCGCAGGAACATCTGCCAGCCCCGCGCTCCCAGCGTGAGCGCCGCTTCCTCCTGATCGCGGCTCTGCGCCTGCAGGACCGGCAGCACCTCCTTCGCGACGAAGGGGAAGGTGACGAAGGTGGTGGCGAGCACGATCCCGGGCACCGCGAAGACGACCTTGAGTCCGTGCGCCCCGAGCCATGGCCCGAAGATTCCCTGCGCGCCGAAGAGCAGGCTGAGCGACAATCCGCTGATCACCGGAGACACGCTGAAGGGGAGATCGATCAGGGCGTTGAGGAGCTGCTTTCCGGGAAACTCGTAGCGCGCGATCGCCCACGCCGCGGCCACCCCGAAAGCGACGTTGAGAGGCACCGCCACCGCGGCGCAAAGAAGCGTGAGCCACATCGCGGCGCGCACCTCCGGCTGTAGCACCGCTCTCACGTACGCCAAAGACCCCTTCTCCAGCGCTTGCGTGAACACCGCGGCGACTGGCACGAGCACGAACAGGGCGAGAAAAGCGAGTCCGACCGCGATCAGCGCCGCGCGCACCAGGACCGGCTCGCGCAGGGCCGGCGGGAGCGAATTCCGGGCCGATGGAGAGGAGGCGCTCACGCGACCACCTGCGAGCGCGCCGGTCGCCGCCGGCCCACCATGCCGATGGCATGGATGCCGAGCAGGAGCGCGAAGGAGCCCGCGAGCATCACGACCGCAATCGCGGTGGCGCCGCCCACGTCATACTGCTCGAGGCGGGTAAAAATGAGCAGCGGAACGATCTCGGTCTTCAGCGGCATGTTGCCGGAGATGAACACCACCGATCCGTACTCGCCCAGCGCCCGCGCGAACGAAAGAGCGAATCCGGTGAGCAGCGTGGGGAGCATGGCCGGCGCGATCACGCGCGCGAGCACACGCAGGCGGCCCGCGCCCAGCACCGCGGCCGCTTCCTCCATGGCGGGATCGAGATCGAGAAGAACGGGCTGGAGCGTGCGCACGACGAAGGGCAGCCCCACGAAGGTGAGGGCGACGACGACGCCGGCAGGCGCGAAGGCGACGTGGACGCCGTTCGCCACCAGATGGCGGCCGATGAAGCCGTTCTCGGCGTATACCGCGGTGAGCGCGATGCCGGCGACCGCCGTGGGCAGCGCGAACGGCAGGTCCACCAGCGCGTCCGCCAGCGCCTTTCCGGGAAACCGGTACCGCGTGAGCACCCACGCCAGCACCGAGCCGAAAACCAGGTTGATCAGCGCCCCGAGAAGGGAGGCGAAAAAGCTCAGCCGGTATGCCGCCAGGGCGCGCGGACCGCTCACCGCGGCCGCGAACTGCGCCCAGGAGAGCTGCGTCGAGCGCAGCACCAGCGCGCCGAGCGGCAGCAGCACCACCAGGCTGAGATAGAGGACGGTGAACCCGAACGTGAGGCGGAATCCGGGGAGGATGCCCCGGCGGCGCGTCAGCCTGCGGACTGCGGCGTCGGCGGCCTTCATCAGCGCGCCCCCGTATAGAGCTGGTCGAACACGCCGTCTTCGTCGAAGTGCGTCTTCTGGGCCTTGCGCCAGCCACCGAAGACCTCGTCGATGGTGAAGAGGGTGAGCTTGGGAAATCCACCCGGGTGCTTCGCGGCCGCCTGCTCGAGACGGGGCCGGTAACCGTGACGAGCGACGATCTCCTGCGCCTGCGGCGTGTAGATAAATTCCAGATACGCCTCGGCCAGCTTGCGGGTGCCGTGCTTGTCCGCGAAGCGATCGACGACGGCGACCGGCGGCTCGGCGAGGATGCTCGATGCCGGCGTGACGATCTCGAACCGATCCTTCCCCAGTTCCTCGGCGAGCAGGAAGGCCTCGTTCTCCCAGGCGATCAGCACGTCGCCGATCCCGCGCTGCGCGAACGTGGTGGTGGCCCCGCGCGCGCCTGAATCGAGCACGGGAACGTGTTTGAACAACTCGGCGATGAAGGCCCGCGCCCGCCCCTCGTTTCCCGTCCGCAGCTGCGCCTGTCCCCAGGCGGCGAGATAGTTCCAGCGCGCGCCGCCAGAGGTCTTCGGATTCGGCGTGATCACCACGACTCCGGGCTTGATCAGGTCGTCCCAATCGCGGATCCCCTTTGCGTTTTCCTTGCGGACCACGAAGACCACCGTCGATGTGTACGGCGCGCTCCGATGCGGCAGGCGCGACTGCCAGTCCTCCGGCAACAGGCCGGCCCTATCGTGGAGGGCATCGACGTCGTACGCGAGCGCGAGAGTCACCACGTCAGCTTCGAGGCCGTCGATCACCGCGCGCGCCTGCTTGCCCGACCCGCCGTGCGATTGCTGGATGGTGACCTTCTCGCCGGTATTGGCCAGCCATTGTCTTGCGAAAGCAGCGTCGATCTCCTGATACAGCTCCCGAGTGGGGTCGTAAGAGACGTTGAGCAACGTCGAATCGGCGTGCGCTGCGGCGCTCAGCGCGAGGCCCGCTGCGGTCAACGCTGCCAGCTTCATCGATCCTCCCGTGCGATCGCGCGATGCAGGAACTGGGCTCCAGTTCCGCCGTCGACCTCGACGGGCTCGACGCCGACAGCCCGCAGCGCTTCCCTTGCGGCTTCGAGGTCTTCGTCCGCGGCGGGAAAGAGAACGACGAGTCCCGCCGCCGCGCAGGCGCGGGCGGCCGCGGGGCGGCGGACGATTGCAGACACCAGAGCGCCTTCCGCGGCGATGCGCTCGAATTCATGCGCCCGGGCGACGCTCAGCGCCTCGGTCCTCGCACGAACCAATAGGACCATTCCCGGCTCGATCGGCCTCGCGGCGGCCTGCTCGGTCTCCGCTCGCGGGCCGGAGGCGATCATTCCTGCCGCGACGGTCTCGTTCGTGAGCGCGTCGATGAGGATGAAGGCCCCGGTCGCGCGGTCGAGCGCATAAGGGTCTGCGGCGATCGGGCGCGCGGCGCGCACCACCACCATGCCGATCTCGTTCAGCGCAAGCGAGGAAGCAGGACCCTCTGCGCCCGTCTCCGGGTCGAATCGCGAGCGCACCGCCTCGATCCGCGCAGGCGACGTGCAGCTGGCGTGCTTGATCGCGTACGCGCGGGTGAAATCGAGTGGCCGCTCCGCCAGCCATACGGCCATCGCTTCCACCTGCCTGCCTACCGCCGGTGCCGATTCGGGATGCGCGAGCAGATCTCCGCGCCCCGCGTCCACGTCGTCGGCCAGACGGAGCACCACGGACATGGGGGCGTGAGCCCGCGAGACCAGGCCCTCGAACGTCTCGATCGCGCGCACCCGTGAACGCGCACCGGACGGCAGCACCACGATCTCGTCGCCCACGGTCACCGCCCCCGAGGCGATCTGACCCGCGAGGCCGCGGTAATCGATGTGGGGCCGGAGCACGTTCTGGACGGGAAAGCGAAACGGTCGTTCGGCGCGGTCGCGCTGCACCTCCACCGACTCGACGAAGTCGAGCACGCTTCCGCCCCTGTGCCATGGCATCCGCGGGCTCTGCAGCGCGACGTTGTCGCCGAACTTCGCGCTCACGGGGAGGAGCACGAGCTGCGTGAAACCGAGCGATGCGGCGAACGTGCGCACCTGGCCGGCGATGTGCTGGAACGTCCCCGGGTCGAAGCCGGCGAGGTCCATCTTGTTCACGGCCACCGCCAGGCGGCGGATCCCCAGCAGCGAGGCGATGGCCGCGTGCCGGCGGGTCTGCGGCAGCACGCCGAGCCGCGCGTCCACCAGGATGATCGCCGCGTCGGCCGTGGACGCGCCCGTAGCCATGTTTCGCGTGTACTGCGCATGGCCCGGCGTGTCGGCGAGGATGAATTTCCGCCGCCTGGTCTCGAAGTAGCGATAGGCAACGTCGATGGTGATGCCCTGTTCCCGCTCGGCCTTGAGGCCGTCGGTGAAGAGCGAGAAGTCGATGGCGTCGCCGTTGCGGGTCGCGCGGCGGACCTGCTCGATCTGGTCGTCGAAGAGCGCGCCCGTCTCGTAGAGCAGCCGGCCGATGAGCGTGCTCTTGCCGTCGTCGACCGAGCCGATCACCACCAGGCGCACGAGCTCCTTGGGTTCGCTCTCCGCTTCCATCTGCTGCAGGGGGACCGCCATCAGAAGTAGCCCTCGCGCTTCTTGGTCTCCATCGAGCCTTCCTCGTCGTGATCGATCAGCCGTCCCTGCCGCTCGGAGCGGCGGCTGCGCCGCATCTCGGCGATGATTGCGGCCACGTCCGCAGCGTCGGACTCGATCGCGGCGCTGAGCGGGTAGCAACCCAGGGTCCGGAAGCGCACGCGCCGGTGCTTCGGGACTTCGCCCGGAGCGAGGCGAAAGCGCTCGTCGTCCACCACGATCAGATTGCCCTGGCGCTCGACCACGGGGCGCTCGGCGGCGAAGTAGAGCGGGACGACGGGAATGTCCTCGAGCCGCACGTACTGCCAGACGTCCAACTCGCTCCAGTTGGAGAGCGGGAAGACGCGGATGCTCTCGCCCTTCTCGATGCGCCCGTTGTAGAGGTTCCACAGCTCCGGGCGCTGCTGCCGGGGCTCCCACTGCCCGTGGCGGTCGCGGAAGGAGAAGATGCGCTCCTTGGCGCGCGACTTCTCCTCGTCACGGCGAGCGCCGCCGAACGCCGCGTCGTATCCGCCGTTCGCCAGCGCTTCGAGCAGCGCCTGCGTCTTGAGCGCGAAGGTGTACTTCTGGCTCGAATGGTCGAACGGGTTGATCCCTTCGTCGAGCGCACGCTGGTTGCGGTGGACCAGAAGGCGCAGACCGAGCTCGCGCACGATCCGGTCGCGGAAGGCGTACATCTCGCGAAACTTCCAGGTCGTGTCCACGTGCAGCAGGGGAAATGGCACGGGCGCGGGATGAAACGCCTTCCGGGCCAGGTGCAGCAGCACCTGCGAATCCTTGCCGATGCTGTAGAGGAGGACCGGCCGGGCGAACTCCGCCGCCACTTCGCGGATCACGTGGATGCTCTCCGCCTCCAGTTCTCGCAGGTGCGAAAGCATCTAGCGCACGCCTCCGGCCCGCGCGTGCAGCCCGCATTCCTTGTGCTCGGGCAGCTCCCACCACCAGCGGCCCGCCCGCACGTCTTCGCCGGGCGCGACCGGGCGCGTGCAGGGGGCGCAGCCGATGGAGGGGTATCCCTGCGCATGCAGCGCGTTGAGGGGCAGCGCCCGCTCACGCGCGTAGTCCCACACCTGCGCCTCGGTCCAAGAGACCAGCGGGTTCACCTTGAGGATGCCCCCGTTCGCCCGATCCCGCTCCACCATCTCGACCGCCGCGCGCGTCACCGCCTGCTCGCGGCGCAGGCCGGTGATCCATGCCGCCTTGCCGGCGAGGGCGCGCGAGAGCGGCTCGAGCTTGCGGATCGCGCAGCACTCCTTGCGCGCCGCGACGCTCTCCCGGAACGAGAAGAACCCCTTCTCGCGCTCCAATGCCTCCACCACTTCGCGCTGCGGGAAGAAGGTCTCGATGGAAATCCGGTACCGGCGCCGGACCGCCTCCATCACCTCGTACGTCTCTGGCGGCAGCCGGCCGGTATCGAGCGTGAACACCCGCAGGCGCGGCGCGCGCGTGGCGGCGAGGTCGATCAGGATCACGTCCTCGACGCCGAAGCTGGACGCGATCGCAGCCGATTCGCCGAAGCGCGCTCCAGTCCACGCCAGGGCCTGCGCCGCGGTCGCCCCGGCAAGCTGCCGGCGGGCTTCGTCCAGGTCTCGATCGTTCTCCATCGCCTGCTCCCTGCTGCGCTGAAAATGCGAAGGCCCGCCTCCCGGTCTGGGTGGCGGGCCTTCGGCGAACCGTTTTCGAGAAAGTCGTTACACTCGCTCGAGGAGCTCGCCGCTCCGCCACGGGATCGCACACGCACAGCAGCAGCAGCGGAGGGCTGCGGCAGCGACGGGAGCGGTCGGGGCGAAGCGGGAAGTCATCGTCAAGAAGCAATAGAGATCGGACGGCGACAAGTCAACTGCGATCTCGTTTCTCCACTACTGTCGATGGTTTGCGCCGTAGCCGCCGGCGCAACGGAGCGCATGTCAGGAGGGCGAGTGCGCCGATCGCAGCATCGCTCCCGCTGGCGCAACCCCCGGAGGACGCGGGTGAAGACGGAACACCACTGCCGGCATCCGCGGGGCCTCCTCCCACGGGCCCCGCGTCCGTCCCGGCAGGGCTTGCAGCCCGCAGACGGGCCAGGGCCTCGATGAAGTAGTAGTCGCCGTAGATGAGGCCGGCATCGACGGCCTTGCCTTCGGGAAGGTCGCCCACCCCGTGCAGCAGGACGGCCGGGCTAGGGGTTCCTGCGGCGAGGTAGGCCGGCGAGGCGAGCTCGTCGAGCATGCGCTTTGCGGCTTGCAGGTAGCGGTCGCGATCCGGCAGGTCGAGGACCCCGCTCAACTCGATCAGGGCGGAGGCGACGGCGGCGGCCGCGGAGGAGTCCTTGTGCTGGGTGGGTGCGTCGAAGTCCCAGTTGGGGACGGCGTCGTTGCCGAGGCGCGAGAGGTAGTAGTCGGCGACCTTGTGCGCGGCGGCGGGCATGCGCGCATCGGACGTGTACCGGTACACCATCGCGTACCCGTAAATTCCCCCGGCGGATAGGATTGCACTCGTGAGAGGGACTGCTCGTCGGATGGCGTCGCTGCTCGTCGTGCTCGGCTGCTCACACGGACGGGCAGGTGACCCGTGCGTCCACGGGCCGGGTGTCCTGGTGCCTCTCGGTCCTGGGTCATCGACCATCCGCACGGTGTTCGTGATCCTGATGGAGAACACGAACTGGTCGGAGATCGCCGGGAACCCCGCGGCACCGTACATCAACCGCACGCTGCTTCCCGCTGCCTCGTTTGCGACCCGGTACTTCAATCCGCCCGGTCTACATCCCAGCGAGCCGAACTATCTCTGGCTCGAAGGCGGCACCCACTACGGGATCCGCGACAACGACGATCCGGCCGCGCACCATCTTCCGAACCGCGATCATCTGGTATCGCTGCTCGGGCAGGCGGGAATTGCCTGGAAGGCGTACCAGGAGGGGATCAGCGGTGGCGAATGCCCTTTGAGCAGCGAGGGACTGTACGCGGCGAAACACAATCCGTTCGTCTACTTCGATGACGTCACCGGCGGGCTGGACGTGAACTCGCCGGTCTGCATCAGCCATGTCCGTCCTTTCGAGGAGCTCGCCGCGGATCTCCAGGTCGGGAAGGTGGCGCGCTACAACTTCATCACGCCCGATCTCTGTCACGA
>Ga0209686_1001675_pt1 | contig 10778 bp, 10 predicted proteins | sample GraSoiAngelo_126_FD_185883 | JGI IMG/M metagenome (GOLD analysis project Ga0209686, IMG submission 185883) | Grasslands soil microbial communities from the Angelo Coastal Reserve, California, USA - 14_0927_09_20cm (SPAdes) (version 2) | ecosystem: Environmental > Terrestrial > Soil > Grasslands ...
CGGTTTCTTCATTCCCCTCGTGACTACGTGGCTCTACCTGAAGTACGGCGTCCCGGACACCTGGAGCGGCCCGCTCCTGGCGCTCTCCAATATCACGATCGGCCTCCCCGCCGTCGTCAGTGCCGCCCTTGCGAGGCGATACGGGCCGGTCCGCGCAATCGTCATGGCGACCGGGACGTCGACCGCCTTCCTCCTGAGCCTTGCCTTCCTGACGAGCCCGGTCGTCGCCGCAGGCTTCTACCTGGTCCGTGCCGCCCTCATGAACATGTCCGCGCCGATCGCGGATTCGTTCCTCATGGGCATCGTCTCTCCGGAGCAGAGGGGCCTGGCGAGCGCCGTGAACTCGATCATCTGGCGGCTCCCGAACAGCATCACGACGGTCTTCGGCGGCCTTTTGATGCAGGCGGGCAACTACGATCTGCCGATCTTCCTCGCCACCGCGTTCTACGCCGCCTTCGTGTCCGGATTCTACGCCGTCTTCCGCAACGTGAAGCCGACCACGTGAGAGAGGGCCGGAGAACCTCCGGGTCCGCCTACTCCCCGGTGGAGTTGCGTTCCCACAACACCATCACATGCCGGAGACCGACACCGAGTTCATCGAGGCGTCGCAAGAGGAAGAAGCGGACCCGCGCGGGAACGATTCCGCCGAAGTCCGGCGCGAACGGGAGACCCCAGGTCGTGCTTTGGACCTGCCGGAAGCCATGTTTCCGGGCGAGACTCGCAAGCTCCTTCACGGACGCCCCTTCGATCCGATGGCTGTGCGGGCTGCCATCATACCGGTCGAAGAATTCCGGATGGAGGAATTGTTGCCGCTCGCCCGACCGGGACAGCACCGCTTTCGCCCGTTCTCGAGGGAGGTGCCGGAGGAGCATGAGGACGATCGATTCCGTGTTCGGGGTGGTCAGGACCAGCCGGCCGCCCGGTTTCAGGATCCGCCGGACCTCCTCGATGAAGCCCTCCGGATGGCTCAGGTGCTCGTACACTTCGGAGGCCACCACGCTATCGACGGATCCGGTTCGGAACGGGAGGCCCGCATCCGCGGTGGCGGCGAGGTAATCCACGCGGTCGGAGGTCTCGGCCGCTTTTCGCAGGCTGCCTCGCTCCACGTCGACGCCCACCGCGAGTCGATTTCCCGGCAGGTGAGGGAAGCATCGCGTCGCAATCCCGGATCCCGAACCCACTTCGACGAGGACCGCGTGCGGTCCGTCCAGGAGGGCGGCGAGGAGCATGGCCGTCCGGACCGCGCCATAGGTCGCGACCGCCGTGGTCGTGCTCCCGGGAATTTGGCCCGATGCGATGGCCCAGGCCATCCGATCGTTCGCGCGCAACGAACCGCGCAAACGTGGCAGGATACTTTTCGTTTTGTGCGAATCCTCCCGGCACCGAGCCGTCTCCTAGAGCCACCGGTGTCGCCCTGGGTAGAAGACGGGTCGCCGGTCGGGGTATCGCTCCTTGTATCGCAGGTATTTTTCGTGCCAGTGCCGGTAGCGCGCGTCGGAGCTCCGGAAGCGCCGGTGCGGAAACCGGATGAGGGCTTGCTCCACGGCCCACACGTTCCGCGGGGAGAGCCGCCAGTCCGCCCGCAAGGTCCGCAGGTCGAGGACGCCAAACCCGTTGATGCGCCCGGTCCGATCCACATAGGGGTCCACGTAGGAGAAGACGAGGTCGCGCACGGAACGGAAGACGGGCTTTCGGCCATGGAGTCCCGGGTCGCGCGAGCGGGCGACGGATCCGAATTTGGATCTTGCGCGGAACAAGAACACGACGTGATCGATGTCATCCTGAGATTCGATGTCCAGAACGGTGGGTGGGAACCCGTGCTGCTCAAGGATGGTCGCCGCGGAGAGAGCTGCCTCCAGGCAGTGGGCCTCGTTCGTTCGGACGACCCCCCGGAAAGTCCGGAGCGTCTCGCCCCGTTCCTCGTGGTTGTACGGAAGGGACTCGAGCCATCGCTGGACCCGCTCGGGTGTCGTGGCGGCCTCGATGATGCGGCGTTCGCGGGACGTGAACACGGATCGAGGAGGCGCCAGGCTCATCGAAGGAGGTCCCGTGCCTGGCGGGCCGTGAGAGGTGGCCCGTAGATTGGCGAGCCGGGCTGTTGCCGTCGCCCGCCTTCTCGCAGAGAGCCTGTGTCGATCGGCGCGAACCCGATTTCCCCGATGAGTTTCGCAACGACCGATTTCGCCTGCGGATCGTCGCCGGCAAGAAAGATGACAAGCCGGTCTTCTCCCACGGGTCGGGCCCCCGTCTCGAGGGTCTTCCAGCCCATCGTGTTGAAGGCCTTCACCAACCGGGCCTTGGGCATCCGCTTCGCGACTTCCTCGCTCGACGTTTCGTCTCCCAAGTCCACTGCACGACCGACCGCGCTGTATGCGTTCATGGCGTCAATGACGATCTTTCCGGAGAAGACGTCTCTCGGTGGGAGCCCGTCCATCCTCCGCCATGGAATGGCGAGCAAGATAGGATCGCCGAACTTCGCGGCACCCTCTGGCGAATCCGCATGCGCGCTCCGACCGATGGAGGTAGTGAGGGGCGCCAGCGAGTCGGGACCCCTCGAGTTCGACACCGCGACTTCGTGTCCCGCCCTCGCAAAGAGCGTAGCCGCCGTGCCGCCAATGTGGCCTGCTCCGATGATCCCGATTCGCATGTGGAGTCCGTCCGATTGAGGCCGATGAAGACATCCCTTCTCTATGGATGTTCGGGTCTCGCCTTCGTTGTCCGATAGAGCGACACGTGGAGTCGCAAGTCTTTTGACCGCCGAGTCCGTTCTCTGACCCTCATGCGCCTCGTCCTCCTCGGGCCTCCCGGAGCCGGCAAGGGCACGCAAGCCGCGAAGCTCTCCGCACACCTGGGCGTGCCGCGGATCTCCACGGGGGACATCCTCCGTCACAGTGTGGCCGAGGGCACCGAACTCGGGAAGAAGGCGAAGGCATACATGGACTCCGGAAAACTCGTGCCGGACGAACTCGTCATTGCGATGACAGAACGCCGCCTGAAAGAGAAAGATGCGAAAAAGGGATTCATCCTCGACGGCTTCCCGCGGACGATCGCCCAGGCCGAAGCCCTCTCGAAGCTCACGAACCTCGACGCGGCCGTGAACCTGTTCTTGGAGCCGGAGGAGCTGATCAAACGGAACACGGGACGACGGGTGTGCCCGAAGGACGACACCGTCTATCACATCTTCATGAACCCGCCGAAGAAGGCCGGCGTCTGCGACAAGTGCGGGACGCCCCTCGTGATTCGCGCCGACGACCGCGAGGATGTCGTGAGGAAACGAATTGAGACCTACGAGAAACAGACCGCCCCGTTGATCAAGTACTACCGCGACCGCGGACTCTTGAAGGAAGTCTACGCGACCGGCTTGATTGAGGAGATTTTCCTTCGGACGATCGAGGCGCTCAAAACCTGAGCCCTCCAGTCGTCCGGAACCGAAGTGGGAATGGATGGACGGGTTCGACCTCGTGGCCATTGCGACCCTCGGGCAAACGGTCGTCCTCACCGTCACCCTGATCGTCTTCATCCTTCAGCTGAGGAGCCAGACGAAGGCGATCAAGGATGCCGCCTACCAGGGCGTCTTGGACGACTACAACGACATCATTCGAACCCAGGTCAATCGACCGGAGATCGGGGAGCTGCTGGACGATCTCGTGAGACCCGGTTCCGTCTCCGCAGCCGACCTTCCGCCCCTCTCGTCCCGAGAGAAACTCGTGCGAAGCTATCTCCTCATGATCTATGGATTGTTCGAGAGGGTCTACATCCTACACGAGAAGCGGTGGATCGACGACGCCTCGTGGCGTGAATGGGCGACCTGGATCGAGGTCATGTGCCGAAACCCGATCTTCACCCATGTGCACACGATCTCCCGCGGGATGTTCAACGCCTCCTTCCAGGAATACCTGACCGGTCTTATGGCGTCTTCATCGGTCGCCGACGGCGCACGATCCAGGGCGCCGAAATCCTGAGAGATTGTACTTCATTTTGAATGCGAGACTTTAGGCATAGAGCACGTTTGCCCTGCAAGCCCTCGTAGGTTAGCTTGGACAGACTACAGGCCTGCGGAGCCTGAGACCTGGGTTCGAATCCCAGCGGGGGCGTCCCGATTATCGGTATCAAACCCTGCCGCTCGGCCTGTTCATCATCACTTCCAAGAGTAGGCACCGTACTGATAGGACGGTCGAACCGAGCAGGTTCGCCTATTTCCAAAGTTTATAACAGACCACATAGGGATGAGATCATGCCACGTATCGAGGGCGTAAGTCACCTCGGTCCTGTTCGATCAAGCAGCCTTCGCCCAACGTTGAAGTGAGGTGCAGGCCCCGTTGCGAACGCGCTCTCGAAGCACGGGCTACGCTCGTCAAGGCTGCGCGCCGCCGCGCGCCGTCCGGTTCTTGGCTCGATTCACGAGCCAACAGGTGGGCTAGTCGGCCAATCAATGGTGAACGCCTTTCCCGTCAGTTCTTGGTAGAGGGCTGCATTCTGGATTTGGAGATAGAACACCCCGTCGAGAAACTCCAGGGCCACGATGTTGAACGTGTTGTCAAGTAGGACCGACGTGACATCCGACTTCCGCAGGTCCTGCACTAGGGCCCTTAGCTTCGGATTCGGGTGGGCTCTTTCGCCGTAGATGAGCAGGTCGAGAACTCGGCGATTGGTGAATCGCTCCCTGTAGACGACCTTCCCGGTTTTCTTCTGGCGTCGCTCGTATAGTAATTCCGACTCTTCGTCGAGTTGGGCATTGATCTTTGCGCGGGCGTCAAGGAAGTATGTCTTGTGTGGACTCTCAACCGGTAGCCGCTCATAGAGTTGGGCCATCCGCCGCAGGCTTGTCGGGTCATTCTGCTTCAAGAGCCGGAGGGCAAGAATCATGGCATCAACTGCCTCCTCGTCGGGTCCGCGAATTTCTGCCTTGATCCGCTCTCCTATGCGCCCCGAGATGGTCACTCCTGAGGGCTTGGTGACCATGTCGTGAACGAACTTTCTGCGTCGGAGCCGATTGACTGTCTCATTGAAGAGTTGCATCTGGGATAGGTCTTTGGCACGCGGTTTCGGCGGATCGGTCACGAGGAACTCCCGCTGATGAGCGACTACACGCGCCGTCGTCTCTTCGCGCGGTGTCTCCGTTGCCTTTCTCGGGCCTGCATCCGCCTTCTAAGGGGCCCGTAGAAGGTCGTCCAGACGAAGAAGGAGCCTGCGTCGTCGTGCGAGCGAAAGGCCCTCTCGTCGAGAATCACCGCCCCCGAGGGGATGTCCCCAGGGTTCGGATTGATCACCATCTCGGTTCCGTTCCTGTCGGGGCTCCTGAATATGACCGCCCGAAGCGGTGCCCGCCGATCCTCGTAGCTCGGGCGCCCGCGCTTCGGGTACCACGGATTCCGGTGGCGATTGTGGTGACCTCGCTGGTTCATCTCGAAAAGGGAGAGCTTGCTCCCCTCCGGTCGGTGAGCCAAGTAGTGCGGGTCGGGTCTCATGACAGGGAAACGGAATCCCACCTGGACGATTGTCGTGAGAATCTGCCCGCACTTGGGGCAGGCGTACCGGCTCCAATCGAACGATGGATCGAGCGGCCAAGCGTACATGTCGAGCGCCTGCTTCGACCACGCCGCGAGGCCCTCCGCGGCCTCCGGACCATACGGGTCCACGTGTCACGCTAATTTCCGGGGACTTTAAAGAGGTAGCGGGAGGCATGACGAGGTGGCCGGGTTCCAAAGCATGGTAACGGGCCCGCCCTGCAAGCGGGTTTTCGCCCGTTCAAATCGGGCCCCGGCCACCTTTTCGTCGCGCGGGAGATGGACGGCACCCGCCAAAAGACTGTTGCCGGTGGGACCCCGAGCTTCCGAAGATGGCTCGGATCGGTCCCCGCTCCATGGAAAAGCCCAGATCGCGCCCACGGCCTTCCTATTGCGTCTGGGAGGTCTTTCCGTGGCGGTTTCGCGCCCATGGAGCGGGGAGCGGGGACTTCCGGAATGCGGGGCGGAATACTACTTGTCCGCTGCTTGAAGCACCTAGCCCCCGTGCGGCCCATCGTGGACCGTCGGATCGTCTTCGGCACCGGCACGGTCGTCAGCAGGATGGCCCACCACTACAACGGCCACCACGGCACCTTCGAGGCCTGTCCGAGGTGCCAGTGGGAGCCGGCGGCGCGCTGGGAGCAGGGCGCGAGCTTCGGGGTTCTCGTCACGGACGGGCCACGGGTCGTCGAGGTGTCGGAGACCGCCCGAAGCTCCTGGTGCCGTAGTGGGGGCGTTTCCGATAGTCCGTCCGCTCCCCAGCGGGGGCGTCTTCCTCCAGTCCTCGCCGAGTCATCTCGAAAAGTGTTGCTTCCATTATGGATTGGAGTGGAGACTCTCAGCACCTTTGGGAGTTTTATCGGTACCAGGACGTCCATCCGATACCAGGTCGTGAGCAATGAACATGCATTCTTCGACTCATCTGAAGGCTTAAGTCTCGGACTGTCTGCAGCCCTCGATGGCCTCCACCCTGGAACTGGCCCTCCTCGCGGTGGCCCTGATTCTGAACGGACTGCTCGCGGGAGCGAGCCTCGACAAGGCGATCACCCAGCTTCCTGCCCGGAGAAAGATCGGACTTCGGGCGATGGCCGAGTACCATCGGGCGACCGACCTCGGCCCCGGCCTGTTCTTGTACCCGATCTTGGGCCTGGGCGCACCCTTGCTCACATGGGCCGCGGCGGTGGCTCTCTTCCAAGGAGGAGATGTCTCCTCAGGTGTAATTCTTCTGATTGCCTTGGGAGCGGTCCTATCGATCGGCCACGTCATCACGACCGCGATGGCGGCCCCGAACCTCCTTCGCCTGCGAAAAGGAATCCTCCCGGAGAAAGAACTCGGCGAACTGTATCAACGCTTCGGAAGATGGTCCGGGGTGAGATCGCTTCTCCAAGTGTTGACGTTCGTGGTCGTGGTCATTGCGGCGGTTTCGGCCCTGTGAGTTCTCGTCCACTGCGGCCGGAGGGCCGGCTCACATCAGCCCGAGGGGGCCGAGTTTCTCCGGGAGATACGTGTCGGTCACGTAGTCGAGGCCGTACTTGGCGAGCGCCTGTTGTTCCGCCTTCTTGTTGAGCTGAAGCATCGCCTGGATCTCGGTGCGCCAGAACTCGTCGTTGAAACGAGGATCCGTCATCTCCGCGTTCAACGCGCCGATGTCCCTCGGGGTGAGGGCGTCCGTGGGCAGCTCGTAGTTCAGGATGTCGCTCGCGGTGATTCCGACGAACTCCGCAGTCGGCGTCGCCAGATACTCGGAGATATGGGCGGTCTTGATGGCTCCGTAGGCGACCGACGCATGAATTCGGAACGACCAGGGATCGCCGTCCGTAAACGTAGCCACATTAATTTTCAACTCCTCATTTAATCTTTTCAATAATCGGCGTGTACTTCGGCTGGGCTGACCTTTGAGGTGCACGAGGATGCATTTGGCGTCCTCATCGAAACCGTTCTCCACGAGGCGGTCGAACATACCTCCGGTCTCGATCGCGAGGATGAACTTTGCGTCCGACTCGACCAGTTTCACCTTTTCTTTCTCCACATTGTAAGGGATCGTGTAACCCGCATCCCCGACGTCGTCGCGGCAGTTGATCCGCTTGCGATCTCCGTTCCGGGTGATCTCCTCGAGGGTCAGGTTCCCGATCACACTGGCCCCGCTCTCCTCAGGCCGAAGCTTGAAGTCCTCCCGGAGGAGCTGCGTGATCACCTCCAGGTCCTCGGCCAGCAGGTTCGACTCCTCTTGTGCGTGGAACTTCGCGATGTCCCAGCCTTCGGAAATGTAGTACATCTCCCGCAGCGTCGACGACTTGCTATCGCGGATCATGTCCCGGATGAACTCGAGCACGTGCATCGTGCGGAGCAGCATGAGCGCGCCCTTCAACTTCTTCGCGCTCCGTACGCCCATCAGGCTGCCATACTTCCATACCGCATGCTTCGAATCGAACCGGATGTTCGCCTTGGTCCGGAGCGGGATTTTCATCTTCGGGATCTGGCCGCCGTCGAGTTCCTCGTAGATCTCCTCGGCAATCCCGTAGAGCGCGTCGACCGCCTTGTTCGACAGGGCGGCACCCGCTTTCGGTTTCTTACTCATCCTCGAGCGACTCCTCCGTTTCGTCGTAGTCGATCTCGCCTTCTTCCTCCGCCGCCTCGGGCACAGCCCCCTCCTCGCCCTCGAACTCCGCGTAGTTCAGTTCCCAGTCGCCGGGCAGAGGTTCGGCGCCGATCACGAGGCCCGGGTTGATCCCGCTCACGTAGACGTCGGATTCATCATACTCGGCCTCATCGAGTCCATCGAGGACAAACGAAATGGAGGCCTTCGTGACGCTGTCGATCCGCTTGAGCTCCCAGGTGATCTTGCCGTCGTCCCGGGCCTCGGCAGGCTTCGGGTCCATGGACTTCGCCTCCATCCCGCGAGGGAGGAGCAAGTGCAGGTTCAGCTTCTTTCCCGCCGAGGTGAAGTTGTGGATGTTGATCGTGACCGAGTGACGTTTCAGTTTCTTGTCGTACGCGATTTGCTCGTCGATCCAAACGACACCCATGATTTTCGTAATCGTCGCGTCCAGAGTCGGGATCTTTTTGTTCACGATTTTCGCGGACTTTTCCGCGATTCGCGGGAGGATGAGCTGCACGATTTCGAATTTCTCTTTCGTCTTGGCTCGGTGTTCTTTTTTCGTGAGGTGCGTCTTCAGGCGGCGTCCGCCCTCTTTGAGGGCGAGGCCGAGCTCCGTCATGATTTCGTCGGCGGTTGCAACGGCTTCCTTGGCCTCGGATGTGTAAGGGACCTTTGTGGAGCACACGTGAACGAGGATGATGGCCGGGCCGAAGGGAAGGCCCTGCCCGCCCCTCTGTTCCAGGCCATATCGCCTCCAGTCCACGTTCCCCACGGACTGGGTCAGCGCGCAGCCGCCGGCTTGGTACAGCAGGGGGACCCGGTTCGCGAAGCGCAGCACCTCGACCGGCTGGTCCGGGGGCAGATCCCCTCCGTAGACGATCCCGATCTCGACTTGGAACGGGTTTCCCGAATACACCGCGGGATCGCGGGTCAGAGGAGGCGCATAGAACTCGGGCCTCAGACTCCCGAGGACGTTCTTCAGGCCTCGCTTGATGAGTCGTTCCCCAATTGGGCTCAGGCAGTCCGTCGGCGGTGACATCAACTTGGCCGATTGCATCGCGTCATGGAGGGCCTTCGCCTGTTCGAGGACGATGGACTTCGGTTTCGTGTCGGGGTCGAGTCCCGCCGTCTCACAGATCTCCTTTGCGACTCGAGAAGAGACCCGGACGAACTCTTCTTCCAGGAAGGCCGCCAGCTTGTACGATTTCGTCTCCTTCATCATGGCCATCAGGGTCCCGAGCTCAATCCCGTGGGGGTGCGGCGGGATCTCCTTGGTCTTCGGCGGGAGGTCTTCCGTGGCGCGCTCGAACGTGATGTCGTCGCCCTCGGGCGGTCGGTAGGTGATTCGTGCGTGCGGATTCACGATCGCGGTGGCCTTGAGGTACTCCGGCACGGACTGCTTCCCCGCGATGTACCGGCCCTTGAGCGGGATTTCGACCCGGGTTCCATGCGCCCGCTCCCATACCACGAAGTCCTCTTCGACCACGTTGGGCCGGTTCTTCTTCGTATCCAGGATCAATTCGATTTCGTAGGCGACGTCCTGTTCGGCGACTTTCGACCGGATCTTCGTCGGTTTTCCGGTCGTGATCTGCCCGTACATGACGGCTCCGGAAATCCCGAGTCCTTGTTGGCCCCGCCGTTGGGCACGGCTGAAAAATCGGGAGCCGTATAGCAGCCGCCCGAAGACGTTCGCCACTTCCTTCTTCACGATCCCCGGCCCGTTGTCTTCGACGACGACGAGGAACTCGTCCTTCTCCACCTTGCGGACCTCGACGAAGATATCGGGGAGGATATCGGCATCGGCCGCAGCGTCGAGTGAATTGTCGACGCCCTCCTTCACGGCGGTGAGGAGCGCCTTGGTCGCCGAGTCGTATCCGAGGATCTGCTTGTTCCGCTCGAAGAACTCGGAGACACTGATCTCGCGCTGCTTCTTCGCGAGTTCCTCCGCAATCGAGATGGCGGGCATGGCATCACGGGTGGGCGGCGGTGAGAACGCGGGGCGTTCCCATCCCTTGGCCCCGCATCTTAGGGAGTTCCATTTAAGGTTTCCTGACCAACTGTGATGGGACGATTCTATGGAGGGAGACGGATAAACGCAAGCGGCGGGGGTGTGCGAAAGTGCCAACGCCGGAGGCGCTCAGTCCTCGAATACGGCCCCGCACTTCGGGCACTTCGCGTCCGTCTCTTCCACGTCGGCGCCGCAGTTCGTGCAGGTGAACGCGGTCGCCTTGGCGGCCTTACCGCCGAACGTCAGCGGGGGCTTCGCGCGCTCCTTCGGATCCTCCGTCGAGGTCTCTTTCGCCTTCTCGGTGGAGCGGGCCAGCGCTTTGGTCCGAGCCTCCCGCTGGCGGGTCGTATACCACCACAGGAAGAGGATCGCGAAGTATGTGACGACCGCGAGGATGGTGACCTGGGAGAGCCCGGTCACGTACAGGAAAAAGCCGTAGAACGTCCAGCCAGACGCGGTCAGGGGGCCGAGGTCGGGTCCCGCGTACGTCCAGTTGGAACGGTGGTCCGTCACCGAAAACGCGTATCCGTAGATGGAATCTCCGAGCGTCTGGTTGACCACGAACCAGCTCCCGGTTTTCGTGTTGTTCGAGCTGGCGTTCGCGCCGAGGTACGTCATGGGAAAGGGCCGTCGATCGAAGTCGTTGATTCCCCGGACGACGGTG
>Ga0209686_1001676_pt1 | contig 10776 bp, 10 predicted proteins | sample GraSoiAngelo_126_FD_185883 | JGI IMG/M metagenome (GOLD analysis project Ga0209686, IMG submission 185883) | Grasslands soil microbial communities from the Angelo Coastal Reserve, California, USA - 14_0927_09_20cm (SPAdes) (version 2) | ecosystem: Environmental > Terrestrial > Soil > Grasslands ...
CGCATCCGCCCCCGCTCATCCACCTCGAGCAGCTTCACGCGCACGTGGTCGCCCTTCTTCACCACGTCCTCGGTGCGCTCGGTGCGCCCGTGCTGCAGCTCGGAGATGTGGAGCAGCCCCTCCACACCCGGCAGGATCTCGATGAACGCCCCGAACGCGGTGGTGCTCTTCACCACGCCCTCGTAGATCTTGCCCACCTCGGGCTCCTGCACCAGCGCCTGGACCATGTCGCGTGCCCGCTCGCCACCTTCGCCCACCGCGGAGATGGTGACCATGCCGTTGTCGTCCACGTTGATCTCGGCGCCGGTCTGCTCCTGAATGCCCCGGATGGTCTTGCCCTTGGGGCCGATCAGGTCGCCGATCTTGTCCGGCCGGATCTGAATGGTGATGATGCGCGGCGCGTACTTGGACAGCTCCGAGCGCGGCTTCGGCATCACCTGATCCATGATGTCGAGGATGTGGAGCCGCGCCTGTTTCGCCTTCTCGAGCGCCTCGGCGATGATCTTGAAGTCGAGGCCCATGATCTTGATGTCCATCTGGATCGACGTGACCCCCTGGCGCGTGCCCGCGACCTTGAAGTCCATGTCGCCCAGGGCGTCTTCCGTTCCCAGGATGTCCGTCAGCACCGCCACCCGATCGGCTTCCTTGATGAGCCCCATCGCGACGCCCGCGCACGCGGCCGTCATCGGCACCCCGGCATCGAACAGCGCCAGCGAGCCGCCGCACACCGTGGCCATGGACGACGAGCCGTTGGACTCGAGGATGTCGGACACGATGCGGAGGGTATAGGGAAACTGGTCGTACGGCGGGAGCAGCGCCTGCAGCGCCCGCTCGGCCAGCGCCCCGTGTCCTACCTCGCGGCGTGAGGTCCCGCGGATCGGCTTGACTTCACCGGTCGAGAACGGCGGAAAATTGTAGTGCAGCATGAACGACTTGGTGGTCTCTTGCGCCACGTCGATCGAGTCGATGCGCTGCTCGTCCCGCGTCGTGCCCAGGGTCACCGACACCAGCGCCTGGGTCTGGCCGCGGGTGAACAGCGCGGAGCCGTGCGTGCGCGGCAGCACTCCCACCTCGCAGCTGATCGGCCGCACCGTGTCCAGGTCGCGCCCGTCCACGCGCTCGCCGTGGGTGAGGACCTGGTTGCGCATCGTGTGATACTCGATTTCCTCGATGACGTTGGCGACGTCCTTCAGGTTGTCCGGGAACTCAGGCCCCAGCTCTTCCTGGATCGTGGCCTTCAAGGCCGCGAGTGCCTGCGCCCGCTCGGACTTCTCCGGCAGGTTGAGCGCCTCGGACACCCGTGCCTCCGCCAGCTGCTTCACTCGCGCCACCAGCTCTGCCGGGGGCTCGACCTTGGTCCATTCCATTTTGGGCTGGCGCATGTCGGCGACCAGCTCGTTCGCGGCATCGAGCAGCTCGCGGATGCCCTTGTGCGCCACCTCGAGGCACTTCACGATCTCGGCCTCGGTGAGCTCGAGCGCCCCGCCCTCCACCATTACGATCGAATCCTTCGAGCCGGACACCACCATGTCCACGTCGGAGAACTCGAGCTGCTGGAAGGTGGGATTCAGGATCCAGGCGCCTTCCACCCGTCCCACCCGGACGGCGGCGATCGGGCCGTTCCATGGCACCTGGGACATGGTCAGCGCCGCCGAGGCCGCCGTCAGGCCCAGGACGTCGGCGTCGTTCTCCTGGTCCGCGGAGAGGACGTACACGAATACCTGCACCTCGTTCTTGAACCCTTCCGGGAACAGCGGCCGCACCGAGCGGTCGATCACCCGCGCGGCGAGAATCTCCTCGTCCGAGGGCCGGCCCTCACGCTTCAGGAAGCCGCCGGGGATCTTGCCCGCCGCGTAGGCTTTCTCGCGGTATTCGACGGTCAGGGGGAAGAACGGCAGGGTCGAGACGTTGTCCGACACGGTCACTGCGGCGAGCACGACTGTCTCCCCGAACTGCACGAGGCAGGAGCCCGCGGCCTGTTTGGCCAGGCGGCCCGCCTCGAGCTTCAGAGCGCGGCCCGCGAAGTTGCGTTCTACGTGTTTCACCATATTGCCTGTCTAGAGCACAAAGAAATGCGCGAGGCTCCCCGGTGCTCTTCCGGGGCGCCCAACGCGACGCCAGCGGTATTAATGGCGGAGACCCAGCTCGTCGATGAGCTGCCGATACCGTTCCAGGTCGTTGCGCTTCAGATACTCGAGCAGGCGCCTGCGCTGCGAGACCATCTTGAGGAGGCCGCGCTGCCCGTGGAAGTCCTTGGCATGCACCCGGAAGTGATCGGTGAGGCTGTTGATCCGCTCGGTGAGCAGCGCGATCTGGACCGGGGCTGACCCCGTGTCTCCCTCGTGCTGCCCGTACTTCCTGACCGGCGTCGTCTTGTCGTACACTGTTCCAGTTCCCTAATTGTTGAGAGCGCAGTAACTTAGACCGCCGACACCGGTTTGTAAAGCCCTACGTGACCCACGCGCCTCCGCCGCACACCGACCTCATCGGCCGCACCGTCGGCCCCTATGACATCGAGCGGCTGCTCGGCCAGGGCGGGTTCGCCTGGGTGTTCGCGGGTCGGGAGCTGGACGGGACGGCAGTCGCGGTCAAGATCCTCATGCCACGCTACGCCGGCGACCCGCAGTTCGAGAGCCGGTTCCGCAACGAAGCCGAAACCGCCGCCAAGCTGCAGCACCCGAACATCATTCGCATCCGCTTCGTGGCGCGCTCCGGAAGTTACGTCTACTTCGCCATGGACCTGTGCGCCGACTCGCTCGCCGCGCGGCTCGAGCGCGAGGGCCCGCTCCCCGAGGCCGACATCGTGCGCATCGGGCGCGACGTGGCTCGGGCGCTCCAGTTCGCACACACCCAGGGCGTGATCCACCGCGATCTGAAGCCCGACAACATCCTGATCCACGCGGACGGCCGCGCCGTGCTCTCGGACTTCGGGATCGCGCGTGCGGTGTCGGGCTACGTGGTCTCGACCGGCGTGAACATGACGATCGGCACGCCGCAGTACCTCTCCCCCGAGCAGGCGCAGGGCCGACCGCTCGACGCGCGCCTCGATTTCTACGCCTTGGGCGTCACGCTCTTCAAGGCGGCGACCGGCGAGGTGCCCTTCGCCTCCACTGATTGGTTCGAGCTGGCCCGGATGCACGTGGAGGCCTCGCCGCCGTCGCTGCGCAAGAAACGGCCCCAGCTCTCCAAGCGGTTCGAGCGGGTAGTGATGAAATGCCTCGCCAAGCATCCCGACGATCGCTACCGCGACGCGAACGCGCTGCTCGCCGATCTCGAGGCGGTGGACGGAAAACCGGCGACGGGGTGGCTGGCGCGCTGGCGGGACTGGTGGTCAGGCTGACGGGCTGAAGAGGCGGCGGAGGCCTGCCATCAGACGAGCGACGAGACCCCGTTCTGCCGTTCCCCCTTCCCCGGCCCCTTTCCGGGCCTCTCCCCCGGTCTCTCCGCGGCCCAACACAGCCTCCGCCGCCCGCCGCAGCTCCGCTTCATGTTCCTTCGGGAACGGTCGCTCCACGAGCCGAAGCTCGAAGCCCGGTCCGCCGTCTGCCCTCCCGAGCTCGACGATTCCAGGCGAAGCGCGATCGATCACGTCGATTAGCGGCCGCAACATTTCCCGTTTCCCGCGACCGTTAGGGAGTCCTTTAGGGTTTAGGGCGTCCCGGTAATACTCGGCGGCCACCGCCACGACGAGCCGCTCCGCCTTCACGCGGCCCGCCACGTACGCCTCGAGGGCCTCCCTAACGGGGGAGAATCCGGATGGCATCGTTGGTGAGCGCCAGCACCATGATGACGACCAGCAGGAAGAACCCGACGTTGCTGAGGCGGGTCCGCAGCTCGCGCGACAATGGCTTTCCCCGCACCGCTTCGGCGATGAGGAACATCAGCTGGCCGCCGTCCAGAATCGGAATGGGCAGCAGATTCAGGATGGCCAAATTGATCGAAAAGAACGCCACGAAGGTGAGGAGCCAGTCGAGACCGAGGCGTGCGACTTGCCCCGAGATCTGGCCGACCGTAATGATGCCCCCGACCTCGCGGAACGAGGTCTGGTGGAGCACCAGTCCCTTCAAGAACCCGAGCACCACCACGCCCCGGCCCCACGTCTCCTGAAAGCCGGAGACGATGGCGCGGCCAATCGGCTCGCGCACGTGGATCGTGGGTGGATTGGGCGCAGCGCCGATGGCGCCGTATACGTGCGGTCGCGGCGATGCACTGTCGGTCTCGACCTTGCGCTCGGGCACCACCGTCACTTGCACGATTTGTCCGTCGCGTAGCACGTCGAAGCGCACCGGCTTCTCGGGGCTGCTCCACACCGTGCGCAGGACCTCGCTCCAGGACCGCACCGTATCGCCGTTGGCCCGCACCAGCAGGTCTCCCGGCCTGAGGCCCGCGCGGATCGCCGGCCGGCCCGGCTCGACCAGGCCGAGCCGGGGCGGGTCGAGTCGGGTGAGTGCCTGGGCCAGGGCCTGCCGGGTGGCGAGTCCGCCGTCGGAAAGCTGCACGACGATGGGCTCGGGGCGGCCCGCGACTTCGAACCGCAGCGTGGTCGGCCCCGCCAAAATGCGGTCGAGCAGCGCGTTCCACGACCGGACCGTGTCGCCGTTCACGCGCACAATCCGATCGCCGAACTTGAGGCTCGCCAGCGCCTCGGTCCCGGGGGGCAGCGCGTGGGTGGCGACCGAATCGATCTCCGTGCTGGCGAGCTCCGGGGCGCCCGCGGTCGCGGCGAGACCGGAGTAGATGAGGAACGCGAACACTGCGTTCATGGTGACGCCCGCGAGGATCACGATCGTCCGTTTCCACACGGGCTGGCGGTCGAACGCGCGCGCCGGGTCGATCGGGATGGCGGACTTCCCGCCCTCCACGCCTCCCGCCACCCCCTCGTCTTCCAGCCCCGCCATCTTCACGTACCCGCCGAGCGGCAGCCACGAGAGCCAGTACTCGGTCTCCCCGCGCCGCCAGCTGAAAATGGGACGCCCGAAGCCGATCGAGAACCGCAGCACCTGAATCCCCACGGCCTTCGCCGCGAGGAAGTGGCCCATTTCGTGAACGAAGATCAGCGGACCGAGGACGACGATGAGCGCGGCGAAATTCAGGAGCACGCCGCCTCCCGCGCCAGGCGCCGCGCGTCCGCGTCGGCGGCGAGCACCGTCTCGAGCGACGCTGCGTCGCGAACCTGGTGCGCGTCGAGCACGCGCGCGATGGTCTCCGCGATCCGCCCGAACCGGATCCCGCCCTCGAGGAACAGCTCCACCGCCACCTCGTTCGCCGCATTGAACGCGGTCGGGGCGGTCCCGCCCGCCGCGGCCGCCGCGCGCCCGAGCCCGTACGCTGGATACAGCCCGGCGTCCACCGGCTCGAAGGTGAGGGTCCCCGCCGCCACCGGATCGAAGCGACGCGCCCCCGCGTCCGGCACACGGTCGGGATGGGTGAGCGCGTACAGGATGGGCAGCTCCATCGTCGGAAAACCGACCTGCGCGAGGACCGACCCGTCCACGAACTCGACGAACGCGTGCACCACTGACTGGGGATGGACGACCACGTCCACCGCCTCGTACGGCAGGCCGAACAGGAAATGCGCCTCGATCACCTCGAGCGCTTTGTTCACGAGACTGGCGGAGTCAACGGTGATCTTCTTTCCCATTTTCCAGGTAGGGTGGCGCAACGCTTCGTCCACCGTAGCACCCGCCACGCGCTCCGGGTTCCAGGTGCGGAACGGGCCGCCCGACGCCGTCAGAATGAGCCGCGCCAGCTCCCCGGGACGCCGCCCGGTGATGCATTGCAGCACGGCGCTGTGCTCCGAGTCCACCGGCACGATCTCCCCGCCCCCCTCGCGCGCCGTCCGCGTGACCAGCTCGCCCGCCATCACCAGCGTCTCCTTGTTGGCGAGCGCCACCCGCTTTCCTGCAGCGAGCGCGGCCAGCGTGGCCTCGAGCCCCGCCGCGCCCACGATCCCGTTCAGGACGATCTGGACGTCCGGCCGAGTCGCCGCCTCGACCAGGCATGACGTCCCGCTCCCTGCTCCCCGCTCCCCGCTCCCACCGTTGACCAGCCCCACGTAGGCCGGCTTCCATTCGGCGACCTGTCGCTCGAGCAGCTCGGCATTGGAATGGGCCGTCAGCGCCGCCACCCGAAACCGCTCCCGTTGGCGCGCCAGGACCTGGAGCGCCGTACAGCCGATCGATCCGGTGGACCCGAGAATCGCGACGCCGACGCTCATGCGAGGCCGAACCACCGAAACAGCGCCGCCGCCACTGGTGCGACGAAGTACACCGAATCGAGCCGATCGAGCACGCCGCCGTGCCCCGGGATCAACGACGACGAGTCCTTCACGCCCACCTCCCGCTTGAACAGCGACTCGGCGACGTCGCCGACCTGAGCCGCCACCACCACCACCAACCCCACCGTCACCAGTTGCCACAGCTCGAGCCGCAGGGCGACGCGCTCGAGCACCAGCGGACCGTATGCCAGCGCCGCGAGCAGGCCTCCCACGACCCCGCCGATGGCACCGGCCCACGTCTTCCGGGGCGAGAGCACGGGGGCGAGCTTCGGCCCGCCCACGAGTGCCCCGGCGGCCATCGCGCACGTGTCGCATACCCAGGTGATGACCAGGGGCATGACGGCGAGGGCGACCGACCCGCGCGGGTGCGCGTCGACGTGCGGCCCGTGCCGGATCGCCACGAGGAACGCGAGCAGCGCCGAGGCGTACAGCGGCCCGAACGAGGTCACCGCGAGCGCGGTGAGGGGGTGGCGCTCCGGCCCGCGGGCGGCGGCCACGACCAGCGCCACGAGCAGCCAGGCGGCACCACCGTACACTACGGGCTCCCAGTCGGCGTAGTCCTTCGCCCAGTAGGTGGCGAACGGGAAGGCCGCCGCGGCGACGAAGCCGACCCATTCCAGCGGCTCGACGCCCAGTTTCTTCGCGAAGGCGTACACCTCGTTGGTGCCGAGCACGCCGAGCACCGCGATCGCCGCGGCCAGCACCCAACCCCCCAGCCACAGCGCCGCCACGGCCCCGGCGATGGCCGGGACCGCGACCGCGATGCGCACCAGCAGGTTGCGGGACATGTCAGGCCGTGATCCGGCCGAACCGCCGGTCCCGTCCCTGGTAGTCGAGGATGGCCTGGAACAAGTCACGCCGCGTGACGTCGGGCCAGAGGACCGGGCGTGATGTACAGCTCGGTGTAGGCGAGCTGCCACAGCAGGAAATTGGAGAGCCGGCATTCACCGGACGTCCGGATCAGCAGGTCCGGGTCGCTCCAGGGCGCCGTGTAGAGCTTGGCGCGAATCGCGTCCTCGTCGATGTCCTCGAGTCGCTTGACACCCTTGAGCACCTCTTCGGCGAGGAGGCGCGCCGCCCGGGCCAGCTCGCCGCGCGAGGAGTAGGAGATGCACAGATTGAGTGCCAGCCGCGCGCCGTCGCGCGTCTCCCGCTCGATGCGCTCCACTGCCGTCCGCGCGCCGGGCGCCAGCCGGGTGCGGTCGCCCAGCACGTGGACCGCCACCCCCTGGTCCTTCAGCTCCGCGACTTCCCGCGCGATGTACTCCTCGAGCAGCCGCATCAGCGCGGAGATCTCGGTTGCGGGGCGCTGCCAGTTCTCCTCCGAGAAGGCGAACAGCGTGAGCACCTCCACCCCGGCCTCGAGCGCGCCTTCGACCGCCTCGCGCACCGCCTTCATCCCCGCCCGGTGGCCCAGCGGCCGGGGCAGGCTGCGCTCCCGCGCCCAGCGACCGTTGCCGTCCATGATGACGGCCACGTGGCGCGGCACCGCCCCGTTCAGGCGGATCTGAGACAGCAGGTCGTCCGCCATCTCAGACCTCCATGATCTCCGCTTCCTTGGCTTTCACCGCCTCGTCCACCTGTCGCAGATGATCGTCGTGCAACTTCTGAATGTCCTTCTCGGTGTGCTTCTTTTCATCCTCCGAGACGTGCTCGGTCTTCTTGACCTTGCTGATCGCATCGGTGCGCGCGTGGCGGATCGCCACCCGCCCTTCCTCGGCGAACTTGTGCACGACCTTCACCAGCTCCCGCCGCCGTTCTTCGTTGAGCGGGGGGAGCGGGATGCGGATCACGTTGCCGTCGTTGGAGGGGGTGAGTCCCAGATCAGACGCGAGGATCGCTTTTTCGACCGCCTTGAGGAGCCCCTTGTCCCACGGCTGGATGGTCAGGAGCTTCGGCTCCGGTGCCGCCACGCTCGCGACCTGATTGAGCGGCATCTCGCTGCCGTAGGCGTCCACGCGCACCAGGTCCAGCAGCGAGGTCGTCGCCTTGCCCGTGCGCACGGTCGAGAACTCGCGCTTCACCGCTTCCACGGACTTGTCCATCGACTGCTTCGCCTGCTTGACGTGATCCGCCAGGAGCGGGGTGGTGGGGGTCATTGGACGATCGTGCCGACGCGCTCTCCGGCCAGAACCCTGGCCGTCGCGCCGGGCTGGTTGATGTTGAACACGACGATGGGGAGCTTGTTCTCCTTGCAGAGGCCGAAGGCGTTCGCGTCCATCACGGCGTAGCCGTTCACCAGCGCGTCCCGGAACGACAGCTCCGGGAGGAACTTCGCCTTCGGGTCCTGTTTCGGATCGGCGGTATAGACGCCGTCCACGTTCGTCGCTTTGAGGAGCACCTTCGCCTCGATCTCGAGCGCGCGCAGCACCGCCGCCGTATCGGTCGAAAAATACGGGTTTCCCGTCCCGCCGGCGAAGATGACCATGCGGCCCTTCTCGAGGTGCCGCACGGCGCGGCGCCGGATATAGGGCTCGGCCAGCTCCTCCATGCGGATCGCCGTCATGACCCGGGTGTCGACGCCCTTCTTTTCCAGGATGTCCTGCAGGGCGAGGGCATTGATCACGGTGGCGAGCATGCCCATGTAGTCGGCGGACACGCGATCCATCCCCTGCTCGCTCGCCGCCGTGCCGCGCAGGATGTTGCCCCCGCCCACCACCAGGCCCAGCTGCACCCCGACGCCGGCGACCTGCTTGAGCTCGTCCCCCAGCTGATCGATGAACGAGAAGTCGATCCCGCCACCCGCGCCGCGCGGGCCCGCGAACGCCTCACCCGAGATCTTGAGCAAGGCCCGCGGGTACGCGAGGCGGGGTCGCGGAGCCGTCGCCACTCAGCCTTCTCCGACCCGCAACCGGGCGAACCGCCGCACGTCGATCTTTTCGCCGGTCTTGGCGGACAACTCCTTGACCAGCTCGCCCACCGTCCGCTTGTCGTCCTTCACGAACTTCTGCTCGAGCAGGACGTTCTCCTCGTAGAACTTCTTCATCATCCCGTCCACGATCTTGCCGCGGATGTTCTCGGGCTTCTTCTGCTCAGCCACCTGCGCCCCGTACACCTGGCGCTCCCGTGCGACGGTCTCCGGCGGCAGGTCCTCGATCCGCACCGCGAGCGGATTGGTGGCGGCGATGTGCACGGCGAGGTCCCGGGCCAGCGCCTTGAAGTCCTCGGTGCGGGCCACGAAATCCGTCTCGCAGTTGAGCTCCACCAGCACGCCGATCTTGCCGTCGTGGTGCACGTAGTGGCCGATGAGGCCCTCGGACGCCTTGCGCCCGGCGCGCTTATCGGCCTTGGCCGCGCCCTTCGTGCGGAGCACGTCCACGGCCTTCTCCAGGTCGCCCGCCGTTTCCTCCAGGGCCTTCTTGCAGTCCATCATGCCGGCGCCGGTCCGGGCGCGCAGCGCCGCCACCAGCTTGGCCGGAATCTCTTTCACGATCGTCACTCCTCCTCCTCCTCATGAAAACGCCGCCCTCGCGCCGTTGGGGCTCGAAGGGCGGCGGTCGGTGGTCCACCGGAACGCGCGCGTCCGGCGTGCTTAGCCTTCGCCTTCGGCGGCTCCGCTCGATTCCGCCGGGGCGGGCGCGGGCGCCTCGTCCGTCTTGAGCCGCGCGGCGATCGCTTCCGGCTTGGGGCGCCGCTTGCGGCGCGCCGGCTTCTTCTTCTTGTCGCCCTCCGCCTCCGCCTCGACACCGGTCTCCGTCGAGTACGTCACCCCTTCGCCTTCCTCCGTCGGCTCGCGCAGCGGCATGTGGTGCCGCGCCTCCGAGATGACGTCGGAGATGGCCGCGGTGATCAGCGAAACCGCCCGAATGGCATCGTCATTGCCCGGGATCGGCACCGTGATCAGCTCAGGATCCGCGTTCGTGTCCACGATGGCGACCACGGGAAGGCCGAGCTTGTTCGCCTCAGCCACCGCGATGCGCTCCTTCTTCGAATCCACCACGAACAACGCCCCCGGCAGCCGGCTCATGTTCTTGATGCCCGACAGGTACTTCTCGAGCTTGCCGCGCTCGCGGTCGAACAGCAGCTGCTCCTTCTTGGTGTAGTTCTCGAACTCGCCCTCGGCGGTACCCTGCTCCAGCTCCTTCAGCCGCTTGATCTGCTTCTTGATGGTCTGAAAGTTGGTGAGCGTGCCGCCCAGCCAGCGCTCGGTCACGTAGAACGCCCCGCAGCGCTGCGCCTCCGCCTGGAGGATGTTCTTGAGCTGTTTCTTGGTGCAGACGAACAGGACGTTCTCACCCTTCAGCACCACCCCGCGGAGCAGCTCTTGTGCGGCCTCGATCTGCCGGAGCGTCTTCTGGAGGTCGATGATGTAGATCCCCGACCGCTCGGCGAAAATGAACCGGCGCATCTTGGGATTCCAGCGGCGCGTCTGGTGGCCGAAATGGACGCCCGCTTCCAGCAGATCCTGCAACTGAGGCTGCGCCATGCACTCCCTTTCGTGGGTTATTTCCGCCGCCGCTGTCATCTCCGATGCAACCCCGCGTGGGGGACCCAGCACC
>Ga0209686_1001680_pt1 | contig 10758 bp, 9 predicted proteins | sample GraSoiAngelo_126_FD_185883 | JGI IMG/M metagenome (GOLD analysis project Ga0209686, IMG submission 185883) | Grasslands soil microbial communities from the Angelo Coastal Reserve, California, USA - 14_0927_09_20cm (SPAdes) (version 2) | ecosystem: Environmental > Terrestrial > Soil > Grasslands ...
ACAGCGAAGACAACGTCAATTTTTACGGCACCCAAATCCAGCTGATGCAAAGCGCCGAAGTGCGCCGCGCCGCGGCCGCCCTGGTCCGTTCCACTAATCCCGAACTCCAGCCAGTGCCGGTTGAGCTAAGCGTCGCGCAACGCCCGCGCACTTCCATCTTCGAGCTTCAGGCAATTGGTAGCTCGCCCGACTACACCCAGATCTACCTCAATGCCGTGATGCAGAAGTATCTCGACTTCAAAAGAGGAATGCGGGAGGGCCAGACCCATACCTTTACTACCGGCATTACCGAGCAGTTAATTCAAGTCGAGAAAGACTTGCGCGCGGCCGAGGATGAAATGCTTGATTTTCAAAAACAGAACAACATCGGATTTATTCAGGAAGAAGGAAATAGTGCCGCGCAGTATCTGGTGAAATTGAATCAAGATTACGCGCGCCTGAAGACTGAATACGAGCTCCTCGAGAAACTTGATCTTGATCAGAACCTCGATCGTGGAGAGAAGACGCAGACGGAGGCTTCACCGAATCCTTCAGCTAACGATCAGGTAGGCATGCCGTTTTCCGATGTCGGTCCGGAAGGCGACTATCTCAAGGCCAAGCAACAAGTCCAGTTGCTCAAAGCAGAACGCGACACTCTTTCCCAGGACCTGCGGCCGAAGCATCCCAAAATCATCAAGCTAAACGATGAAATCTCGAAGCAGGAGAAGTTGATTGACCTTTTCCGTTCCGACGCCGTCGAGAAGCTCGAAACCCGGCGCAAATCCATTGGCAAACAGATGGAAAATTTGCAAGGCAACATTAAGGAGTGGGAAGTAAAAGCGCTCGACCTCAGTCAGCGCCTCGCACAATTCAATCGCATCAAGGGTAAAGTCGATCGTACTAAACTACTCTATGAGCGGCTAACGAACGATTTGAAGTCAGTTGATGTATCGCAGGTAATCGAGACCGGCGATCAAATCTCGATCATGGAACCGGCGACAACTCCGGTTTCCGTTCGCCCGGGATTACTAAAGAGTTTACTTCTCGGTTTCGGCGGCGGCGCTCTGGTCGGGATCATGGTTCTTCTTCTGCTCGATCGGATCGACGATCGGATGGCTTCCTACGGCGAGTTTCAACGTCATTTCTCGGAGAATGTGGTTGGCCAGATTCCGAAAGAGAAAGTCAAAGGCACAATGGCGTTGCTGCAGCCGGACGATCCCAGACACATCTTTGCCGAATCATATCGCAATATTAGGTCTTCTCTCCTCTTCATGCCGTACGAAGGACCAAGGCCGAAAACCATACTGGTCACCAGCGCGGTCCCAAACGAGGGTAAGTCTACGGTGTCGGCCAACCTTGCCATCGCCCTGGCCCTTTCCGGGGCGCGCACTCTTTTGATCGATGGCGATCTGCGCCGCGGCGCATTACGCGAACAATTCGGCAGTAATTCGCGCGTTGGTTTTGCGGAAGTATTACAGCAGGAAGTACCGTGGCAGGAGGTTGTCATGCCGACGACCTATCCCAGCTTGTTCCTGGTGACGCGTGGCAAAACCCTGGCGCAGCCAAGTGAACATCTGCTCCGCGATTCCACCGATCAATTCCTAAAGGAGATCTATCATCAATTCGACTACATCATCATTGATAGCTCGCCCGTGCTGGCGGCCGATGATACTACCAGCCTCGCCCCAAAGATTGATGCCACCCTGCTCGTCGTCCGGCTTTCTTATACTTCGGCTCGGCTCACGAAGAAGGCACTCGAGCTACTTTACAACCGCCAGGTCGGCGTGCCCGGAGTAATCCTGAATTGTGTCGATACATCATTGCCAGAGTATTACTACTACCAGTATTCCGAATACTACAACCGGCCAGTCGCCCCATCGGAATCCGAAGCGATCGCCCAGCGTTCAAGCGGCTAAGCCCGGTCCTCTTAAGTCTCGCTTCCGAGTCTTCAAAAGCTTTCGGGGTCGAAGGACCTTTAACTAGGACGTGTTGGTCAGACGCCTTCAATTCTGCCGTCTCGCAGAGACGGCCTACAATCATCCGATTACGCTCGGTCTAAAATATACTTGTCAGTTGCTACGTTTGGCGGGCATGCTTCTAGAATGAGAGCGCTGCGCGTTATGGTGATCGCGTTTTTCACGGCGATTGCGGGCGCGGTTCTATCGGTCGTGGCGTCGCTTTATCTGACCGAGCTCTATCACGTTTCTGATTTCGAAGGTGGGCGCGGGATGTTGATCCTTTTTGCGCTGGCGCCGCTCGGTCTCATCGTTGGCTTTATCATCGGGTTGGTCGTCGCTCTGCGGAGTCGCGGGACCGGATTCAGCGGCTTTGCCAAGGCACAGGGGATTGCACTCGGAATTGCGATTGGACTCGCTGCTGGTGTTTCAGGCGTTCTCTATCTCGCGGCCGATCATCCACCCAAACTGGATGGCAAATCACTCGCACTCGAGTTCGAACTTAAGATTCCTCCGACGCTCAAGTTGCCCGCCCAGCCAAGCGAGCAAACATTGCACGCCAGTCTTTATGCTAACAACCGGGATAACCGCAACGCATTGCTCGATTACGACAAAATTGCGACTCGCGATGGCTACGTTTTTGTTCCCGGCAAAGCGTCGTTGCTCTCGCAAACCTTCAATCGCGATCTTTTCGTTTCAATCGAGGGCGAGGGAGGTGCAGGCCAGTTTATCAAGCTCAAGCTGCGCGCAAAACCGCGCCAGGAGGATGAACCATGGTCGGACTGGATAACAGCAACGGAACGCGCCGATCTTAGTCCGGTGCCCGAACCGGAAAGAATTGCGGTGCGGTATCGGGTACAGCCGGAGCAGTAGCACGGGCATCCTGGCGGTGGGGCCAACGGGCATCTTGCCCGTTGATGACGACGCCTTCGTCGCCACGTTGTTCCGAATCGTGGAGAAGCGCGCTGCGGACCCTTTGAAGGGCGTCGCTGCTACATTCTGAGTACGCGCCTTACTTACTGGCGAGTAGCTGGCGCAAGACGAACTGCAGAATCCCGCCGTGGCGGTAGTAATCAATTTCGATCGGGGTATCGATTCGCAATTTAACGGGAACTGAATCGCGCTTTCCATTTTTCCACTCGATTTCCAGTGTCACGGTTTTTCCCGGTTCAATGGAATCGGATAGCCCGGTGATAGAAAACATTTCCGAGCCATTAAGGCTTAGCGTCTGTGCATTTGTGCCTTCGGGAAATTGCAAGGGCAGCACTCCCATTCCGACAAGATTCGATCGATGAATGCGCTCAAAGCTCGCCGCAATCACTGCTTTCACTCCGAGCAATCGTGTTCCTTTGGCCGCCCAATCGCGCGATGAACCAGTTCCATATTCGTGCCCAGCCAGAATAACCAGCGGCACGTTTTCTTTTTGATACTTGATCGCCGCGTCATAGATCGACATCTGTTCGCTCGATGTAGCTGCCGCTGTCCCAGCGGCAGGACCATAATATTTCGTCACGCCACCTTCCGTCCCCGGCACCATCAGGTTCTTGATCCGCACATTGGCGAACGTGCCGCGCGTCATCACCAGGTCATTCCCGCGGCGCGAACCGTAGCTGTTAAAATCCTCCGGCTTGATGCCGCGGGACATTAGATATTGACCCGCTGGAGCACTCGCCTTGATCGCGCCGGCTGGCGAAATGTGATCGGTCGTAACTGAGTCTCCGAAAATTCCGAGAGCGCGCGCGCCAGCAATGTTTTCGATCTTCCCGGCCTCCATCGAGAAATCTTTGAAGAACGGCGGTTCATGAATGTAATCGCTCTTTTCGTCCCATTGATAAATGTCACCGGTGCTGGATGGAATTTCGTTCCACTTCGGATTTTGATCGGCGAAATCGCGATAAAGTTTGCGGAAAACTTCCGGCGTAAGCGCGGACTGCATGGCGTCGCGCACTTCCTTCAAGCTCGGCCAGAGATCGCGCAGAAAAATGTCCTTTCCGCTTTCGTCCTTGCCGATCGGCTCTTTTGTCAGATCAAGATCAACCCGGCCGGCAAGTGCGAACGCGACTACCAACGGGGGCGACATCAAGAAATTCGCCTTGATGTTTTGATGGACGCGCGCTTCGAAATTGCGGTTTCCCGAAAGGACCGAGGCCGCGACCAGGTCGTAATCGTGAATCGCTTTCTCGATCTTGGGGTGAAGTGGGCCCGAATTACCAATGCAGGTGGTGCAACCATATCCGACCAGATTGAACCCAAGCTGATCGAGGTACGATTGCAGTCCAGTTTTCGTTAGGTAATCCGAAACCACGCGCGAGCCCGGCGCGAGCGAAGTCTTAACGGCCGGATCGACTCGCATCCCACGTTCGACCGCCTTCTTGGCCAGCAAACCGGCCGCCAGCATCACGCTCGGATTGCTGGTGTTGGTGCAACTGGTGATGGCCGCGATTAACACACTTCCATGGCCGATTTCACTCCGACCATGTCGAAATGGATCCGCGGTCGAAGCTTTGAATTCGCGAGCTGTGTCGGGTGTCGGGCGATTAGCGACCATCTCGACTTTGTTTCGTTCGTCCCCGGGTTCGATTCCCTGGTTGCGGTTGTCGGTCGAAGCCATCTCGTCGTCCTGCGGCGCGCTGCCGTTTAATTGCACCGGATGTTTCGCGCCGAGATCGACATTTTCCATCCCATAGCCGCCGTCCTTCACCGGTTTTTGCAAGAGCGACCGAAAAGTTCGGCCGAGCTCGGGGAGATTGATTCGATCCTGCGGCCGCTTCGGTCCAGCTACCCCTGGCTGAACCTGGCCGAGATCCAGTTCCAGATCGACGCTGTAATCGATTTCGCCCTTGCGCGGCATGCCAAACATTTGCTGCGTGCGAAAGTAATTTTCGAACGCGGCGCATTGCTCGTCAGTGCGACCAGTGGCGCGCAAATAATTCACCGATTCCTGATCGACTGGGAAATATCCAATGGTCGCGCCGTACTCCGGCGACATGTTGCCGATGGTGGCACGATCGGGTACCGGCAAGGATGCCGCGCCTTCGCCATAAAACTCGACGAATTTCCCGACTACCTTTTGCGCCCGCAACATTTGGGTGATGTGCAGGACGAGATCGGTTGCAGTGACGCCTTCCTTCAGGCGCCCGCTCAAATGCACGCCCACGACTTCCGGCGTCAAAAAATAAACCGGCTGCCCGAGCATCCCAGCTTCCGCTTCAATTCCGCCCACGCCCCAACCGACGACACCAAGCCCATTGATCATGGTGGTGTGTGAATCAGTGCCAACCAAAGTGTCAGGATAAAAGATCTCCGACCTCTGACCTCCAACCTCTGACTTCTGGCTTAGAACGCCCTTCGCGAGATATTCGAGGTTAACCTGATGCACGATGCCGATTCCGGGCGGAATCAGTTGGAAGGTTTTAAAGGCTTGCTGGCCCCATTTCAAAAATTGGTAGCGCTCGCGGTTACGCTTGAACTCCATCTCCAAATTCAATCGCAATGCTTGGGCTGAGCCAAAAAAGTCAACCTGGACGCTATGATCGACTACCAGATCAACCGGCACCAGCGGTTCGATGATTCTGGGATCGCCGCCAAGGCGTTGCACCGCGCTGCGCATCGCGCCCAGATCGACCACCAGCGGCACGCCGGTGAAATCCTGCAGAACGATCCGCGCGACGACGAACGGGATTTCTTCGTTGGCGGGCTTTTTCGCGTCCCAATTGGCCAAAGTCTCCACATCTTTGCGGCGCACCTTTTTGCCATCGCAATTTCGCAAGACGGACTCGAGCACGATGCGAATACTGATGGGGAGGCGCGAAATCTTGCCGACACCTTGTTTTTCTAATTCTGGCAGGGAATGGAAAAATCCTTCACGCCAATTGCCGGCGTCGAACTTTTGCACGCTCTTGAATTCGTCGTTCATTAACGAGTTTGGTCATTCGGAGCGAAGCAAAGCGCAGTCGAAGAATCCCGCGGCGCTAGCCTTAAGTTTTCGCAACGGGATCCCTCGACTCTCGCTCGGGATGACAATGTTCCTGTCGTCATACCAGCTCCGCTAATTTCGCTTTCACTTTGTTGAAATCGGGCACTACGCGCGCGTCGTCGTTGCAATCGACGTACTGGATTACCCCAGCACGATCAATCACAAAGGTGGCGCGCTTCGGCACACCGCTCATGCCCAGTCCGATCTGCGGAAGAAAGGACTCGTAGATGGCGTCGTAGATGCGCGCGACCTTGTGCTCATAGTCGCTCAAAAGCGGCACCACGATTCCTTCTTTCCGGGCCCAGGCTTCCTGTGCGAATGGATTATCCCCGCTGATTCCGTAAACCGCCGCGTTCATCTCAGCGTAGGCGGCAAGATCGGAGCTGATACCACACATTTCCGTCGTGCAGGTGCTGGTAAACGCCATTGGGAAAAATGCGAGCAAGGTGTTTCGTTTGCCGAAATTTTCGCTCAACGTGATCTGTTTCGGTCCATCTGACGTTTTAGTGGGCAGAGTGAAGTCCGGAGCTTTTGTTCCAACAGCGAGTGGCATGACAGAATTTCAGTATAAGATCGACACTTCGTCGGTCAAAAAAAGATCGCGCAACTGTTGCGCTTGAATCGTTAATTGCCGATTCACAACTCACGGATCACGATTCATCAATCCCATGGAAGCGTTCTGGTGGCTGTTTGCAATTGTGCTAATGGCTCTCGGGTTGATCGGAACGGTAATCCCGATCGTGCCAGGAACGACAATTATCCTGGCGGTGGCAGTGGTTCATCGTGTGGCGCTGGGCGCAGATCGCAGTCTTGGCATGAGCGCGCTCATTGCGATGTTGGCGCTCACGCTTCTAACCTACGCAATTGATGCTGCTGCCGGATACATGGGGGCGAAACGCTTCGGCGCGACAAAATGGGGTCTGATTGGCGGCGCAGCCGGCGCGCTCATCGGATTAGCTTTTGGGTTGCTTGGGCTTTTCGTCGGGCCCGTAATCGGGGCGATTGCGGGCGAACTTATTGGCGGGAAAGAAATCATGAAAGCCGGCCGCGCCGGCTGGGGCACATTTCTGGGCGGTCTAGCGGGCGTAATCGCGAAACTTTTTATCGGGCTCATTATGATCGTGATCTTTCTGATGAACGTGCCGTCGCCGTTGTGATCCCGCGCGGTAGGGCGAGGCTGGCTCCGCGGAGCGTCGCCCTACTAGCCGGGAAAATTGGCGTTAAAAATTTTCTTGCCGGGCTTCAAGCTTTGTATTACAAAGTTATTTAATGCACGAACGCGACCGCGCCGAGGAACACCTTCGGATCATTCGGACCTTGATGGAACGCGCGACGATTTATCGCGCGATTTCCGCGCCTACCGCCCTCGCCGGCGGCGTCATTGCCATTACCTTGGCCGCATTCATTTGGCTGCGTGAACATCACTGGGCGGAGAAGGCGCCGGAAGTGATGCGCCATATTTCTACTCGTGGCTTTGCTTCACTCTGGCTCTGTGCACTCGCCATTTTGCTTGCCTTAAACACATTTTTCGTCTGGCGAAAAGCGCAGCGCGATGGTCGCCCTTTCATTTCGCCGTCGATGAAACTCGCGCTTCGATCCATCGTGCCCTGCCTGGTGCTTCCGGCCGCGACCACCATCTGGTTTTTTTACGACGGCTACGAATTCGACAATGAACTTCTGCTGGTGCGCGTCTGGATCGGATTTTATGGGCTGGCTTTAATCGCTACCCAGCATTTCGCACCTCGATCGCTCGTGTTCCTGGGATGGGCTTTTTTGATGACAGCCGCGGCAATGATGGTCGCATCACGGCAGTTGGAATATTACGCCACGCCGCTGGTCCCCAACCTGGCGATGGGTGCCACTTTCGGTCTCTACCATTTGATTTATGCAGTGTGCGTCTGGAAGTCGCCGGTACGGGCTGAGAGCGAATGAAAAATGCCCGACTTCGACAAACTCGACAAAGCGATTCACGAGAAAGGTCGTCTTTCCATCATGACCTTGCTGGCGACGCGGATGCCCTGGTCGTTTCAAGATCTCAAAGCCGAACTCAACATGAGCGATGGCAATCTCATCACTCATCTCCGGACGTTGCACAAACTGGGATTGGTGGCGGTGACGAAAGAAATTCGCGATCGCCCGCAAACGAGCTACGCCCTGACGGCGAAGGGACGCTCGGCCTTTCAGGAGTATCTGCGGGTACTGGAGCAAATTGTGAAAGCCGGGAGAAAATGACCACTTTTGTCATGTCGAGCGCAGTCGAGACATCTCTAATTATTTTCTCGGATAGGAGTGAGATTCCTCGACTGCGCTCGGAATGACAAAGAGCGGGAAGGCGTAAAAATTTTTGGGGACTAGCTTTGTGGCACAAAGTAAATGAAGGTTATTACAGCGGAACATTTTGGGATCTGTTTCGGGGTCCGCGATGCCATCGCCCAGGCGCAGGCCCTCGCCCGGGAAGCCCCCCTACCATTCTCGGTGAACTGGTGCACACCCCCATCGTGCGCGAGCAGCTGCGCGCTCAGGGCGTTCACGAAGAACCTTCCGATCGCGCTCCGCAAACTTCCCGCGTCATGTTTACTGCGCACGGCGCTTCCGACAAACGTCGCGAAGCCCTAAGCAAAAGTGGCTTGGTTGTCGCTGATGGCACCTGCCCGCTTGTTCGATATGCGCACGAACAACTCAAGCGACTGGTGCAGGCCGGTTATTTTCCGGTGGTGATCGGCCTGGCCAATCACGTCGAAGTGCGTGGTTTGGTCGGAGATTTTGCCGATGCCTTTGTCATCAATGAATCCGCCGATATCCAAAATCTTCCGGCGCAGCCGCGTTACGGGATTATTTCGCAAACGACTCAACCAATCGATCGCGTTCGCGCGCTGGTCGCGGAAATCGCCCGAGCGAATCCAGGCGCCGAGATTCGATTCGCGGACACGGTTTGCAAACCGACAAAAGATCGACAGCTCGCGCTTAAAAAATTGATCGAGGTGGCGGAGGTCATCGTTGTCGTTGTCGTTGGCGGCCGGCAGAGCAACAACACGCGTCAATTAGTCGAAACCTGTCGCGCCGCGGGCAAAAGAGCATTGCACATCGAACGTCCTGAAGAATTGCAGCCCGAATGGTTCCGCGGCGTGCGCGTGGTCGGGCTCACTGGAGGAACTTCCACCCTACCGGAAACGGTCGAGGCGGTGCGCCAGCGGCTCGAAGAATTCCATGATTGAACATTTCAAGACGTTGTTGCGCGGCGAGGTCGGCACGGTTTCACTGGAAAAGCCGGGATGGCGTTGGTTTGGCACCTATTGCCTGGCGATTGTCGTCGGCTCGTCTGTTTACGGCGCTACCATCGGACTTTGGCGAGCACCGCTGCAGTCGGTTTTCACTGCGATGAAGTTTCCGCTGCTGATTTTTCTGACCTGCATCAGCAACGGCTTGCGCAACTTTTCGGTTCCGGCCTTTCCTTCAAGCAAACCGCGCTTGCAATTTTGATGAGTTTCGCGATTGCGGCCGTGATTCTCGGCGCGCTCAGTCCGGTCACGCTCTTTGTTCTCTACAACGCGCCGCTGCTTGGATCGGCAAACGCGATCGTCGGCCACAGCATGATATTGCTCACGCATGTCTTTGCGATTGCCTTCGCCGGGATCATGGCCAACCGGCGGTTGCTCGACTTGTTGCGAAGAATGACCGGCCGCGACGCGACAGCCCGTGCGGTTCTATTTAGTTGGCTCGGCGGCAATCTTTTTCTCGGGGCGCAGCTCGCGTGGAATTTGCGGCCTTTTATCGGCTCGCCCGGTCTGACTGTGCAATTTCTCCGCGATGATCCGCTTCGCGGAAATTTCTACGAAGCAGTCTGGCGCGCGTTTCAGCATCTCTTTTTCTAAACAAAAAAGCAAAACCAAATACCAAATGAACCCACCACCACTTCCATCAAAACAACCACCATTGTTCGCCAACAATTTCGTCTTTGAGCCAATGCCGAACCCAGAAAACCCAATCAACGTCCTCGAAAACTTGTTGAAGCATCCGGGACGCGTCGTTCATGAGCTGCATCAAAAACAGGCGCCAGTTCTGGCGGGTTGGCTGCTCATTTTCGGCCTCATCGGCGTTGCGATTTATGGAACAGTTGTCGGCGCGCAATCGGGCGGGGCGCAAATGTGGATCGCACCAGCCAAGCTCGGACTGGGCACTTTGCTGGCGGTGCTGATTTGCTTGCCGAGCCTTTACATTTTCACCTGCCTAGGCGGAATTGACGCACAACTGCGCAGTGTTTGCGGCGCACTTTTCGCGGCCGTTTGTTTAAGTTCCATTTTGCTGATCGGTTTTGCACCGGTGGCCTGGATTTTTTCGCAATCAACGGACTCCATCGCTTTCATGGGCGCGCTTCATTTGCTCTTTTGGGTAATAGGAATCCGTTTTGGCTTACGTCTGATCGACGCGACGGGCCGGTTCCTCGGCGCACGGAGCAGGGGTCATCTCAGAATCTGGAGCCTCATCTTTATCCTAGTCTGTTTTCAAATGACGACGACGTTGCGCCCGATCATTGCTCCTTCAAAAATGTTTTTGCCGACGGAGAAAAAGTTTTTTCTCGCGCATTGGTTTGAAACTGTAAATGCTCCCAATCAGGAAAAGAAATAGAACGCGGCGGATGCGGATCGAACAGGTGTCGATTGGGGGAGACATGCGCCCCCGCGTGCCGGCTTCAGCGCCTGGCGAAGGGCGAATCAATGCATATCCGTGGTTTTCTTTCCTTTGGTGCCGATCGTGGTAGATTATGCGTGATGGCAGACGATCGCTGGAGAGTCGTGAGGCTTGCCAGAGGAAAGTCCGAACACCATACGGCAGCATGCCGCGTAGAAA
>Ga0209686_1001681_pt1 | contig 10745 bp, 11 predicted proteins | sample GraSoiAngelo_126_FD_185883 | JGI IMG/M metagenome (GOLD analysis project Ga0209686, IMG submission 185883) | Grasslands soil microbial communities from the Angelo Coastal Reserve, California, USA - 14_0927_09_20cm (SPAdes) (version 2) | ecosystem: Environmental > Terrestrial > Soil > Grasslands ...
TGCACCGGGGCGCCTCGGAGTGGGAGCGCTACCTCACGCGGTACCCCCAAGCCCGTGACGCCGCGGCGTTCAAGGAGGAGCTCCGGCGGATTCGCCAGACTCTCGCCGAACGAAACTGACGCGGCTACAACAGGCTCATCAGCCGTGACTTGAGGATCTTGCCGGTGGCGGCCCGCGGCAACACGTCGAGCACCGTGACTCGGCGGGGATACTTGAACGCGGCCAGGCGATCTCGGCAGTGCGCGATCAGCTCGTCGGCGTTGGCCGTCGCGCCGGGGCGAAGGGCCACGAAGGCCGCGATGTCTTCGCCGAGCTCGGGGTGGGGCATGCCGAGGACGGCTGCTTCGGCGACCGCCGGGTGCGTCAGGAGCACCGCCTCGACCTCCGGGGGAAATACCGAATAGCCGCCGCGAAGGATGCGCTCGCGCTTGCGCCCGACGATCGTGACGAGGCCCTCGGCGCTCACCGTGGCGAGATCGCCGGTGCGGAACCATCCGTCGACGAGTACCTCGCGAGTCTCGTCGGGCGCGTTGATGTAGAAGTCCATCGCCGACGGGCTTCTGATCCAGAGCTCGCCGGGTTCTCCCGTGGTCACGCTACGCCCGGCGTCGTCGACCACGCGGATCTCCACGCCCGGCACCGGCCACCCGATCGAATCGGGTGACTCGGTCGGGTCCGCCGCCCGATAGGAGATCGGACGGAAGAGCTCGGTCATTCCGTAGCCGCGGACGATCCGGATCCCGGTCCGGCCGCGCCATCGCTCGGCCAGGTCCCACGGACACGGCGCCGCGCCGGAGACCGCGATGCGGACCGAGCCGAGATCGGCGGCCGCGAGCTCCGGGGTGTCCAGGAGCCGGCGGAACATCGTCGCCACACCGGGAAACACGGTGACGCGATGGCGGCGAATCGCCTCGACCACGCGATCGGGCGCGAAGCGCTCGACCAGCGCGACGGTCGCGCCGACCAGCAGCGGCGCGAGCAACGCGCCGTTGAGGCCGAACGAGTGAGCCAGCGGAAGCGTCGCCAGCACGACGTCCTCCGGCGTCAGCGCCATCACGGGCCCGGCCCACGACTCGATGGCCGCCTCGAGCGCCGCGTGCGAGAGCACCGCGCCCTTGGGGCGTCCCGTGCTGCCCGACGTGTACAGAATCAACGCCGCGCCCGCCTCGGTCGTGGTGCCGCGGCGCGCGGGAGTCTCGCCACCCCGTGCGTCGACGTGTGTTTCATCGATGAGCGCGGCGGGCGAGAGGTCGGCGACGATGTCGGCGCGCTCGTCTTCCTTCAGGAGCTTGTCGAGCGGGGCCACGGTGGCGCCGAGCTTCCAGCCGGCGGTGAGCGCGACCGCGAAGGCCCAGTGGTTGCCGATCGAGAGCGCGATGCGGTCGCCGGCCTTCACGCCCCGGGCTGCGATGGTCTCGGCGAACGCGTCCGCGCGCCGGTCGAGCTCGCCGTACGTGAGCGCGCCACCGTCCCAGACGAGTGCCAGCCTCTCGGGGGTGCGGCGCGAGCTGGCTTCGAGGCGCCGGGCGAAGTTCTCCGCCACGGAGCGGCTTAGGCGAAGAAGTCCTTGAGGTCGATCCGCTGCCAGACGTCGGACGGCACGCGGTGCCGGGGCGTGTAGGAGGCCAGCGACGGCTTGGCCGTCGCGTCCACGCCCCACTTCGCGGTGTGGCCGTCGTCGCGCGCCGAGGGGTCGAGGTCGGAGCCGCGCGCGTTGGCGATGATCGTGATGTCGCGGTCCGGCTGGCAGCGCGTGGCGATCGCCCAGTTCACCTGACGGTCGTCGAAGACGTCGACGTCCTCGTCGACGACGACGACGCGCTTCATGTAGAGATCGGCGCCGAGCGCTGCGAGGATCGCGTTCTTCGCCTGGCCCGGGATGCGCTGCTCGATCGAGACGAAGCACGTGAAGGGCCCGGGCACGCGCACCGCCTTGATCGAGGGGACCATCGCGCGCACGGCGCGGAAGAGGTTGGCCTCCATCGGGATCGTGGACAGGAGCATGTGATCGAGGTGGGCGACCGTGATGTCCTGGAAGATCGCGTCCCGGCGGTGGGTGATCGCCTTGACGTGGACGATCTCGCGCTGGCGCTCGCCGAGGCTGTAGCCCGTGAACTCGCCGAAGGGCCCCTCGGGCGTGCGCTCGCGGGGGAGGATCTCGCACTCGAGCACGAGCTCGGCGTGCGCCGGCACCAGCACGTCGGAGGTCCGGCACTTCACCAGCTCGAGCGGCTCGCCAAGCAGCCCGCCCATGATGCCGCGCTCGTCCTCGTCGATCGAGCCGATCGCCAAGGCACCGAGCGCGATCGCCGGATGCACGCCGATCACCAGCGCGAGCGGCAAGGGCTCGTTCCGAGCCTCGGCAATCCGCTGGAACTCCCACAGATGCTTGCCGGTCGTCAGGTGGATCGACGTCGTGTCGCGCCCTTTGATCTGGAGCCGGTTGTAGGCGCAGTTCCAGATCTCGCGGGTCGGATCCTTCGCGAACGAGATCGCGGCCGTGACGTAGGCCCCGGCGTCGCCCTCGTGATGGACGATCTGGGGGAGGTCGTAGAGGTTCACCCGATCGCCCTCGAGGACGACCTCGTGCACCGGTCCGGTTGGTACGACCTTCGGGATCAGCGGCTTCTCCATCGCGCGCAGGTACGTCGCCTGGGTCGCCTCCGGCGCTGCGTTCATGGCGGCGGCGAGGCGAGGACGGCTGGCGTGGAGATTGGTGAGCACCGGGAACCGGGTGCCCTTCACGTTCTCGAAGAGCAGGACCGGGCGGCGCTTGCCCTCGCGCTCGAGCTTGACGACGAGCGCGGTAATCTCGAAGCGTGGGTCGACCGGCTTCGAAACGATCTCGAAGTCGCCGGGCTTGCGCCGCTTGACGAGATCGAGATAGGTCCGAAGGTCTTGCGCCATAGGCGCCTAGGATACTGAATCAGGCGTTGCCCGGCACCTTCTTTCTGCCAACCTGACTGTTGAGCCACCAGCCGAGCGCCACGATGATCACGCCCGGCACCAGCGGCAGCAACCCGAGGCCCGGCGTCGAGTGATCGATCCAGCGCGCGAGCCCGTGATCCTTCAGGATCATCTCGCCCGCGACGTAGCCCAGGATGCCGCCGCCGAGCCAGATGACCCAGATGAACCGATTCATCAGTGTGGCGAGGAGGCCGCTGCCCCAGACGACGATCGGCAACGACAGTGCGATGCCGAAGACGACGAGGCGCAGGTCGCCGTGGGCCGCGGCGGCGACCGCGAGCACGTTGTCGAGGCTCATGATCGCGTCGGCGACGACGATGATCCAGATGGCTTCGCTCAGCGAGCCGCCCTCGCGGACGTGGCCTTCGACCCCCGACTCCTTGTGGACCAGCCTGAACGCGATCCAGAGGAGCGCCACGCCGCCGGCGAGCTGGAGGAACGGGATCCGCAACAGGAACGTCGCGATCGTGATGAACGCCAGACGCAGCCCGACCGCGCCGAGCGTGCCCCAGATGCGGCCCAGGAGCTGCTGGCGCTTGGGAAGGGTGCGGACGGCGAGGGCGATGACGAGCGCGTTGTCGCCGGCGAGCGTGAGATCGATGATGATGATGCCGAAGACCCTTGCCCAGAATTCTGGGTCCATCAAGAAGATCATACGTTACTCGACCAGCGCCTTCAGGAGCGCGACCAGCACTCGACCGACGACGATGAGCGCGACGGCGATGGCAAGGCCTTCGACCCGACTGATAGTCATCTCGTGTCTCCCTGTGTGACGAGCAGAGTTGGCCGCCCGAAGGCGGCTTTCGTTTCAGGAGACGAACGGGACGACGGAGCTAGTGGTCTTCGGGGGACGAGGCGCGACTTGCCGACGGTCGATGAGCGAGCCTGACCTGACGGATCCACGGCTCGCCGGTCGCCGGAGCGATCTCGGGAGCCGGTGACGGCGAACGGCGCGCCAGGCGATCGTGCTCGACGCGCTCGCGCGCGGTCGACCGCTGTGAGGCCGCCGCGCGCTTGTCATGAGCCTCGCGACCCGTCTGGATCGAATGCTCGATCTCGGAGTCCTGGATCTCGAACTCGAAGGCGCCGGGCAGGGGCGTCGCGAGGTCGAACGACAACCAGGCCGTCAAGAGCAAGAGGATCCGACGAGTTCTCACCCGTTCATTGTACCGGGCTTCTTGCAGATGACGTTCAGGAGCGCTTGGCGCTTCTCGTCGCGAACGACCTTGAGCGCGCGCGCCAGCGCGTCGGGCAACGCCGCCGGATCCTCGACCTTCTCGGCGTGGCCGCCGGAGGCGCGGCAGACCAGCTCGTAGTCGGGGGCCGGATCCAGGTCGGAGATCGGCATCTGGCCGGTCCTTGCGGCGAGGCCCTCGGGCGCGTGGCTCTGCACCGCGCGCTTCACCGCGTTCCACGCGCGGTTGTTGAAGATCACGAACAGGACGGGCAGGCTGTACGCCCGCGAGACGAAGTGCGCCGCGGTGGGCGCGCTGAAGATGTAGGCGCCGTCGCCGACGCAGCAGATGACCGTCTTGTCGGGCACGGCCAGCTTGGCGCCCAGCGCGGCGCCCATGCCCCAGCCGAGGCCGCCCGCCGGCGAGGAGCCGAAGTAGCTCCGCGGCGTGCGGAAGCAGCCCTGGGTCGGGTCGAAGTCGTACTCGTCGACCAAGATCGTGTTCTCGTCAACCAGGTCGCCGACGCACTTCGAGACCCACACCATCTCGAGCGGCCGCTCGTTCTGAGCCTTCCGCGCGGTCGCCGCCCACGCCTCGCGCAGCCGCCGATGCTCGGCGTGCCAGCGCTGCGTCCGCTCGGCGACGGCACGGCCATCGACACCCTTCCGGACGGCGTCGGCGAGCGCGGCCAGGTTCAATCTGACCGTGCCCGACAGCGCGGAATCGGCCGGGAACCCTCGGATCGGGTAGCGCGCGTAGAGCGGATCCACCGCGATCTGGACGATCTTCGTCTCGGGGCGCGGCGCCTTGAGCGCCGGGAACCACAGCACGTCGGACTCGACCGCCACGATGCAGTCGGCGTCGTCGAGATACGGCGCCGCGTCGAAGCCCGCGTGGAGCGGATGGTCTTGCGGGAAGTTCATGTAGGTGTGGAACTGGTCGATCACCGGCGCGCCGAGGGCCTCGGCGAGCTTCACCAGCGCCGGCACCGCCAGGGGATCGCGCCCGGCCGCCTTGGTGAGGATGATCGGGTTGCGCGCCGCCGTCAGGAGCCGAGCGGCTTCGGCGATCGCGTCCGGGGCGGCGGCGACCGCGCCGGGCTTCGGGGCCCGACTCGCCGCCGCATACTCGAAGACCTCGTGCTTCTCGGCGAGGACTTCGCGCGGCAAAGTGAGGTAGACCGGCCCCTGCGGCTCGGCCTGGGAGACCGCCAGCGCGCGATCGACGACGGTCTCGAGCTGGGTGAAGTTCCGAAGCTCGTAGTCCCACTTGACGTACTCGCGGATCATGCCGGCCTGGTCGAACGACTCCTGCGCCCAGTGGATCGGGCGATTGCGGCTGCCGTGCAGGCCGGACTCGGTGAGCGGATTGCGCCCGGCGCTGAACAGGATCGGCACGTTCGAGCGCGAGGCGTTGATGATGCCGCCGACCGCATTGCCGGCGCCGACGATGACGTGGACCATGACGACTTGAGGCCGACCGGTGAGCAGCGCGTAGCCGTGGGCCATGCCGACCGCCGGCACCTCGTGGGGGATCGTCATGGGCCGCGGCGCCGGCAGGCCCTGGGCCAGGCGGCGCGCGTAGGCGTCGATCAGCGGCGCGAAATCCGTCCCGGAGTTCGCGAAGAAATACTCGACGCCGCGGGCGGCGAGGAGCTCCAGGTACGCATCGGCCGTGCTTTCGACGCTCGCTCGCTTGGTGGTCATCGTGGTCTCTCCTTCATGATTTCAGGCGGAGCCGGAGCAGCCGGCGCGCGTTGCCCTCGTAGATCTGCGCCTTCTCTTCCTCGCTGGCCCGCATGCGCGTCATCGCCTCGATCGTATCGCGGATGAATCCCGGCCCCTTCTCGGGGTCGAAGGGCATGTCCGTCCCGAACAGGACGTGGTCGGCTCCGAAGAACGCCAGCCCGGACTCCATCGCGTGCCAGGCGCCGAAGAGCGCGGTGTCGCCGTAGAACATCTTGAAATAGTCGATCGGGCGCCTGGAGAGACGCCCGAGCGCGCTCGTGTCCTCTGGATCGTCGCTTCGGCTGCCGAGCTGGTCGAGCCCGCCGCCCACGCGCCCGGCGCAGAACGGGACCATGGCGCCGAGGTGATGCGTGATGATCTTCAGCCCGGGATGGCGGTCGAAGATCCCGGAGAAGACCAGCCGGCCCATCGCGACCGACGTCTCGTACGGCCAGCCGAATGCCCACCACATGTCGAACTTCGACCGCTTCTCGCCCGCGTAGTCGGCGAAGGCGGCGGGACGGGCCGGATGCATCCAGATCGGCAGATCCCGCTGCGCCATCCGGTCGAAGATCGGCTGGTACTCCGGCGAGTCGAGCGGGCGTCCCGCGACGTTCGTGTAGATCTGAACACCGGTCGCCTGCAGGTCGTCGATCGCGCGATCGATCTCGCGCACCGCCGCGTCAGGGTTGTTCATCGGCAGCGACGCGACGAAGGCGGGGAAGCGCTCGGGATGCCTGGAGACGATCTCGGCCATGCCGTCGTTGGCCAGCCGGGCCAGCTCGGGGCTGAGGTCGGGCCCGGCGGCGACCTCGATGGGCGGGTTGGCGAGCGTCAGTACCTGCACGTAGCCCTCGTAGCGATCCATGATCCTGAGCCGCAGCTCGACGTCGACCAGGACGGGGATCCCCGTCATGCGCTTCTGGAGCGCCATGCCGGGCGGCGCCACCTGCAGCATCCGGTCGAAGTACCGGCGCGGCATGACGTGAGGAAAGATGTCGATCTTCGTGGTGTGGGCCATGCCGCACGAGGATAAGCTCACGCGGCCCCGAAGGGAAGAAGCAGGGTAGAGTATGGGGCCATGACATCGGGACGCGTCCAGGGCGGCTTCAATCAGTACGGGTTCACCGTGGGCATTCTCATGCTCGACACGCGGTTCCCGCGGATCCCCGGCGACATGGGCAACGCGGCGACCTTCCCGTTCCCGGTGCGCTACCAGCGCGTGACCGGCGCCGACCCGGACCTGGTCGTACGCCGGGGCGCCGCTGGGCTCCTGCCTCGCTTCGTCGAAGGGGCGCGCCAGCTGGAGAGCGAAGGCGTCGGCGCGATCACCACGAACTGCGGCTTTCTCGTCAAGTTCCAGCGCGAGCTGGCGGGATCGGTCGCGGTGCCCGTGTTCACGTCGAGCCTTCTGCTGGTGCCGCTCGTCCACCGGTTCCTCCCGCGCGGACGGCGCGTCGGCATCATGACCGTCAACGCGGGCTCGCTCACCCAGGAGCACCTGGACGGCGCCGGGATCGGCGGCGACATTCCGCTGGCCGTGGCCGGGATGGAGACCGAGAAAGAGTTCACGCGCGTGCTCCTGGGCGACGAGATGGTGCTCGACGTCGACGTCGCGCGCGAGGAGCACGTTCGCGTCGCGCGCCGGCTCGTCACCGAGCATCCCGACGTCGGTGCGATCGTGCTGGAGTGCACCAACATGCCGCCGTACACCGCGGACATCCAGCGCGAGACCGGGCTTGCGGTGTTCGACATCGTGTCGCTCGTCACGATGGTCCACAACGGGCTCGCCGCCGGCCGGTCGCCACGTCCGGCGTGACCGCCTGGTATGACGGGCGACGGCGCCTCCAACGGCCGGCTGCTCGAGACGCGTAGCCTCACCAAGCGCTTCGGCGGCGTGGTCGCCGTGGCCGAGCTTCCGCTCGCCGTGATGCCGGGCGAGATCCGGGGACTGATCGGACCGAACGGCTCGGGCAAGACGACGACGGTCAATCTGCTCTCCGGTCTCTATCGCGCCGACGCCGGCGAGATCCGCTTGCGCGGCGAGCGGATCGACCGGCTGCAGCCTCACGAGATCACGGCGCGCGGCGTGGCGCGGACCTTCCAGACGCCGAAGCTCTTCGGGAGCATGACCGTGCTGGAGAACGTCCTGCTCCCGGCGCTGGCCGGTGCGGGCCGCGAGGGGCACCGCCCGATGGCCGAGATCCGCGCGCGTGCGCGCCGCCTGCTCGATTTCGTCACGCTCGACGGACACCGCCACGCGTCGGCCAAGGAGCTGTCGGGCGGCCAGAGCATGCTGCTGCAGATCGCGCGGGGCCTCATGGTGCACCCGATCCATCTCTTCCTGATGGACGAGCCCTTTGCCGGGGTGCATCCGACGATCAAGGACACGATCATCGAGACGATCCTCCGCATGAACCGCGAGGAGGGCGTGACGTTCCTGATCGTGTCCCACGAGATGGCGACCTTACGTCGACTGTGTCGACGGGTCTCGGTGATGCACGAGGGCAAGCTGATCGCCGAGGGATCGTTCGAGGAAATCGCCAACCACGCCGTGGTGCTCGAAGCCTACCTGGGGCGCTAGGTGGCGCTGCTCGAGCTGGACGGCGTGGCCGCCGGGTATGTCGAGGGCATCGACATCCTGAACGGCCTCACCCTCGGCGTGGAGCGCGGCACCGTGACGGGCATCATCGGGCCGAACGGCGCCGGGAAGTCCACCTTGCTCAAGACGATCTTCGGGTTCCTCCATCCCCGATCGGGTCGGATCGTCTTCGACGGCCACGACGTCGCGCATCTGCCGCCGCATGCCATGAAGCGGCGCGGAATCGGCTACGTCCCGCAGGCGGCGAACGTCTTTCCGCAGCTCACGGTGCAGGAGAATCTCCAGATCGGCGCGTGGATCTTCCGCCACGACCGCGCGCGCGTCGACGGAATGCTCGAGCGCGCCTACACGGCCTTCCCGCGTCTCAAAGAGAAGCGCCGACTCCGGGCCACCGTGCTCTCGGGCGGCGAGGCGAAGATGCTCTCGGTTGCCAAGGAGCTCGTGACCGAGCCGAGCTTGCTCCTGGTGGACGAGCCCTCGGCGGGGCTGGCGCCGCGCATCGCCGAGCAAGTCTACGAACGGCTGCGCGAGGTGCAGGCCGCCGGCGTGACGATCCTGCTCGTCGACCAGAACATCACGAAGGCCGTCGAGACCTCCGACTATCTCTACGTGCTCGAGATCGGCCGCGTGCGCCGCGAGGGACCGCGGCAAGCCTTCGCCGATCAGCTCCGCGAGCTCATCCGCGACGCGCTCCTCGGAGCCTGATCCTGCCGCGCCTCGTTCGTCGCCTCGGCTGGTGCCTGCTCGTGTACGCGGCGCTCGCCTGGGTGCCGTGGGGGGCGTCCGAGTACCACACGCACGTGCTGGTGACGAGCCTCTACTACGTGGTCCTCGCGATCGGCTGGAATCTGCTCGCCGGCTACACCGGACAGTTCTCGCTGGCGCATCACACGTTCGCCGGCGTGGGTGCCTACACCTCGGCGCTGCTCGTGCTGTACGCGCGCGTGCCGATCCTCGTGGGCATCGCGGCCGGCGCCGTCGTGGCCGCCGCGCTCGGCTACGGGCTCGGCACCCTGTGTCTACGCATGCGCGCGATCTATCTGGCGCTCGCGACCTGGGCGTTTGCCGAGTCGGTGCGCCTCCTGATCACGGTCGAGTACGGAATCACCCGAGGCGATCTCGGCCTGGCCGCGGGCACGGTGGCCCGGGCCTACCACGAACTCGAGGTGGATGGCGTCATCGAGTCCCGTCGCCGCCACGGCAGCTTCGTCCGCGGCCCCGGCCGCGGCGCGGCCCGCGGATCGGATCGTATATGCGCGCGATCCGCGACGACGAGGAAGCGGCGGCCGTCATGGGCGTCGATACCTTCAGGTGGAAGCGGTTCGTCTTCGCCGTGTCGGCCGTCTTCGCGGCGGTGGCCGGGGGATTCCAGGGCCACTACGTGGGCCTGCTGTCGCCGACACCGATGAAATTCAACGAGATGGCGATGATCGTCGTCATGGTCATCGTCGGCGGCCTGCGCACCTTCCCCGGCCCGATTCTGGGCGCGGTGTTCATCGAGGTGCTCTCGGAAGCGCTGCGCGCCTGGGGCGAAGTGCGCATGGTGCTGTTCGCGTTGCTCGTGATCATCATCGCTCGGGGCTATCCCGGGGGGCTCGTGGGAATCGGTCGCGCGGTCGGCCGGCGGCTGGCGGCGCGCATCCCGGCGCTGGCGCCGGTCCTCACGCCCCAGCGGCAATCCGACTAGCTTTAGTCCTCGACGAGCGACAACGCCTGTTTCGGGCACCGCCGGACGGCTTCATCGACGCGTGCCCGGAGCGCTTCGGGCGGTCGCTCGGTCCTCAGGTAGAGCCGATCGTCGTCGCGCACCTCGAAGACCTCCGGCACCAGGCGCATGCACACCGCATTGCTCTCGCAGAGGGTGTAGTCAACGACCACCCGCATGTCAGTCTCCTGGGCTCTCGATAGAGCCTTGACCCGAGTGTAGCAATGGGGTACTCGAAACCTATGAGCGATGTTCCCGTTCCCACGACCACTCTGGGCCTGGACGAGATCAACCCGGGCAGCTTCGACTTCTGGCTCCGGGACGACGTCGACGGCGCGCTGGCCCGTCTGCGCCGGGAGCGGCCGATCGCCTGGCACCAGCATCCGGATTCCGGCCGCGGCTTCTGGTCGCTGACCCGCTTCGACGATATCGTGGGCGCCTCGCGCGACTGGGAGACGTTCAGCTCCGCCTACGGCATCCAGGTGCTGACCGACCCGGAGGATACGGATCGCATCGGGATCCGGTCCATGATCTCCACCGATCCGCCCAAGCACACCAAGCTCCGGTCG
>Ga0209686_1001682_pt1 | contig 10743 bp, 3 predicted proteins | sample GraSoiAngelo_126_FD_185883 | JGI IMG/M metagenome (GOLD analysis project Ga0209686, IMG submission 185883) | Grasslands soil microbial communities from the Angelo Coastal Reserve, California, USA - 14_0927_09_20cm (SPAdes) (version 2) | ecosystem: Environmental > Terrestrial > Soil > Grasslands ...
CGCTTGCCCAGTTCGCCTCGACCTTCGTCGTGTGCGCTGGCCTGGTGTTGCTGCTGCCCGCCCCGGTTTCGTCAGATCACGACGCCTTGACCGACGATCCGTCCGTTTGCGCCGACTCGCCTGATTCCTCCCGAGATCATCAGTGGACGGATGACGCCGGCCTCAATTCGCCGGATTCTTGCGATGACGATGGCGAGGACGACGACGACGGTGACGACGATTCGTCCGGCGGTTCCGGACATGCGATCTCGGCTGGCGAGCGCCTCGCGGCAAATTTCAGCGACAGCTTTCATTTGTTTCACGTGCAGACGGACCCTCGGGTGTTCCGCCCGTTAGACGCGCATTCGCTCCGCGGCCCGCCAGCTGACGATCAGAAATCATCTGACGCCTGCCCGGCCGATGATGACCACGAGCGTCTCAGGGCACACCACCAGGTTCCGCTTCCAGCGGCGAGCCGCCGCGACCCTCACTTTCCCTTCAGCGTTGATTGCTTCCGCCCGGCTTCTATTGGCAGTGGTGCGCTTCGCGCGCCGCCCTAGCAGCTCCCTTCTCAACGCCTCGTAATCCGCGACTCGAGCTTCGGCCTCGTGGCCGAAACGGGCGTACGCGGCTTTCGCCGACGGACGTCGTGTCGCTGGAGGTGTCGCGTGGACGCGCCTTCAGCTGCTCCCGCGATTCCACTCGTTCAGCAGGAATTCGTTCGCGCGTGTAACGCAAGGAAAGGAGTCCGATGACGACCATCGGTCAGGGCAGCTCGAAGTGTGTCAGTGCGGCAACACGGACTAATTGGAGGAAACCATGAGAGTGAAGCAGCCGTTTACCTGTCGTCGCTCGCGCTCAGCGAAACGCTGGGCCGTCGCGATGATGATCGCAATGACCCTGTCGCCAATTGGACGTCCGGTATTCCAGCCGACCGTTCACGCGCAGCAGCAGACCGCCCCGGTCAGCCAGGGGTTCAACCTTACTGCCGGCGACCTGCGGTTCATCTATGAACAGATCCTCGTGTCGCAGGATCACGCGGCGGGTGGAACGCTCTTGGGGCCTGGGCCAAACCAGGTTTCCGACCCGCAGCTGCCGCGCGGCCTGCGCACGGTCGACGGATCGTTCAACAACCTCGTGCCCGGTCAGACGCATTTCGGCCAGGCCGATCTCGTCTTCCCGCGCCTGCTGCCGCCGATCTTCCGTTCCGCGGAGACGCTGCGGTTCGACCCCGACGGCCCTGGCGGACAAGCTGCCGGCCAGGCGACGTCGTACGCACAGAAGAAGGGATTCGTCAGCGATCCCCAGCCGCGCGTGGTCAGCAACCTGGTCCTCGATCAGACCGCTGCCAACCCCGCCGCGTTCGCCGCGTCACAGAATCCCTGCGGCTCGGGCGGATTCGTCTGCTCACCGGCGGGGGAGGCGGATCCTGTATCGGGCGCGCTGTTCATTCCGAACATCACGCCGGACTTCGGTCTGTCGGCGCCGTTCAACCTGATGTTCACGTTCTTCGGCCAGTTCTTCGATCACGGGTTGGATCTCGTGACCAAGGGTGGCGGCACGGTCATCATGCCGTTGAACGATGATGATCCGCTCGTCGCAGGGCCGGACCATATCTTCGGCAACGCTGACGACATCCCGGTCGCCCAGCGCTTCATGGTCATGACCCGCGCGACCAACCAGCCCGGACCGGACGGCGTGACCGGTGACAACCCCGCCACGCCGCAGGACGAGAGCCTCGACGACGTGCAGGAGGCGCAGAATACGACGACGCCGTGGGTCGATCAGAACCAGACCTACACGTCGCATCCGTCACATCAGGTGTTCCTGCGCGAGTACGTGCAGAACGCTGCGGGCAAACCCGTGCAGACCGGCCTGGTGCTTGACGGCGCCTTCTGCGCGCCGCGTCCAACCGGCATCCCTGGCGACAACATCTGCAACATCGGCAGCTGGGCCGACGTCAAGTTGCAGTCGGCGCGACTGCTCGGCATTCAGCTGCTCGACTCGGACCTCTTCGACGTGCCGCTGCTGCTGACGGATCCGTACGGGCGCTTCAAGCCCGGTCCGAACGGCTTCCCGCAGATCGTTCTGCGGACCGGCGCTCTTCTGGAGGGGAGTCCCGCGGCCAACGGCGGATTGGGCGTGCTCATTCCGGCGAACGCCTTCCGCACCGGTCACGCGTTCCTCAACGACATCGCGCACAATGCGGTGCCCGCGCCCGGTCTCACGCCGGATGCGAATGCCACGATCACCAACTTCCGCACCGGCGTCCAGGATCCCGGCACCTATGACGACGAGCTGCTGAACATTCACATGATCACGGGCGATGGACGCGGCAACGAGAACATCGCGCTGACGATGGTGCACCAGATCTTCCACGCGGAGCACAACCGCCTCGCGCACGATATCGACCGCCGGATCAACGCGCTGTTGACGCCGGCAGAGATCGCGGCGTGGCACGCGGTGCACGCACCCTCCGGTTGGGATTACGGTGAACGGCTGTTCCAGGCCGCGCGGTTCGGCACCGAGATGCAGTACCAGCACCTCGTGTTCGAGGAATTCGCGCGCAAGGTTCAGCCCCTGATCAACCCGTTCCTCGGCGGCCTCACGTCGATCAACGCAGCGATCGTGGCCGAGTTCGCGCACACCGTCTATCGCCTCGGCCACTCGATGCTGCCCGAGGTCGTGACGCGCATCAACGTCGTAAACGGCGTTGAATCCCCGAACGACATCAGGCTGTTCGATGCGTTCCTCGCTCCTCAGTCGTACAACGACGGCGGCGCCGCCGGACCGCTGACGGCTGACAAGGCCGCGGGCAGCATCGTGCGCGGCCTGGCGCGATCCATCGGCAACGAGCTCGACGAGTTCGTCACTGAGTCGGTGCGCAACCAGCTGCTCGGCCTGCCCCTCGATCTGCCGGCGATCAACATGGCGCGCGGCCGAAGCGAGGGCATCTCGCCGCTGAACGTCGCGCGTCGGCAGTTCTTCACGGCAACCCGCGACACGGCGGTCAAGCCCTATGCGAACTGGTTCGAGTTCGGCCTCAACATCAAACATGCCGAGTCGCTGGTCAACTTCGTGGCCGCATACGGCACCCATCCGACCATCACGAGCGCAACGACTCTGGCTGGCAAACGGAGCGCGGCCTTCGCGCTCGTCGCCGCGAACGGGCCGTTCATGTTCCAGTCCGCCGCCACGAGCGGTCTCGACACGGTGGACTTCTGGCCCGGCGGCATGGCCGAGCGCCAGGCCGTGTTCGGCGGTCTCCTCGGCTCGACCTTCAACTTCGTGTTCGAGAAGCAGCTCGAGAACCTGCAGGACGGCGACCGGTTCTATTACCTGCAGCGTCTCGACGGCCTCAACCTGGTGCAGCAGCTCGAAGGCAACTCGTTTGCCGAGCTGATCCGGCGCAACACGGACTTCCAGGGCGGCATGGACGTCATCTTCAACACGGCGGACCTGATCTTCAACTCCGCCGACCTGACCGGTACTGCGACCATCGATCTCGGTGACGGCATGTCGCTCTTCACCATGCCGGACGGCACGAAGGTCTTCTTCGATCCGCTGCACACCGGCAAGAATATCGAGTTCAATGGCGGCGCGGGCACAGACAAATTCATCGGCGACGTCGGTGACGACACGATGTACGGCAACGGCGGCGACGATCGTCTCGACGGCTTCGAGGGCAACGACACGCTGCATGGCGGCAGCGGCGACGACCAGCTCTTTGGCGGCAACGGCGACGACGTCCTCAAGGGCGGCGACGGCAACGATGCCATGAGCTCAGGGCCGGGGTTTGGCGCCGATCTCCTGATCGGCGGCAACGGGAACGACTTCATGATCTGCGCCGACGACGGGTGTGAGTTCTTCGCCGGTCCCGGCAACGACATCATCGTCGACGGGGCGATGCGGGCCGAAGCCATCCTGGGCGGAGAGGGCGACGACTGGCTCTACGACGGCGAGGGCCACGACGGCGGCATGTTCGGCGACGGCGGCAACGTCTTCGACCTGCTCGCCGGTCTGAGCGCGATCGGCGGCGACGATGTCATGGGTGGCGGTCCCGGACAGGACAACCACTTCGGCGAGGGCGGTGACGATGTCTACCTGATGTCCGAAGGCAGCAACAAGTTCATGGGTGATTACGGGTTCGACTGGATCACCCTGCGCGGATGGCCCTTCCCGGAATTCATCGAGCTCGGCCTGCTCGCGCTGCCCAACGTCCCGCTCAACTTCAACGACCTCCGCAGCAAGTACCGTTTTGTCGACGGGGCGTCGGGTTGGGATCTCAACGATCACATCGCCGGCTCGAACGAAGTCCTGTGTGAACCTCCGGGTGAAGTGGCGGAGTGTCTTGTTGTCGGCATGGAACTGACGGCGGCTGGTGCGGCAAAGATCACGGGCCTCACCGAGCTGATGGGACCGACCGGCTTCAACGCAGATCTCAACGACCCGGCCATCCCCGACGTCAAAGGCGTGGGCTTCATGGGCGGCGACATCCTTCTGGGCGGCCGCGGCAGCGACATCCTGGAAGGCAAGAAGGGTGACGACCTCATCGACGGCGATCTGTGGCTGAACGTCCAGCTCCGAGCGGTCATGAACGACGCGACCATCAAGCTGGTCGACAGCCCGCAGGCGCTCGTCGACGACGTGTTCGCGGATCCGCAGCGGCTCAACCCGGGCAGCATCACGATCGTGAAGACCATCGTGACGCCGCCGGCGGTGCCGGCCGACTGCAGCGCAGCGGCGCCGCTCAACTGCGACACGGCCGTGTTCAACTTCCCACGAGCCGATTACGATATCACCCCCAACGCGAACGGCACGGTGACAGTCACACACGTACCTGCCCTCGCGAAGGATATCCCGGCGGCCGAAGGGACTGACACGCTGCGGAATATCGAGCAGCTGCAGTTCACCGACATGACGATCCCGGTCCCGGTCTTCGTCGCCACGGCGATCGTCCCGAACGTCGTCGGGTTGATCGACACGGCGGCGGCGGACGCGATCACCGCGGTCGGCCTGTTGGTCGGTGACACGGTCGGCGTCGAAACCGTGACGGTTGCGGTGGGCACCGTCCTCGGTCAGACGCCCGCCGCCGGTACGAGGCTGACCCTTGGGGGCCGCGTGAACCTCGAGGTCGCCATTGCACCGCGCGCGGTGGTGCCGAGCGTCATCGGCCTCACGCAGGCGGTTGCGACGGCCTCGATCACGGGCGCTGGCCTGGTGGTTGGCGTCGTGACCACGGCGAGCAGCTTGATCTTCCCGCCGGGGACGGTCATCAGCCAGGATCCGGTCGCCGGAAAGAAGATTCCGACGGGGAGCGCGGTTAACCTGGTCGTCTCGACCGGCGTGGGCGTGCCGAACGTCGTCGGCCTGACGCAGGCGGCGGCGACGACGGCGATCACGAGTGCCGGCCTGGTGGTTGGTACCGTCACGACGGCGCCCAGTGCGACGGTGCCGGCGGGCAGCATCATCAGTACGACGCCGACCGCAGGGACGCGTGTCACGGGCGCAAGCGCAGTTAACCTGGTCGTCTCGATCGGGCCGGCTCCCACGATCGCGGGGACGTTCGTGCGCAACGCGAGCGCGCCGAACCTCACGGTCACGAGCCCGGCCTTCACGACGACCGCCAACGCGTTGATCGTCGCGTTCATCTCGGCGGACGCGCCGGTCGACGGCGTGAACACCGTCGTCAATAACATGACGAACACCGGCGCCGTGCTGACGTGGAACCGAGCGGTGCAATCCAACGCGCAACTCGGAACGGCGGAAATCTGGTATGCGTTCACCACGACGGCTCGGGCGTCGTCCACGGTGACCGCCGTGCTGAACAACTCCGAGGCGGCCTCGATGACGGTGATGACCTTCACCGGTGCGGCGCCGTCACTCGTCGGAGCGGCGAGCCTCGCCGCTAGCGGGGTCGGCGGCGCGCCGACCGGGAGCGTGGCGACGACCCGCGCGAACTCGCTGGTCATTGGCGTCGGTACTGACTGGGATGCGCCGCGCGTCATGACGGCGGCGGCGGGTCAGACGATCGTCAACCAGTTCCGGCCGACCGTGGGCGACACCTACTGGGTGCAGCGCACGGGTGCGCCGGTCACGGCCGCGGGCACAGCGGTCACGATCAGGTCCACCTACGGCGCGACGATGCCCGACCGGTGGAACCTGGCCGTGGTCGAAATCCGCCGGCCGTAACCTCACAACGCCGGTCCCGATCTTCCGATCGGGGCCGGCTCTCCAACACACCATCCGCCGGGGCTGCGGGCCTCGGCGGACCGTACCCCCCACCAACGGGCCATTTTCATTTCCCGCGGCCTCCTCTAGTCTTGCCCGCGGATCCCCGCTCTACATATTTTCGGCAGGAGTGCAGTGACAACGATCCAGGGACGGTCGTTCGCCGGCCTCGTAGTGGCCCATCTCGCGGTGACGGTTGTCGTGTGCGGCGGCCTCGTGGTGCTGCTGCCGGCGTCCGCGCTGCCGCAGGGCCTGCCCGCAACGATTGCCGCGATCTCCGCCACTGACAGCGACGCTCCTGCCGATCCTGCAGACCATCAGTTGACGGGGGACGACAGCGAACTGAGCGCTCCGGACTCCGACGACGACGACGATGACGATGACGCGCCGGCCGGCTCCGACGCCGCGATGGCCGTCGATCCGTCTCGAATGATAGCCCGCAGCGCCGCGATGGAAACTGTGGGCGTCGAGGCCGAACCCTGGATCTCCCGCACGGTCGACGGGCACTCGCTCCGCGGCCCGCCGCGGGACGATGAGACATCATCTGATGTCGATGACATCGACGGCGACGACGACGATCCGACTGCGGACTGCTCCGATCTGCTCCCGCCGGCGACCAGCCGCGCGACGTGCCTTCTCTCACCCGCTCGATTCATAAGCGCATCTTCAACTCGTTCCGGCGATCTCTCCCTGCGCGCACCGCCTCTCTAGTCAGTTCCCTGCAGGTTCATCGCTCTACATAACGCCTGCCGCGCCAAAGCGCCCGCCTTCGCGCGGTCGCGCGGCGGCGGGCGGCGCCAAAGCGCGATTGATGCTTCCGCGCGAAGGCGGGCGTCGGTGTGAGCCGACTCGCCGGAGGTGCGCGCGCGTGTCAGCTATCCAGGCGGTTTCAACCGGTTCGTAAGAGTTCGTTCGCGGCATTCGGTAGGGAAAGGAGTCCGATGACGACCATCGGTCGGAGTAGCTCGGCGTGTGTCTGTTCGGCAACGCGGAACGTGTGGAGGAAATCATGAGAGTGAAGCAGCCGTTTACCTGTCGTCGCTCGCGCTCAGCGAAACGCTGGGCGGTGTTGACGATGATCGCGATGATGCTATCGCCGATCGGCCGTCCCGTATTCCAGCCCGCGCTGCAGGCGCAGCAGCAGGTGGCCCCTGTCAGCCAGGGGTTCAACCTTACTGCCGGCGACCTGCGGTTCATCTATGAACAGATCCTCGTGGCGCAGGATCACGCCGCCGGTGGAACGCTTCTCGGTCCGGGACCCAACCAGGTCTCTGACCCGCAGCTGCCGCGCGGTCTGCGCACCGTCGACGGATCGTTCAACAACCTCGTGCCCGGCCAGGAGAAGTTCGGTCAGGCCGACCTGGTGTTCCCACGCCTCCTGACGCCGAGCTTCAGGCCGGCAGAGGCGCTGCGGTTCGATCCGGACGGCGCTGGTCCACAGGCAGCGGGTCAGCCGACGTCGTATGCGCAGAAGACGGGATTCGTCAGCGACTCCCAGCCGCGCGTGGTCAGCAACCTGATTCTCGATCAGACCGCCTCGAACCCGGCTGCCGTCGCGGCGGCATCGAATCCATGCGGTTCGGGCGGATTCGTGTGCTCACCTCCGGGCAGCCTGGCTGCTGTCACGGATCCGAACTCGGGTGCGCTGTTCATTCCGAACATCACGCCGGACTTCGGCCTGTCGGCGCCGTTCAACGTGATGTTCACGTTCTTCGGCCAGTTCTTCGATCACGGGTTGGATCTCGTGACGAAGGGCGGCGGCACGGTCATCATGCCGCTGAACGCGGATGACCCGCTCGTCGCGGGACCGGACAAGATCTTCGGCACCGCCGACGATATTCCGGTCGACCAGCGCTTCATGGTCATGACGCGGGCGACGAACCAGCCCGGCCCGGACGGCATTCTCGGCACCGCCGATGACATTCAGGAGGCCATCAATACGACGACGCCGTGGGTCGATCAGAACCAGACCTACACGTCGCATCCGTCGCACCAGGTGTTCCTGCGCGAGTACGCGCAGAACGCGCTGGGCAAACCCGTGCAGACCGGCAAGGTCCTCGACGGCGGCTTCTGCGCGCCGCGGCCGACCGGCATCCCGGGCGATAACATCTGCAACATCGGCAACTGGAACGACGTCAAGCTGCAGACACGCACCAAACTCGGCATCCAGCTGGTCGATCAGGACATCTTCGACGTGCCGCTGCTGCTGACCGATCCCTACGGCCACTTCAAGCCTGGTCCGAACGGGTTCCCGCAGATCGTGCTCAGAGGGGGCGGCGTCCTCGAAGGCAACCCTGCGGCGAATGCCGGCTTAGGCGTACTCATTCCCGCCAACGCCTTCCGCACGGGCCATGCGTTCCTCAACGACATCGCGCACAACGCGGTGCCGGCCCCGGGTCTCACGCCGGATGTCAACACCACGGTGACGAACTTCCGCACCGGTGTGCAGGATCCCGGCACGTACGACGACGAGCTGCTTGGCCTCCACATGGTCACGGGCGATGGCCGCGGCAACGAGAACATCGCGCTGACGATGGTGCACCAGATCTTCCACGCCGAGCACAACCGCCTCGCGCATGACATCGATCGGCAGATCAGCGCGCTGTTGACGCCGCAGGAGATCGCGGCGTGGCACGCGGTGCACGCGCCGTCGGGCTGGGCCTACGGTGAACGGCTGTTCCAGGCCGCGCGCTTCGGGACCGAGATGCAGTATCAGCACCTCGTCTTCGAGGAGTTCGCGCGCACGCTGCAGCCGCTGATCAATCCGTTCCTCGGCGGCCTCACGTCGATCAACGCGGCGATCTCGGCCGAGTTCGCGCACACGGTGTATCGGCTTGGCCACTCGATGCTGCCCGAGATCGTCACGCGGATCAACGTCAATGCCGCGGGCGTCGAGACCCCGAACGACATCCGGCTGTTCGATGCGTTCCTCAATCCGGTCGCCTACAACGACGGCGGCGCCGCCGGCATCCTGACGGCCGACAAGGCGGCGGGCAGCATCGTGCGCGGCCTGTCGCGGTCGATCGGCAACGAGCTCGACGAGTTCGTCACCGAGTCAGTGCGCAATCAGCTGCTCGGCCTGCCCCTCGATCTGCCGGCGATCAACATGGCGCGCGGCCGAAGCGAGGGCATTCCGCGCCTGAACGTCGCGCGGAGGCAGTTCTTCACGGCAACCCGCGACACGGCGGTCAAGCCCTACGCGAACTGGTTCGAGTTCGGGCAGAACCTGAAACACGCGGAGTCGCTGATCAACTTCGTCGCGGCGTACGGCACGGATCCGACCATCACGGGCGCGACGACGCTGGCGGCCAAGCGTTCTGCGGCCGCCGCGCTGGTGTTGGCGAACGGTGCCTTCATGTTCGCGACGGCAGCCACGAGCGGTCTCGACGACGTGGACTTCTGGCCCGGCGGCATGGCGGAGCGCCAGGCGGTCTTCGGCGGGCTCCTCGGGTCGACGTTCAACTTCGTGTTCGAGAAGCAGCTCGAGAATCTGCAGGACGGCGATCGCTTCTACTACCTGCAGCGGACCGACGGGCTGAACTTCCGGTTCCAGCTCGAAGGCAACTCGTTCGCGGAGTTGATTCGTCGCAACACCGACTTCTCGGGCGGCATGGACATCGTCTTCAACACGGCGGACTTCATCATCAATGCCGCCGATTTGACGGGCACCGCGCCGATCGATCTCGGAAGCGGCATTCAGCTGATCACGCAGCCCGACGGAACCAAACTGTTCTTCGATCCGCTGCACACCGGCAAGAACATCACGTTCAACGGCGGCCCCGCTGACGACAAGTTCAAGGCAGACATCGGGGACGACACGCTGTACGGCAACGACGGCAACGATCGCCTCGACGGGTTCGAAGGCAACGACACGCTGCACGGCGGCAACGGCGATGACGTGCTCTTCGGCGGCAACGGTGACGACGTGCTGAAGGGTGGCGCCGGCAACGACGCGCTGAGCTCCGGGCCAGGGTTCGGCGGAGACCTGGAAATCGGCGGCGAGGGCAACGACTTCATGCTCGGCGGCAACGATGGCGTCGAGTACTTCGGCGGCCCTGGCAACGATGTCATCGTCGATGGGTCGATGCGGGCCGAAGCCATCATGGGCGGCGACGGCGACGACTGGATCTTCGACGCCGAAGGCCACGACGGCGGCATCTTCGGCGACGGCGGCAACGTCTTCGACCTGCTCGCCGGTCTCAGCGCGGTCGGCGGCGACGACGTCCTGGGTGGCGGTCCTGGACAGGACAACCACTTCGGCGAGGGTGGCGACGACGTGATGGTCATGTCCGAAGGCAGCAACAAGTTCTTCGGCGATTACGGCTTCGACTGGATCACCCTGCGCGGATGGCCGTTCCCGGAATTCATCGAGCTGGGTCTGCTGGCGCTGCCCAACGTCCCGCTCAACTTCAACGACCTCCGCAACAAGTACCGCTTTGTGGACGGAGCGTCGGGCTGGGATCTCAACGATCACATTGCCGGTTCGAATAAGGTGCTGTGTGATCCGCCGGGAGAAATCGCGGAGTGCCTGGT
>Ga0209686_1001692_pt1 | contig 10707 bp, 7 predicted proteins | sample GraSoiAngelo_126_FD_185883 | JGI IMG/M metagenome (GOLD analysis project Ga0209686, IMG submission 185883) | Grasslands soil microbial communities from the Angelo Coastal Reserve, California, USA - 14_0927_09_20cm (SPAdes) (version 2) | ecosystem: Environmental > Terrestrial > Soil > Grasslands ...
TGCGCTTGTAGAGATCGCCGGTGACGAGAAAGAAATAGACGAGGAACAGGATCATCGCGAATTGTCCAAGCGCGCCGATCAGTCCCATTCCGCCCCAATAGAGGTAGTCGCTCGCGTTGAAGGCGGGCTCCACGATTTGCACCTTGCTGATGCCGCGCGCCGGCTTGTCAGGCGGCGCCTGCTGCGAAGCCGCCTGCGCGGTCTGCTCGAGAGAGGTCGCCGCTCTCTGCACCTGCTGGAGCGCGCCGTTCCCATCGCTCTTGTGCAGCCGCACGCGCTCCTGGATGCGCCGCGCGGCCTGCGGCACCTGCGCGACGATCTGCATCACTTCATCCGTCAGGCTGTACACGGCGCTGCCGAGGCCCCCGACGAGCACGGCCAGTACGAGCGCCGCGGCGATCGATCGCGGCACCTTGATGCGCGCGAGCCAGGTCACAAACGGCTCCAGCGCATACGCGATCAGGATCCCGAGGACAATCGGAATCAGGATCGACTGCGCGTATTGGAGCATGAAGACGAGGCCAATCGTCGCCAGCACCGTCAACGTGACGGTGCGGACATCGGTCGGCACGTCGATCACGACCGGCGGTGCATCTTCAGGGCGGGTTTGGGGATGGGTATGTGTCTCGGCCATACAATCTGAGCCGTGAAGTGCAAGATTAACGCCGAGGTTCGAGTGCGCCATTCAATCGAAGACTCGAAGGCAAGACGAAGCGTCGAGGGAGCTTTCTAGGGCTTCGATTCCTTCGATTGCGAAAGACATGAAGGTCGCGGACTTCGAGTTTTCACTCCCGGCAGAGCTTGTGGCGCAGACCGCTGCACCGCGAGGAACATCACGCCTCCTCGTGCTCGATCGCGCGAATGGCGACGTCACACACGCGACCATTCGCGATCTGCCGTGCTTCGTGCGCGCGGGCGATCTGCTCGTCGCAAACGACACGCGCGTCTTCCCCGCGCGGCTCCTCGGCCGCCGTGTTCCGAGCGGCGGCGCGGTCGAGTGCCTGCTGTTATCGCACGAGCCTTCGATGCTCGCTCGGGATCTTCCGTCTGACCAGCCTCAGCCGAAAGCTTCGCCGAAGGCGGAAGCGCAACGCGCGAAGGCGGAAGGCGGAAGCCACGCGAATGGAGTCGGACAGATCTGGACCGCGCTCATGCATCCCGGGCAGAAGTTGAAGCCGGGTGCGCTCGCGCGGTTTGAAGGCGCCGAGGGCGTACTGATGGCGGAGGTGCTCGCGCGGCAGTACTTCGGCCGGCGACGCATCCGCCTATGGGTGGAGCGTGGGCCGGGCATCGACGCGCTGGTCGATGCGATGGGTCATGTGCCGCTCCCTCCTTATATTCACCGCGAGGACACGCCGGAGGATCGTCAGCGGTACCAGACGGTGTTCGCCGAGCACCGCGGATCGATCGCGGCGCCGACCGCGGGCCTGCACTTCGACGAGCCATTGCTCGCGGCGATCGACGCCGCGCGCATCGAGCGCGCCTCGATCACGCTGCACGTCGGATATGGAACCTTCAAGCCGGTTCGCGTCGAGGACGTCGAGGCGCACGAGGTCGAGGCCGAGCGTTACGAGATCAGCGAGCGCGCGGCCCATGCAATCAATCGCGCGCTCGACCAACATCGTCGCATCGTGGCGGTCGGCACGACCACGACGCGGGCCCTCGAGGACGCGGTGCGCCGCGGCAACGGACGGATCGCCACCGGCGCCGCCGAGGCCGACATCTTCATCTACCCGGGATTCGACTTCCGCGTGATCTCAGGCCTTCTCACGAACTTCCACCTGCCACGGTCGTCGCTGCTGATGCTCGTGTCCGCTTTCGCCGGACGCGAGCGCGTGCTCGCCGCCTATCATGATGCTGTCGAACAGCGCTACCGCTTCTACAGTTACGGCGACGCGATGCTTGTGATTTGAGTCGCTGCCGAAGCGCCTGCGGCCGGCGCGAGGCGACGGAGTGAAGCGCGGCGCTAGGCCGCGCCGCCGAGCGCATCGAACGAGAACCGCGAAGGAGCTTTGGCATTTGGCATTTGGCATTTAGCATTGACACGTGAAATTCAACTACGAAGATTTTGATCTGTCTGGCGTTCATACGTACCCGCTGCAATCGCGGACGAGCCAGACGAAGGCAGCGGACTTCGCGAAGCCGTTCGTGCCGGGTACGGGCATCGCGGGGCTGATTCGCGCCATGCCCGCGATCCTCGGGGCTTCCGATTTCAAGGCGGTCGTCGATGCGATGCGCACCGCGCACGGCGCAGGGCGCGGCATCATCTGGGGCCTCGGCGCGCACGTGTTGAAAACGGGCCTATCGCCGCTGCTGATCGATCTCATGGAGCGCGGGTTCGTGTCGGCGGTCGCGACCAACGGCGCCGGCGTGATCCACGACTTCGAGATCGCGTTGTCGGGATCGACGTCCGAGGACGTTGATGAGGCGCTCGGGCCCGGCCGGTTCGGTATGGCCGAGGAGACCGGACGGTTGCTCAACGGCGCGATCAACGATGGAGTAAAGGACGGTCTCGGCCTGGGACAGGCTGTCGCGCGATATCTGCGGACCACGCGTCCATCGCACGCGCATCTCAGCGTCATCGCCGCCGCCGCGCGGCTGAACGTCCCCGTCACCGTCCACGTGGCACTCGGCACCGACATCATTCACATGCATCCCGCCGCGTCGGGCGCCGCGCTTGGCGAAGGCAGTCTTCGCGACTTCCGCTACTTTGTCTCCAACGTCGCAAGGCTCGAGCGTGGCGTGTATCTCAATTGCGGTTCGGCAGTCGTGCTGCCGGAAGTGTTCCTGAAGGCGGTGGCGCTGGCGCGCAACCAGGGACGCTCGCTGGAGGGCTTGACCACCGTGAATCTTGACTTCGTGCGCCTTTACCGTCCCCAGACCAACGTCGTGTCGCGTCCGGTCGCGGGATTCGGCAAGGGATATTCGCTGGTGGGACACCACGAGATCATGATCCCGTTGCTCGCGGCTGCGCTGATCGACACGTAGCATCCGCCGCCCGACCGAGGAATATCGAACAGGAGGTCAGGAGAGATTCTTTCGATGACATCTGGTCTCCTGATAGCACGGATTCTGCTTGCGCGCGTCGACAGCGTTCGGGCAAGATCTCGCCGCCCAATTCCGAGCAGCCGATTCAACAGAACATTCTCGGCAGACATGATGCGAGAAGCTCAGCCAAGAGACACGCGTTGCACACGTATCGCGCCGAGTGTCGGCCGTTTGTTCGCCCGTTTGCTTGGAAGGTGTCTCTCGGTCGCGATCTTGATCCCAGGATCTGCGGCCGCACAAACGCCTGCGCGCCAGGACACCGGGATCTGCAATCAGTTGTTCGGCGCACCGTCTGGTATGAAAGGAATATCAGGCATCACGCTGCCCGCGAGAACGCTCAGCGTGTTCGACGTCTGTTTCGACGGCGATACGTGGCAGGTGCAGTCCCCACCGAACGCTCGCATCACCAGCCGCGAGCCGGTCTGGATTCGCCTCCGCCACTTCAACTTCTTACGCTACGCTTTGTCGTACGACGTGAAGGAGGAACAGGCGCAATCGTATTCGTACCTGACGAGGCTCTGGTCGAGTGTTCTCAATCCTGAGCTCGGGAGTCTTCTCGTCGGCTTGTCGGACACGCAGAGGACTCCCGACACGCCGTTGATCGAGGCCTCGCGGGTCGTGTACCAGAACTCGCAGACGGTGCAGCGCAAGATCGAGGCGGCGCTCGCCCCGCACAAACGTCCGGGCCTGACGAGCACAGAATTGACGGCGCTTTCGACGGCGACGGCCGACGTGAAAACGGCTGTCAGCGCGCTTGAAACGTCTTACGCGGAATTGCAGAAGCTCGCTGAATCAGATATCGAGGGTTTCAAGGCCGCATTCGGAGGATCGACGAGCCGGTATTACAAGCTCGCCGTCGACAGCTACGGCACGGCGGCGACGCGCGCCGACTCGTTCGTGTCGCTTGCCGAGCGCTCGCTTGGCGACGATATCAAGAAGATCGGCACAAGAGATGCCGGTACGCGCGTGACGGTGATGATGTCGGCAACCGATCCAAGCGGCGAGAAGAAGGACTTCGAGACGATCCACTATTTCGTCCAATCAGCCATGCCGCTGGTCGCGCATGGCGGCGTCGCGGTGAGCGGTATCAAGGACGTGACATTTCAGAAAGTCAGCCGCGCCGTCCAGTTCTCGCAGGAAGATTTTTTTCAGCAGCAGGGGACGGGGGATTCGGTCACACGCTTTTCTGTGTTTCTCGCCTGGCAGTTCTTTACGCGCACCAAGTCGCTGGACGTTGATGCCAAGCAGCAGCCGATTTGCGTGCTGCTCAGCATGGGCACCGACCTGTCATCTCCAGGCAGCCGAGTGTTCGTCGGACCTTCGGCGATGTTGTTTGGCCGGTTCGTCGTGACCGGTGGTGCCGCACTCGGGACGCAATCCGAGGGTGCCGAGCCGCTCGAGCCGAGCGTGTTCCGTATTGTCCGCGATCGGGGAGCGACGTCGTGGTTCGCATCGGCCAGTATCCGCGTTTACTGATCTCAGGTCGTTCATGCCTGTCGACTTCCTGACGAATATCGGGCACATCGTCGTGCTCATGCTCGAGAACCGATCGTTGGCTCTGTTGCGGCCATGACGCCCGATCACGTCGCGGAGGATCTCGCGCGTGGCGATGCGTCAACCGCTCCACTTTCCCAATTCCAGGCGAGCCTCGTGCAGGCGGCAACGCCGTTCAGCCGCGCGGCACGCCGCGCACGGGGGTTCTCGCCGTCGCACGGCTCGTCGACAACGAGCACGAGGGCGCGGTTCATGTACGCGATGCAGCAGCGCGCGCGCTCGACAAGCAATAACCAGCAAGAGCATCACGCGCACTGCACAGGATTGACGATGGCAAAGAAGCGCGTAATTGCGAGTGCCGCGCGAAAATTCCGTGCATCGCGACGCGGCTCCCCCGCGCCGATTCCGGCGGAACAGTGGCGGCTGCCGGCCGGCTACCATCGCGACCGGAAGGGGTTCGCCACGTTGAGGCACGTCGTCGATCCCGACACGCCGACGGTTGACGGTTCCGACCTGAGCGACGAGCAACGGACCGAGCTGACGTCCGAACGGATCAAGCGACAGAAACGGTTCAACCTGGGCGTGCTGGGGACCGGCGTGATCGATAAGAAACGCGCCCTCGAAGAAGTACAGAAGCGGACGGCGATCGGGCGCGCGCTGATCGACGTCGAGCAGCGTGCCATCCGCCTGCTGCGCGAGTACCTCGCGCAGCACGCCGCAACGGCGGCTTCCCCGCGGTCAGGCTCGAGACGGCCGACCTCCACGACATCCCAGGCGCTCGGCACCGCATCGCGGCCACGACCGACACAACGGCGGCGTTCGGTCGCTCCGAAGCGGCGTTCGACCGCTTCGAAAAAGAAGCGGCGATGACAGTCATCGTCATCGATTCGGATTATGAAGAAGTAACCGAGGCGTGCCAGGAATATCGGCAGTCCGAAGTCTACCCGACTCTGAAGAAGGCCGGCTTCACGATTGACGCGTTCAGCGGCAACACGGCGCGGCGGGCGAGCATTGCGCCGCAGCTGACGGCGCCCGGCGTGCGATTCATCACCGGCTCGGGGCACGGCCTCGAGCGGCGGTTCACGGGATTCAACGGTGAGCCGATTCTGGAAATCGGGCGGTACGATCCGAATGAATCGCGGGACAAGATCATCCATTTGCTGGCGTGTCTGACCGCCGCGGAACTTGGCGGCGATCTCGTGAAGAACGGGTGTGTCGCGTTTTTCGGCTACGACGTCGTCTTTATGTTCCCCCTCGACGCGCCCGACCTCTTCCTCGACTGCGATGCCGAAATTGATTTCGCGCTCGCCCACGGCAGGACGGCTGGTGAGGCGTACTGGGGCGCGTACGACGCATTCACGAATCGAATGCAGCAACTGCTGGCCACCGGCCGTCCGTATCTGGCGGCGATGCTGGAATATAACCGTGACCACCTGTGCGCCCCCAGCACCGACGCGAAATGGGGCACTGTCGACGCGGCACTCTGATTGGACTACTCGAGAACGCTGTAGAGCACGCGGAGAACCCTGAAGCTGCTATAATTTCAGCTTCCTGCCGGTGTAGCTCAGTTGGTTAGAGCACGCGGCTCATATCCGCGTTGTCCGGGGTTCAAGTCCCTGCACCGGCACCACCTTTTTATCCATTTCGTGAATTGGTGATTCAGTGATTTGGTGAAGTCGTGTACTTCAATCACCAAATCCTCAGATCACCAAATCACCAGCTCTTATGGCGCTCTTAGAGCGCGTTCGCCGGACGATCCGTCAGCACGCGCTCGCGCGGCCCGACACGCGTGTGCTCGTTGCGGTGTCCGGCGGAGCTGATTCGGTGGCGCTGTTGAACCTGCTGCGCGAGATGGAGGCGCACGGCGATCTCGTTGTCGCCGGTGCGGCGCACTTGCATCACGGGTTGCGCGGCGCGGACGCGGACGCTGACGAAGCGTTCTGCCGCGCGCTCGCCGAACGGCTGAACGTGCCCTTCGTGTCGGCGCGGGCCGATGTCGCGGCGCTCGCGCGCGAGCAGAAGCGATCGATTGAAGATGCCGCACGCTCGGCGCGCTACGCTTTTCTCGAGCGTGCCGCGGACGAGCTCGGCGCCGACGCAATCGCAACCGCGCATACTCGCGACGATCAGGCGGAGACGTTTTTGCTGCGGCTGTTGCGCGGCGCCGGCACACGCGGCCTCGGCTCGATTCGGCCGCGCGTCGGGAGAGTGATTCGACCGGTGCTCGACGTCGCCCGCCAGGAGCTGCGAATCTTTCTCGACGCCCGCGGCGAGACGTTCCGCGAGGATGCGACGAACGCGGATGTCTCAATCCCCCGGAATCGGATTCGGCATGATCTGATTCCGTACATCCAATCACGTTTTTCGCAGGCCGCGCCCGAGCTCCTGGCTCGCCAGGCCGCGCTCGCGCGGGAGGATGAGGAGTTTCTTCAGCAGCTTGCAATCGAAACCGCGGCTCGTGTCGTCTTAAGAGAAAGCGGCTTCGGGCGTCAGCCGGCGGGGTTCAAAGACGTGGAACTTCGGGTTTCGGACCTCGGACTTCGGGCCTCGGACCTCGGACCTCGGGCCTCGGACCTCGGACCTCGGGCCTCGGACCTCGGGATCGATCTGGATGCCACGGCGCTGTCGGCGACGCCCCGCGCGCTGGCGTCACGGGTGGCACATCACGTGCTGACGTCCCTGGGCGGCGCGAGCGCCATCGGCAGCAAGCACGTGGACTGGCTGCTGGCGTTGGCCGAGACTGGGCGCGAGGGGGCCCGCGTCAGCCTGCCGGGCCAGTATGCCCAGCGGCTGGGTACTGTGATCGTTTTGCGGCCCGGACGAGGTCCGGACCGTTCCGAGAGTTCCCGGACTAGGCAACACTCGAACTCTTTCGCATTTTCGCTGTCTATTCCTGGAGAGGTCCGTTGGCAGCCCGACGGGTGGGCCATCGCGGCTGAAGCCGTCGCGGGCTCAGTGGTCCGATGGGCCGCGAAGGGTCTCGAGGTCGGGGTTTGCGCGTCGGCTGTCGCATTGCCCCTCACCATCCGCAGCCGGCGGCCGGGTGACCGATTCCACCCGCTCGGCGCGCCGGGAGCTCGAAAGCTGCAGGATTTCCTGGTGGACCGCAAGGTTCCCCGGGCTGAGCGGGACGCCCTCCCGCTGGTCGTCGACGGCCGGGACCGGATCGTCTGGGTCGTCGGGCACTCGGTTTCGGAGGACTTTCGCGTCGTCGACCCCGCGGCAGCCGTGTTACTCTTGAAAGTCAGGCGGTTAGGAGGCGTAGGTTGAACTCGACCCTCAAAAGCTTGCTGTTCTGGATGGTCCTGATCGTCGTCGGGGTCCTGATCTGGAACTTCTCGACGACCTTCCAGCGCAGCGAAGCGGCCATGCCGTTTTCGGTATTTCTGCAGCACGTGCAGGATAAAGAGGTTGCCGCCGTCACGATTACCGGCAATGAAATCACGGGCGTCCTGAAGACGTCGGTCGGCGGTGACGGCAGTACGAAATTCCGCACCTACGCGCCGACACAGTACGACGGGCTCGGCAATAAGCTGAGCGACAACGGCGTCCAGATCACCGCCAAGCCTGAAACGACGAGCCCCTGGGCCACGCTGTTGTATTCGTGGGCACCGATCCTCCTGATGATCGGCTTCTGGCTGTTCATCATGCGGCAGATGCAGAGCGGCGGAAACAAGGCGCTCTCGTTTGGCAAGAGTCGCGCGAAGCTTTCGTCGAGCTCGCAGAAGAAGGTCACATTTAAAGATGTTGCCGGCGTCGATGAAGCCAAAGAAGAGCTCCAGGAAATCATCGAGTTCCTGAAGGAGCCCCAGAAGTTCCAGAAGCTCGGCGGGCGCATTCCAAAAGGTGTGCTGCTGATGGGCCCGCCGGGAACGGGGAAGACCCTTATGGCGCGCGCGGTCGCGGGCGAAGCAAACGTGCCCTTCTTCTCGATCAGCGGATCCGACTTCGTCGAGATGTTCGTCGGCGTGGGTGCATCACGTGTCCGCGACCTGTTCGAGCAGGGTAAGAAGAACGCGCCGTGTATTGTTTTCATCGACGAGATCGACGCGGTCGGGCGTCATCGTGGCGCCGGTCTCGGCGGTGGCCACGACGAGCGCGAGCAGACGCTCAACCAGCTGCTCGTCGAGATGGACGGCTTCGAGTCGAACGAAGGCGTCATCCTCGTTGCCGCAACGAATCGTCCGGACGTGCTCGATCCCGCGCTGCTGCGCCCCGGCCGTTTCGACCGCCGCATTGTCGTCAACCGCCCGGACGTGAAGGGACGCGAGGGCATCCTCGCGGTCCACACGAAGAAGATTCCGCTCGCCGATGATGTGAATATCCACGTGCTGGCGCGCGGCTCGTCGGGCTTCTCGGGGGCGGATCTCGCGAACCTGGTGAACGAGGCGGCGCTGAACGCGGCGCGTTACAACCAGAAGGTCGTGCGCATGCACGATTTCGAGTTCGCGAAGGACAAGGTCCTCATGGGCACGGAACGCCGCTCGATGATCATCTCCGAGGAGGAGAAGAAGGTCACGGCGATCCACGAAGCGGGTCACGCGCTGCTTGCGGTCGTCTTGCCGCACGCCGATCCGATTCACAAGGTGACGATCATCCCGCGCGGCATGGCGCTCGGTGTCACGATGCAGCTGCCCGAAGGCGACAAGCACAATTACACCCGCGATTACCTGAACGATCAGATCGCGATCCTGATGGGCGGCCGTCTCGCCGAGGAACTGACCAACGGCGGCATGACGACAGGCGCGGGCAACGACCTCGAGCGCTCGACGGAGCTCGCCCGCAAGATGGTGTGCGAGTGGGGCATGAGCGACGCGATGGGGCCGCTCACCTTCGGCAAGAAGGAAGAGCAGATCTTCCTGGGCCGCGAGATCGCGCAGCACCAGGACTACAGCGAAGACACGGCGATCCGGATCGATCACGAGATCAAGCGTTTCGTGACGAGCAACTACGAGCGCGCGAAGGAACTGCTCGAGACGCACAAGCCCGCGCTGCTGCGCATCGCGGAGCAGTTGCTCTCGCGCGAAGTGCTCGACGCCGACCAGGTGCGCCGTATCATTGCGGGACATCCGCTCGAGGATCCGAAGCCGGCGGCCGCACCCGTGGCCGCGGCCGAAGACGGCGCGCGCAAGACGGCGAAGGAACGGCCGCCGATTGTGCAGCCCATCCCGCCATTGAACAAGCCGCTGCCGCAGGAATAGACAGATTTGGTGATTTGGTAATTTGGTGATTTGGTGATTGGGCTTGCGCGGGCTACCACCCGCGCTTCAATGCACGCGCGGTAGCGCGTGCGAAGCGAGATTCACCAAATCACTGAATCGGCACATCACCAAATCCGATGTTTCACCCGCGCGTCTCCTTCACCATTCCGCTGCCTCATCGCCCGGCGCTGCAGCTCGGCGCCCGCACGTTCGTGATGGGCATTCTCAACGTCACCCCTGACTCGTTCGCGGACGGCGGACGGCATTTCGACTTCGATCGCGCCGTCGCCGCTGGACTGCGCATGGTCGCGGAGGGAGCGGACATCATCGACATTGGCGGAGAATCCACGCGTCCGGGCGCAGATCCGCTGCCTGAAGACGAAGAGCTGCGCCGCGTGCTGCCCGTCGTGGAGCGGCTGGCGGTTGAGACCGATGCGCCGATCTCCATCGACACCTACAAGGCGAACGTTGCGCGCGCAGCCGTAGCGCGCGGCGCGGCGATCATCAACGACGTGAGCGGGCTTCAATACGAGCCCGCTCTCGGCGCGGTTGCCGCTGAGACGGGCGCGGCCTTGATCCTGATGCACACGCGCGGACGCTCGCGGGAGATGTACGAGCGAGCGGTGTACGGCGATGTCGTGCGCGAGGTGACGGCGGAGCTGGGGTCAGCGATCGAGCGCGCGAGGGCCGCGGGAGTATCGCGGGACCGCATCGTCATCGATCCCGGGTTCGGATTCGCGAAACGCGCGGAGCACAGCTATGGCGTGCTTGCGCACCTGGACGCGCTCGCCGCGCTCGATTGTCCGATCCTGTCGGGCCCGTCGCGAAAATCCTTCCTGAAGACTGTCCTCGGCGAGCGTGAGCCAGATCAGCGGGAGTGGGGAACGGCCGCGGCGGTCACGGCCAGCGTGCTCCTGGGCGCACATATCGTGCGCGTGCACGGCGTCGGCGCGATGGTCGATGT
>Ga0209686_1001699_pt1 | contig 10683 bp, 9 predicted proteins | sample GraSoiAngelo_126_FD_185883 | JGI IMG/M metagenome (GOLD analysis project Ga0209686, IMG submission 185883) | Grasslands soil microbial communities from the Angelo Coastal Reserve, California, USA - 14_0927_09_20cm (SPAdes) (version 2) | ecosystem: Environmental > Terrestrial > Soil > Grasslands ...
CGACGCCGGCACCGCCTCTGGAAGCGGTCTGCTGATCGACGCGGTCGGGACGGTGGTAACACCGGCCAGCCTCGTGGCTGGATCGCAGCAGGTCACTGTCACAACGTCGGCGGGCCAGAAGTACACAGGCCTTGTCGCAGGCGCCGACGCAAATAGCGACGTCGCTGTGGTGCACGTGAGCGGGGCCGCGGGTCTGACCCCGGCGCCCTTCGGAGACTCAACGGCGCTGCAGATCGGCGACGTCGTCGTGTCGATCGGTTCAGGCACCGTCAGCCAGGGCATCGTGAGCCAGATCGCTGGGGGGCAAATCCTGACGACCGCGCCGGCGACTGCCGGTTCCTCGGGCAGCGCCCTGGTCAACATCGCCGGGCAGGTGATCGGGATGACGACGCTCGGCCCCGCAGGGGTTGGGGCGATGGGCGTCGCCATCCCCAGCAACCAGGTCAACGCGGTTGCCCAGCAGCTGCTCAGCGGCGGATCACCGACACCCAGCGGGAAGGCATTCCTTGGAGTGGGCCTTACCGACGCCGCCGGCGGCGGAGCCCAGGTCCAGTCCGTTGTCGCCGGCGGCCCCGCCGCGAGCGCCGGCATCCAGGCCGGCTGGACGATCCTCGCGATCGGCGGCCACTCGGTTGCCAACGCGGCCGCGGTCGCCCCGGTTCTCGCGACCTACACGCCAGGCCAGCGCGTGACGCTGACGCTTCGCCTGCCGAATGGTTCCACCCGTTCGATTCAAGTGCTGCTCGGAAGCGGCTGACGGCTAGACGCATAAAGGAGCAAGAGGAACAGATGTCACTTCCAGATCAAGCGTTTGTGGGAAGCTCGAAGTCGCCCGCCGAGATCTACGCCGCGCGCGTACCCAAGCAAGTCGAACAGCTGCTGTTCGAGGTCCGCAAGATCATCGTGGGCCAGGATCGCCTGCTCGAGCGCGTCCTGGTCGCGCTTCTCTCGAGTGGTCACATCCTCGTCGAGGGAGTGCCCGGTCTCGCGAAGACGGCAACCGTCCGTGCGTTTGCCGCCGCGATCGGTGGCAAGTTCGGCCGAATCCAGTTCACCCCGGACCTCGTTCCATCGGACCTTGTCGGAACTCGGGTCTTCAACCCGCGCAAGGCTGACTTTTCCACCGAGCTCGGGCCCATCTTCTGCAACCTTCTTCTCGCTGACGAGGTCAACCGGGCGCCGGCCAAAGTCCAGTCGGCCCTGCTCGAGGTCATGCAGGAAAGGCAGGTCACGATCGGAAAGGAGACCTTCAAGGTTGACGAGCCTTTCCTGGTCCTCGCCACGCAGAACCCCATCGAGGCCGACGGCACCTACCCGCTCCCGGAAGCGCAGATCGATCGCTTCATGCTCAAAGTCATCGTCGGATATCCGTCGAGCCACGAAGAGATGGGGATCGTGCAGCGAATGATCGGCGAACCCATTCAGGTCCAGCAGGTGCTCGCGCCCGAAGAGCTTCTCGAGCTGCAGCGTCAGGTACGCAAGGTTTACGTCGATCCGGCGGTGGTCGCGTACGCGACCACGCTCGTGTCGGCGACACGCAACCTGAAGGCGTCCGGCGTGGCGGAGCTTGAGTCCGCGGTCGATTACGGTGGCAGCCCGCGCGCGACGATTCACCTGGTGAGCGCGGGACGCGCGCTTGCGTTCATCCGCGGCCGCAGCTATGTGCTGGGCCAGGATCTGGCGGCGGTTGCGCCCGAGGTCCTGCGGCACCGGATCGTTTTGAGCTACGAGGGGATAGCAGACGGCGTTTCCCCCGACACAATCGTGCGCCGCATCCTCGAAACGACGGAAATGCCGCGCCTCGATCTGGGGGATGGCCGTGTCGTCTGACGGCAAGCGACGCCGCCTTCGCCACCTGCTCAAGCACGACGCGCTGAGGCGCGTGCGGTGGCCCATCCTCAAGCGGCTCGGATTTCACGCCTGGGGCGACGAACGTTCCAGCGTGCGAGGCCCCGGCGTCGAGTACGCGGAAAGCCGCGAATACGAATTCGGTGAGGATGCCCGCACGATCGACTGGAACCTGTCCGCGCGATCCGACCGCATCTACGTGCGAGAGTCTCATCCCGACCGAGGTCTGGACGCCTGGCTTATCGTCGATGCGAGCGCCTCACTGGATTGGGGTACCGCCCTGATGCTGAAGCGCGAGGCGGCCATCGACATGGCGTCCGCCGCGTCCTCCCTGATCGCGCGCCATGGCAGCCGCGTCGGGGCGATCGTCTTCGACGCGAACGTGCGGCGCATCCTCCCACCCGTGGCGGGGCGCCGGGGGCGCCTCCATCTGGTCGGAAGCCTGGACGCCGACCTGTCTTCTGCGCCCACAGGCGCGGCCACCGCTCTTGCGGCCGCCCTCTGGCAGGCGGTCAAGGTCATCCGCCGGCCAGGCCTGCTCATCGTGATCAGCGACTTTCTCGCCGCCGGCGGCTGGCAGAGGCCGATGGCTGTTCTCGGCCACCGCCATGAGCTCGTCGCCGCGCGTGTGGTCGACCCGGCGGAGATGTCAGTGCCGGATATCGGCGTGGTCACATTTGAGGACCCTGAGACCGGGCGGCAGCTGCATGTGGACACTTCTGATCGCCGCCTCCGCGAGCGCTTTCAGCTCGCGGCGATCGAGCAGAGCCTGCGCATCTCGACCGATCTCAAGCGAGCGCATGCAGTCCAGTTCGAGATCACCACCGCGCAGCCGTTCCTGCCCCAGCTCACCGAGTACCTGCGCCGCCGCTCGGCCGAGGTCAGCCGCCGAGGAGGCGCGCACCCCGCGTGATCATCTATCAGCCGGCCTTCCTTCTCGGCCTCCTGGCGATTCCCGTCCTGCTCGCAGGCTACGTGCTGGCGCAGCGCAGGCGGCGAGCCTATACGTTGCGCTTCACCAACCTCGAACTGCTGCGCTCGGTCCTTCCCCGAACCCCAGGCATCAGGCGACACGTTCCGCCGGCCATGTTCGTGCTGGGGGGAATCGCTCTGCTGAGCGGGCTGACGGTGCCGGTGCTGAACCTCGAGATCGCAAGGAACAACGCTGACGTAGTCCTGGTCATGGACGTGTCCGGATCGATGCAGGCCGCCGATGTGGCCCCGACCAGGCTCGACGCGGCCAAAAACGCCGCCTCGACGCTCATCGATCAGCTGCCGGGCGACGACCGCATCGCCCTGATCAGCTTCAGCTCCACGGCCACGCTCCAGCAGGGGCTGACCACTGATCGCCAGGCCGTGAAGGGGGCGGTTTCCAGCCTCAAACCCGGAGGTGGCACGGCCCTGGGCACGGCCCTGGCTCTTGCGCTCGGTCAGCTGGATCCCGGATCGCGTACCGCTTCGGGTGTGCAGCCGCGCCCCGCCATGATCGTGGTTCTCACGGACGGCGCCTCCAACCAGGGCGTCGACCCGCTCACGATCACGCCCGAGATCGTGGCGGCGAAAGTGCCGGTGCAAACGATTGGGATCGGACTTCGCGACAGCTCGGCGACGGTCGCCGGGGAGCCGGTCGGCGGCGTCGATGAAGCCACGCTTAGCGCGATCGCGTCCGCAACCGGCGGGAAGTATTACTACGCGCAGGCGGCGGGGGAGCTGCAGAGCATCTACAGCACACTCGCGACCCAGGTCGGCTGGCAGTTCCAGCAGCTCAACTTGATGGTTCCGCTCCTGATCTCCGGCATCAGCCTCGTGCTGCTGGGAGCCGTGGTCAGCCTGTTGTGGTTCCGGGTTCTGCCCTGACCCTGGACCGAGCTGCTCGCTCGGTTAGTGGACCCCGACGAGGAATCCCAAGACCATTCCGCCGCCGATCCCGATGAGCCCGGCCCCGACCGCGGCGGCCAGCAAGACGCGCCAGTAGCGCATCGACAACGTCGGCCGGGCCGCGGCACGCGGCGGCCGCGGCGCTGGGGGCGGAGGCGCTGGGGCCAGGGGTTGAGCTCGGCGAGCCTGGTAGGGCAGCCACCTCGCGCCGGGCGGAAGCTGGGCGGGCCACACGTTCACGTCGACTTCCGAAGCGCGATGTGGCTGCGAGCCCGGACTCTGCACGGCGCCCAGTGTGGGCCAGATGTTTGAGCGTCCGCTGAGTCAAGGCTGAGGGAATGCTGAGACCGGGCTCCACATCCAGCCGCTCTTTAGGCTGATGGGCGGCAATGGGAGACGCGGGGTTCAACGTCCGGCTTCTGTCGGCGGGTCCATTCGTAACCATGATCGACCGGTTCGCGGTCGCACCGGTCCTGATCCCCATCGCGCTTGAGTTCCGCGCCCCGCTCGGAGCCGTCGCCATCGCCGCGACCACGTACTACTTCGCGTACGGACTGGCGCAGCCGTTCTGGGGTTTCGCATCCGACCGTCTCGGCCGGGTCCGGATAATCCGGATCAGTCTCGGCGCCACGGCGGTCGCGTGCGCTCTCTCCGCGCTTGCTCCCAACCTCGACTTCCTGATCTTTGCCCGGATCGTGGCGGGGGCGTCGGTCTGCGCGATCCTCCCGACAGCCCTCGTGTACGTGGGCGACATGATCCCCTTTCAGCGCCGTCAGGGTGTCACCGCAGACGTGCTGGCCGCGGTCGCGGTCGGCACCGCCGCCGGAAGCCTCGGCGCCGGGCTGTTCGCCCACTATTTCAGCTGGCGGCTGATCTTCGGGCTCACCGCCGTGCTCGCCGCGGGGACCACAGTGGCCATGGGCCGGCTGCCCGAGTCGAACCTGCGACCGTCAACCGGAGGCCCGATGGAGCAGCTCCGCCAGGCTTTCCGCCGGCCGTGGGCGCGCTTCCTGATCTTGTTCGCGGTGCCCGAGGGAGCCATGGTGCTCGGCTTCCTCGTCTACTTCGCCCCCGCGCTCGAGGCCACCGGGACCAACCCGGCGGTCGCCGGGCTGGTCGTCGCCGCCTACGGCGGCGCGGTGCTCGTGGGCACGCGGATCGTCAAGCGCATCGCCTCGCACACCCCGGCGTGGGTGACCATCAGCGTGGGCGGTGCCATGGGTATCGCCGGCTACTGGGTGGCGGCCCTGGACCAGCACGCCGTCGCCATCCTCGCCGCCAGCGTTCTGATCGGCGGCCTGTACTCGATTTTCCACTCGACGATGCAGGTCTGGGCGACCGACATCTCACCCGAAGCGCGCGGTACTGCGGCGGCGCTCTTCGTCACCGCGGCGTTCCTGGGCGGCGCGATCGGAACCGGCCTGGGCGCGTTCTTCGCCCAGGGGAACCAGTACAGAGCTCTCTTCGTGGTCGCCGCGCTGCTCAGCGTGCCGGTCGTGATCACCGCGGCCCTTACCCGGGCTCGCTACCCCGGCACCGTCCTGGCCGAGCAGGCGGCGGAGGTCGCCGCCTCGTAGTGGGCGGAGTAGGATTTTCCCGTCGGGGAGCAGCTGTTTTGGGGGAGGTTGTGACCATGGCAATGGTTAAGTTGGCGTTGCTCGCGGCGGTGGTGGTCGCTGCCTTGGCGTGCGGGGGCAGCTCCGGCGGAGCGCCGACGACCGGGTCCACGATCATCCTTGGAGCGCCTCTTGGGCTGACCGGTTCCCTGACCAAGGAGTCGATCCTCACCCAGCAGGGCTACAACTTGTGGCAGGACTGGATCAATGAGCGTGGGGGCATCGTGGTCAATGGCGTCAAGCACCCCGTGACGATCAAGTACTACGACGACACCAGCAACGCCAACCAGTCCGCGGTGCTGATGCAGAAGCTCATCACCGAGGACAAGGCGAACTTCTTGCTGGGTCCCTATGGCAGTGCCGCCACCGCGACGGACGCAGCCATCGCTGAGCAGAACGAGATCCCGATGGTCGAAGCCAACGGCGCGGCGCAGTCGATCTTCAACCAGGGCTACAAGTACACCTTCGGCGTGCTCAGCCCGGCCAACAAATACCTCCAGGGCGTGATCGACATGGCCGCCACGCTCAGCCCCAAGCCGGCGACCATCGCGATGCTGAGCGCGGATGACAATTTCAGCCTCGAGGTCGCGGAGGGGGTCAACACCTACGCGGCAACCAAGGGCCTGAACGTCGTCCTCTATAAGAAGTACAAGAACGGCGCCACCAACCTCTCGGCCGAGGTCCAGGCGGCCAAGGCCTCGAACGCCGACATCGTCCTGAACTCCGGTCATCTGCAGGAGGCGATCGCCATCAACAAGGCGGCCAAGGAGCAGAAGGTCAACGCCAAGATATTCGCGTACTCGGTCGGGCCTTCCACGCCCGACTTCATCACGGCGCTCGGCAAGGACGCCGACTACGTCTACGGCGGATCGCAGTGGACTCCGCAGGTGAAGTACACGCCGGCCTTCTATCTGACTGTGGCGGACTACGTGACCGCTTACAAGGCGAAGTATCCCGGGCTCGGCGATCCCGACTACCACGTGGCCGAGTCGACGGCCGCATGCCTGGCCCTGCAGCGCGCGATCGAGAACGCCAAGTCGCTGGATCCCAAGAAGGTGCGCGACGCGCTGGCGGCGCTGGACGTGACGGTGTTCTTCGGCCAGGTCAAGTTCGACAGCCGCGGGATCAACATCTACAAGCCGATGGTCGTGGAGCAGATCCAGAACGGCGCGCACCACACCGTGTTTCCCGACAGCGTCGCGGACGCCAAGCCCCAGTACCCAACCCCCGCCTGGGACCAGCGCTGATCGCAACGAGACGCTAGGGTTTGGACGCTTTCGTCCAGCTGGTCATTCTCGGCCTGCTGGCCGGAGGGGTCTATGTTGCGGTGGGAGTGGGCTTCGGCCTCGTGTGGGGCGTGCTCAACATCGTCAACCTCGCGCACGGGGCCCTGGTCGTCGTCGGCGGCTACATCACGTGGCAGCTCTTTACCGGTTTCGGCCTGGATCCTTTCCTCACGCTGCCCCTGGACGCAGCAGCGCTGTTCATTCTCGGTTACGCGCTCCAGCGCGGGGTCATCAACCGGATCATTCGCGCACCGCTGTTGTTCACCTTCCTGCTTACTTTCGGGGTGAACCTGGTGATCGTCAACATCCTGCTCCTCATCTTCGGTTCGGACTTTCGATCGGTCACGCCCGCGTACTCGGGTCAAGGTCTGGAGCTCGGCAGCGTCGTGATTCCCTACGTCCGTCTTGCCTCGTTGGGTGCGGCGATACTGCTGGCGGCTGGGCTCGCCTTCCTGCTGAACCGGACTCGCATCGGCCTGGCGATCCACGCCATCTCCGCCGACCGTGACGCCGCGCAGCTCGTCGGCATAGACCTTCGCCACGCTTATGCGGTCACCTATGGACTCGGCGCCGCTTGCGCCGGGATCGCCGGCGGACTCATCGCGATGATCCAGGCGATCACCCCAACCGCCGGCGAGCCATACACGCTGCAGGCGTTCGTGGTCGTGATCCTCGGAGGGCTGGGTCGCGTCAGCGCGACGGTGGTGGGAGGCCTTGCGTTCGGCCTGGTCGAGGCCTTCGGACAGTCGATACCGGGGTCGGGATCGGTGTTCGCGAACGCGATCGCCTTCGGTCTCATGGTGCTCGTGCTCGTGACGCGGCCCCAGGGACTGATGGGCCGGCTGCATTGATCGCGACGACCGATTCGCAGCGCCGCTGGCGGCGCGCGTTCGTGATCGCGGGCGCGATCGTCGCCGGCTACGCGCTTCTGGCTCCCCTGACCTCCCTCGACGTCGCCCAATCGGCCAACATCCCTCTCCTCGCCGACAAGTTCTGGTTCCGGATCGCCACCTACATCGTGATGTTCATAGTCATGGCGTCGGCTTGGAACATCATCGGCGGGATCACGGGGTACGCCGCTTTTGGCAACGTGGCCTTTTTCGGCATCGGCGCCTACACGACGGGCATGCTGATCGCCAAGGCGAAGTGGCCCTTTCTGCTCGCGCTGCCGCTCGCGCCGGTCCTGGCCGCGTCCTTTGCCGCCCTGATAGGGCTCCCGCTGCTGCGCCTGCGCGGGCATTACTTCGCGGTCGCGAGCCTGGGGGTGGGGGTGGCCCTCGGCGAGCTGGTGCAGAACATCGACTACAACGGCAGGCCGGTCTTCGGGGGAGCCAGCGGCCTCTTCCTTCCTATATATGCGGTCGGCCACCGCGGCCTGTTCTTCTTCTATCTGATGTGTGGGGCGGCGGCTCTCGCCATCGCCGTCACGTGGTGGGTGCTGCGCAGCCGGTTCGGCTACGGCCTGATCGCCATCCGCGAGAACGAGGAGGCCGCGGCCGTGCTCGGGGTGAACACCACCGCGTACAAGGTGGCTGCATTCGCCCTGGCCGCGGCGCTGACAGGCCTGGCGGGCGGGATCTTCTCCCAGTGGAACGTCTTCATCAACCAGGACAACGCGTTCCCCATCGAATACAACGTCCAGATGATCCTGATGGCGCTGCTCGGTGGCACCGGTACGGTGTTCGGGCCGGCCGCCGGCGCTCTTTTGCTGCAGCTGCTGATCCAGTTTCTCGGCGGAAGCCTGCCGATCTCGCTTGATATTCCGTTCGTCTCGAGCGAGGCGCGGCCCATCATCGCGCAGGTCATCCTCGGCCTGCTGCTGATAGTCGTCGTGGTCTTCGTGCCGCGCGGAGCGATCGACTTTTTCGGCGGCCGCACCAGGCTCAGCCTCGCGTACTTGCGCCGCTCGCTCAGAGAAACGTCGCTGTGAGCGCGGCTGTCTCGCCCCAGCTCGAGCTGCGCGGCGTGACCAAGCGCTTCGGGGGCGTGGCCGCGGTCGACGGCGTCAGCTTCGAGGTCGCCAAGGGTGACATCGTCGGCATCATCGGCCCCAACGGCGCGGGCAAGACGACCCTGCTCAACTGCATCAGCGGAACCCAGCGCCTGGACCGGGGCGACATCCGCTTGAACGGGAGCTCAATCGCCGGCATTTCGCCGCACCGGGTCGCCAAGCTCGGCATCGGCCGCACCTTCCAGATCGTCAAGCCCTTCGGGTCGATGACGGTCCGGGAGAACGCAGCCATCGGCGCTCTGTTCGGAAGCGCGCAAGCGCGGCGCGGAGTCGCCGGTGCCTTTGCGTTGGCGGACGAGGTTCTGGAGCTGGTCGGCCTCAGGGCCAAGGCCGATCACCCGGTTTCTGCGCTCACCATCCCGGACCGCAAGCGACTCGAGGTCGCGCGGGCGGTGGCGACCCGGCCGCAGCTTCTTCTGCTCGATGAGGTGATGGCAGGGCTCAACAACGTGGAGGTCGACGACGCGCTGGACATGGTGCGCGCGGTGCACGCGACGGGCGTGACGGTGCTCCTTATCGAGCACGTCATGCGCGTGATCGTCGGCGTGTGCCGCCGGGCGATCGTCCTCGACTTCGGTCACGTCCTTGCGCAGGGCGAGCCTGAGGTCGTGCTGAGGGACGAGCGCGTGATCCAGGCCTACCTCGGCGAGCGTTATGCCAAACGCCTCAAGTCCTGAAACCCTGCTCGAGGTCAGAGGCCTGACGGCGGGTTTCGACGCCGGGCCGGTGCTCTTCGGAATCGACCTCGACATCGAGCCGTCGGAGCTGATCGCGCTGGTGGGCGCGAACGGAGCCGGGAAGTCAACCTTGCTCGGCGTCTTGAGCGGCCTGGTCCGGGCGACCTCGGGGACGATTTCACTTGGTGGCGAGGACGTGACCAACGCGCGCCCTGAAGCTCTCGTCCGCAAAGGCGTCGCTCATGTGCCACAGGGCCGCCGCCTCTTCGGGACCATGTCCGTCAAGAAAAACCTGCTTCTCGGCGCGTATCTGCGGCGCGACCAGGAGGTGCCCGATGACCTGGCGCGCGTGCTGGATCGCTTCCCGGCCCTCAAGGACAAGCTGTCACGCGACGCCGGCACGCTGTCGGGCGGGGAGCAGCAGATGGTCGCGATCGGCCGAGGCATGATGGCCCGGCCGAAGCTGCTGATGGTGGATGAGCTGTCCCTGGGCCTCGCGCCCAAGGTCGTAGACCGCCTGATCGACGTGGTCCGCGAGATCAATCGAGAGGGCATGGCTCTGCTGCTGGTCGAGCAGGACGTGCTGGTCGCGCTCGACGCGGCGAGCCGGGCCTACGTGCTCGAGAACGGGCGGGTCGTGCTCACCGGGGCTGCCGCCAAGGTCAAGGATGACCCTGGGGTACGGCGAGCCTATCTCGGTCTGTGACCGAGGCTGGCGTTCCCGCGCTCAGTGGCGTGGGTATGGCGCCCGACGATCCAACGGGCTCCGGCGATGGTCCATCCGGCGTAGGGCTGCTCTGCGCTCGCGTGCGCTGGTCTCGCGGGCAGGCGTCACCTCCCTGTGGAGTCGCGCCCTGCGCTCATCTCCGCGCCGATCACTCGCGGACCGTCTTACGGTCGACCTGTTGTCCGTAGCGTCCTCCTGTGCCTCGCGCAAATGCCACTCTGACCCTCCTTCCCGTGCGAGTCAAGTGTTGCTGGGTCGATCACGGCAACAGACAGCCCGGGCGTTACCAGTGAATGAATTTGTTACGCTTGCGACGCAATTGCGCACCGGGCCTGCAGGCTGGCCTGAAGTGATCCGGAACGACCGGCCGCTGCTCGTGGACGCGTTCTTGATCGCGGCCGTGCTGACCGTGTTGGCCCTCCGGGTTTATCTGGCCGCGGCGCATTACCCGCAGCTGGGTGGCAATGGTCTCCACATAGCACACGTGCTTTGGGGCGGCCTCCTCATGGTGGTTGCCCTCGGAATGCTCCTGTCCCTTCTGACATTTCCCCGGCAGCTCATGGCTGCTGTCATCGGTGGCGCAGGCTTCGGCATGTTCATCGACGAGCTGGGTAAGTTCCTGACGTCGGACAACAACTAC
>Ga0209686_1001705_pt1 | contig 10667 bp, 6 predicted proteins | sample GraSoiAngelo_126_FD_185883 | JGI IMG/M metagenome (GOLD analysis project Ga0209686, IMG submission 185883) | Grasslands soil microbial communities from the Angelo Coastal Reserve, California, USA - 14_0927_09_20cm (SPAdes) (version 2) | ecosystem: Environmental > Terrestrial > Soil > Grasslands ...
TGAATGAGAAGCTAAATGAATTCCGCGAAGACAGCTACTGGGTGTGGAGGCTGACGGTCCGCGGCTTATTGACTTCAGCGCAGTCGGCAAGGAAGTTGCACAGATCACTCCACCGGACAGTCATTGCACAAATCCCCGCTGCGGCTTGGACATGTAGGGGCTTGAGCTACGAAGCCTTATGCAACGCAAAAACGCGGAGTGTCATGCCTGGGACTACCTGGGTTGGGTAACTGCACGTTTCCGGCTAGACGGTTATCGCGCCATTCCGGTGTCATCCCACTTCGAGCCCTACCAAGAGCCCTATTTAGGAGTAGCAGGACAGCGGACAGCCCACAGTTGGAGGCAAGCCGGTTGTGAGTTGCCGCAACATCTGGATTCGGGAATTGAAAACAGCGGAGTGACGGCCGCCCCGCCAATCTAACAAGCTGTGCCAATTGACAAATAAATGACACTGTAGATCATAACTGTCATTTCTAATCTTATATGATACATGCTAAAATAGTGTCACGTGGGGAGAAATGACATGAAGTCAAAAACCCGCATGCGGGTCAACGAGAATGGCCGCGTGGTGATTCCTGCTTCCTTTCGCAAGCAGCTGGGCATCCGTGTTGGTGACGAAGTCGTTCTGCAGATTCAAGACGACGAATTACGCATCACCACTTTGAAACGCAACCTGGAGCGGGCTCAGCGGCTGGTCCGCAAACATGTGAAGCCGGGCACCTCTCTCGTGGACGAATTGATCGCCGAACGCCGCGAGGCCGTCCGAAATGCCATTCTCAATCAGGAACCCGGAGCCGAAAAGTTGACGCCGGAGCTCTTGAGCACCGCGGCTATCAGCACCGTCAATCTTGCCGAACTGCACGGCAAACTTGTCGGCCGGGGCCTCAGCCCTGACGATGCGTGGGAAGCCGCACTGAGCCCCATCCGCGAAGCCGTGCCCTTTAGCTCCGAGCACGCCAGGCTCGTAGGCGATCTCGTCGTACAAACCCGCCCCGTTGGCTTGTCTTTGGGAGACCGGGCGTGTTTGGCGCTCGGGCTTGCGTTGAAGGCTTCCGTCTACACGGCGGACAAGTCCTGGAAGAAGTTGAAGGTCGGCGCGCGCATCCACGTCATCCGGTGACCGGCATGCTCAGCGGAGTAATGGCCGAAGAATCGCAAGCTTACCCGCGGATTGTAGTCGCCTTTCAAAACTACGCTCCACCCTTCGATGCGGAGAAGGCCATTCACCGCATGTTACGAATCGTCCCTCCTAAATACTTCCTCTTGGCCTACTTTTTCACTAAGCGCGGATGAGTCCTAGGAATTTGCGGGAATCGTTCTCGAAGCCGGGGAAGACCGGCTTCAAATCGGCGACGAGAATCTTCTTTTTCCTGAGTTTGTGCGAGAATGACGTCCCGCGCTCGCCAAAAACTCCCGAGCGCCGCAACCGAGCCGGGGTAAGCTTCAAAGCGCGGTTGGCGCGGGATGACCCGTAGCGGTGTTTTCAACAAATCCGCCAAGGAGGCCTGGGAGGAATGACCATGGCGGGCCCTCTTGCGATGGCGGCAGTCTTCGCGCTGATCTGTGTTGCCAGAGCGACCGGCCAGACGAAGGATCCCACAAATTCGGGGGCGGCTCCCCCAAAATTAGTAATGCTCGTTTATCAGAGATTTTCGTCGAACAAAACGGCGGAAAGCGGCAAGGCGCTCGCGGCGGCGGCGCGCGTGTGCGCGAACCTGGACGTGCCTAATTCGTGGATCGTGATGGGTTCGGTGACTGGAGAGCAGGAAGTGCTGTCGTTCGATCCATTCGATTCCTTCGCGCACATCGACAAAGCCTTTGCCGCGTGGGGAGGCATTTACGCCAGTCATCCTGATCTTGGAAAAGCGCAGGCGCAGATCACTGGCGCGCTGGTGAGCCAGCGCACGATCGTCGCCGTAAGGCGGGATGATCTGAGCTACCGCCCGGATCGCATTGATCTTTCGAAGGCACGCTTCCTGCGCGTGCTCGAGGTGCGCCTGCACCCCGGCCACGAGGGGCAATTCGCCGAAGCCTTTCAGAAACTCGGCGCGGCCTACGAAAAAACCGATTCCGATTTGCCGTGGGTCGTATATCAGGTGAATGTTGGGATGCCCTCGCCAACCTTTTTTGCGTTTGTGCCTATGAAAACTCTGGCGCAGAACGACGATTTGCTGAACCGGCGAGACCGGTTGCGCGAAGCAGAAGGCGACGCCGCCGAACGCATGCAACAAATCGCGCGCGAGGCGTACGTTCACACGGAGAGCAACCTTTACGCCGTCAGCCCCGAAAAGTCGCACGTATCGAAAGAATTTGCGGCAGGTGATCCGAAATTCTGGACGCCGAAGGTTCAAGCTCCAGTTGAAGCAACGGTTCGAAAGAGCAAGGCGAAACAGTAATCCAGCTAAGTCTTGATCAGCCCAGGGAAATTGCGCGGACTGTTGTCGAAGCCGGGGAAGACCGGCTTCAGGTCGGCGACGCCGATGTGTTTGGTAAGAATTTCGCCGAGCACGCTGCGAAAATCCGTGGTGAGGGCGAGGTCGCGGCCTTCGTTGAGTTGATGATCGTTCAAGCCGGGCCATTTACCGTAAACTTCTCCGCCGCGCACGTCTCCGCCCATCACGAACATGCAATTGGCGTGGCCGTGGTCCGTGCCGCGGTTGCCGTTTTCGCGGCCGGTGCGGCCGAATTCGCTCATGCTGACGAAAACGATGTTCTCCATGCGGTCGCCCAGGTCCTGATGAAACGCCGCGAGGCCCTGGCCCAGGTCGCGCAGCAGATTCGAGAGCTGGCCCTGTACGCCGCCCTCGTTGACGTGATTGTCCCAGCCGCCGCAATCGAGGAATAAAACTTCCACGCCGATGTCGGCTTTCAGGAGCTGTCCGATTTCCTGGAGGCTCTTGCCAAGGCGGCTGGTGGGATACTGCGCGCCATTCTCGGGCTGATACCTTCCGGGATCCGCCTTGCGCAGCAGGTCGATGGCTTCAAATGTTTCCGTGCCCGTGCCTTGCAGCGCTTTGTCCACGGTCTGCGCGTACATGGCTTCGAAGCCGCCTTCAACAACCTGACCCATTCCGGGCGCTTGCGCCATCACTTTGAATTGCCGCAGGTCCGGCAGCGCGATCGCGGGAGCGGTGCCCTGCAGCGTGCGCGGGAGATTCGGCCCCATCGCGACAGCGCGGAACGGCGAAGCGTTTTCTTCGGGAACCGTTTCGAGCGCGCGATTCAGCCAGCCGGCTTCGGTAGATTTTAGGCCCGGCGTGCCGGACTCCATAAAGTCCTGCGCATCAAAATGCGAGCGCGTGGGATCGGGCGAGCCTGCGGCATGCACGATGGCGAGCTGATTCTTGTGGAACAGCGGATCGAGCGGCGCGAGGCTCGGATGCAGACCGAAAAATCCGTCGAGGTCGATCGCCGCATCGGCGCCGCCGCGCTTCGGTTGCGGAATCGCGATGGTTGGGCGCATGCGGTAGTAATTGGATTCGCCAAAAGGCACGACGATGTTCAGCCCATCGGCCGCGCCGCGTTGGAAGAGCACGACCAGCTGCTTTTTGCTCGGCATCGTTGTCGCGGCGACCGCGCGCTGAAGAAACGCGGGCATGGCGCTCAGCCCCACCATGGCCACGCCGCCCTGCTTCAGAAAATACCGCCGCGAGAATTTCAGCCCTCGCACGCCTTCACAACATATGTATGCCATCCCTGCTACCTCGCATGTCCCGTGTGACTGGTGACTCGTGCTCCCAAGCAAAAGGTTCCTCTGTAGCGCCGCGCTTCAGCGCGGCATGTTGAATGATTTTCCGTAGCCCAAGATGCCACCCTAAAGGGCGGCGCTACATAAAAACCCTACCGGCGCTCAAATTCCGATGTGCAGCAGCGGCTTTACACCGTTGTCATTAACGGCGCTGAAATTCCGGCGCGCCGAGGACGAGTCCCGCAATCACGCCCAAGTCCGCTTCTCGGCGGGTATCGTCGAGCTTGGCGTGCAGCACCTGCGGATTGTCCAACTGCTTCTCCAGCGTCTCTGCGGTCGTTCGCGCTGCTTCGCCACCGAGAAAAACTTGCACCGCGCGATCGAGCGCCGCTTTCGGATCGGCGGAAGAATCCACGCTGAGCAGCGAGGCGACATCGCTGCGCGCGCCGCGTATGCGGTTACCCGCCAGAGCCAGCGAAAAATTCAGGCGATTCAGCAGCGCGCCCGTGTTGACCCACGTTTCGGACTTGTCCGAATAACCAGTCGGCGGCTGACATTGATAGAGCGGCTCGCCGATGCGGCCGATCCATTGCACCAGCGGCAGCGGCGTATCCACGTCGGTGCCGAGCGCGCGCGCCGCGGAAACCACCAATTCGAACGGCGTTTTGATTTTTGCGCGGTACGCTTCGCGCGACCAGAATTCCGGCGACCAGATCATGGTTTTCATCACTGCGCGAATATCGCCCTCGCTTGATTGAAAAGTTTCCGCCATGCGATTCACCAGCGCGGAAGGCGGATGGTCCGAAACGAAGCGGCGCGCCAGCTCCGTGGAAATGAATTTCGCGGTGCTGGGATGATGCGCGAGCAAATCGATGACTTGCTCGCCGTCTTTCATGCCGCCAGCGTGAATCCTTTTGCCGAGCACGATTTTCGGATCGGGATCGTGCAGACGATCATCGAACTTGAAATCGGCGTAGACGCGCGGCTTGTCAATCGTCCAGCCGGTGAAGGCGCGCGCCACTTCGGTGACGTCTTTTTGCGTGTAGCCGCCATCCACACCCAGCGTGTGCAACTCCATCAGCTCACGGCCGTAATTTTCGTTCAAGCCGCGCTCATTCTTTTTGCCAGCCTGCTGCGGGTTTACCGGGGGACGCGGCGGCCAAGGGCGCCCGAATCTTCCGTAGCGCATTTGCTGGCGCATGGCGCGTTCCATGGCGATACGCTGCTGGGCGCGCGGATCGGCGCTGAGAAAATTGTCCAAATAAAAAAGCATCGCAGGACTCTTCGCTGTCGCGGTGAGCAAATCCTTGAATTTAGCGAGCGCGTGCGGCTGGATGACGTCGCGCTCGTACGAAGTGAGGTAGTAGTAGCGGTCCTCGCCTTTTCCCGCAAACACGTTGAAGTGGTTGAACCAGAAATCGTCCACCACCTGCTGAAGCTGTCGCTCGCTGTAAATCGCGCGCGTCACCTTGGCCATGGCGAGTTCCGCAGCGATGCGCGCCGGCCGCTTGCTGTCGTCCGCAACTGCGCGCGGCACGCTGTTCGGGTCGCCTCCGCCAAGCGCTTCACGGCGACGCGCTCCTCTCGCCGCTTGGTCCAGCTCCATGGCTGGTTCTTTCATCGGAGCAGGCGCGTTCTCCGCTGCGGATTGCGTAACGGACTCGCCGCTAGGCGAGGAACTCTGCGCGTCCTGCGTTTCGCGGGCTTGCGTCTGTTGCTCTGAAGCGGGGGCGGCATCGGCACGACGCTGCTCGTCTTGCGCTCTTTCTCTCGCCTGTCTTTCCGCTTGGCGGACCGCCGGTTTCGGCTGAGGGTATTCCACAATCAACTTTGCCGTTGACATTCGCAGCGTCGGGTAATCCTCCAGCCGCGCTTCCACCCCTTTGTCGTCGATCGAATTGGGATTAAGCTGCCGCTCAATCCATTTTGCCAAGCCCATTTGGCGAACGCGCTCGACGTCGCCGGGCCGCGGACCATAGGCAAGCCGGTTCAGCGCGTGCAGGATGGCCTCGTCGGGACTGAGCTCGGTAATCGGCAGGCCCTTGAGCGCGGGATCCGGTTTCTGTTTCTTATCTTTAGCGGCGGGGGGCGTGGCCGCAACCGCAGGGAAATCTACTCCCAGCGGCAGGCAAGAGCAGGCGAGAATCAAAGCAAGGAAAGATCTGGGCGTTGCGGCCATCGACGGGAAGCGAAAACGAAAGCTGGATGCGCGGAAATTCCTCGACTTCATGGCGTTCTCCTGCGCTTTCTCCGGCCAACCGGCGAGCGTCGAGCTGGACTCACGGTCTAGAATAACCCGCGGCGGGCGAAAAAGTTCCTGAACGCGGGCGCGGGATGTCGAATCCTTACCACGCCAAAACCACTCAAAAGACAGGATTTAATCGCCAGCATGGATGCGAGCCTCGCCGGGGATAGATCGCGCGCCCAGGATTTGTAGTTCGCTGATCGAAGGCGCTCGGTAAGCGCGGGCCAGCCAAGGGCCACTACTCGCTGATGTCGAAATCCACCACGCGATTTGGCGCATTGTTCTTTGCGGAATCCACCGCCTGCAGCACCAGCCGATAAGAGCCGGGCTTCAGGTCGTCCACTTTCACCTTCATGCCGATGGGAACAACAGGATTTCCCTTTTGGATGAATTCATCCGCACGCACCGTTCCGGTCGAGAAAATCTTCTGGTTGCTGCCACGATCGAAAATGGTGTAACCCATGCCCACGACCGGCGGCTGGTCGGAGGTCAGCAGGGGCTCATAGATTTCGCTGTAAACGACCACGTTGTCCGTATGCTTGAAGCGGTTCGTTGGCGAAGGAATGATTTGCATGCCCTTCACCACCAGCGGGGTGCGGTCCTCGAGCAACACCGAATCGAGGCTTTCGGGAAGATCGTTCAGCCTCTGCGGCGAATTCGTGAGCGCGATGCCGCCGAGACTGAAATGCTTGCCGTCGTAAGGGTCGATCGACAGCGGCGATTCGAACTTCCCAAAGGCATCGCCCCCGGTGCTCAAAACCACCGTGAGTTTGTAATCTCCCGGCGTGGCATCAAACTGATTTTCGTATTGATATGGCGATTTCGTGAAGTCCTTCCAGTCGTCTTTTTCCAAATCGAGGTTTACGGTGTCGCTAAACTTCGCGCCGATGGTTCCATCGCTGCGATAGGCGATCCCCAGCACGTTCAAGCTGGCATGATACTTTCCTTTTTCCTTGTTGAATTGAAACGAATCGGAAGGAATTTCCATGGCCAAATTCACGCGCGCGGTGTCCGGTCCGGTATAGAAGTAGGGATCCTCGAGCACGCCGTGAATGGACCCCGCATGAGAACCGCTCGCACGCGCTTCGAGTTGTTTCTCGAGCGGTTTGCCTTCGAGCACGTTGGTCGTCTTGACATTGCAGTAGCCGCTCCGCGAGCGCACGTGGAGCCCGCCTTCATTCATTTTCACCTTGAGCGTGTGGCAGCTGCCTTCGGGTGTGTCGAGCGGAGCGTATCCGAGGACGTAGAACTCGTTTTGCTCGCGGCCGATTTTCTCGAGTCCGGCAAGCAGATCGTTGGTGTTGAAAATGGAAAAGCCGCCCGTGCCTTCGGCCAAGGCCGCAAGAACCTGCTGATTGGTCGCTACTGACGGGGGAAACGTCGGAACGATGGTCCGCGGCTGACCATACGTGGAATTGTAGAGGTTCGAGTTCGGCATTCCGCCGCCGTGCGTTCCGCCTCCGGTGCCTCCACCCCGCGTTCCGCCTCCGGTGCCTCCACCCCGCGTTCCGCCTCCGGTGCCTCCACCACCTTTTCCGCCGCCCGCACCTCCAGTGCCACCGCTGCCCCCGGTGCCGCCTGTTCCACCACGACCACCTGTACCCCCGCCGCCGCTAGGGCCGCCCGCGCCTCCGCCACCTCCCGGACGCCCACCGCCCCCGCCACTCGGCGGGCCTCCTCCCCCTCCGCCGGGCCTCTGCGGATCAGGCATGCCCATCGCCGGGTAGGCGGCGAGCACGAGCCTGACGCGCGAGGAGGATCTCGGAGCCGGCGTTCGAAACGACGCTGCGACCGCTCTCGCCTTACTGGATACCGCTCGGTTCCGTGAGCTTCCTGCGGGCGCGGTCGTAACCAGACCTCGCGCGTCCACGGCGTAAATAGCCACGTTCGATTTGTTGCACGCATCGATCGTGGCGGTCAGTTCCGACTGGTTTTCCACCGATAGCGGGAAGCCGCCGGAGAAGAGAATCAACATTTTGCGCCCCGGAATGGTGCGCAGGTTTTTCGCCAGGCTGCGCACCGCCAGCAGCATCGTGCGCGCGCCAAAATCCGCTTGCGCATTGAAGAGGGATGACGTGCCCATCGTCGGCATGCCCGTTGAGGCCACCGTGACGGCGGCGTCCGCTGGCGGCGCATTCGGAGCCACCGCCGAACCCTTCACGCCGGAAACGGCGGCGCGCAGGAGAACCGAGCTGGCAGTGAAGTTCTGGACGATGCGTAGGGAGCCGCCGAAATCCACGACGGCCATCAGGCTGTCAGGACTCGTGTTGGCCTCGATGAATTTCTGCGCCGCGCCGCGCGCCTGAATCTGGTCCGGCGCCGCCATCGTTGAGTTGTCAAAGAACAGGATCAGGTAATGCCGCTGGCCGCTCGGTTGCAGCGCGGCATCGGCCCCTGAAGAAAAGCTCGAAATAGTCTGCGCCTTGTTGTCCTCATAGACTTTAAATTCATTTTGCTTCAGGTCGCGCACATAGTTGCCCTTTTTGTCGGTCACTACAGCATCCACCAACACGATTTTGGTTTCTTTCTTAATGACCACACCGGAGGGCTCCGCAGGCGCCGCCTGGGCCGCCGGTGGCGGAGGCGGAGCGGGCGGCTGTTGCGCGCGCCCGTACGGGACGTTTCCAAACAACAAGGCGGCGGTCATTGCCGCCGCAAACTGTATCGTTCTCAAGCAGTTGCGATGTGTAACCATGTGAACCTCCAGCCCCAACGAAACCAGATTCTTCCGTGCCAATTCAGCCCTAATAAGGAATCACCACCGCGCCATTCCTGGCGGCCATCTGCGCGCCTTCCGCGTCGCGCACCACGAGCCTCACCAAGTAGGTGCCGGGTTTGACGTCAAAACTGGACTTCACGGTAAGCCCGGAACGGCTGAGCCGCTCGTAGGTGGTATCCCGTAATTTCATGTCGATGATTTTTTGCACACCTGTCACGTATTGGCCGTTCTCGTCAAAAATTCCCGTCACAATGGTCAATTGATCGTTGTTGCGGTCCGAAGCCTTCCGAAAACGGATGCCTTTCACGTCCAAGTGGGTCAATACCGCCAGGCGAGCCTCGGCCTCGTCCTTTTTGAAATACTGCGTCTGCAAGTCCACCGGAATGTCGTGAACTTCCTCTTGTGAAAACAGTGCTTCTTGAATCTCTTCTTTGGCCACTTCGGCGGAATCGGCCGCGGAGCGCGGCGCAAAATAACCGTGCCGCGCCTGAATGTTGAATTTTTCCTTCGCAGTCAGGGCAACTCTCAGGGTGTGAAAGCGCCCGTCGAACTTCAGATTCTGAGGGGAAAAGACCAGCACATAGGAAACTGCCGGAGCCGCGCCCGCCTCGCGCATGGCTTCGTCGACGTCATTGCGGTTATGGTAAAACGTGCCGCCGGTACCGTCCGCCAACTCCGCCAAGACGTCCTGTTGGGCGCTCTGTGCCACGACGCGATACATTGACTTATATCCGGCTGTGCGCACGCCGTCGTTGGGTGGATTGGCTATGTCCCCCATCATGTCGGGCGTGTAGAGGCCGCGCGCATCGATGGTGTTGATGACGAGATTGGCCCGCGTCGCGCGATCCACCATTTGCGACGCCTCATATTGAAGCGTGCTCGGGATGAAGCCCGGCGAAACCAAAACCAGGATGCGCTGACCCGGCAGGCTGGTCATGCGCCGGACGATTTCTTCGAGATGCCGGTAAGCGTACTGTGTTTCATTGTCGCCTTCGGAAACGGCTCGCTGAGCCGCCGCTTGCGCCAGGCTTTGCGCCGCAGCCTGCATTCTCGCGTCACCGTTGAACGCGCATTGCAGGGTTTCATCGGTAGCCACGGCCAGGGCCTGCAAATCGTTCTTATTGGCGATCAAGTCCGCCTCGTAGTAGGTCATGTCCGGGCAATCGGAGGAATTGTGCTGCGTCAGGGGACGCGCCACAATTCCCAAAAGAGCCTTTGCGAGCAAAGACCGGTCGTCGGTGAAGTCCTGTGTAAGTTGACCCGAGGTGGTGTACATGGCTACGCGATCGCTGGGCGCCAATGCGCCAAAGAACCGCGTGGCCGAATCGCGCACGAACACGGCGTCCTGCATCGACATATGCACGTCGTCAAAAACCATGGAAACAAAGCGCTGCGGAAGCGTGGCCGCTCTCACCGCGAGGGGATCGGCTTCCGCCGAAGAACTACCAGGCACTGGCGAAGTGCTAAGCGGGATGGCATGCTTGGTCGGAGTCTCCGTGGCAAAGGATGTGATGGTCTGAAGCTTCTTGCCGTCGTAGAGCTGGAAATCCTCTTTCTTCAAGTTGGACACCACTTTGCCGTGCGAGTCGCGCACCACGACGCGCACCAGCACGTTATTGACGCGAACCTTGAAGGTTGCCGGAGTATCCTGACTGGAAACCTCTTTGGCGTCCTGCTCGGCACCGGCGACGGGTTTGGCGGTGGAAGCGGGATTCGCAGCCGGGGCAGTGGCGGCTGGGGTCGGAGAGGGAGGGTTTTGCGCCAAAAGTGCATGAGGAAAGCTTAACGACCAGCAAGCCAGAACGGCGAGGGGAAGGCACCTGGATCCCGGTGATGACACTGAGCGAAACATCCCACGCCCTTCTGAAAACCACGTCCTCACGTCTGGGCTTCGTCGCAGGGCAGACCGCGCTTGCGGCTACCGCAAAACAGGCGGTCAAGCGACTATACGCTGCTGCTAATTTTGGTGTCAATCGGGTGCTCGTCTGGTGCTCGTCGGGTTGTCGGGTGCTCGT
>Ga0209686_1001710_pt1 | contig 10651 bp, 7 predicted proteins | sample GraSoiAngelo_126_FD_185883 | JGI IMG/M metagenome (GOLD analysis project Ga0209686, IMG submission 185883) | Grasslands soil microbial communities from the Angelo Coastal Reserve, California, USA - 14_0927_09_20cm (SPAdes) (version 2) | ecosystem: Environmental > Terrestrial > Soil > Grasslands ...
ACGGACCTGACAACTTTCCTGCCGCAGGAAGCAGGCGGCACCATCAACCAGAACATCAGCAATGGCGGTGATGGTACGGTCCAATTCAATCTGCGCGGCCTGTTGTCCAAAGAAACCCTCGTACTGATTGACGGCAAACGTGTCGCCTTTGGTTCGTTGAACGGCGTCGGATTCGGCAGCGGCGTGGACATTAACCTGATTCCGTTTCCAATGATTGATCACGTCGACATCCTGAAGGATGGCGCGTCGGCAGTGTATGGCTCCGACGCGGTCGCCGGTGTGGTCAACTTCTTTTTGATACACAAGTTCCGTGGCTTGGAGATCGAGGGGAGTTACGGGAATACCAACCTCGGAGCATCGAACGAAATGGGCGAGTGGGAGGCATGGATCAAAGCCGGCACCGGAGATGACAAGACCAATATCGTTGTCATCGCCGATTTCTGGGAGCGTACCGGCGGTCTCTTTAGTCGTGACCGGGACTTATCCAGCAACGCGTTTCAAATACCTTGGGGAGGATTCGACAATCGCAGCGGGACTTACCCCGGCAAGACTGGAGCCTTCCCAGGCTTCCGGTTAATCCCGAGCATGTTTTTCGGCCCGGGCGGTACACCGCTACCCGGTGTGAACACGCCGCTGCCACACTCGGCACCAAATGCGGCGACTTCGCCATTTTATAAGCAACCCTATTTCCCCTTTTTTGCTCCCGATATCCCACCGGGGACGCCGGGTACGATTAATCCCAATGCGTATCCAGGCGCTCCCGGTATCATCGGGCCCAATGCACTCCAACACTTTCCACAGTTCGGCACTGATTATAAGGGCGGCGGCGACTACTTCCTCCTTAATTTCGCAGCTTTCGCGCCAGCGCTTCCTCCGGCGGATCGCCAAGCCTTTTATGGCTCGTTCATGCGCGATGTGTGTGACAAATACCTGACGGTGTTTGCCGACTTTAAATATGTTCGGTCATTTTTTGACGCGTCCCTGGCACCGGTGCCCTTTATTCCCGACCCATTCAAGGTCCCAGGCACTAACATAAGCTTTAGTCGCTTCAATATCAGTGTGCCAATCTCGAATGCGTTTAATCCGTTCACCGTCGCCGATGCGACCATTCCAAATTTCTTTCCCGACGGAAGCGGTCTCCCGGTGACCACCAACGTTGGGTTCCGCGGCATTAATGACACTGGCCCCAGGCATGAGAAGTTCACCTACTGGGACACGCTGTTTGATGTCGGCCTGAAGGGTGAGATGGGAGAACTTGGCGATTATTTAAAGAGTTGGAACTGGGAAGCGGGTTTTCGTTATTCTCGGAATGAGGGGCAGGATTTGTCCGTCGGCATGGTCAGCCAGCCGGGGTTGCGGGATGCGCTGTTGGATACGAACCCGACTACCGCATTTGATCCGTTCCTGAATTTCTCTGCCCACAACACCAAGGCGGCCAGAGCTAGGGTTTACGTCAACCTCCATAACTCGGGTGAATACGAGTTACCCATAGGTTATGCCACTATCAACGGTGACCTGTTTAATCTTCCCGCCGGGCCTGTCTCCTTTGCTCTTGGCGGTGAATATGACGCCCCGAGGTGGACGCGCGATCGTGACGCGCTTAACACAACGTTTCAAAGCATCGGCTCGGCGGATGGGGAAAGCGCACGAGTGAACCGCGATGTTTGGTCAATCTACCAGGAAGTGCGCGTACCCTTCACCAGCCTGACCTGGAACTTCCCCGGTTTCTATAGCTTCGAGGTTGACTTTGCCGAGCGCGAGGAATGGTACAGCCAGAACACCTCTTCCGTTCTACCTTCCGGAGCCTTCCCGTTTCAGCGGGCGGCGCACAGCCAGTATAACGCGCAGAAGCCAAAAGTCTCAGTTCGCTGGCAGCCGCTTGACCCGAAGTACATCGGCGCGCTGACGTTGCGTGGCAGCTATACCGAAGCGTTTCATGCGCCGCATTTGTCGGAGATTTCACCCGCGTCCTCGGAGGGCGGCGTCGGCGCCGTTTTCGACCCATTAACAAACCAGTTCGTCGAGAGCGAGGTTCGCACTATAGGAAATCCCAACCTAAAGCCGGAGGTGGCGTATGAATGGTCCTACGGGCTCGTTTACAGCCCGAAATGGCTCAAGGGCCTGACGCTCACCGCCGATTGGTGGCATATTGATATGCGATCGATCGCCTCCCTCCTCGGTGGGCAATTCGTTGTTGATAATAATATCCCCGGTCTGGTTATCCGTGGTCCTCCAGTGATCCCTGGTGAACCGGGCCCAATCATTTTGGTAATTGATCCTAACGAAAACCTCACAGGCGCGATCTTTGAAGGGCTCGACTACGAAGCAGTCTATATTCTGGACTCTTCGATCTTTGGCCACGGGGATTTCGGCAGACTAACGGCAACGGCCAACGGCACCTGGCTATCCCGGGCTGAGCTTCAGATTTTGCCTGATACAAAACGGTTCGGCATCGCGGGCGAGTTTATTCCGCCGGGATTCACTCTGACTGGTTCGCTGCCATGGAATCGGGCCAATTTCAGTCTGTTCTACGACGGCCCGGTCGACACATGGCTGGCTGGTCTTGATATTGGCGCGGTAGTCCACTACACCGGCCAATACGAAGATGACAATGTCAGTCTCACAGGATCGCCGAAAGTAAATATGCCTAGAACTGGCGGTCCGGGGGCTAACGCCGCTCCTTTTCCTTTCCGTGCACGGAAAGTGGCCGCGTGGACGACGCTCGATCTCATCTTAAACTACACGTTCAACCTTCCACTGCCCGCTGCTGCGGAGGTGCCCGGTTTCGCTAAGGGCGGCGGTAAGAGTGCGACGATGAAGAACGGCAAGGAGAAAGATGTCGTGCCTGTATCCACGGCCGAATACAATCCCTGCGGATGGCGCGCATGGTTGAACAACACCACGATCACGCTTGGGATGCAGAACGTGTTCGACGAAGACCCACCATTTGTGGCCGGCAGCGGCGAGGATGTGACTGGCTACGACGAATCGCTCGCCACAATCAAAGGCCGGTTCTGGTACGTCCAGCTAAAGAAGAGATTCTAACAGAGCTGGAGCAATTTCCAGGAGAAGTCCCATTTCCCGAAATGCTATCGCGACGATTCCCGGATTGGCGGCCGATATACGGCGATCCGTGCTTCGAAAAAATCGTCGCCTCCCTCGCCCCTAAGTAAACTTCACCACGGATCACACGAATAACACGGATCAAGACATGATTCAGGAAGCGTTAACCGCGAATAGATACCAATGAACACCAATTTCTTGCAAACGGTTTCTACCTTCTTAATTCGTGTGAATTCGTGTTCATTCGTGGTTTGATGTTCTGATTCTTATCCGTGACATCCGGAGCCTGCCCGCCGTGGGGGGTAATCCGCGGCCTGCCACGCCGAAAGCCTTAGCGAAGGCGGGTCTTCAAAAGATTTCCGCATTTTCCGCGTAACCTCAGGCGGAATTTCCGGCTGTACATCTGCTGTAACCACAACAATCCAGCCTCAAAAAAGAAAAGGAAAAACCATGAATCCCCTAACTCACTTCAAAAAAATACGAATCCTCCGAAACATATTCCTCAGTTTGAGCGCGATCTTCGCGTTAGCAATAACCGCTCACGCACAAAACCTCTACGTCTCAGCTCAATTCCCCGGAACGCACAAAATCTTCGAGTTCACGCCGGATGGGACGCAAAGTACCTACGCTTCGGGGTTGTTATTCCCCCGAGGGTTGGCCTTTGACAGCATCGGCAATCTTTTCGCAGCGCAAACCGTTCAGCCGGACGACCATTCTATTGGGAGAGTGCTCAGATTTAGCCTGCGTAACAAGGCCAGCACCGCTGGCAGTGCCGCTTACTTTTTCTTTGAAGGCCTCGCCGTAGACATCGCGGGCAATGCCTATGTTATGGCGACAGATGACAGAAGTCCCACAGAGGCCGGCACCATCTTCAAGTTCACATCAGATGGAGAACGGATCGTCTTCGGCTCCGTTCCCGGTACTACGCCGGGCAATGAGCCACAACCAAACTGGGGACTGGCTTTCGACAACGCGGGCAATCTCTATGCAGCCGACGGCGGCGCACAAACAATCTATAAATTCGCTCCGAATGGGACCCGCACTGTTTTCGTCGGGCCAAGCGAGTTTGCTGAGGGCGAGTATCCTGTGGGCCTGGCCTTTGATAGCAGTGGCAATCTGTTCGTTTCCATCGAAACGTTTAGCGATCCGGAAGCCGACTCGATTGTCTATTTCAGCCCAAGCGGCATGAAGAGCATCTTCGCTACCGGCCTAACTTTTCCTCGGGGCCTGGCCTTTGACGGCTCGGGCAATCTCTTCGTAGCCGAGGCAAATGCGATTCCGGACGGCGATATCTTGAAGTTCCCTCCTGGCGGAGGCTCGTACACCGTTTTTGCCTCCGGCTTCGGCCGCCCGGAATTCCTCACCTTCGGGCCCCCGCGATAACACTAGCCCATCGCAGTCCACTTTTTTTATCACAATGAAAAGCAAACCGCGAAACCAAAAGAAAGGAAGAACAATGAATCCACTGACTCAGTTCAAAAAAATACTAATTCTGCCACTTCTCATCGCACTGTCGCTCGTCGCGCTCGCGTCGCCCCTGATCGCGCAAGCCAACGAGGTTGCGCATTGGAACCAGATCGCGACGGACACACTCGCCGCGTTCCCTCCAGCGGCGGGCGGCGCACCAAATGCCCTCCAAGTCAACATGGGGATGACGCAAGGCGCCGTCTATGATGCGATCAACGCAATCGAGCCGAGGCATCGGCCGTATCTCCTCGCGACGCGTTTCAACGCGAATGCCTCGAAGGAGGCCGCTGCCGCGACTGCGGCTTACAGCGTTCTCTCTAACATCGTCTCCACGGTGCCCCCGGGCATCCCGTTCCCAAATCGGGCGATTTTGCAGGCGTCGCTGGACGCGGCATACGCCGCCTCGCTCGCAGGGATACCGCCCGGCCAGCATAGGGACGATGGGATAGCAGCGGGGAACGCCGCGGCCAATGCGATGCTCGCCGCTCGTCAGAACGACGGACGCTTCGGGCCGTCCCCGTGGGTGCCGAACTATGAACCCGGGCATTGGCAGCCACTGTTGAACCCTGATGGAACACCGATTCTTGATCCGACCCCGTGGGTCGGCGGGGTGCTGCCGTTCCTGATGCAGAGCTCGTCTCAGTTCCGCACCGACGGCCCGAACGCGCTCACCAGCACCGCATACGCGGAGGACTTCAACGAGGTCAAGGCGCTCGGCTCGATAAACAGCACGGTTCGCACATCCGAGCAGACGCATATCGCGATTTTCTGGCAGGGCGCCCCGCCGCCGCTGGCGTGGAACCGCGTCGCCCGGAACCTGATCGATCAATACGCAGTTGACATCGGTGACAGCGCCCTCCTGTTCGCGATGCTGAACCTGAGCGCCGGCGACGCCGCGATCAACTGCTGGAACGACAAGTACTACTGGGACTTCTGGCGTCCGTGGACGGCGATCCAGCGGGCGAACGAGGACGGCAATCCGGACACCGATCCCGACCCGTCGTGGACTGCGCTCCTCACCGCGCCGTACCCCGAGCACCCATCAGGACACCTCAGTGGCGACGGCGCGCACCTCGAGGTGCTGCAAATGTTCTTCGGCACGGACAAGATCCGGTTCGGCGTGATAAGCTCCCGTTTCCCAGGCGAAACGCGCTACTTCGACCGATTCTCAGACGCTCTCAAGGAGATCATCGACGCCCGCATCTGGGCGGGCCTGCACTTCCGGACTGCCGACGTACAGGCGAAGATCCTCGGCAGGAAGGTCGTCCACTACATGGCGAAGCACTACTTCCAGCCGGTCCCATGACGCTGTTGGCGTGGGGGCCGCGACTCGCGGCCCCTCGCCGCCGGTTGATGGTTTATTTGCGTGGCAAAAATCGACATCGGCTGCGGGGACGTACACAACGTGGTTAACGAGACGGGCGCCGAGGCGAAAGATGTCGCAGTTCAGATCGTTCCGCACGGCGCCATGAGACGGATCGACGTGGACGACCCAGGTTGCCCACAAGTGCCTCCTTGCCCCGCATTCTGACAGACATTCTGAGAACGGGGAAAGGTGTGAAGCAACTCGACGGCCGCTAGCTGGCGCAGCTAGCGGCCGGCTCACAAATCGAAGTGGCGCGATGTCTTGGATCGCCGGCGGCTCAGCGACTGACCCACGCGCAAGAGGCCAAGCGTCTCTCTTCTCAAGAATATCAAGCTGTCCGACGACTGGCATGCTCATGCCTGGATCTTGAGCACTGCTGCCGGAACAGGTTTCCGAGAGCCGCGCCCCGCAACCAGGCGCGGCATTGTGTCGCGCAGAGTTCGATGCCGACAGCTTTCGCGTCGCCTGTGTATGAATTACACTTTTTGTGTGAGACGCGCTTTGCAATTTCTGATTCTCGCTGCGATTGCCGCGGGCGGTTGTGGGCAAGACGCGCCGCCAGTCTCCGATTTTGCCGCGCAGCGTCAGCAGATGGTCCAGCGGCAACTGATGACACGTGGTATCAATGACGCGCGCGTTCTCGCTGCGATGGCGAAAGTGCCACGGGAAGAATTTGTCGCCCCGGAATCGCGCGTTGCCAGTTATGAAGACGGGCCGTTGCCGATTGGTTATGGTCAAACCATTTCGCAGCCGTACATCGTGGCATTCATGACCGAGCAATTGCGTCCGAAACCGAGCGATCGGGTTTTGGAAGTCGGAACGGGCTCAGGTTATCAGGCGGCGATTTTGGCTGAGCTCGTGTCGGAAGTTTACTCAATCGAGATCGTCGAGCCGCTGGCGAAAAATGCCGAGGCGGCATTGCAGCGGCTTGGCTACAAAAATGTCCACGTGAAAGCCGGTGATGGTTACAAGGGCTGGTCGTGTCGGAAGTTTACTCAATCGAGATCGTCGAGCCGCTGGCGAAAAATGCCGAGGCGGCATTGCAGCGGCTTGGCTACAAAAATGTCCACGTGAAAGCCGGTGATGGTTACAAGGGCTGGCCGGAAGCGGGACCGTTCGATGCGATTATCGTGACATGCGCACCGGACAAAGTTCCACAGCTGCTCGTCGATCAGCTAAAAGACGACGGGCGCATGGTCATTCCTGTCGGCGACCGATTTGCTCAGGAATTGTACCTGCTGGAAAAGAAAAAGGGCCAATTGAAACAAAGCGCCACGCTGCCGGTGCGTTTCGTGCCGATGACTAGCGAGGCTGAGAAGAAAAGTGAGAAGTGATTAGTGAGAGGTGAAAAGTGAATTTGCACGCGACTTCTCACTAATCACCTTTCACTTCTCACGCGGCAGGGAAGCACGTGCCGCTTGTCACTTAATCGCCGCTAGCTTCTTCAAATCGACGTGTTTGACCCATTCCTGTAATTCTTTTGGATCCTGGTTCTGCAGCTCGATTTGAACGAAATAACGATTGGCGATCATGACCCAGAGAGTAGCATGCTTGCTTTCTTTCTCGAAGGCTTCGAAACCAGGATTACCATCGATGGTGACAGACTTGCCGTAACCTTCGGTGGTTTCGCTGTTGTTGTTCCAGGCAGCCGTCGTGGCGTTCACGTAATCCGGATTCGCTACGGAATCGAGTATGCTGATCGCTGCTGTTGGCGCCTTATCACCCTCGCCCTTGTGATAATCGCGATGTACGTTTGTGATTCTGAATCCCCCGACATCTTCCGTCGAACCTTCCGCTTTGTCAGCGACCCAGCCTTGCGGCGGGTCCGGTAAAATGGGGAGCAATTTCTGATAATCAACGGCGTCGGGGACGAGAATCGGTTCGTTCTGAGCGTGCACCACGCCAATGTGTGAAATGATAAGCAGCGCCAGTGCAAACAAACTCGCACCCGCGGCGGAGCCAAACCTCGGCTGAGAAACGAGAGCCGTCGATTTCATGCTAACCTCTTTCCCGTAATTAGATTCCCTACACGATTGACTTTACAGCAGCTGTCAAGACGCTTGCACGGTGTGCATATGAGAGCGCGCAAAATGGCAACTTTGGTAACGGCGCATTCTGCACTTGTATTGTTTGCCTCACGTTTTCGCCTCTCCCTTCGCGAACGGAGGGGGTAGGGTGAGGGTTGGTTTCCTAGGACGCCATGGCGCAAACCCCTCACCTCCCGCCTACGCAGCGCTCCGGCGCGGCAAGCAATCCTCTCCCCTCACGGAAGGGGAGAGGTGGATTCATGCCAAGCCCATCCCTCAACGCTGACTGCGGACTGAATCCATCCAATCGATGGATATTCGGAGAGGAGCAGGGCACTACTTCGGTCAAGCTAGCGATAGCGCTTTGGATTCTCGCGGTCGCGGTGCGGCTTATCTTGATCGATCAGCCCTACGTCGATTATTGGAGTTGGAGACAAAGCGATGTCGCGGCGATTGCCCGCAACTTTGTCGAACACGGTTTTCGTTTTGGTTACCCGCAGATTGACTGGGCCGGCGGGTCAGGGGGGTACGTGGGAACAGAGTTTCCCATTCTACCTTTTCTCGCGGCGATCTATTACAAATTTGCCGGTATTCACGAATGGATTGGTCGCAGCCAGTCCGTGATTTTCTTCGCTATCTCTCTCCCATTTTTCTTTTTGCTCGTGCGCGAGATCTTCTGCGGCACTGCTGCGATTTGGGCTACGTTTTTCTACGCTTTTTCGCCACTGAACATCTTTGCCGGGCGCTCCTTCATGCCGGATGTGCCATCGCTCAGCCTGGGAATCATCGGATTGTATTTTTTTCTGCGTTGGCGTGCGCGAGATCTTCTGCGGCACTGCTGCGATTTGGGCTACGTTTTTCTACGCTTTTGCGCCACTGAACATCTTTGCCGGGCGCTCCTTCATGCCGGATGTGCCATCGCTCAGCCTGGGAATTATCGGATTGTATTTTTTTCTGCGTTGGGTTCGCGATCGCAAAATGGCGCCGTTTTATCTGGCTGCGATTGCGATTTCCTTGTCCATCTTGATCAAGATCACGAGCATCGTGATTGCCGCGCCGATTTTGTATTTGGTTGTAGCCGGGATCGGTGATCCCGGCCAACGTCAAGCAGACCTAGTAAGAAGCCGGGATCGCCGATCCCGGCTAGAGCTGCTGCTGTTCATCGCGATCGCCGTCTTACCTTCGGTCGTGTGGTATTGGCATGCGCGTCAAATCGCCGAAAGATTCTATCCGTATCATTTCTTTGGTGCCGGTGGAGTTCGACTGCAAAGTTTTTCGTGGTACTGGGATATCGCGCAACAAACTGTGACGTCGAGTCTGACACCGATTCTCGCAATCCTAGCGCTAATCGGTTTGTTCGTAGCGCCGCGGGGAAGATTCGGCTGCTTCTTTGATTGGTGGCTGGCTGCCATGGTTCTGTTTGTTCTAGCCGTCGGTTACGGCAATCGCCATCCCTGGTACCAGCTACCTCTGGTGCCCATCACCGCTGCGTTTGCCGGCGCCGGTTGCGCGTTTTTTGAATCGAAAATTTCTTCGCGCGTTGCGGTCGTGGCCTTGTCGATCTTGCTTGCAGGTTCGTTTGCAATTCTGGCCTTCCTGTACGTACGACCTCTTTATGAATCATCAGCCGCACAACTTCGCGATGCTGGTCTGGAATTAAACAAGCTTACGGCGAGCGATGCATTGATTGTCGCGGTGGACGGTGGCAATCCAACCATATTCTATTATGCGAAGCGCAAAGGCTGGCATTTTCTCGAGCAAAATGGGATTTACGGCGGCAATCCAAAGAACAGCCAGCAAGCGATTGCCGATCTTGAGCGACTGCGTCGCCAGGGCGCAACGCATTTTGTTTTTACCACGCCCAGGTTTTGGTGGTTGGAATCTTATCCTGAGTTCACTCAGCATCTCACCGAGGGTGCAACGCTGCTGGAGGCGACTCCAGAATTCAAAATCTACGAACTGAATCGCTAGCCTAAGATTGTGATCCGGTACGCTTGAAAAAGTGTGTCCTGTCATGTTGAGCCCTTCGATATCACTCAGGGCAGGCTTCGCGAAACATCTCTGGTTGTTTTCGCAGGTGATCCGTCCAGAAATGATCAGAGATTCTTCGCTTCCCTCAGAATGACATCGTGAAGAGGTCCCTCGGAATGACAAAATCGGATGCGTTAAAGCCTCGCAGGCAACTTGGGTTGTTCGATGCCACCATGATTGTCATGGGCGGCATCGTCGGCGCGGGGATTTTCGTTAATCCGTCCGAGGTAGCGCATCGCGTTCATACGCCATTCTTAATCCTCGGCGTTTGGGTGTTGGGCGGGATTTTCGCGATGTGGGGCGCGTTTATCTGGGCTGAATTGGCAACTCGTTTGCCCGGAACCGGTGGCCAATATCTGTACTTGCGCGAGGCATATCATCCTGCGGTTGCCTTTGTATATGGATGGGGACTGCTTCTTGTGACGCAGACTGGCGGTATGGCTGCGGTCGCCGTCATTTTCGCGTCCTACTTTCGCGCGCTTACGGGAGTAGCTTGGAACGGCAGCGTGATCGCGGCTGTGGTGCTGTTCGGACTAACCGGGATTAACTGCCTGGGCGCGCGCGCGGGCAGCAATGTGCAAAGCGTTTTCATGTTGTTAAGGATCGCAGCGATTGCGGGGCTGGTGGCATTTGGATTTGCGCTCGGCGGTGGCTCGCTCAAATCCGAGCCGTTGCCTGTCCCTCCTTTTTCTTTTGG
>Ga0209686_1001711_pt1 | contig 10649 bp, 8 predicted proteins | sample GraSoiAngelo_126_FD_185883 | JGI IMG/M metagenome (GOLD analysis project Ga0209686, IMG submission 185883) | Grasslands soil microbial communities from the Angelo Coastal Reserve, California, USA - 14_0927_09_20cm (SPAdes) (version 2) | ecosystem: Environmental > Terrestrial > Soil > Grasslands ...
CATCACGACTGGCTGGGCGGATTGGTATTTCAAACAGCTCAGCGGGCAATGGATCGACATTACCGGCGTGCCGGAAGGCGATTACATCGTGCACGTGGAAATCAACGCCGCGCACACATTCGACGAAGGCGCGAACCGCTATTCGAATGTGATCGAAACGACGATTCACATCCCCGATCCACGCAACAAGGTAACGATCGATAATTCTCCGGCGGCGACGGACTAAAGGTCAGCGGTCAGAGATCAGACGTGCCTAAAAGGGAGTAGCAGATTAGCGGCCGTTGTCGGGATGAAACCGCCTTGAGACGTGCGAGTCGGCGAAAGTCCGTCGCGCCATATCAGGTGGCTGCAGTCTGGCGGCGGCAGCGAAGCGCCGAAAAAGCGCAGCACGGCGCCGGGCCGTTCTACGCTGGGCGAAGTAAAGGGCGCCGTTTTGAGATAAGGTGAGTGTTAATTTCATGTGCGTCTCCGATCCCGGGGAAAGGTGGCCGATGGCAGATCGATCGGACGCAACCAATCTACAGGGGAAACGCGCGTTCCCTAATTCTTTCGAAAAGCTGAATGGAGCAAATGGGATGAGCGACATAGAAGGTAAAGCGACGAGGGCACGAGCGAGTGAAGCTGGGCAACAAACGAATTTCGAACACTGAAAGCTGAAAAGAAGAGGTCAGCGAAAAGGAATGCGGTCAGGTCCTTTAGGAGTAGATTGTCGTGTGCCGACTTATATTTACGAGACCACCGATCCGACCAAACCGATCCGAAACTTCGAAGTTAAGCAAAGCGTCCATGACGAACCGCTTCGGAACGATCCGGAAACTGGCGAAGCAGCACGGCGCGTGATCTCGGCTGGCTACAATCTTCTGATTCGCGGCAAATCGGTTGGTCCTTCAGTCGGCTCAGTCGGTTAGACTGGCTGCGTCGGTTATAACAGACGAGCTGACATGCGAAGGAAGGATTCAAACACATCGGCGAGGTCGAGAGTGTTGGTGCTGGTCGATGAATCGAACGTCGGCAGTTCGGTCCGCACGGCTGGGCGTGGCCTTGATTGGATAAAGCTGCGTGAATTTCTGGCCGGTCCGAGCACGGGACGGGAGCTGATCGAGATGGTTGTTTACGCCGGACTTCCGCCCGCGATGCCGATCTGGCAGGAAGAACGCGACAAGAAGAATAAATTTATGCAATGGCTGCGCTCCAACGGCTTCATGGTTGTGACCAAAGACGGGTCGCCCGCTGAGGAAGGGCGTTACAAGGCGAACGTGGACGTGATGATGGCGATCGACGCGCTCGAGCTTTCGGTCGAAATGCAGCCCGATCTCGTTATTCTCGTAACCGGCGACACTGATTTCGCTCATCTCGCGATCAAGTTGAGGCGACGCGGTATCCGGGTGGAAGTGGCATCCGTTTCGCAAAATCTTGGGAACATATTGAGATCAGCCGCGAATGAAGTGATCGATCTCGCGCCGTTGTTTCAGACGTTCGAAATGATGAAGATCCAGGAGCCGACACCGAATCGAGCGATGCCGCCGCGCCAGAACCAGCAGCAACACCAGCGGCGGCGCCGGCCGCGGTTTGGCCCGGCCAAAGCTCGAAGTGTTTAACGATTTTTTAGTTAGCTACGTTGTCCACCTCGCGCGGTCTTGCAGGATTGTGTGGAGATAGTGACAATCGCACGGTTTCGATAAGTGGTGATCGAAGCCGGCGAGCTTGGCGACGCGGACATCGCTCGGATAGGCGTAGCCGGACAAGGCGATGGCCAGGACCCGTTTCCCGCGACGGCGCGCTTCGCTGACCAGCGCGTAGCCAGAGCCGTCGGGTAGCCCGATATCGCTCAGGATGACATCGATCGGCGGCTCGGTCTCAAGCCGATCCATACCGCTCTTTAAGCTGTCGGCCGGGAAAACGTCGTAGCCCCAACGCCTGAGCAATCCGGTAAGCACCTGCCGGGTGTCCTGTTGATCTTCCACCACTAAAATCCGCATATCGGCCCCCTGGGACGGTATCTGATTCGGAAGTGGGCGGTTGTTCGGCCGTGCCACGCCCGAAAAAGTCATTTGGATGAGCGGGAAGATTGATCTGGCAGAAGCATCATGCAGTTTTTATTGGCTCTGCGGACTTTCCTGTTGTGGACGGGAGACCGAATGAACTACAATCCGCGTCCTTGTGAAGGCCCATCGTTTCGCGGGTTTAGTACTCTCGTTCAGTTTGGTTTTGGTAGGTGGCGCCTACGCCGGCGGGACCTACCAGCGCACCGATGACCACAAGAAGGCGCTCGTTTGGAACAACGATCCCAAACCCGGAGACGTCGCGACCTGGTCTGGCGATCGCGACGCGAACGGTTACGCGACAGGCCCCGGCACACTCCAATGGTTCCGGGTTGAGCCAGGATTCAATATTGGAGCCCGAAAGCGAACTCCGATCAGCAGTTATTCCGCGACGATGCTGCACGGGAAATTCAACGGCGGTGTTATGACGGTTGACCACGGAAAAACGTATCACGCGACGTTTGCCGATGGTCAGAAGAAAGGGCACTGGATTGCCGGGCCGTTAATTACGAAAGGAGAAAGGGCCGAATCCGTAAAATCGAAAGAGGTCGCGAGGGAGGCGCCCAGCACGGAAAAAATTTCAGAAGAAAAGACGCAAGCTCGCGTTGCAGAAGAAACAACGGCGGATGTTCCAGCAGAAGGATCCGCTCAAGATGAGCCACGGCGTAGCGAGCCCGCGAACATTCCAACTTCAAGTTCCAACGCAACAAACGAAGAATCTTCCTCGAAGGGAACAGAGAAAGTTTCTCAACTGCCGGTCGCTCAAGCGCCAGCAGAAGGACCGGATCAATCGGCGACGCCGCGAGAACCAGTGACCAGGAAATCGGCGCTCGCGCCGGGCCCGGTCCGCGCGATGGAACGACCGACTCGCACCGTCACCATAAAGCCAGAGGCCGAGCCGGCCAGGCAGTCTGAGCGCGCGAAGCCGGAAAAAACACAAAAGCCGTCGAAGATCGCGAAACCCGCCTCCTCTCAATCGCCCGAAGCGGACACACAGGTACGTGAAGATATCCCAGCAGAAGGTCACGTCTCCGCTCAAGATGAGCTACGACGTGGCGAGGTCGAGAAAAAAGAAACTCCAGTGGACGATTCGCTCCGCACATTGACTGGGCCGCCCTCGTCGCTGCGTAGCAGCGCGCCGAAAACAAACCCGCCAACTCAAATTTCGACGCCTTCAACCACAGCCGTTTCGCCGTCTCCACCGCCGACTGGCGCGAAGCTGACTGCCGTGCAAGCGATGGACATTGCCGACATCGAAGCGCGCACAAAAGGTCACGATCTGGGCGAGTATCAATTGCCGAAAGCCGAATACAATGCAGCCAACGGCACCTGGTTGGTCGCGTACGCCGCGCGCGACGCCGACAAAGACGCGAAGAAGCTGACCGTCACGATCCAGGACAAAACCGGCAAAGCGGAAGTCGGCAAATAGGTCCGAAGCCGGACTGGCACTTTCAAAGGACGGCCGTTTCGTTAAAACCTCCGGCCAGGCGTGACGAGTCCGCGTAATCGCAGGAATCGGGTGGGCGGCATCTCACCGCGATGTAAGCTGACTTGGAGAAATCCATGACTCAATCAAAAGAGCGCGATTACGTTCTCGGAACGCACGACCAAGAACTGGAGCGATTGGGCGTGCAGCATCGCGCCTGGCGTCCGGTGGTGTTGGATTGCTGGAAAAAGGCGGGCATCACGGTTGGAAGCCGCGTGCTCGATGTCGGCGCCGGGCCCGGCTATGCGACTGTCGATCTTGCGGAAATTGTTGGACACATCGGACGAGTCGTCGCAGTCGAGCGCTCGAGTAATTTTGTCAAAGCGATCAAGAGCGCGATTCAGGCACGATCGCTTCCGAATGTCGACGTTCACGAGCTCGACTTGATGAATGATGCTTTGCCGGAAGGGCCTTTTGATTTCGCCTGGTGCCGATGGGTCCTTTGTTTTGTCTCCGATCCAGAGCTCCTGGTTAAAAAAATCGCGCACGTTACGCGTCAGGGAGGTCAGGCAATTTTTCACGAGTACGGCCATTACAGGACGTGGCGTTTTTTCCCGCAGCGCGCGAGTTTGGAAGAATTCCGAGCTCACGTGATCGCCACCTGGCGTGAAGCCGGCGGCGAGCCGGACACCGGCCTGCAATTACCGTCGTGGTTAACGAAGAACGGATTTGACGTGCGCTCGGTAGTGCCGCGAATTTTTTGTCTGCGGCCAAACGATTACATGTGGCAATGGCCGGCCCAATTCATTCATGTGCATCTCTTGCGATTGCAAGAGCTCGGTCGAATCGATGCGACCTTTGCAAACAAAGTCCGCGCCGATCTGGCTGCGGCCGAGAAAGAAGAGGCTTCGTTCATGCTGACTCCGCTCGTGCTTGAGATCGTAGCGGAAAAAGTGTAGGTCCGAGCCGGACTGGCGGTATAGAAATCGTTTCCGATTTCTATTGCAGCGAACAATGTCTCCGCGACAGGATTTGGACGCGTCACATGAAAGATCTAACGCAAGGATCAATTACCAGACATTTGCTGCACATGTCGGCCTTCATGGCCGTGAGCATGATTGCCCAAACGCTCTATTTGCTGCTCGACATGTATTGGGTCGCACATCTCGGCAAGGAAGCGATCGCAGCGGTTGGTGTCGCCGGCGCTCAGATGATGATAGTTCTGGCGTTGACCCAAATGCTCGGCGTTGGCACGACCGCCGTTATCTCCCAAGCCGCGGGCCGAAAGGAGCAGCCACACGCAGAGCTGGCGTTCAACCAATCGTTTGTGATGTCGATTCTCGTTGGATTGGCGTTGGGGATTTGCGGCTTCGGACTAATGAGCTGGTATTGCAACACTTTCACGGCCGATTCGCTCACAGCCTCTTTGGCAAAGAGTTATCTGATTTGGTTCATCCCCGCGCTCGTTCTCCAGTTTCCTCTCGTCAGCATGGGTTCGGCATTGCGAGCTACGGGCATTGTCCAGCCAACTGTCGCTCTCCAACTCCTAAGCGTGGTGCTCAACGGCGCGCTCGCTCCCTTTCTCATTTTAGGAATCGGTTTCCCGAGACTCGGAGTCGCCGGCGCTGCACTCGCTACCTTTATCTCCATCCTGGTGGCCGACGTCCTGTTGTTTATTTACTTCGAAAAAAAATATCATTACCTGCGGTTCCGATCGGCCCAGTTTCGGCCGCAAATGAAAATGTGGTGGGCGATGTTACGCGTCGGCCTGCCCGCCGGCGCGGAGTTTGTGTTGCTGTTTTTTTACATAACGCTCGTTTACAAAATCATCTCCGACTTTGGACCGGCGGCGCAGGCCGGCTTTGGTCTCGGAGTGCGGGTAATGCAATCATTGTTTCTGCCGGTGGTGGCGCTGAGTTTCGCGGTTTCACCCATGGTCGGACAAAATTTCGGTGGTCGTAAAGCCGAACGTGTCCGGCATTCCGTTTACTCCGGAATCGGACTTGCAACGCTCTTAATGCTCCTGCTCGCAGCGATCACGTGGTCCGCGCCGGGAACGATGATCCGCTTTTTTTCAAAGGACGCCGCCGTGATTCAATTCGGCAGCGATTATCTCCGCATCGTCGCTTTCAATTTCGTGGCTGCCGGAATTGTCTTTACCAGCTCGAGCATGTTTCAGGGATTGGGCAACACGATGCCGCCGTTACTCAGCTCGGCGTCGCGCCTGTTTCTTTTTGCGCTGCCGGCGCTGCTGCTCGCGCGCACGCCGGGGTTTGACATCAAACTCCTTTGGTACCTCTCAGTCGGATCGCAGGTGCTCCAAGCCTGCATGAATTTGTTGCTGCTCCGGCGCGAGTTGCACAGGAAATTAAGGTTTGAAGACGGTGCAGATTTCATTCCGGCAAGCGCGACTGCGTCCTAGAGTACCAACGCGAGAGGGGCACAACGTTGCTCCGTGCGCGTTGCTTGTTGCAGCCGCTTCGTTCTTTTTTTCCGTGGGCGACGGAGCCACGCTCGCCGGACATCAAGTTCAAAGTGGCGGCTCGCTCGACCTTCAATTTCCGCTGAGCAATTATTTCCAGGAATACGCAGCTCAAGGCGGAAACCCGAGACCGACCACCGGCCGCGCGTTGCTCTTTTTTCCGAACGGATTCGATCCTGCCCGGTCGTGGCCAATTCTGATCGTCACCTCGACGACCGATCTTGATCGCACGAGTATTATGGACGCGCCCTGGTATCGCGACGCCGCAATAAAGGAGGGCTGGATTGTGCTCGCGACCGACACCACCATCCGTCCACGCGCTGACTCACTTCAATGGCGATTGTCGATCCTGACTGCCGGATTGCGGGTAATTCGGACTAACTGGCCACAGTCAGCGCAATGGCCGGTCGCGTTTGCGGGATTTTCCGGCGGAGCAAAGCGGGGCGGCATTCTTGCCGCAATGCTGGCAAGCAACCGTGGATTTAAAATCTGCGGAATGTTTCTGGCGGGAATCAACTCCGACCGGGTGACCGCAGCCTACAAAGATTATCAGCCGCCGGCAGACTTTTTGAATACGCCAATCTGGATCAGCAGCGGCACAACAGACCAGATCGCTCCGCCGGGCACCCAGGAAGGAGTTTATTACTCGCTAAAGCGCACCGGGTTTAAGCGAGTGCGGCTTGAGAAATTCTTCGGCGGTCACGCTCTCAAAAACGCCGAGATTCAGCGCGCTCTCCATTGGTTTCGAGAAGTCGGAAAATTCTAGGCTGATCTCGAAGAGGCCAGGACTCGAGGAGCGGAATTCGGTCTTGCACTTTAGTGCACAGACAACCAGCTTTCTGGTCTCATTTTTTCACCACCATGCGATCTCGAATCTTGATTTCTCTTTTCGGTTTCTTGTTATTGTCGATTCTGTCTGCTTCGGCGCAGTCGCTGCCGAATACCACGCGTCTTCTTCGTTTTCCGACGACTAACGATCGTGAAATTGTTTTTTGTTACGCGGGCGAGCTTTATACCGTGGCCAAAGATGGCGGCATCGCCCGCCGCCTGACGAGCGGCCCCGGTTACACTTCGTTCCCGCGCTTTTCGCCGGACGGAAAACAAGTCGCGTTCACTTCGGAATACGACGGCAATCGCGAAGTTTATGTGATGCCGGCAGAAGGCGGCACGCCCAAACGTCTCACGATTTCGGCCACGCTCGGGCGCGATGACGTTTCGGATCGAATGGGACCGAATAACATCGTGATGGCGTGGGAAAACACGAAACCGCTGATCGTCTTTCGCTCGCGGATGAAATCGTTCAACGATTTCATCGGTTCGCTCTTCACCGTCGGTCTCGATGCCGAGCTACCGCAGCAAGTGCCGGTGCCACGCGGCGGATTCACGTCCTTTTCTCCGGACGATTCGAAAATGGCCTTCAACCGCGTTTTCCGCGAGTTCCGGACCTGGAAACATTATCGCGGCGGCATGGCCGACGATATTTGGATCCATGATTTCAAAACCGGCGCGACCGAGAATCTGACCAACAATCCGGCCCAGGACATCTGTCCGATGTGGGGTCCGGACAACAAAATCTATTTCATCTCCGATCGCGATGGTCGAATGAACTTGTTCGTTGTCGATCTTGCCTCGAAGGCAACGAAACAACTCACGAGCTTCAAAGATTTCGACATCAAATTTCCGTCCATCGGCAAGGACTCGATCGTTTTCGAACAAGCCGGCTACATCTGGCGATACGATTTGAAAAGCGGACAGGCGACGCCGCTGCCGATCGAGATCAAGGAAGATCTCGCGATTGGACGCTCAACCTTGGTTGATGCATCGAAACACATCGAGTCGGTGAATCTGGCGCCCGATGGCGAGCGAACGATCGTCGTCGCGCGCGGCGATATATTTTCGGTGCCGGCGAAGGAGGGCACGCCGCGCAACTTGACCAAAACATCAAATGCGCACGAGCGGGATGCGGTTTGGTCGCCCGATGGAAAATGGATTGCCTACAACTCAGACGTCACTGGCGAGAACGAATTGTATGTTCGCGCGCAGGACGGCAAAGGCGACGCCGTTCAGCTGACCAGCGGCGCCGACACTTATTACTACCCGGCGAAATGGTCGCCTGACAGCAAGAAGCTGCTTTGGAGCGATCGTTTGCAGCGACTGCGTTTTGTCGATGTTACTACGAAAACGGTAACGCAGGTCGATCAGGACAAATGGGGCGAGATCGAAATTTTCAATTGGTCGCCGGATAGTCAGTGGATCGCATGGGGGCGTCCTGAAGAAAACGGATTGCCGCGGGTTAATCTCTATTCGCTCGCGAACAAACAACAGACCGCAGTGACCGACAACTGGTACGGTTCCGGCGAACCGATCTTCAGTGACGATGGAAAATATTTGCTCCTTGGCTCGGCCCGCGATTTCAAACCGTCGTTTGGCGATGAAGAGTTCGCGAATATCTATCGCGACATGGAGCGCGTGTATTTAGTCACGCTCGCCAAGGAAACGGAGAACCCGCTCGCTCCAAAAAGTGATGAAGTAGGCAAGGCGGAACAAAAACGCGAAAAAGAGAAAGCCAAGGAAGCGGAAGAAAAAAAGCCGGAAGAGAAGGCGGCCGGTGAAAAAAAGCCCGAGGAAAAGAAATCCGAAGCCGCCAAGCCGAAAAAGCCGGTCGTAGTTAAAGTCGACACCGACGGCATTCAGAACCGCATCGTCGGGCTCGAGATCACCCCGGGAAATTACCGGAACATCCGGATGGTGGACGATCGCATCTTTTATCTGCGCCGCACCGCTGGAGACGACGTCGGCGAAGAAGACGATGATGGCGACGGTCGCGATCGGAAATCACATCTTTGCTCCTATAGCCTGGAAGATCGCAAAGAAACGGTGATTGGCGATGCGAACGATTACCAGATCACGTTCGACGGAAAAAAGATGCTGGTAAAAATCAAAAAGGATTACGCGATCATTGACCTGCCGAAAGACAAGATCGAGACCAAGGACCACGAGCACAAAATCGAAGGATTGGACATGCAGCTCGACCGTCACGCGGAGTGGAACCAGATCTATTTCGAATGCTGGCGGCACATGCGCGATTTTTTCTACTCGCCGACGATGAACGGCGTCGATTGGAAAGCGATGCGCGACAAATATGCCGCGCTGGTTCCGTTCGTGAACCATCGCAACGATCTGACTTATTTGTTAGGTGAATTAATCGGCGAATTGAACAGTGGCCATACCTACGTCGCCGGCGGCGAGCGCCCTGACACGCCGCGCGTGAAACTTGGTTTGTTAGGAGCGGAGCTTTCGCGCGATCCAGCCACGAAGGCTTACAAGATCGATCGAATTTTACCTGGCGAAAACTGGGACAAGCACACGCGCTCGCCGCTCACCGCGGTGGGCGTGAACGTGAAGGCCGGCGATTACATTCTTGCCATCAATGGAACGCCGGTCTCATCGCTTGCAAACCTTTATCAGGCGCTCATCGGCACCGCGGACAAACAGGTAATTCTGCGCGTGAACTCGAAACCATCGGACGCGGGCGCGCGCGATGTGACCGTGGTCCCGACGGCCAACGAAGGCCCGCTCTACTATTTAGATTGGGTGCAAAAGAACATCGATTACGTGACCAAGAAAACTAACGGCGACGTTGGTTATCTCCACATTCCGGACATGGGGCGGCCGGGGTTGAACGAATTTACCAAGCTTTATTTCCCTCAAATCCGCAAACACGCATTGATTGTCGATGTTCGCGGCAACGGCGGCGGTTTTGTTTCGCCGCTGGTGCTCGAGCGATTGCGGCGCGCGTTCGTGATGGTGGGGATCGCGCGCAACGGAATGCCGCAACCAGATCCAGCGCACGCGTTCATGGGCCCAATGGTCACGTTGATCAACGAATTCTCCGCCTCGGATGGCGATATTTTTCCGTTTCGATTCAAAACGCTCGGTCTCGGCAAATTAATCGGCAAACGGACCTGGGGCGGCGTTGTTGGAATTCGGAACTCGCTTCCGCTGGTTGATGGCGGCAATTTTTTCAAGCCGGAGTTCGCACTTTACTCCAAGGATGGAAAGGAATGGATCATCGAAGGACACGGCGTCGATCCCGATATCGTGGTCGACAACGATCCGGCGAAAGAATTTCACGGCGAAGACCAACAGCTCGACCGCGGGATCCAGCAAATCGAGGAAGAACTGAAGACGAAACGCTACGAGCTGCCGCCGCCGCCGCCGTATCCGAACCGAAATCCGGCCAAAGCGACACAATGAGTGGTCATCCCGAGCGCTCCGTCAGTCCGGCTCGGACCGAGGGATTTCCCAGTCGAAGCGCGGATCACACAAGCTAGTTCGTATGATCAACCGCCCTGTGAGAGATCCTTCTCCCGCGATTGCGGGATCAGGATGACCAAATGTTCATTTGAACTTGCATCGCCGGACTAATGCGCCGATGCTGAGTTCATGCTGACGGAGCGGCCCGCCTTCGCCAAGGCTTCGGCGTGGCAGGCAACTTCGAATAGCGCGAAAGCCATGAGGAAAAATGTTAACTGATCGACAAAGAAGCGTTTTGGATTTCATTCAGCGCGAGCAGCGCGACAAAGGACTCACTCCGAGCACGCGCGAAATTCAAAGTCACTTTCGATTCGCCAGTCAAACGTCGGTGATGCAATACATCGCCGCGCTCGAGCGGAAAGGATTTCTGCAACGTCATGCC
>Ga0209686_1001719_pt1 | contig 10610 bp, 9 predicted proteins | sample GraSoiAngelo_126_FD_185883 | JGI IMG/M metagenome (GOLD analysis project Ga0209686, IMG submission 185883) | Grasslands soil microbial communities from the Angelo Coastal Reserve, California, USA - 14_0927_09_20cm (SPAdes) (version 2) | ecosystem: Environmental > Terrestrial > Soil > Grasslands ...
CGCTGAGCTTGCCGGGTGATCTGCTAAAAGCAGCCACGAGCAACGTCGCGGCCGCGACAACTACCAGAGCGGCACCGAGCAAGAAAAGCGGCGCGTCGAAGTAGCGTACGCCCATAAGCGCAAGCAACGTCACGGGTAGCGTCGCAACCGTGAGAGCAGTCGTCCGCACGATCACTTGTGCCCACGCGAGGCCAGCCGCCGAATATGGCGCAGCATAAACCGTTAGATATCCAAGCGGAAACAGCAACAGTCCGACCAAGATATGATTCAGGAGCATGGGAGGCGTGAGCTGGTCCGCCGCGGCCGTAGAGGCGGAATGTCGAATGAGCGTAGCAATGTGGGGCGTTGCTGCGAGATGCACGATGCCGAGCAGAATGAGAAGCACCCCACTCCCTCGAAGTAGCCGAACACGAGTAGATGCCGACATGATCAGACTTCGCATGACAAAGCGTATCACATCACGCCTAACAAGAAATAGACTGCATCTCGCAGCCTATCCCGTCCAGCGCTTCAATTCTTATCACGCCTTTGGCTTTGGCGGTGCGCGAACAAAAACATCGCGTCTCCGACGCTTGCGATCACTTCGACTCGGTGATCTTGAGGCCTGGCGGCGGCTCGAAGAGAGAAGGGTCGAAGGGCAGATCGGTTTCGTAGGAAAGATAGCGGAAGGAGAAATCGGGTTTCCCGTCCTTGGTGAAATCCATTTGGACAGGTTTGCCAGTGTCCGGATCGAGCAAAAGAGTAACTTCCCGCGCGCCGCTTTTTATGGCGAGCGCCTTGCAATCCTTCTCCTCGACCTTGCGCAAGCCAATGTCGCGGGCCTTATGCAGGTGAAAAAATCCCATCTCATTCCCGAACTCGAGGCCCTGGAATTCCTTGTCGGGATCCGGTTGGCCGCTTGGTTTGGGAACCCAAATGATCGGGATGCGAGCGGAGAATGTTGGCCCTGGGTCGATCGTGTGACGCGCCGTCTTATCGAGCAAGTTGATCGTCCAGGCATCCGGCTCCCTGGTGATGAAGAGAAAGTGAATGCCTTGCGCAGGGTTGGGCGGCTCCTCGATTCTCGAATACTTGTCGGCCACCCGGTAAAGCGTCCTCGGCTTGGCCGCGAACGAGTCGGGCGCGACATCCGGGCTCATGCGGCGGAAGACGATTTTTGTCATTTGAAGTTCGTCGGCCGCAGTCGTCAGTGCACAAATGCACGTGACCGCGAGAATGAATGTGAAAAGAGAATTTCGAAGCCCGAATCGCGAATCGCGAATCGCGAATCTCAGCGAACGCGGCCGGTCACAGACTTTCGAACGACGGTGCACAGAGTTAGTCATTGAATTTTTCTCACGCCTTCAGCGGTCGAATAAACGTTTGAGCTTTCCTTGAGCTCGGCAAAAATCAGCCGGCCGGCCGCGGTTTGTAAAGCGCTTGAAACAACTACAGTGGTCATTTTGCCGAGATACGGCCGGGCGTGGTTGACCACGATCATGGTGCCATCGGCAAGATAGCCAACGGCTTGATGTTGTTCGCGGCCTTCCTTCACCAAACTCAATTGGATTTCATCGCCGATCACCACCATCGGACGCAGCGCGCGCGCCAGATCATTCAGATTTAGCGCCGGCACTTGCTGGAGCCGCGCCACCTGACAAAGCGCGTTGTCGTTCGTAAGCAAACGGGCCTGCAACAGCTTGGCCGTATGCACCAATCGCGCATCCACCGCTGTCTCGCGATCGTCGCTGCTGCTTTCGTGAATGGTCAATTCCATCTCCCGAGAATGGTGGAATTGGTTCAGAAGATCAAGGCCGCGGCGGCCGCGCTCGCGCTTCACCGGGTCGCGCGAATCCGCCAGTGTTTGCAGTTCATCAAGAACAAATCGCGGCACGATGAGTGAGCGGCTAAGAAACCCGCTCGCGCAGAGATCGGCGATGCGACCATCGATAATCACATTGGTGTCGAGGATGAGTGGCTCGCGCTGGGTTGTTTCGCGGGCGAAGCGGACGTAGGGAATGATGAGCGAAAACTCGTCGCGGTTGCTGCGCATCGCCAGCATCATGCCGAGATAAGCGAAGGCGGCGTAAACAATCAGGCGCGTGGTCCATTGCGTCGTTTCCGATTGATAGTGCAAAACATCCGAGGCCATCAGCAGGTTCGCGAAGAGCAAGCCGAGCAGCAGGCCAAACGTCGCCGAGGAAAATGCGCGCAGTGAAAAGCCTTTGAGCAAACGATCGATCAGTACGACGACCAGACCGAGGATCAGGCCGAGGACGAGTCCCGGCCACATGTTCCTTTCCAGCGCAGCGGAGACGGTGGCGCCAATCGCGGCACAGAATGTCACAAACAGAACACGGAGCAGATTAACGGTAAGGAGTGGCGTCATTGCCGTCTCCCAGTTTTGCGCGGTGGATTATTTTGCTCCCGAGCGTTGATGTCGATCTTGGCCGCGTTGTCGCGGTAAAACAAAACGCCGTGTGCGCGCAAGTTGCTGATGAGCGCGCGCAAATCATTCGCCAGTTCTGGATTGGTGAGAAGCGCGGCGAGCAATCCCTTTCCCTCGGTGGCAGCTTTGAACGCTTTGCGCGCATCGCCGATCGTGACTTGCAAATCGTCCGCCGCTTTCTTGGCCGAGCTCATCGTGGAATCGGTTTTCTCGATGACGCCGTCGAGTTTTTTCGAAGACTCGGCCAAGGCGCCCGTCGCTTGATTCAGGTGATCCATGCTCGCTTTCAAATTCTGCATGTTCGCCGGCGACAACGTTTCGTCATTTAAGCGGTTCACTGTCGTGTGAAGATCATTCAAAACCTGGCCACCTTCACGCGTGAGATCGTCGAGTCCAGTTTCGCGCGCGCCTCTGATATAGGTGTTAGGTGGGATGTACGTCTTCGGCTGTCCGAGCGGCATCGTCACATTTACGAATCGATCGCCGAGCAAACCGGAGCTTCCCACCGTGAACTTGCTTTCCGCGGGAACTTTAACGTAATCATAAATCTTCAACGGTACGTCCACGCCGCTGCCTTCGCGAACCAGCCGCGGGCCTCCCGCGACCTTTCCGATTCTCGCGCCGGCGAGCAAAACATCGGAACCTTTTAACAATCCGCTCGCATCGTTGAAGCGAACGGTGAGGGCGTAATAAGTTTTGAAGCCCTCCCCCAGCCTGCCGAACTGCACGATCAGCGCACCCAACATCGCCAAGCCCACAAAAACGAAGGCGCCGACTTTGAATTCTAAACCTCGCTCATGCCGATTCATTGGTTTTTAACCCTCAACTCTTAGCCCCTAGCTCTCAACTCTCAACTGCCCATCCGAACGTCCGAGCAGAAAATCCTGGATGACGGCGTTGTCGGTTTGTTCGAGCTCCCGGGGCGTTCCATGAAAATAAATCCGGCCCTCGTGCAGATAGGCGACGCGATCAGCCACGTGAAACGCATTTTTCATGTCATGGGTGACGACAATGCTCGTCACGCCAAAACGTTTTTGCAATCGCCGGATCAGCCGGTTGATTGAATCGGAAACGACCGGATCGAGCCCGGAAGTCGGTTCGTCGTAGAGAATACATGATGGCTGCCGAATGATCGAACGCGCGAGGCCGACGCGCTTCTTCATTCCGCCACTCAAGTTGACCGGCATTTTCTTTTCTTCGCCTTGCAGTTCCATCACCTCGAGCATTTCATGTACTTTCGTGCGCAGCACTTTCAGATCCCGCTCGCCGGCCTCGCGCAACGGGAAAGCGATGTTCTCCTCGACCGTCATCGAATCGAACAAAGCGCTGCCCTGAAAAAGAATTCCGACCTTTTGACGAATGGTCGCGAGCTGCCATTCGGTCATGCCAATGATGTTTTGGCCTTCAATCCAAATTTCTCCCGCATCCGGTTGCATCAAACCGATAAGATGTTTGAGCAACACACTCTTGCCGCCCCCGCTGCGGCCGATAATCGCGAGGGTTTGACCGCGCGCGACTTCAAGATCGACCCCGCGCAAGATTTCTTGCTGGCCGATTCTCTTCACTAATGACCGCACCGCGATCATTGGTGAAGCATTGATCGATGAGGGTTGAGGACTGATGGACACTGCGGAAGATGTCGGTGCTTCGATCATTACTCTCCTACTCCATTACTCCACCACTCCGCTTATTGATAGCCGGCCGGGTAAATGATGTTGAACAACATGGTGAGGAAAAAATTGCAGATCAGGACCGCGAGGGAGGCATTCACCACCGCCTCAGTCGTAGCGCGGCCGACGCCCACCGCGCCTTCGCGCGCGGTCAATCCTTTGTGACAGCTAATGAAAACGATGAGTATCCCGAAACAGAACGCTTTCGAGAGACCCATGATGATGTCGCGATTCCGGGTCCAGCGCACCATGTTCGCCATATAGTACGTGCCGTTAATCTCGAGTAGGAAAATTGCGATAAAATAGCCAGCAGCGATGCCGACGGCAATACATTCGGCCACGAGCAATGGCATCGAAATCATCATGGCGAGAGAGCGCGGCACTACCAGGTAGTCGGTCGGATAAACGGCGAGCGCGCGCAACGCGTCGATCTGCTCGGTCACTTTCATCGTCCCGATTTCGGCAGACATCGCCGCACCGACGCGTCCCGCCACCATGAGCGCCGTCAGGACTGGTCCAAGCTCGCGACAGATAGAGACCGAAACCACCGCGCCCACGGTGAATCCGCCCGTGATCACGACGACAAGTTGGGAAAGCAGTCCGATCTCGACGATTTGATTGAGAAATAATTTCCAGCGCAGCTTGTGCGTGAAGATCGAGCGAAAGGTGTCGGCCGCTAGCAAAACGATTTCGCCCAGATATTGGAAGAACGCGAGGATGGGCGCACCGAGCGCATTGAATAATCGAACCATGGTCAAGAAAACGGCGCGGCCGCTTCGGTTGAATTCAAATGCTTAGCGGCTGCGTCTTGGTTTTTGGGCGAAGCATTCGTCGCAAGTTTACGGGCGAGACGAAACGATGCAACGCTTTAACGCGGCAACGCGGCAATGGCTCAAAGTCCGAAAGCCAAACGGGTAGGGTGAGACTCCGTCGAGCCGACGAATAGACGCGCGTCGATGAATTCGACGGCTCCGCAGAGCATCGCCCTACCGTATCCCAACATTCGCGCTCAACGTTTGCGCCCTACACGAAACTGCGATAAAAAGATGTCGATCTAACGAATGAAGGGCGCGATTCGATTTCTGTTTTCGATCGAGGTTCTTCTCGCTGCTCTTTTCTTCACTGGTTGCGAAACGGTGCCGGAAGGAATTCAGCAGGCGAAGATCGCGATGGCGCAGCACATCGCCGCCGAACCGCCGGGAGATTACTTTATCGGCCGGCGTTATTTCAAACCGGACTTCAAGTTCTGGGGCTATGTGCGACGGCCAGGCCAGCCCTGGAGCACGGCCCAGCTCGTGATGTTAAACGAAAAACAAAAACTCGCGCCCGATCGCGAGCGTTTGAGTTTCGGCAACGACAACAATTACGAATACAAACTCTACGGATATTTCAGCGGCGACAAAGTTTACGAGCCGGCCAGCAACGGCGTCTATCCGGAGTTCGTTTTGAAAGGTTACGAAGAGATTTCGATGAATCCGCCGCCAATTTTCAAGAGTCAATACAGCGGGCGGGCGGATGCTGCGAACACTCGGTTCGTAATCGAGAAGCCGGAATAATCGATTGTCTGCACAACACTCGCGAGATCCGGTTGCTGAAGAATTCTTGCGCTATCTCATCGTCGAGCGAAACGCCTCTCCGCGCACGCTGAAAGCTTACCGGCAATCGCTGGAAGCTTTTCGCGCCGCGAACAAAACACCATGGAAGAAATGCAAGGCCGAGGATTTTCGGAACTATCTCTTCGCCATCATGAAACGCGAGCAGGCACGGTCATATATCCGGCTGCAATTTTCCGCGTTGCGCACGTTTTACCGGTTTCTCACCGAACGAAAAGGGTTGCGACGCGATCCGGTCCGCGAACTGCAATTACCGAAGATCGACAAGAAACTTCCGCTCGTGCTCACGCGGCAGCAGATCGAAGAATTGCTCGCCGCACCGATGAAGGTCGCAAAAAAACGGGCAGCGCCAATTTGGATGCCGCCGCGCGATGTCGCGATCATGGAACTTTTCTACAGCAGCGGCTTGCGCTTGAGCGAACTGACGGCGCTCGATGTTGCCGATGTCGATCTTTACACCGAGTCGGTGCGCGTCCTCGGCAAAGGCCGGAAGGAACGCGTTTGTCCGGTGGGTTTTCCCGCGCTCGAAGCGATCTCGCGTTATCGCGCGGCCGCCAACGTGCATTCCGGTCCGCTTTTCATAAATAAGTTACGCAGGCGAATCTCGGCCCGTTCGATCTGGCTGATCTTGAAACGCTATTTACGCCACACGTCGATTCCGATTTCCATCAGTCCACACAAGCTGCGTCATAGTTTCGCGACGCACCTGCTTGATCGCGGCGCCGATTTGCGCAGCGTGCAGGCATTGCTCGGTCATGCCAGCCTTTCCACGACGCAAATTTATACGCACGTTACCGTCGAGCGCCTGAAAAAGGCGTATGCGGACGCGCATCCGAGGGCGTAATTTTCAAAAATGATGAGTGATGATCGCCGATCACTCGCAGTCAGCTCGCGCTTGCGGCTGCGCCGTGCGGCTCCGCCACGTGGAAGGTCAGTTTTCCGTCCGCCGCTGTGACTTCGACGCGGTCGCCCGCTTTGACGTTGCCTTTGAGCAATTCTTCCGCGAGCGGATCTTCGAGATATCGTTCAACCGCGCGGCGCATCGGACGCGCGCCATAATTCGGATCGTAACCTTTTTCAATCACGAACTCGTGCGCCGCGGCATCGAGCATGATCTCGATCTCTTTCGCTTTGACCCGGACCTTCACCTTCGCCACCTCAAGATCGACAATGCGCATGAGATGCGATTTTTCGAGCGAGTGGAAGACAATGATCTCGTCCAGCCGATTGAGAAACTCGGGTTTAAAGACGCGCTTGGTCTCTTCCATGATCTTCGAGCGCATCGTGTCGTAGTCGTGTCCTTCAGGCGGCGCACCGAAGCCCATCACCATCTGTTTCTTGAGCAATTCTGCGCCGACGTTGGACGTCATGATGATGATCGTGTTGCGAAAATCGATTTTGCGGCCTAACGAATCGGTAATCTTTCCGTCTTCGAGAATCTGGAGCAGCAGGTGCATCACGTCCGGATGCGCTTTTTCGATTTCGTCGAAGAGAACAACTGAATAGGGCCGGCGTCGCACTGCTTCGGAAAGTTGGCCGCCCTCTTCGTAACCGACATAGCCTGGCGGCGACCCGATTAGTCGGGAGGCCGTGAATTTTTCCATGTATTCGGACATGTCGATCTGAATGAGCGCGTCGGAATCGCCGAACATGAACTCCGCCAGCGTGCGCGCCAGATAAGTTTTGCCGACGCCGGTCGGGCCAAGAAAGACAAACGAACCGATCGGGCGTTTCGGATCTTTCAGGTCGGCGCGGGAGCGGCGCAATGCTTTGCTGATGGCGGTGACCGCTTCGTCCTGACCAATGACGCGCAGTTTCAGCTCCGACTCCATCGCGAGCAACTTCTGCATTTCTTGCTGCTCCATGCGCTGGAGTGGCACGCCGGTGACCTTCGAGATGATGTGCATCATGTCGTCCGCCGTGACGAGCACTTGCTTTTCTTCGCGCTCCTCGCGCCATTTGTTCAAAATGGTGTCGAGTTTTTCCTTCGTTTGCTTTTCCTTGTCGCGCAGCGCGGCGGCTTTTTCGAAATCCTGCGCTTTGATTGCCGCTTCTTTTTCAACCCGGATCTCTTCGATTTCTTTTTCGATTTCCTTTACGTTGGGCGGACGCGTCATCGCGTTGATGCGCGCACGCGCTCCGGCTTCGTCCATGACGTCGATGGCTTTATCGGGCAGAAACCGGCCGGTGATGTAACGCTCGGAAAATTTGACCGCAGTTTCGAGCGCTTCGTCGGTAAGCTTGGCTTTGTGATGCGCTTCGTATTTCGGGCGCAAACCTTTCAAAATCTCGATCGCCTCATCGATGGTCGGGGCATCGACCTTCACCGTCTGGAAGCGGCGCTCGAGCGCAGCGTCCTTCTCGATGTACTTGCGATACTCGTTCATCGTCGTCGCGCCGACGCACTGCAGCTCGCCGCGGCTCAAGGCGGGCTTGATAATGTTGGAGGCGTCCATCGCGCCCTCGGCTGAGCCCGCACCGACGATGGTGTGCAGCTCATCAATGAATAGAATCACGTTCTTCGAGCGCCGAATTTCATCCATCACCGCTTTGATCCGCTCTTCGAACTGGCCGCGGTATTTCGTTCCGGCAACCATCAAGGCGAGATCGAGCGTGATCACCCGTTTGTCGCGCAATAGTTCCGGCACATTGCCATTCGCAATCTCCTGGGCGAGGCCTTCCGCGATTGCGGTTTTGCCCACGCCGGCTTCACCGATCAAGACCGGGTTGTTCTTCGTTCGCCGGCAAAGCACTTGAATGACGCGCTCGATTTCATTGCGGCGCCCGATTACTGGATCAAGCTCGTCCTTTTTCGCCAGGTCAGTCAGATCACGACCAAATGCGCGGAGCGCGGGAGTTTTGACATCTTTCTTGGTCGGCTCACCGCCTTCGTCCGCTTCCGGGGGCGTGAAATTCGGGTCGAGCTCTTTGAGAATCTCGTTCCGCGTCCGCTCGATATCGACTTCGAGACTCTTGAGGACACGCGCCGCGACGCCTTCACCTTCGCGCAAAAGCCCAAGCAAAATGTGTTCGGTGCCGACGTAGGAATGATTGAGCGCTTTGGCTTCCTTGCCGGCGAGGGCCAGGACTTTTTTCACGCGCGGCGTGTAGGGAACGTTTCCGACCATCTTGGTTTCAGGTCCCGAGCCAACCTGCTTCTCCACTTCCATTCGCACGGTCTCCAGATCGAGACCCATTTTCTGCAAAACGTTCACCGCCACGCCCTGCCCCAGCTTGATCAGTCCCAGAAGCAGATGCTCGGTGCCGACGTAATTGTGATTGAAGCGGTCGGCCTCCTTGCGAGCGAGCGCCAGGACCTGCTGTGCCCGTGGTGTAAAATTATTCATTGTTCGATGGCCCGGCCGTTGCGCCATTGCCCGACTCTTCCGTCATCTTACTGATATCAGGTTTGGGGAAGAGTTTCAAACGCTCGCGAATAATTTGCGCGCGCAGATGATCGCGCTCCTCCGCGTTCAATTTCTGCTGCGAGGTTTTCTGCAAATGCGCCGGCTGCGTGTCGATGAAGAGTTCATCGATGGGCAAACGCCGATCTTCCGGAAACGTGCCAAGATCGACACCGAGTTTGATGATCGACAATAAATTGAGCGCTTCTTTTGAACTCATGGCGTGGGCATAAGTGAGCACGCCGTAGGCGCGACCGATCTGGTCCCAAAGCGTGTTCGATTTTTTTTGGATCAAAACCTGCCGCGCGTCGTGTTCCTTCCCGATGATTGTTTCGATGACTTTGGTCAAGCGGCTGACGATCTCGTCTTCCTTTTCGCCCAGCGTGGTTTGGTTTGAGATTTGGAAGAGGTTGCCCATCGCTTCGGTGCCTTCGCCGTAGAGACCGCGCACGGCGAGACCAATCTTGCTCACCGCCTGAATGACTTGATTAATCATCTCGCTCAGGACAAGGCCCGGCAGGTGCAACATGGCGGAAGCGCGCATGCCGGTGCCGACATTCGTTGGGCACGCCGTCAAATATCCGAGACGCTGATCGTAGGCGAACTCGAGTTTGCTTTCCAGCGCACTATCGACCTTGTCCACGAGCTTGAAAGCTTGTTTCAATTGCAAGCCGGAGCGAATCGATTGCATCCGTAGATGATCTTCTTCGTTGATCATGATGCTGAGCGTCTGGCGGCGATTCATCACGACGGCGCTGCCAACGCCTTTGGCGGCGTGCTCGCGGCTAATCAGATGCCGCTCGACGAGCACTTGCTTTTCCAGCGCGGAAAGATCTTGCAGCAATTCTGAAAATGAATCCTGCATTTCGGCCAGCTCTTCCACGCGCGGCCGGATTAGATCGAGAATCGCCGTGCGCTCCGTCTTTTTGGCCCAGCCGGGGAAAGCGCGATCGCGCAGATTGCGCGCGAAGCGCACGCGGCTGCTGATCACAATTTGGTGATGTGGACCTTCACCGCGGAGCCATTCTCCGGCAGTGGACATGACGTTGGAGAATTTCACGGTTAGCTCGCGAGCTCGTGCTCGAGTTGTTTGATTTGGTCGCGCAGCGAAGCGGCCGTCTCGTAGTTTTCTTCAGCGACCGCTTTCTGCAAGTTCTCGGTCAAGGTGCGCATCCGATCATTGAGCTCCACGGCGCGATGCGCACGCTGCGGCAGCTTGCCGACGTGCTCGGTTCCCTTGTGCATCGCCTTCAGGAGCGTGTTCAAGCCTTCTCCGAACGTAACATAGCAAGCGCTGCATCCAAGCCGGCCGGTTTTCTTGAAATCCGCTTGCGTAAAACCGCACACTGGACATCTCTGTGTCGGCGCCCCCTTCTCGATTTCCTCGGCCGCGCCGATGCCGAGCAGCAAATCGGCGAGCGCAAAGCCGGTCGGATCCTGGACGCCTTTTTCTTTCGAGCAGGCATCGCAGAGATTCACCTTCTGCATTTTGCCT
>Ga0209686_1001723_pt1 | contig 10600 bp, 8 predicted proteins | sample GraSoiAngelo_126_FD_185883 | JGI IMG/M metagenome (GOLD analysis project Ga0209686, IMG submission 185883) | Grasslands soil microbial communities from the Angelo Coastal Reserve, California, USA - 14_0927_09_20cm (SPAdes) (version 2) | ecosystem: Environmental > Terrestrial > Soil > Grasslands ...
GTCGACGACAGAACCTACTCCGGCAAGGTCGAGGTCAAGCTCGGTCCGATTGGCGTCTCCTATAAGGGACGGATCGTGATCGAGAGCATCGACCCCGGGGAGCACACCGTCCGGATCAAGGCCGAGGGCGCGGAGACGCGCGGACGCGGGGGCGCCTCGGCCGTCGTGACCGCCCAGCTCACAACCACCGAAAAGGGGACCAGCGTCGTGATGAACACCGATCTGTCAGTCAGCGGCGTGGTCGCCCAGTTTGGGCGGAGCGGCATCATGCAAGAGGTGGCCCAGCGGATGGCCCAACGGTTTGCCAGTTGCGTCGACCAGGAGCTGAAGGCCGCGACCGCGGCCGGCTGATTGCGGGAATTCTGCTCGCCGCCGGCCTCTCCAGCCGGTTTGGCCGTCAGAAGCTGCTCGAGCCCTGGCACGGCGAACCGATGCTGCGACGCGCCGCCCGCAGTTTCCTCGAGGCGGGGCTGACTCCCGTGATCGCGGTGGTTTCTGATGATCCGCGGCTCGCGGAGGCCCTGGCCGGCCTGCCGCTGACGCTCGCGCGCAACCCGCAGCCGGAGCGTGGCATCGACAGCTCGATTGCCATGGGGGTTCATGCGCTGCCCGGTGCTCATCCGGCGGCTCTGATCGGTGTGGCCGACCAGCCCTACCTGAGTGCCGAGGCCATCGCGCAGCTGGTCAGCGCCTTTGTGCCCGGCACGATCGTCGTGCCCCGATATGGCGACCACCGTGGCAATCCCGTGATCTTCGATCGACGATTCTTTTCGGAATTGATGCGCCTGGTCGAGGCGGACCGCGGTGGCCAGGTTGTCGTGACCGCACATCCTGAGGCGGTCATCGAGGTAGAGCTTCCGGCGTCGATGGGGACGGATATCGATCGACCCGACGACTGGCCCTACCCGGCGGTTTGAGCCTGGGAGGCGCTCTCGACGTCCGTCTTCTCGATGAGCGGTAAGAATCGCTCGACCAGGGCGGCATCCCATTGCTTCCCGGCGCCCTGCCGCAGGATGCCGACCGCCTCCGCGCGTGAAAGCCTGCCGCGATACGGGCGATCGCTCGTCATCGCGACGAAGGCATCCGCGATGGCGATGATCCGAGCAAACATGGGAATGTCATCACCGCCGAGCCCGTCCGGGTAGCCCGCGCCGTCTACTCGCTCGTGATGGTGACGAACGGCCGGCAGCAGTTGATCCGAGCGCGGCAATGCGCCAAGGATCTGCTCGCCGACAACCGGGTGTCGCTTCACCTGGCTGAACTCTGCGGGGTCCAGGCGACCTCCCTTTGAGAGCACATCGACCGGGACGCTCAGCGTGCCGACGTCGTGAAGCAAGGCGGCCTTGTAGAGCAGCGTCAGCTGATCATCCTGCAGTTGAATGGCGCTGCCGAGCTGGGTCGCCCAGTGGGCAACTTTCTCCGCCAGCCCCGCACTACTCTGCTCGCGATCCTCGACGGCGCGGGCGAGCGTCATGACAAGACCCTCGAGGTCGTGGACCTGGTCGTCCAATCGGGCGAGCCGTAGCTGGCCGCGCACCAGCGTCAGCAGCAGGGTGCGCTCCACCGGCTTGATGACAACATCGTCCGCGCCCGCCTGAAGGGCCCGCTCGCGCTGGACGTCATCGTCGCTGGCCAGCAAGAGCAGCACCGGAATCTGGCGGGTCGCGGGCGCCTGCTTGATCGCCCGGCAAACTTCGAAGCCATCCATGTCGGATAGCACGGCTTCGCAGAGAACGAGGTCGCACTGATGCGCCGAGAGTATGCGCAGGGCGGCCGCGCCGTCGGCGGCGGTGAGCACCCGGTGGCCGGCGCTCTCCAGGATGGCGCGCACCTCGCGCTCGTCGGACTGGTCGTCGACGGCGACCAGCACGGCAGTGGCCGAGTCGTTGATCCCTCTGGCGGACGGCATGATTACCTGCCCGTCTTGAGGAGGGCGGCCAGTTTGCGAAAATCGCGCTCGGCCGCCATTCGCATGAAGGCGAAGGCGCGGTCGTCCTGGCCACGTCGGCGCAGGACATCGGCGTACATCGTGCAAACCTCGGCGAGCTCGCCGGCGGCGCTGCGCTCGAAAAGGATCTGCAGGGCTTGGGTGAAGCGTTGGTTCGCCAGCCGGCGCCGGCCAAGGCGGTCCGCGGCTGCGCCTTCCACTGCCGCCGCGATGGCCTGATGGAGGTGGTCGCCGGATCGACCGGCCGCCTGCTGACTTTCGCGGGCCAGGACCAGGGCGTCCCCGAACTTGCCGTCCTCGAGGGCATAGCGAGCCAGCGCCCCAGCGGCGACCCCGATCTCGAAGTCGTCGTGGAGTTCGCGCGCGCGCTCCAGGCAGCGTCGCTGGAACGCGGCCGCTTGTCGCTTGCGTCCGGCCGCGTAATGGACGTCGCCCAGGTTGTTGAGGATCCGGTTGGCGGTCCGCTCGTGATGGATCCGAGAGTGGAGCTCCAGGGCCCGATTGCAATGTTCGATGGCCCGGTCGAGCTCACCGACCGCCCGGGCCGCCACCCCCAGCGCCATGTGGGCGTTGGCGATCCGTAGCAGGCTCTCGGCGTCGGTCGCGGCGTCCAGGGCGCGGACGAAGTAGGCCATCGCTTCGGCGTGCTGGCCCAGCCGGAAGCTACTGCTTCCCAGGTTGGTCAGGACCCGCGCGCGCAGTGCGGCATCGGCGTGGCGGCAGCGGTCGAGCCAATCGAGCGCCCGTCGGTTGGCTTCGATGGCGGCGTTGAATCGCTCCTCGATCTGCAGGACCGTGCCGATTTCCGAATAGATCGCGGCGTTCAGCTCCGCATCGTCGATCGGAGCCGTCGCGGCGGCGTCCTGCAATGTCGAAAGGGCCTCTGGATTTCGGCGTAACTCAGAAAGGGCAATGCCCCGAATCCGTTGAAGATCGGCGCGCTCATTCGCCGTCGCCGGCAGGTCGGTCGCCTCCGCCAGGATGTCCAGCGCGTGAGCGGGATCTTCCGCGCGAACCGCCAGTTGGGCGCTTTTGCGAAGGAGGGTCAAGAGTTGCGGAGGACGATCGGTCACGAAGAAGGAAAGCGGCTGCCCCAATCGCTCGGCGATCACGCGAAGTTTGGGGAGAGACGGGGTCGCGTGGTTGCGCTCCACCTGGCTGATGAATCCCTTGGTTGCTAGTCCCCGGGCGAGCTGTTCCTGAGTGAGGCCCCTGGCCAGGCGCGCCTCGCGAAGACGCTCTCCCACCGAGTTCATCAGCTGCCTCCGAGTATAGCTTGGCTAAACCAGGTCGCGGAAAGTATATTGACACCAAATTGAACCGGGTGTTAAATACCGGCTGAGCTGGTCGGGGCACCCGGTCCACCCAGAAGGAGGGTGCCCATGTACCGGATGTTCGCGATTATCGCCACCGTCGTCGCCGCTGTGCTCGCCGTGGCCGACAGCTTGCCTGGTCCTCGCTAAATCGGTTCCGGGGCTTGGAGGGCGCTTGCAATGGGCAAGCGCCTTTTTTTTTGCTCCTTAGGGTGAGGCGCTCGGGGAGGCTCTAGGCGAGGCGCTCGCGGATGCGGCCGCCGGCTGCAGGGCGGCCAGCTGTTGCAGAATGTCGCCGACCGTCTTTATCTCCTGTGCGTAGCCAACGAAGTCACCGCTGGTGAGGTCCCTCTGCGCGGCATCATAGTGGGCTTTGGCCGAGGCAATCAGCTGCGCGACGGTGCCACTGGGTGGTGCTGAGGGACCCGTCGGCGTTGAGGGCGGCGCCTGACCGAGCAGGGCAGCCAGTGCCTTGTCCAGGGTGTCTTCCATCGCCACGTTTTGTCCGGTTGCGGCGATCACTTTCTTGAGCTGCGGTTTCTTGACGTTGCTCGCCTCCAGGTAAACCGGCTCGATGTAGAGCAGCGACGTTTCGATCGGGAGGACCAGCAGGTTGCCGCGAATCACCCGTGATCCCGGGAAGTTGAGGAGCGCGAACTGTGACTTGATCGCCGGCGCCTGGTCGATGTTCGACTCGACCTGCTGGGTCCCAACCACGAGGCTGTCCTTGGGGAAGCGAAAGTCGAATAACGTGCCGTAACCCGGCTGGTCGGAGCGGGCCGCCAGGTAGGCGATCATGTTGGTCTTCCCATTCGGCGTGTAGGGCAGGATGGTGACGAATTCTTCTTTCGCTTCTCCGGGGAGCCGCATGATGACATAGAAGGGCCGCATCGGCGATGGCCCGCCAGCCTGCTCCAGGTTCTCCTTCGCGATCTGCCACTGGTCCTCGCGGGTGTAGAAGGTGTTCGGATCCTGCACGTGGTAGGTGGCAAACTGCTCGGCTTGGACATTGAAAAGGTCACGCGGATAACGGATATGCGCCTGCAGCCCGGCCGGCATCTGGCTGAAGGGCTTGAAGAGCCCTGGGAAAATCGACCCGTAGGTGTTGGCGATCGCGTCCTTGCTGTCGATCTGGTAGAAGGTCGTGGTCCCGTTGTAGGCGTCGACCACCACCTTCACGGAGTTCCGCACGTAGTTGATGTCAGAGAGCGGGCCGCGATCATCCGCCGGCGGCGTCCGGCTGTACGGGTAGTGGTCGGTGGTCGTGAATCCGTCGAGGATCCAGTAGATCTTGCCGTCGACGACCACGACGTAGGGATCCTGGTCGAAGCGCAGGAACGGCGCCAGTACCGCGACCCGGTCCTGAACCGCCCGGTTGAAGAGGACCTGGGTTTGCGAGGTCAGCTGTGGGCTGATCAGGACGTTGATATCGCCGAACCGGACGGTGAAGGCCAGCTTGCGCAGCGCCGACGTTAGCGGAACGCCGCTCGTGCCCGTCCAGTGCGTCAGGTGGGTGGTGTCGGCCAGATAATCCAGCTCGGCCTGGCTGGAGTCCACCAGCACGTAATCGCTGTTATCGCTGCTGTGCCGGCCGAAATAAATGCCCGGTTGGGTAACTGCGGGCTGACCCGCCGGCGGGATGTTCTTGAGGGTCAGCACCGGGTCGCCCTCCGGCGTCGCCTCGTTGGCGCGCGCGGTGACCACGCCGTAGCCGTGCGTGAACTGGAGTTTGAGGTTGACCCAGTTCTGCGCCTGGGGCAGGAGTCCCGACGTATCCAGCTCCCTGGCCGTGAGAAGCAGCTGAAGATACTGGTCGCCAAGCTGATAGCGGTCGACGGCGACATCGGAAATCGTGTAGTAGGCTCGGAGGCTCTGCTGATTCTCGAGCGCCGCCGGCAGTGCCAGCTGCGGGTCCCAGAGGCGCGCATTCTGGACCGTCTGCGGGTTGCGTGCCACCGCGTCGGCCGTCACCGTGTCGTGGGGCGTAAAGGGCCGATCCGCGATCCCCCCGATGCCGTAAGCCTGGCGGGTGAAGGCGATCTCATTCTTGATGTAGGCCGCCTCTTTCGTTTGCTCGCTGGGGCCCACCTGGAAGCGCTGGATAATACCGGGGAAGACGACCAGCAGGACGAAGGCCGCGCCCAGCCAGACAACCAGCGCGGCGGGTAGCGGGGTGAGTCGAGCCCCAACGGCATTCGCGAGCAGGCCGACGGTGATCAGCACCATCAGCACCGTCATGATCCAGTAGGCGGGGATGCGGGCGGCCACATCGGCGTAGCCGACGCCGTAAACGAAGCCACGCCGGCTCAGTAGCAGCTCGTAGAGGTCGAGCCGGTAATGGATGGCCAGCAGGGCGGCGAAGGCCGCCGCCAGGATCGAAAGATGACGGATCGCCCGCGCCGGGAGCAGCAGGTTCTGGAATCCCGCCCGCGACGCGTAGAGGCCGGCGACGACGAGGATCATCAGGATCACGACACCGAGCAACCAGCCCCACAGGAAGCGGTAGAAGGGAAGCGTAAAGACGTAAAAGGAAACGTCCTTATGCCAGATCGGATCCTGGACGTTGAACGGTTTCTGATTGAGGAAGGTCAGGATCGTCTGCCACTGGCCCGAGGCGATTTGCCCGAATAGGAGGCCAAGCAAAAAGACACCCAGCAGGGCGAGGATCGTCGACGGGGTAGTGACCAGGCGTTGCCGGATGCCGATCGATGACAGGCGCCGCCCGGAGTTCAGGACCAGCAGGACGTTGGCGGAGCCGATCACCCAGAAGAGAATGGCAAAGATCAGGAAGGACCAGATCTGCGCCGCGAACCGGGTGCCGAAGACGCCACCGTAGCCGAGGGCGCGGAACCACAGGAAATCCGTGTAGAGCGTGGCGAATGGCTTGAGCAGGAAGAGAAGCAGCAGCAGCGCGGCGATCACGACAATCCACATCACCCCACGGCGGGAAATGCGGAAGGTGGGGAAGCTCGGCTCGGTCGGCAGGCGGCCGAACGGCGATTCACTGTTGAAGAATCCGCGCGGGGGAACCCGCCTAGACACGGCTCATTGCGGCACGCCCTGGATACGGTACGGTGCTACCCACCTCTTCCTCGATCTGTAGGAGCCGATTGTACTTCGCCACCCGTTCCGACCGTGACGGCGCTCCGGTTTTTATCTGGCCGGCGCTCGTCGCGACCGCGAGGTCGGCGATGAAGGTGTCCTCGGTTTCTCCGGAGCGATGGGAAATGACTGTCGTGTAGCCGGCGCGGCGAGCCGTTGCCATCGTTTCCAGCGTCTCGGTCAGGGTCCCGATCTGGTTGAGCTTGATGAGGATGCTATTCGCGATCCCACCCTCGATGCCGTGCCGAAGGCGGACCACATTGGTCACGAAAATGTCGTCGCCGACCAGCTGCAGCCGTTTGCCCAGCCGGGTGGTGAGCGTCCGCCAGCCGTCCCAGTCGTCTTCCGCCAGCCCGTCCTCGATCGAGATCACCGGATAGCGATCGACCCACGACGCCCAGAGATCGACCAGTTCCTGGCTTAAAAGCGTTCGGCCTTCCCCCTTCAGTTCGTAGCGGCCGTCGCGATAGAGCTCGGACGCTGCGGGATCCAGCCCGATGAAGACCTCCTGGCCCGGCTGGTGGCCGCTGCGCTGGATGGCCTCGACGAGCAGCGTCATTGCCTCCTCGTTGGCCTCCAGCTCGGGGGCAAAGCCGCCCTCGTCGCCCTGTCCGCTACTCAGACCGCGCTCGTGCAATGTTTGTTTGAGGGCGTGGAAGACCTCGGCGCCCCAGCGAAGTCCTTCAGCATAGCTGGGGGCTCCGGCGGGAACCACCATGAACTCCTGGAAGTCGACCTTCGTCTGCGCATGTTTGCCGCCATTGAGGATGTTCATCATGGGCACCGGCATCAGCAGGTCGCGGTCGCCGGCGAGATAGCGGTAGAGCGGCTTGCGGGCGGCGAGCGCTGCCGCCCGGGCAACCGCCAGTGAGGCGCCGAGGACGGCGTTCGCGCCGAGCCGTGATTTGTTGGCGGTCCCGTCCAGGTTGATGAGGCGTTCATCGATCGCACGCTGGTCGCTCGCGTCGCTGCCGCGCAACGCCGCCGCGATCTCCTGGTTGACATGTCCCACGGCCTTGCGCACGCCTTTGCCGCCGTAGCGGCGCTGATCGCCATCACGAAGCTCGACCGCTTCGTGGGCACCGGTTGAGGCCCCCGACGGGACGGCGGCGCGTCCGATTTCGCCAGCCTCCAGCAGCACATCGACCTCAACCGTAGGATTTCCGCGCGAGTCGAGGATCTCCCGCCCCTGGATGCGCGCGATCGAGCTCCGGCTCACAGGTCGTCGTCGTCCATGCCGTTGGCTTCGTCCGGGCCGGCTTCCCCCATCTCGTCGACGACCTGATCGAAATCCTCGCCCAGCTCGTCGCCACCCAGCTGCTGGCCCATGTTCTTCGCCCAACGGGCCATGCTCTTTGGATCGTTCTCGTCGACATCCGAGAGTCCGGCGTTATCGCTGAGCTGATCCAGCCGGCTGTCCTCGCTGAGCACCTGGGCGGTACGCGAGATCAGCCGGGTCAGGTGGCGAGCACCGCAGCTGGGACATTGGGGCGAGGCTTCGACGGCAGACAGGCTGCGAAAGAAAATCGATGGCCGTTTGCCACAGTCGGCGCAGCGATACTCGTAAATCGGCATCGGCGCCCTAAACTTAGCGCATGGCAGACCAACACTCGACGCAGAAACCGGCAGGGACGTCGGAGAACCGCGAGTCGGAAGGAACCGAGCGTGTCCGCGAGGTGATCCGCGACGGCTTCTACACGATGCTGGGGGCTGCCAGTTGGGCGTTCGAAAAGACCGATGAGATGGCCCATAACTGGCTGCACCAGGGACGGACGAGCGGCGATGAGAGCCGCCGGCGTTTCGACGACTTTGCCTCTCGGACGCGGCGCGCTGGGGAAGACCTGGGTCGGCGCGTCCAGGAGGGGGTGCGGAGCGCCAGGATGCCGCTCGCGACCCGGGAGCAGGTCGAGAACCTGGAGCGCCAGGTTGCGGAACTCAGTCGCCAGCTCGAAGGCATGCGTGGTTCTTCCGAGAGCTCACCGGCGAATCCGCCGGGACGAGGTCGCGGGCAGACGTAACCGGGCCGGCGCGTTTTCCCACGGCCGATCGCTAGCCGTGCTTTTTGTGGCGGCCGCCCCCGTTGTCGCCTCCACCCCCGCAACCCTCTTCACACCGTGAGGGTGGCGGCTGCTGCGACTGCGCCAGTTGCTCGGTCCCGGGGAGCAGGTAGGCGGTGTAGCCATTCATGCCGACGGCATGCAGCCCGTCGGGCACGGCGTACCAGCTGTCCGGCTGGCCGTTGAGCACCTGCGTCATGAAGCCGTGGAAGATCGGGGCCGCGCCCACGATGCCGCTCACGTTGCGCATCGGCGTGTGATCGGCATTGCCGACCCAGACCGCCACGGCCAGATTCGGTGTAAACCCGACCGTCAGGTTGTCGCGGAAGTCGTTGGTGGTCCCCGTCTTGGCCGCGACGTGATGTCCGGGGATGACGAGGTCGCTGTTGCGGCCGAACTCGAGGGATCGATTGCGGTCATTGGACAACATATCCGCCATGATGAAACTGACCTGCGGGGTCAGGGCCGCCTTGCCCTTGCCCTCGGCGTACCGATAGAGCGTGGTGCCATCGTGCGCCATGATCTTCAGGATCGCTTGCGGATGGCGGTAGGTCCCCTGCGCCGCCAGGGTGCTGGCCCCGGCCGCCATATCGATCAGCGGCACCTCGTAGCCGCCGAGCGTCAGGCTGGGCTGGTAGGCGCTGGCGGGCTGCGTCAGGGTTTCCACGCCCATCCGGCGAGCGACGTCGACGACCCGGTCGACGCCGGTTCCCATCTCCACCTTGACGGCGGGGACGTTGAGCGAATTCCCGAGGGCGAAGGGAATCGGCTGCCAGCCGTGGAAACTGCCGTCATAGTTGCGCGGCGTGTAGGTGCTGCCATCCGCGAGGCGAATCTGCACCGGCGAGTCGTCGATCCAGGAGCCCATCGTGAATTTGCCGGACTCGATCGCGGCGGTGTAGGTAAACATCTTGAAGGCGGAACCCGGCTGGCGCGGAATGATGGCCATGTTGTACTGGCCGCCCGGCACGTCCGGCCCGGCTGACCCGACCATGGCCAGCACGGCACCCGACTTCGGGTCGACCGCAACCAGCGCACCATCGGTGACGTGCTGCCGCTGCAGGGCCGCCACTTTTTCCCGCACCTGCTGTTCTGCGATCGATTGAAGGTTCCAGTCGAGCGAGGTGATCACGGTCAGGCCGCCGTTCTTGAGGAGTTCCTCCCCATAGGTCTTTTCCACCTGGGCGGCCACCCAGTGGACGAATCCGGGCGCCTTGACGTCGTCCGCCGAGGTTGGTTTTTGCAGCGTGAGCGGCTGGGCGAAGGCGGACTGTGCCTGGGCGGTTGTGATTTCTCCTGCCTTGACCATGGCGTCCAGCACGACTCGCTGCCGCGCCTTCGCGCCGTTGAGGTTGCTGAACGGATCCAGCGCCGTTGGTGCCTGGGGGAGTCCGGCGAGCAGTGCCGCCTCCGATAGAGACAGCTGATGGGCGGTTTTCCCGAAGTAGGTCTGGGCTGCTGCCTCGACGCCATAGGACTGGTTCCCGTAGTAAATCCGGTTCAGGTAGGCCTCCAGGATCTGCGACTTCGAGTACTGGTGCTCGATCTCGACCGCCAGAATCGCCTCGTCCAACTTGCGCAGCACGTTTTTCACCAGCTGCTGGGTGATGGTGCTGCCGCCCTGGTTCAGCCGGAGATGGATCAGATCGTCGAGGCCCGCCTGCCCGGTGCGCAGCAGGTTCAGACCGCCATGCTGGTAGAAGGTGCGGTCTTCCACGGCGATCGTGGCCTCTCGCATCGAGGGGGCGACCTGGCTCAGCGGCACGATGTGCCGCCGCTCGGAACCTTGGTGGATCTCCGCCAGCAGGATGGTCCCGGTTCGGTCATAGATGCGAGTCGAAAGTGGCAGGCGGGCTGTGCTCAGGTTGGAGGTCGAGGGGAGGCCGGCCCAGACGTAGAGCATCCCCGGGAGAACCACGAGCAGGACCGCCAGAAAGATCGCGGGCGGCACCATCCAGGATCGGAACTGGAGCCGGCGGGGGCCTGCCACGACCCGACGGCCACACGCGGAGCAATATCGACTGTCGGGCTTGAGTCGATATCGACACGCCGGGCAACGGGATTCGGCAGGTTCCATATATAAGTTCAAACGCAAACGGGTAGCATTGATGTCTGGGGATAGCCAGTTTTCACTAGCAGATTAGATTATAGGCTGATAGTCACATGGGTGGCCCCACTCT
>Ga0209686_1001729_pt1 | contig 10591 bp, 9 predicted proteins | sample GraSoiAngelo_126_FD_185883 | JGI IMG/M metagenome (GOLD analysis project Ga0209686, IMG submission 185883) | Grasslands soil microbial communities from the Angelo Coastal Reserve, California, USA - 14_0927_09_20cm (SPAdes) (version 2) | ecosystem: Environmental > Terrestrial > Soil > Grasslands ...
CGGGACCAGCCACTCGTCGAATAGCTTCTGCACGTGCAGGCGGGGCCAGGTTCCCGCGCCAAAACGGATCGCGGCGTCCATTCCCGTCTTGACGAAATCGACGAGCTCGGTAGATGTGTGGATCTGCACGTCGATGCCGGTGTGGTGCGAGGTGAAATCCGGCAGTCGTGGGAGCAGCCATTGCGCAAGGAACGAGGCGATCGTCGTCACGCGCAATGGCCCGGAGCCGCGGTCGGCACGCGCCTCGTCGATCGCACGCTCGAGATCTGCGAGCGCCTGCTCGACCTTCGGCCGCAGCAGCGCGCCCTGCGGTGTCAGCTCGACCTGACGGCCGTTGCGGCGCAAGAGCGGCACGCGCAGATAGTCCTCGAGCGCCTGCACCTGCATGCTGGCGGCGCTCGCGGTGACGCCCAGCGCATCCGCACCGCGCGTGAAGCTCTTGTGCTCGGCCACTGCGACGAAGACCCGCAGACTCGCGAGCGGGGCCCGCCGATACGCCGCACGCGGTGCTGTACCGGCGCTTGAGCGCCGGGAGACCCGATCGGCAGCGGCCGGCGACCGCGGCGGGGTCGCTGCTTTCTTTCGACGATTGGTGTCGCGTGTCGGCACGGGTCGATGCCTGGGCAATCATCCGCAAGTGGCGCTGATCATACGCCCGTAACGCTGCGGGCTGTCAGATCGAGCCTCCAGGCGGCCGGCGCTATCCCTTCAGCGGCGCTTAACGACCCTTCAGCTCTTATGACAGCGCGCATCCCTCACACGCTCACCATTGCACTCGAATCGTCACCACCGGGTTTTCGCCATAGGAGAGCCATCATGAACGCCAGTCGCCTCGTCAGTCTCGTTGCCGCGATCGTCATCACCGCCACCGAATGGGCGGCATTTTCCAGTCTCCCGCTGCACGCCCAATCGCTGCCGGTTGTCGCTGCCCCCGTCTCCAGCGCCGCGCCCGACGAAGCGTTGCCGGTGATCGTCGTCACGGCACACCGTCACTCGTGACGGAGCGCAAAATGGCTCGGCACGAGAGGCGGCATGGGTCAAGACCGCAATGGCGGCCGGGGCGCGCACGGGAATCGTGAGGTTCCTGCCCGCGCTCCGGTACCGTGAAACTTCGGTTTCTAAAACCGAGATTTCACGGTGCAGGCTCAGGGATTGAACCCCGAAAAGTTTCCGTCCGCTACATCGGACTTTCCTCCTCTCCCAGATTTATCCTGGCGCTACACAAAATTCCCGCAGAAAACGGTTCTTCCTGCGGGAGAAAACGATTCTTCCTCCGTAGGCTAGGAGACCCGTTGGTTGTGGGAATTCGCTTCGCGGTAGCTCGGTAGTTCAGCAAGACTTCCCACAAAATTCCGACATTCATAGGCCGCGGACTCCGGTAGCCAGTTCGCGCAGGAACTCCGGGGGACGCAGCCCCGGTGCCGCGGGGCTTGCGACTTACCATAAGATTTCAGCGCTTCCCACGCGGCCTCAGCGGAAGCCGGCAGATGGCGGGTGAGCGCCGCTGCTGCACGAACGTGCCGTGCGGCGCTCTTGGGAGCCGTCAACGCGTCCCCGACCCTGCCGGGAAACCGCTCGACGAGCGCTTCAACGAGGGTCGCGGCCTGACGGAGATCTTTTGCGGATTTGCTGCGTGCTTTTTTTGCGCGGGGCCGGAAAACAACGAGCTTATGGAGCGCATAACGCTCGGAGACCGGTACGCGTACCAAGACAACTCCATGGGACGGGGGTTTGACCGCATTGACTCACTTCGCGCACGAAAGTTAGTCTCCTCGCGTCGCTTGAAGAAAAGCTAACAATAGTAATTCAGGCGCTAGCAACCGAAGAGAGCGTGTTGATCACGGGCATTGGGGTGGCCCCGATTCCGTGGACGCTCTCGAGTCTGGGGGAAGACTCATGCGCTATATCCGCCATTACAGGGAGGGTCAGTGTGTTCTAAACAAAACGAGAAAATTAAATATGAAGACGCAGCAGGGGGTAACAAGGTTGCTGGTGCTGTCTTTGGCGTTGGCGTGGGCTGGCTCGCTGCACGCGGCACCTGCGACAGAAACAGCGCCCGGTGCCGGTGTCCCAAACATATTCAACCCTGCCGAATCTGATTTTCAGAACCAAACGCACTTTCTCGTTTTCACGGGAAGTGATAGTGCTGGCGAGAATGCCAAAACCGCGAAAGCGTATTACGACGCGATTGACCCATCCAGAAGCAAGCGAACGTTTACGTCATGGCTAAAAAACGCGGGGTTCATCAGTGACGAGAGCCAATGGCATTCAACGGGGGCACAAAAGGTTGCTTGCGATCTTCCAGGCTGCGATCTTCCATCCCACCAGCCGGACGGCTCCCTGACGTATGGCGATAACATCCTCAATACCTATTCGCACGCGATTGTGTTGAATGGGGCAGACCTGGGTTTTGTTCGCAACCAGTACATACGCTGCATCCCCAATTGCCAGGCGACTAACCCAAAGATCTACACCTATTTGGAAAATTACCCGGTCAACCCCTTTGCAGCATCGGGAAATGGTGGTTCTGGGTTCCCGACCAAAACCGGGTACCCGACTGAGGCGGAGTCTGCAGCGGCAATTCAATCTGCACTCAACCGCCCTCTGGATAAGAACCTTGTGGGTTGCGACCCGGCTAAAACCGACACCGTGTTTGGGTGCAAAATCGACCGAATCGCCGACGTCGCTTTTGAATGGGCGCCTCCGCCGACAAATCCTTCGTCGTCTACCCGCTACGGGACAACATGGGCCTTCCTCTACAACAATGATGGCGCTGGGAATATTACCGAAACAATTGCCGACCCCGTTGCGCGTAATGCTCCCAACGTGCATACAGGCGTGATTGAACCCACCGTTGCGGGCGATCCATTCGCGCCTAACCTTGATTTCATCGGAAATAAAACGCATCCCGGCGTGTGCCTGATCTGTCATGGAGGTAACCCGAAAAACCTCACCAGCACTGGCGTGTATCCAGCGCAGGGCAATATCGACGGATTCCGATTCTTACCGCTGGATATCAGGAATCTGCTGTTCACTTCGGATTCCGGGTCCGAACAACCGGCACTTCCTACTTCCGCTGCATTCACATCCCGGGCCAACCAAGAGCTCCATGTGAAGGCGTACAACTTGGCGGTGCTGAAGACCGTAACACCACGGCTGCAAACCGATCCGCAAGGTGTGAAGCGTGTAGCGCACCTCAAAGAAGTCATCGATGGCTGGTACGCGAATGGGCGTGCAACTCAAGACACTGAGTTCATCCCGGTGGGTTGGCGTGAACCTGTAGATGGTGGTACTGCGCCCCCTGGTTCGAAGCATCTCTATGAAACCGTTTTCTCGCCTGCCTGCCGGTCATGTCACTTTAACCGTGCCATTGATTTGGACTTCGGGACCGCCCGCGGCTTCCTGGCCGAGAAATCAAATGTTGCGGAGTTGGCGTTGTTGCCCCTGTGTCAAGAAAATAATCCGGAACCGGGCAAGAGGCCCATGGCGCTGGCACACCTGACGTATCAGAGGTTCTGGCAGGCGAATGTCAACGCCCAATCCCTGCCATTCCCAAAACCAGACCTTACCCTCTTTCAAACGGCTGAGGAGCTTGCAAATTACTTGGGATTCAGTGGGACGAAGGGCTACTGTGCGAGTAAGCATTAGAGCGATGCTTCCGAAGCGGGCGTGATTCGTGAAAGTTACCGGCCGGCGCGCCGGGCGGGCAGAATATCTGCGGGCCGCTCGACCCGCTGTTCCGCAGGACTGCGGGTGATCAGTAGAACATACAGCTCCGTAGCCGCTGCGAGCACGACCCGGAAGCCCATGAGAGCTGCGATGCCCCATGTTCCCCACAAGAAGGCCGCCAGAATCGGTGCGAGGGCTGCCCCCGCATCCTCCCCCATGCTCATCCAGCCCATGGTGCGCGCGCGATTGCGCTTGTCGAAACTGGAGACCTCGGCCATCAGTGAGCCCCACGCCGGCCGGAAGGCAGCCCTCCCCATGTCATCGGCGGCCTTCGCTACGGCGATTCCAGCGAACGTGGGAAACAACAGGTAGAGGATCGAGGAACCGGTGTTAGCCACCGCCCTCACCGCGAGCACCAGTCTGCGGCTCACGGTGTCAGAGAGCCAACCAAAGATCGGGCCGGAGAAGATAATGCCAAGCGTCGATACCGCATAGATGACTCCGGCCTGGGCGCTGCTCAGGCCGGCGTATTCGGTCGCCAGAACCGGGAAGAGGCTGTTGAGCATCTCGGCGGTACCGGCCATCAGGAATCCGAGTCCGACAAACGGCAGCACCCGCGGACGCCCGGGCATTGCGGATCCCGAGGGTCCTGCGTCCTGAGCGCCAGCCAGCAGCGCAGCGGATGATCCGCGGTGCTCGCGCTGAACAGTCGCGTCGCGGTGCTCCTTCACGTACCGCGCAACGGCGAGCAACGGCAGCACCGAAAGGCCGAAGGCTATCAGGAATACCAGCGTGTAATTGGCAGCGGTAATGGTCAGGAGGACTCCCGCAAGAGCCCTGCTCAACGAACCCGCCACCGTCTTGGCCGTCTGGTACCAGGCAAAGGCGGATGCCACGGACTTCTCTCCCCCGTGCTCGGCAAGCAGGGCATTTGCCGACGGGTCCCGAAGCGACCTGGAAATTCCATGCGCGCCCCGGATTGCGAAAAGCTCCCACGGCGTAATGGCGAACCCGAAGGCAAGCGACACCAGGCTGCGTGCGCTGATCGCCACGAGGTACATTCGCTTCAGACCAAACCGGTCGGCCGCCCACCCCACCAGAGGCTTAAATCCCAGAGCCACCGCACTGCTGAGCGCCGCAAGAACGCCGACCTCGGTGAGACTGAGGCCGAGGTGCCGGGCATACAGAGGCAGGCTGAAGTTGATCAAGCCAAAGCTGAGCCGCGAGAGCAACCCCTCCGCGACGATTGCCATCAGTGGCGTAGCGAGTCGTCGTTTCATCGCGCGAGCCCATTTCCGCTTCTCACATGCTGGCCACGGGTGCTCGTCGAGCGAAGCGTTCGCAGAGCAAAAGGCAGCCAGCCGCGCTTCATCCTCGCCTTTTTAGCGAAGCGCACGATGTAGTCTGAAATCAGGCTGACCGCTTGCGGCACTTTTCCGAAGCTGGGAAAGTCATTGATGTCGACCACCATGGGGCCATGGCGCGTCTCGAGCACGTCCAAGCCGTAGATCACCAGGCCGAAAACCTCGCCAACACGTAGCGCCAACTTGAGCCAGGCCGGTTTGACCGGAAGCAGCTGGTGCGCCACTTCCACCTCGGGATGAAGTGGCGATTCCCTCGCCACAGCAAACACATCCTTGCCTATCACATAGAGCTTGATGTCATATCCGGGGTTCTTGACGTAATGCTGAACCAGGAAGAAGTCAGATACTCGCTCCGCGTATTTTGGTCGACGCAAGCTGCGAGCAGGACTATTCACGAGGTAGATGCCACGACCGGAGCTGCCATTGGTCGGCTTGACGACCAGCGGATAACTCTCCCTGGGGATCTTCCTGAGCAGGTGCGGGTCGGTAACGAAGTAGCTGTGGGGAACGGGCAACCCATGAGCATATGCATAGGCGGTGCACAGGGATTTGTCGCGCACCAATCTGATCGACCTCGAGTTATTGATCGTGGGAATGCCGGCCGCTTCCGCAGCCTCCAGGACACAGAGCCCAGGCCCGTCTGCTACCGTCTTGAGGATGTAGGCGTCGTACAGCTGCCGTCTGAGGTCCCACAAGGCCGTGACCGTCTTGGTGGGTTCCAACAGATCGACGTCGTGCCCCGACTGCGACAGGTGGCGCGCGATGACCATCGGCATGGACTGACGCCGGTACTCATCTTCGACGATGAAGCAGAAGCGCATCTCTTCCTTGGCTCCCGGGGCGCGCCCAGGGGCTCAAATCGCTTCCATCGGCCGACGGAACCTGTTGCCGTCGCTCACGACTCGCGCACAATCACCGTACGGGGGTGCCCTGTCGAATTACCTCGAGCCACGCTCAGTTGATGCAGAGTGATTCCGAGCGAAGACCACGGCATTCAGCTTGTAACGTCACTGCAATCATTTTGTAACATCGCTGCAATCATCGTTAGCACCGCTACAGAAAGTCAAGATGCCACTCGGACCTCCATTGTCAGGTCGCGAATTAATGACAATTTGTTAGGTTGCGAACCAGCGGCACTCGTTAGGTTGGGAATCGGCGGCACACGCAAGTTGGCTGTGTAGAGATCCCTGCGGCCGGCCGTAGTGTTTATTCGTCGTCGTAGGGTTTCACCGTAGCGTTGCGCCGTAGGGTTTCGCACTAGGGTTTGCGGGGAGGGGGCTCGCCATGGAACACACCGATCACCGAAAATATCATGGCATTCATCCGGCCGATGGCAAGCTGGGTGTGATGATTGTCGGCATGGGAGCGGTCGCCACAACCTTCGTGGCCGGCGTGGAAGCCATTCGCAGGGGCCTGGCGCAACCTATCGGCTCACTGACTCAAATGGGAACGATCCGGCTGGGCAAGCGCACCGATGCGCGTTGTCCCAAGATCAGGGACTTCTTACCGCTCGCCGATCTCAACGACCTCGTTTTCACCGGCTGGGACATATTCACGGATGACATGTACGCCGCGGCTTCCAAGGCTGGCGTGCTCGAGCGCGAGCTGCTCGACCGTATCCAACCGTTCCTCGAATCCATAAAACCGCTCCCAGCGGTGTTTGACCGCAACTACGTGCGCAAGCTCGACGGCCCTAATGTGAAGGAGGGCAAGAACAAGATGCATCTGGCCGAGCAGCTGCGCGCGGACATCCGGGAGTTCAAGAGATCGTCGGGCGCCAGCCGCTTCGTCATGATCTGGTGCGGCTCGACCGAAATCTTCCTGCAGCCGCGCGAGGTGCACCAGTCGCTGGAGGCGTTCGAGAGCGCTCTCGAAGGGAACGACGAGAATATCTCTCCCTCGATGATCTACGCCTACGCCGCACTCAGCGAGGGGGTTCCCTTCGCGAACGGCGCACCCAACCTCACGATCGATATCCCGGCAATGTACGAGCTGTCGCGCCGCAACGAGGCGCCGATCTGCGGCAAGGACTTCAAGACGGGGCAGACGCTGGTGAAGACCATTCTCGCTCCGGGGTTCAAGGCGCGCATGCTGGGGCTACACGGCTGGTATTCGACCAACATTCTCGGCAATCGCGACGGGGAGGTACTCGACGATCCGGAGTCCTTCAAGACCAAGGAGGTCTCGAAGCTCGGAGTGCTGGAGCATATTCTGCAGCCGCAGGTTTACCCCGAGCTGTACGGCAAGATCTTCCATAAGGTCGGCATCAACTACTATCCGCCCCGCGGGGATAACAAGGAGGGCTGGGACAACATCGACATCTTTGGTTGGCTCGGTTACCCGATGCAGATCAAGATCGACTTCCTGTGCCGCGATTCCATCCTGGCGGCGCCCATCGTGCTCGACCTGGTGTTGTTTCTCGACCTCGCGCAACGCTGTGACGAGCTGCGCGGCCTGGGAACCCAGGAATGGCTCAGCTTCTACTTCAAATCACCGATGACCGTGCCCGGGCTGTATCCCGAGCACGATCTGTTCATTCAGTCCATGAAGCTGAAGAACACACTACGGCATGTGAAGGGTGAGGACCTGATCACGCACCTGGGTCTGGAGTACTACGACTGAAGACATGACTCATGCACCGCTGGGACGCCGCGCCGCGGGAGGCTTGCGATCTGCCGCCGATTGCGGTGGCCCTCGCCGACCCGACGCCGCCCACAGCAGCATACCGGCAGGTTGGTCAGGGTCGCACGGGTAGCCAGACAGCAATCGTGACATTTCAGGTGAGGCAACGAAGTTCATCAGTAGGGTTTCACTTGGGGCACTGCGCCTGCCACTCACTCCGTCCTGCCCGTCCTGCGACGGGTCGGGACATACAATACCAACAGTATGGACAATTGACGCGTACACGCGTAGCTCGACGGTGGGTTCGCCTCGGGGGGATCACATCCATGTAAGTCCCTGCAACGCGAAGGCAATTCATGCATTCCTGCTCGAGGGGAGGAAGACCTCGTGAACGTGCTTTACATCTGCGCCGATTGGGGCATACCGATCAGGGGCTTCAAGGGAGCGTCCATACACGTGCGAGAGTTCGTAAACGCGCTCACCCGCTGCGGCAACGAGGTCTGGCTGTTGTGCACTGATCGCGGGGAAGGTAATCCCGATCCGCACGCGACAGTGATCGAAATCAAACCGCAGTTGAGTCAAGAAAGGCGTGAGAAGGAGGCGGCGCGGCTGGGGTTGGCGTTCGATCCGCAGGATGTGGCCGTGTGCCACGAGCTCGACAAACTGTCGTATGACACGGAATTCGCGGCTCGTGCTTTGGCTGAGCTGTCGGAGAGGCAGTTCAGGCCTGACGTCGTATACGAACGCTATTCGCTCTTCCACGCCTCCGGCGGGAGGATCGCGAGGACCTTCGAAGTGCCTTACGTCCTCGAGGTGAACGCGCCGCTGATCGAGGAACAAGAACGCCATCGGGTGTTGAGGCTCAAGGCGCTGGCACAGGAGATGCAAACCCGATGCTTCCGCGAAGCAGACTCCTTCATCACCGTATCGGAACCGCTGAAACAGTACCTGCAGGCGCAAGGAATCGCAGCCCACCGCGTCTCCTGCCTGCCCAACGGGGTTGATACAGGACTATTCCATCCCGACATAGATCCTGAGCCGATTCGAACGCGCTACTCGCTCGGGAAGCAGCCGGTCGTCGGTTTCTTGGGAAGCTTGAAGCCCTGGCACGGGATGGACTTCCTTCTGGATGCCATGGTCCAGTTGCGAAGGCGCCAACGCGATCAGCGACTGCTGATTGTCGGCGACGGCCCGGGTCTGGAGCACATCCGCGAGCGGGTAAGGGACAATGCCCTCGAGGAGCACGTGCGGCTGGCAGGCAAGGTGCGCCATGAGGAGATGCCGGCGTACCTTGCCGCGATGGATCTTACGGTCGCGCCGTACACGGCTGAGCAACCCTTCTATTTCTCTCCACTCAAGGTGTTCGAGTCGCTCGCGGCGGGCCGACCGGTCGTGGCGCCGCGACTCGGTCAGCTCAATGAGCTCATCGACCACGGCGTTACCGGGTTGCTCTATGACGCAGGCGATCTCGATGCTTTCGTTGAGAGCATGCACTCACTTCTATCAGACCCGAGACGCCGGATCGTGATGGGCGCCAACGCTCGTCGCCACGCGGTGGCGAGCTTGTCCTGGGACAGCGTTGTCGCGCGGGCTGTGAAGATCATGAGTCAACCTCCCCTGGCGGCATGATCACGGCCGGCGGGGGCTCGCACCATGCAGGAACCGCTCCCGGTCGACGCGGCGCTACCCGCGCTCGCGAACGCGCATTACGAGGCACTCGCCGCTGCGCTCGCCCGCGTCGGCCTGCAGAGCGCCCGTGCACTCTCTGTTCTGAGGTATAACCCAGGTAAGCGCTGCACGCTCGCTGTCGCATCGGACACGGATCGCTACATAGTCAAGTTGTTCGCCGATACGGCTACAGTGCTCGCCGTGTCCACCGTTCATAACGTGTTGGCCGGCGCCGGGCTCGCCTCGGGACGGGGACCGACGGTGCCCAGAATCATCGGCCTGGATACAGAGGCAGCTCTGATCGTCACCGAGATGTACGCCGCGGCTCCGGCCAGCGAGCTCGTCAAGCGGGGCGACGCCGACCGAGCAGGGCGGCTCGCCGCTCAGTGGCTGCGGGCAGCGATCAAGCCCGGCGCCGCGCTGGGTGATCCCTACGATCCGCCGCACGTGCTCGAAGACGTGCAGCGCTACGTGCGCACGATCGCAAGGGCGGCAGGAGAACTCGGTGGGCGGGCAGGCGCCGTGCGCGACCAGCTCGCAGCGAACATGCCGCCACCGGGCTGTACCGACTTGCGACACGGCGGCTTCTATCTCAGCCATGTGTTCGATCTCGTTGACGGGCCGGGCGTGATCGATTGGGACACCTTTCGGCAGGGACCTGCCGAGGTCGACGCCGGGATGCTGTGCGCCGCCGCCCGCTGGGAGATGTATCAGCCAGAGTATGAGCGCGCCACGCAACGCGCTATCGGCGTGTTCCTCGATGAAGTCGATGACCTCGTCGATCCTGCCCGGCTCCGCTGGTACCGGACGGCCGCGCTGCTGAAGTTCGCCTCGCATCGCGCTCGTCGCGGAGCGGGCGATTTGGCAGCATCGCTCGTCAGTGACGCCGAGAACGTCTTCTCCGGAACCTTCAATAGCTCAGCATCGCACTAGAGACGATGCTGACGCGGATCGCCGGGCCGCCCGCACCTCACAGCGGACGGTCTCGGCGTCCCAGGCGGTGCGCGAGTTGGGCTCCGGCGCTCAGGGGAACGAAGTAAACAGGTCGCTCAAGTCCGTCTGGTTCGCGGCACCGCCCAGCATGGGACTGACCTTGAAGATCTCTTCGACCGTCCGCAGCGTCGAGCTGTGGTCATAGTGCATTGTGTTCTGGTAGCCAACCTTGGCGTTCGGCGAGAGGACCATCATGCCGATCGGCCCATCCTTCGTATCGCCGGGCGCGGAGCCCCCTTCTCCCTCGTCCCAGGTGATGAAGATCACGCCACCCT